>Ga0194132_10008718_pt1 | contig 14388 bp, 15 predicted proteins | sample TA2KigOf80mmetaG_FD_148612 | JGI IMG/M metagenome (GOLD analysis project Ga0194132, IMG submission 148612) | Freshwater microbial communities from Lake Tanganyika, Tanzania - TA2015054 Kigoma Offshore 80m | ecosystem: Environmental > Aquatic > Freshwater > Lake | place: Tanzania: Lake... | reverse complement strand
GTCTATTCCGATTGCTGGAAGGGCTACAACGTGCTCGACGTATCCGACTTCAAGCACTTCCGGATCAATCACTCCGAGCTCTTCGCTGATCGGCAGAATCACATCAACGGCATCGAGAACTTCTGGAACCAGGCCAAGCGCCACATGCGCAAGTTCAACGGTGTCCCGAAGGCCCATTTCGGGCTATTCTTGAAAGAGTGCGAGTGGCGCTTCAACACCAGTGACCCATCCAAGCAACTAACCCAGATCAAACAATGGGTTAAGCGTCATCTCAGGTAGTTATCTGGGACAGCCCCAAATGTTATCTTAAATCGAAACAGTTGCCGAACCCGTGAGCGGGAGCGGGCCCCATCGTGCGGTATCGTCCGCCCGGTAATCCAGCGGAGAGTTGAGTTGGCGCAGGTCTTGGTGGTCGATGACAACGCGGTCATGCGGACGGTCATGCGTTCCGCCCTGGAGAAGGCGGGCCACAAGGTAACCATGGCCGAGGACGGGGAGCGCGCGCTCAAAGCCGCGTCGGACAGCGGGTTCGACCTCATCATCACCGACGTCCAGATGCCGAAGATGAGCGGCGCCGATCTGGTGCAGGAGCTGAAGAAGACGCGCCCGCTGGCCAAGGTGCTCCTGGTCTCCGGCCGCATCGAAGGGTCCGAGCTGCAGGCCTCGACCAAGGCGCTGGGTGCCACCGGCTCGCTTGAGAAGCCTTTCACCGCCGATCGGCTCGTCTCCAAGGTCGCCGAGATCCTCGGCTAACCTCCCCTCGAGGGGGAGGCGAGGGTGGCACGCAAGCTGAGGATCGGAATCGTCGGCCTCGGCGGCGTCGGCGCCGTGCATCTCGAGGCTTATCGCGACCATCCGCGCATCGAGGTCGTCGCCGGTGCCGAGCTGGACGCGACGCGGCTCCGCGATCTCGCCGCGAAGCATCGCTTCAACCCCTATGCCGATTTTCGCCGCATGCTCGCGGAAGAGACGCTCGACCTCGTCTGCGTCGCGACCACGGTCGCCACGCATGAGGAGGTGACCATTGCCTGCGTGCAGGCCGGCAAGCCCGTGCTCTGCGAGAAGCCGATCGCCGGCACGGTCGAAGCCGCCAAGCGCATGATCGCTGCCGCAGCCGCGGCCGGGGTGCCTCTCTTCTACGGAGCGACATACCGCTTCCTTCCCGCGGTGCGCCGCGCGCGCGAGCTGATCCAGTCGGGTGCGATCGGCAAGGTGCTGCTGATGCGCGAGCAGGAGGTCGGCGGCACCGGGCCCGAGGGCCGCCACCTCATGGGCTTCGCGCACTACCCGAAAGGCACGCCCGGCGGCTCCGGCTTCGGCCTGGTCGATCACGGCATCCACCTGATCGACCTCTTCGGCTGGTTCGCCGCAAGCCCGGTCGAGAGCGTGTTCGGCCGCGGCAATCTCTCGGGCGAGACGGCCGCGACCGAGTATCTGCTGATGAATTTTCAGAGCGGCGCGCTCGGGCACCTCCTCTACGAGGACGCGACCTTCTCGACCAACCTTCCGGGCGAAGGCCTGTTCAGCTGGGGCTCGGCCTGGACGCTGCAGGGCTATGTGCCGCCCGGCCAGTGGCAGGCCGCCCCTGGCAGCATCCATGTCCATGGCGACCAGGGCGCGCTCCGCATCTTCCACTACGCCAACCAGCTCTTCCTCACCGACAAGGACGGCACACGCCAGATCGCGCTCGAAGGCCGCCACGCCCCCGGCCATTTCGCCGCGCAGATGGAAGCCTGCGCCGCGACGATCCTCGACGGCGCCCCGGCCGCCGTGACCGGCGAGGACGGGCTTGCCGCGCTCGAAGTGCTGATGGCGGCCTATCGGAGCTTCAAGGAGAAGAAGGTCGCCTGCATCCGCTGACGCTTCGCGCGCCCTCCCCCGCCGCTTCGCGTCGGGAGAGGGGGAACGAAAGTTACTGCGCTTTGATCTCATCCAGCGGCCAGATCGGACGCCTGACCTTCTTGTAGGCGAATTGCGCGAAGTTGCGGCTGACGATGCCGCCGGAGTCGATATAGATCAGCTTGCGCGCGATCGGCTCGAAATCGGCGCGGAAGTGGTTGGACGCCTTGCACAGGAGCACGTTCACCTTCTCCGGCACGATGCCGAACATGCGGAACTGCTCGCGGTCGTCGATCTGGCTCTTGATCGAGGAGACGATGACCTTCACCCGGCCGAGATTGAGCAGGAAGCTGGGGCCGATGGTGCCGACGGTGCCGGTCGCGTACTTGCCTCTGCGCGTATAGACGCCGTCGGCGATCGCCAGCACCTTGCCGGTCACCTTGAGCGGCGTCCCGCCGAAGCGCGGATCGGTCTTGCCGCCGAGCGCCGGCAGCGTGACCGTGGAGCCGATCCCGGCCTTGATGCCGATCTCGGCGGAGTCCGGATCGGCGATATGGCCGACCACCGCATCCTCGACCGTCGACTCCAGCAGAGCCTTGAGGAAGCTGGTGCCGTCGCCATGGGCACCGCCGCCGGGATTGTCGGTGTAGTCGCCGATCAACAGCGGCCCTTCGCCCGAGCGCGGCTCGGAGGCGATGCGGATGCCTTCGGCGATCGGCAGGAAATCGATCGTGTAGACGCCGCGCTGGTCCCAGGCGAGCTTGATCAGCTCGTCGGCGAGCGCCTGGTAGCGCGGATGCGCCCCGTCGCCATTGACCAGCACGGTCGGGCCGGTGAAGGGCGTGTCGCCCCAGCCGAAGCCGGCATTGACGCCGATGTCGAGCACGCCGGGATCCGCGGCCTCGGCCGCCGCCACCTTCTTCATCATGTCGCGCATCGGGCCCCAATGCGTGACGGTCCGGCCCTCGTCGATGCCGAACATCACCGGCCCCTGGGCGCGGTGGACCTTCGGCCTGATCTCGCCCTTCATCGCGCGTTCGAGCAGCCGGCCGGCGCGCTCGGCCGTCTCGTACATATCGACATGGGGCGTGGTGCGATACGTCGTGATGATGTCGGCGTGCTTCGCCATCGCCTCGCTGGCATTAGCGTGGACATCGAGGCTCATCGCGATCGGCACCGTCGGCCCGACGACAGCGCGGATGCGCGCCAGCAGCTCGCCCTCGGCATCGTCGAAATCCTCGACGATCATGGCGCCGTGCATCGGCAGCAGGATGCCGTCGAAGGGCAGATTCTTCTTGAGCGCATCGAGGATGACTTGCGAGAAGTGCTCGAAGGCATGCGTGGTCACCGGACCGGCCGGCTGGGCGAAGCTGGCGACTGGATGCACGACCGTCCAGCCGAATTCGTCGGCGAGATCGAAGACCGCCCCCCATTCGCCGCGCGTGCCGCGCATCGCCTTCTCGACCGCGGCATCGCGCAGATAGAGCGTCTTCTTGAAGTCATCCAGCGTCGTCGGCGTGATGCAGAAGCTGTGGGTCTCGTGCATCACCGAGGCAGAGAAGATTTTTCGCTTCATAGGCCGAGCCTTAGCCCGCCCGCGCCGCACCGGCAATCGAAGCCGGCATCCTGCGCAACGCTCAGCCGATCATCGTGCAACATCGGCGGGCGAGGCCATTCCCTACACGGTCGAGAAGACCGCGCTGCGCGCGGAATTCTTTGAACGAAACGACACCCGCGATAACCTGGACGCCTCACTCCACCCGAAGGCCCTCCTCCATGGTCGATGCCAAGCGCCTGTCGAAACATGTCGGGCAGTCCTGGGACGACGAGATCGTCCCGACCTTGTTCGAGTACATCAAGATCCCGAACAAATCGCCGTCCTTCGATCCGAAATGGGCCGAGCACGGCTACATGGACGATGCGGTGACGATGTTCGAGGCGTGGGCTCGCCGGAAGATCGCAACCTTCCCCGGTGCCACGCTCGAGGTCGTGCGCCTCGAAGGCCGGACGCCGGTGGTCTTTATCGAGGTGCCGGGCGAGGGGAAGGAGACGATCCTTCTCTACGGCCATCTCGACAAGCAGCCTGAGATGACCGGCTGGTTCGAGGGTTTCGGGCCGTGGATTCCGCTGATCAAGGGCGACAAGCTCTATGGCCGCGGCGGCGCCGATGACGGCTATGCGATGTTCGGCTCGCTGGCGGCGATCGCCGCGCTCAAAGAGCAGAAGATCCCCCATGCGCGCTGCGTGATCCTGATCGAGGCCTGCGAGGAGTCGGGCAGCTACGACCTTCCCTACTATGTCGACCATCTGGCCGCGCGGATTGGCGCCCCGTCGCTCGTCATCTGCCTCGATTCCGGCGCCGGCAACTACGACCAGCTCTGGCTGACCACCTCGCTGCGCGGCATGATCGCGGGCGAGCTCAAGGTGCAGGTGCTCGACGAAGGCGTGCACTCGGGCGATGCGTCCGGCATCGTGCCGTCGAGCTTCCGCATCATGCGGAAGCTGATCTCGCGCCTGGAGGACGAGGATACCGGCGCGATCAAGCCCGACGCGCTCTATACGCAGGTGCCGCCCGAGCGCGTGGCGCAGGCGAAGGTCGCCGCAGCTGCGCTCGGCGACCAGGTCTATGCCAAGTTCCCCTTTCCCGCGGGCATGAAGCCGGTCACCGACGACCTGACCGAGCTGGTGCTGAACCGCACCTGGCGGCCGGCGCTGGCGACCACCGGCATGGACGGGTTCCCGACGCCGCAGAATGCCGGCAACGTGCTGCGCCCGCATTCGACCGCGAAGCTGAGCCTCCGCCTGCCGCCGACGCTCGATGCCAAGGAGGCGCAGAAGACGGTGAAAACCCTGCTCGAGAAGGACCCGCCCTACGGCGCCAAGGTCAGCTTCGCCTCGGACAAGGCCGGCACCGGCTGGAACGCCCCGAAGCTGGCGCCCTGGCTGGAAAAAGCGCTCGACACCGGCTCCAAGGCCGCTTTCGGCAAGGCGCCCGCCTATATGGGCGAGGGCGGCAGCATTCCCTTCATGTGGATGCTCGGCCAGAAGTTCCCGCACTCGCAGTTCGTCGTGACCGGCGTGCTCGGCCCACACTCAAATGCGCATGGGCCGAACGAATTCCTGCACATTCCGACCGGCAAGAAGGTGACGCAGGTGGTGGCGCATGTGATCGCCGGCCATCTGGCGGCGGCGGGAGGACGGGCATGAGCTTTCGTATTTTCGGCCAGCCTCAGCCGGGCGAGAAGCGACCCTTCAGCCGCGCGGTCAAGGCCGGCGGGCTCGTCTTCGTCTCAGGCCATTCGGCGCCGCACGACCCCGCCAGGGGCATCCATCGCGGCGAGACCCCGCAAGCGCAGGTCCGGAACGCGCTCGCCTTCATCGCCAAAATCCTGACCGATGCCGGCAGCGATTTCAGCCGCATCGTCCAGGTGACGATGCTGATCACCGACCGCAAGGACTACGACGCCTGCAACGAGGAATATGTGAAGCACTTTCCGAACGGCCTGCCGGCACGCCACACGGTACTCTTCGGCGTACCGACGGAAGCCAAGGTCGGCTTCGCCTGCATCGCGCTCGTCGACGATGAGCCGCCGATGAGCGGCCGCGCCGACGGGCCGCAGATTTGAGGTGGGCGAGGCTCAGGGCCGTTGGTCGAGATCGTCGTGGAAGCGCGGCGGCTCGATCTTGAACTCCCAGCGTTCGCAGCCCGCGACGGCGACCGAGACCAGGACGAGCATGAGCAGGAGAATTCGCATCGGGAGGCTCCCTTCTCCTAGAATATAGGTATCATTGCGGCGTCTACAGCCGGGAGGACGAGATGACGCGCCCTGGTTCCCGCTCACGTTCGCTTCTGCTGCCCGCCGCGCTTCTGCTGATCCTCGGCGGGGGCCTGACCATGTTCCGCTCGGCGGCCGAGGAGGCGCGCGAGATCCCGCCGCCGGCCATCGACGGCACCGCGGGCCCGCGCGTCTCGGAGGTCGCGGTCCTCGCCGGCGGCTGCTTCTGGGGCGTGCAGGGCGTGTTCCAGCATGTCGCCGGCGTCACCTCGGCGGTTTCCGGCTATGCCGGCGGCACCGAAAAGTCGGCGAAATACGACGCGGTCAGCGCCGGGCTGACCGATCATGCCGAGGCGGTGCGCGTCGTCTTCGATCCGCGCGTGATCAGCTATGGGCGTGTGCTGCAGATCCTGTTCTCGGTGATCCACGACCCGACCCAGCTCGACCGCCAGGGGCCGGATATCGGCCGGCACTATCGCTCCTCGATCTTCCCGCAGAACGAGGAGCAGGCGCGGATCGCCCGGGCCTATATCGCCCAACTCGACGAGACCAAGGCCTATCCGGCGAAGATCGTGACCAAGATCGAGTCCGGCGCCTTCTATCCGGCCGAGCCCTATCACCAGGACTTCATGGTGAGGAACCCGCGGCACCCCTACATCGCTTTCCACGACCTGCCGAAGGTCGAGGCGCTGAAGAGATTCTTCCCCGACCGCTTCCGCGCCGATCCGGTTCTGGTGGCGAAGAACTAAGGCGCGTCGCTGCCGGTGACGTAGAGGCGCGCGAGTTCTTCGACGCCGGCCTGATCCTCGGCATCGAAACGCGCCTTCCTCGGGCTATCGAGATCGAGCACGCCGAGGATGGTGCGGTTCTTGACGAGCGGCACAACCAGCTCCGAGCGCGAGGCGGCATCGCAGGCGATGTGGCCGGGGAAAGCATGGACGTCCTCGACCAGGATCGTCGCGCCGCGCTCGACCGCGGTGCCGCAGACGCCCTTGCCGACAGGGATGCGGATGCAGGCGGGCTTGCCCTGGAAGGGGCCCAGCACCAGCTCGCTGCCGCGCGAGAAATAGAAGCCGGCCCAGTTGAGATCCGGCATCGTCATATAGAGGAGCGCCGACATATTGGCGGCATTGGCGACCGGGTCGCGCTCGCCCTGCAGCAGCGCGGCAAGCTCGCCCGCAAGCTGGCGATAGAGCTCGGGCTTGGACGTGCTGTCGATGACCTTCGCCTGAAACATGAACCGCTCCCGCTCGGACGCGCCGGAGCGGTCATAGCATGCGATTGCCGGCGTGCGAACGGCCGTCAGTTGTAAGGCGAGATGCAGTATTGCCGAGGCCCGTAAAGGGGCTGGAAGGTATTGTCGTAGGGGTTGTAGCCACGGTAGGTCCGTGCGCACCACTCCACATGCGGGTTGACCGGCACCGCGACCGCCGGCGGCGCCGCGGCGGCACCGGCGATCAGCGCGCCGATCGCGAAAGCGGCGAACGGGAAAATCCAGTCGTCGTCGCGATTGCCGTGCCGGTGACGGCGATGGCCGCGGTCATAGGCATGGCCGCCGCGGCGATAGGCGTGGCTGGGCGCGGAATCGAACCGCGGGCCGCGGATCTCGCCGCCGGTGGGAGCGATCACCCGGCCGCGGCGGTCGATCAGCGGCGCGCCGCCGGCCTGCCACTGCGCGGCGCCCGCCCCTTCGGCCCGAGCCATGGAAACCGGCGTGGCGGTCAGCGCCGCGCCGAAACTCAGCATGGCGATCAGCGCGACCGCCGGCAGGCGGGATGGGAATCCGTTCACGATAGCCTCCTCGCGACGGCGACAAGGGTCCTCGGCCAGAGAGACGTCCTGCAGGGGCCCGCAGTTCCGTGGTGAGGACGCGCGCCCGGACGCCTTGGCCCAACCTTGGTAACCTGAATCAAATTCTGCCGGAGGATTGTGGCATGAGTGAGGTGGTCGGGGTCGGCCTGATCGGGGCCGGGATCATGGGGCGGGGCCATGCCCAGGCGGTTTCCCAAGACCCGCGAGCGAAGCTGGTCGGGGTCGCCAGCCTGGAGGGCGCCGAGGCCTTGGCCGGTCGCTACGGCGCGCTTGCCACCCGCGACTACAGCGAGCTCCTGAAGCGCTCGGACATAAGCATGGTGATCGTGGCCACGCCCGACCATGCGCATTACGCGATCTGCAAGGCAGCGCTGGAGGCCGGCAAGCATGTTCTGGTCGAGAAGCCGCTGACCGTCGATCTGGGCGAGTGCGACCGGCTGATCGAGACGGCGAGGACATCGCGGCGGAAGCTCATGGCCTGCTTCAGCCATCGCTGGATTCCGCCCTACTGGGCGGCGCATGAATCGGTCGCCGCCGGCAAGATCGGGCGGCCGGTGCTCGCCTATGCGCGCAAGAACGACCGCATCTTCGTTCCGACCAAGATGCTCTCATGGGCCGCCGGCACGACCTCGGCCTGGTTCCTCTCCAGCCACGATATCGACCTCGTCACCTGGTACATGGGCGACAAGGCGGTCGAGGTCTATGCGACCGCGGTGTGGGGCGTACTGCGCGCACGCGGCATCGAGACGCCGGATGCGATCCAGGCGCAGGTGCGCTTCGCCAAGGGCGGCGTCGCCACCTTCGAGTCCTGCTGGATCTATCCGGACACCTATCCGACCGTGACCGACAGCTTCATCGAGGTGGTCGGCGAGACCGGCGTCATCCATCTCGAGCGCAAGCACGAGCAGCTCGAGATCGCGAGCGAGCAGAGCTACGAATGGCCGCGCACGCTGGTGAAGCCGATGATTGCCGGCCGCCAGCAGGGAGCGCTGACCGAGGTTATCCACCACCTGATCGCGTGCGTGCGCGACAACCGCGAGCCATTGGTGACGCTGGAGAGCTCGCGGGAGGTGACGGCGATACTGGATGCGATCCACCGGTCTTGCGCGAGCGGGAAGCCGGAGAAGGTGAACTAAGAGGTTCTCGGGCACGACGTTCTGCGTCCTCGCTTGCGATCTCGGCTCGAGCCGAGCGCTTGCACGCCGCGACCGCATTCGGGTACCCGCGTTGACATAAGGAAACGCCGGGTATCTGCTTTCTCCATCGTTCCGGGGAGGACGCACGATGCACACCATGCTCAGGATCTTGAGCGTTGCGGCGCTTGCTCTCGCGGCGTCTGATGCCGACGCGCAGAAGGTGATCCGCTCGGTCCCGCACGCCGATCTCGCCACGATCGAGCCAATGACCATCCCGGCGCAGATCAACCGCATCTACTCCTACATGGTCTACGACACGCTGTTCGCGCTCGACTCCAAGCTCGTGGCGAAGCCGATGATGCTGGAGAGCCACCAGGTGTCGCCGGACGGGCTCACCTATACCTTCGTGCTGCGCGGCGGGCTCAAGTTCCACGACGGCACGCCGGTCGGCGCGAGGGATGTGGTCGCCTCGCTCGAGCGCTGGCTCGACCGCACTTCGGCCGGCGCGCGCATGAAAACCGTGACCGCCGGCCTCCAGGCCGAGGGCGAGCGCACGGTCGTCATCAAGCTGAAGGAGCCCTACGGCCTCGTCGAATACTCCCTCGCCGGTGCCGCTTCGCAGACGCCGGCGGTGCTGCCAGAGGCGCAGGCCAAGGCCGAGAAGGCGGTGAACATCACCACCGTCAACGGCTCCGGCCCGTTCAAGTTCGTGCAGTCGGAGTGGCGCACCGGCCATCGCGTCGTATTCACCCGCAACCCCGACTATGTCCCGCGCGCCGAGGCGCCCGACGGGCTCGCCGGCGGCCGCCATGTCAAGGTCGACCGCGTCGAATGGCACATTCTCCCCGATCCCGGCACCACCGCGAACGCGCTGATCGCCGGCGAGGTCGATTTCTGGGACACCGCCTCGCTCGACATGGTGCCGCGACTGGAAGCCAATCCGAACATCACCGTGCGCCGCACCGTGCTGATGCAGAATGCCGGCTGGATCCGGCCCAATTTCACCATCCCGCCCTTCAACGACGCGCGGGCGCGGAAGGCGCTGCTCTATCTCCTCGACCAGCAGGAGCTGATGACCGCGGTCGCCGGCGACCAGAAGCGCTGGAGCACCTGCCATTCCTTCAGCGTCTGCGGCTCGCCGCTCGGCACCGAGGCGGGATCCGAGCCCTATCGCAAGCGCGATCCCGAGCGCGCGAAGCGGCTCCTGGCCGAGGCCGGCTACAAGGGCGAGCCAATCGTCGTGCTCGGCACCACGACCCTGCCGCCGATCAACGCCATGGTCCAGGTCGCCGCCCAGCGGCTCCGCGAAATCGGCGTCAATGTCGACCTGCAGATCGTCGACTGGGGCGTGCAGCTGCAGCGCATGTCGAAGCCGCTGCCGATCGGCCAGGGCGGCTTCCACATCCTCGCCACATACTCGATCGGCGCCAACCACTTCCACCCGCTGACTAACTCCGCCTTCGACACCTCCTGCCGGCAGACCAACTTCGCTGGCTGGCCGTGCGACGAGAAGATGGAGGAGCTGCGCGGCAGGGTCTTGAGCGCGCCTAATCCCGCCGCGGTGATCGCCGCGAACGAGATCTACCAGAAGGCGCTCTGGGACTTCGTGCCCTATGTGCCGGCCGGCCTCTTCGACGTCGTCAATGCCTACCGCAAGAGCCTCTCCGGCGTGCTGCAGTCGAACCTGATCGCGTTCTGGAACATCGAGAAGAACTGACGGGCGCTAGCGCCGCGCGAAGCGATCCGTCGCGGCGAGCAGCGCCTCGCCGGCACCGGGATCGCGCCCGTCATGGCCGGCGGCGCCGAGGATGGTCAGCTCGCTCGCCGGCCAAGACTTGTGCAACAGCCAGGCATTCACGAGCGGGCAGCTGAAATCGAGGCGGCCATGGATCAGGGCCGCCGGGACATGGGCGATTCGGCCGATATTCCTGAGGAGGATGCCATCCTCGAGCCAGGCGTGATGGCGCCAGTAATGCGTGACCAGGCGCGCGAAGCCGAGGCGGAACTTCGGATCCACCCAGCGCGGATGCGGCTTGTGCCCTGGCGTCACCGCGACGATCGCGTTCTCCCATTCACACCAGTCGCCGGCCGCCTTGGCCGCGACCGCCGGATCGGGCGACATCAGCAGGCGATGATAACCGTCGAGCAGATTCTCACCCGCGGGCGCGCCGGAGCGGAACCTCTCCCAGGCCTCGGGAAAGAACTGACCAACGCCCCGCGCGATCCAGTCGATCTCCGCCGGCGTCGTCGTCGCGATCGAGGCGAGGATCATCTCGGTCACGCGCCCGGGATGCCGCTCGGCATAGGCAAGAGCCAGGGTCGAGCCCCAGGAGCCGCCGAAGACAAGCCAGCGCTCGATGCCGAGATGGCGGCGCAGCCGATCGATGTCCTGAAGCAGGTGCTCCGTCGTGTTGGCCGAGAGATCGATCCCGGGCTCGCTCGCATGCGGCAGGCTGCGGCCAACGCTGCGCTGGTCGAAGAGCACGAGGCGATAGACGGCGGGATCGTAGTATCGGCGCGCGTTGGCGCCGCAGCCCGAGCCCGGCCCGCCATGGAGGACGACCGCCGGCTTGCCCGCAGGATTGCCGCAAACCTCCCAGTAGATGCGATGCCCGTCGCCGACCTCGAGCAAGCCGTGATCGTAAGGCTCGATCTCCGGGTAGAGACTCACTGCTACAGCGTGCCGCTCAGGATCTCGGCGATCGCCGCGCCCGGGAGATCGACGTCGAAGAATTCGCGATAGAAGCGCCTGGTCTCGGCGGCGAGGTTGAGATCCTTGAGGCGGCCGGGATGGAAGGTCTCGGTTGCCCACAGCACGGTCAAGGGCTGCTCGGATGTCCGGTTCGACCAGGTATGCGCGCCGACCGGCACGACATAGACCCTGCCGTCCCTGGCCGCCTTGAGCTGGCTGAAGACGCGATCCTTCTTCACCTGCTCGACATCTTTGGGCTCGGTCACGATCAGGATGTCCGGGTCCCACTTCACCAGCTGCTCGAGCGAGAAAGTCCTGCTCTCGGTCTTGCGCCCGTCGTCGGTGACGCTGATGCCGCCGGCCGCCGGAATCCACCACTCGGCGATCAGGCGCGGCTGGGTCAGGGTCGAGGGCTGGAAGTAGAGCACCGTCGGCCGCCGTTCCTTCGCCGCTGGCGCGATCGCGGCGGCGACGCGCGCCAGGGTCTCGTCGAAATAGCGCTGGTAGCGGGCCGAGCGCTCGGGCTTGCCGTAGACTTGGCCCAGCACGGTCATGCAGGCCTTGACGTCCTCGGGCTGCTGCCAGGAGAGGAACACCACCGGGAGCCCACGCGAGACGAGCGCCTCGACATGCTCGCGATGCATGGTCAGCACCACGTCGGGCCTGGCCAGCATGATCGCTTCGACGTTCGGCTCGCGGTTCGGCTGCTGAATCGTCGGGCGGCTGGCGACGTTGGGCGCGAACACGGTCTGGTACTTCCAGTGCGCGCGGGCGAAATCGGCAAGGCCGTTCACGATCGTGCCGCCTTCGCCCATGGCATAGACGAAGCTGTTGATCACCGGCAGCGAGCCGAGCGTCACCGTACGCGCGATCCTCGCCGGCAGCTCGATCCTGCGCCCGGCCATGTCGATGACGGTGCGGTCTGCGGCGATGCCGAGGCGCGGCAGCGCCAGCGCGCCCATCGAGCCGAGCACCAGCCTTCGCGTGAGCGTCACCGCCCATCCCTTTCCTGCATCACCGGCACGCAGAGCGTCTGTCCCTCGGCGCGGCCCTGCGCGATGCGGACGACCTCGACCGGCGTCCCGTAGAGCTGCCCGAGCGCTTCGGCATCGAGCAGGGAATCCGGCGCGGCCGGGCCCATGAGCGTTCCATCCTTCAGCATCGCCACCTTGCCGCCGACGGCGAAGGCGAAGGCGTGGTCGGGCAGATGCGTGGTGAAGAGGATGCTGTAGCCGTCCTCGGCCAGCGCGCGGATGGTGCGGATGATGCGGAGCTGGTTGGCGAGATCGAGCCCGGCGCAGGGCTCGTCCATGATCAGGATCGTCGAGCCTTGCGCCAGCGCGCGCGCCACCAGCACGAGCTGGCGCTCGCCGCCGGAGAGCTCGAGGAAAGGCCGCTCGGCGAGGTGTGCGATGCCGAGCCTGAGCATCGCCGCACGCGCGAGCCGGCGATCTTCGTCAGTCGGGCTCGCCATGAAGCGGAGATGCGGGCTGCGGCCCATCAGCACGACCTCGAAGGCGAGGAAGGCGAAGGCGGCGTTGGTGTCCTGCGGCACATAGGCCATGAGCCGCGCCGACTCGGCCGGGCTCATCCGCGCCAGATCGCGGCCATGCAGCGCGACCCGGCCGGCGGCGACGCGCTCCAAGCCTAAGAGGCAGCGGATCAGCGTGGTCTTGCCGGTGCCGTTCGGGCCGAGCAGACAGAGCGCCTCGCCGGGCTCGAGCGCGAAGGAGACCCTATCCAGCAGCCTGCGCCCGCCGGGATAGGCGAAGCGAATGTCGGCGACGCTCAGAACCACTGCCGCCGCGTCCTCGCCAGAATCAGCGCGAAGAACGGAGCGCCGATCAGCGCCGTCAGAATACCGAGCGGGATCTCGGTGGTGCCGGGAAGGCGCGCGAGATTGTCGATGCCGAGCAGGAAGCCGCCGCCGATCAGAGCCGAGAGCGGCAGGACCGCGGCGAAGCTCGGCCCCACCAGCATGCGCACGATATGCGGGATCAGGAGCCCGACCCAGCCGACGATGCCGCTGATCGCGACGCAGGCCGCCGTCATCATCGTCGCGGCGAGGATCAGGAGAAGCCGCACCTTGGGCACGTCGACGCCCATGGTGCGGGCTTCGTCCTCGCCGGCGGCCAGCGTGTTCACCTTCCAGCGCAGCGCGTGCAGAACGAAGCCGGCGATGGCGATCGGAATCAGCGCGGTCACGAGCGAGGCCGCGCTCATGCGGTGCAATCCGCCGAGCAGCCAGAAGGTGATGGTGGGGAGCTGGTTCAGCGGATCGGCGACGATCTTGATCAGCGAGATCAGCGCTTGAAAGAAGGCGGAGACGACGAGGCCGGCGACCACCAGCACCAGCGTCGCGCGCCGGTCGAAGCTGCGCCCGAGCCAGACCGTCAGCGCCACGGCGACGAGACCGAGGACAAACGCAAGGCCCTGGACGCCGAAGCCCGGCATGCCGAGGAGGATGCCGAGCGCAGCACCGAAGCCCGCGCCCGAGGAGACGCCAAGCACGCCCGGCGAAACCAGCGGGTTGCGGAACAGGTTCTGGTAGGTCGCACCGGCCGAGGCCAAGGCGCCGCCGACCAGGATCGCCGCGGCGATGCGCGGTCCCCGCACATCGAGGACAACGAGCTCGACCGCGTCCGACCAGGTCTTCTCGACCAGATCGAGGCGGTGCAGGAACACCGAGACGACCGTCGAGGCCGGGATCGGATAGGGCCCGATGGTGAAGGAGAAGAGGAAAAGCGCGAGCACGCCGAGGCTGGCGGCGAGGAGATAGCCGTTGAGGCGGAGCGGCTTGGTCGGGGCGAGGCTGGTCACGGGAGGAGGCTGGCCGGGGCGCGAAAGGGACGCCCGACCCTACTGCCGGTGCGGTAAGGCGTGCAAGGCGAGGTCGTACCCCCTCCCGCCTCGTACGCGGGGGAGGGTTGGCGTGGAGGCCGGAGCGAAGCGACGGTGGACCTCTCCCGAGTAGACACCGCCCTCCGCTCCGCCCCCCACCTTGCCCTTGTGTGTAGGAAAGAGGCGAGCCGAAATAGACCGGCTCGCCGCGCATCCGGCGGGATCCCGTCACGCCCTGAGGTCTGCAAAGGCCGTGGGGGAGCCGAGGGACCCGTCGGTTTCGTCGATCAAG
>Ga0194132_10008717_pt1 | contig 14391 bp, 10 predicted proteins | sample TA2KigOf80mmetaG_FD_148612 | JGI IMG/M metagenome (GOLD analysis project Ga0194132, IMG submission 148612) | Freshwater microbial communities from Lake Tanganyika, Tanzania - TA2015054 Kigoma Offshore 80m | ecosystem: Environmental > Aquatic > Freshwater > Lake | place: Tanzania: Lake... | reverse complement strand
CCCTATCCTATGTCTTCCTGATGGTAGAAGCCGGCAGCGGGATGATTCTGGGACACGAGATGTTGGCTCCTGTCCCCGGTTTGGAAGCCGTATGGAGCCATATTCCCAACGCTATTATCGATCTGCTGACCCAGATGGGCGCGAAACCCAAGGAGACCCGGGTATCCTCGCCGATCGTGTTCGGACTTTTACAGCCGATTGCTCAGGTGGCAAAACTCAAGGTTGTCCAGAAAGACCGGCTTCCCATGCTCGAAGAAGCAAAGGAAGCGATGTTTCAGTGGCTTACAGGCAAAGAGTAGCCATCTATCCGGCGGGAGAATATCCATGACCTCAACTGTATCCGTTGTCGAATCGCCGCTCGCGGCGATCGTGATGGGCAGCAAATCCGACTGGGAGACGATGAAACACGTGGACGAGGTGTTGACCCGTTTCGACATCCCGCACGAGTGCCGGATCGTCTCGGCGCACCGGACCCCGCTTTTGCTGGCCGATTTTGCCGCACACGCCGAAAGCCGGGGGATCGAGGTGATCGTTGCGGGCGCGGGCGGCGCGGCGCATCTGCCCGGCATGATGGCCGCGCAAACCCTCATCCCCGTGCTCGGTGTGCCGGTGGAAAGCCGGGCGCTCAAAGGCTTGGACTCTCTGCTCTCTATCGTACAGATGCCACGCGGTATTCCGGTGGGGACGCTGGCGATCGGCGAGGCGGGCGCGCTCAACGCGGGTCTTATGGCGGTCGCCATCCTGGCTACCTCGCGCCCGGCATTGCGTGAAAAACTCCGGCTCTACCGCCAAGAACAAACCGACCGCGTGCTTCGGGAAACCCTGCCGTGATCCCACCTATCCTGCCTGGCGCAACGCTGGGCATACTCGGAAGCGGACAACTGGGCCGGATGCTCGCCATCGCGGCCCGCCGCATGGGCTATCGCGTCCATACGCTGTCCCCGGATTGTGATTCACCCACCGGACAGGGCGCTGACAGAGAGATTACGGTGGCCTACGACGATCTCGATGCGGTCCGGGCGTTTGCCAAAGACGTACACGTAGTCACCTTCGAATTTGAAAATGTCCTCTCGGAAACGGTCGATGCCGCCGCTCTCCACGCGCCGGTTCGGCCTTCCGGAACCGTCCTCCACATCACCCAACACCGTCTGCGTGAAAAAACCTATCTCCGAGATCACGGGTTTCCGGTAGTGCCGTTTTGTCCCATCGCCTCGCTCGAAAGCCTGAACACGGCGATACACGATATCGGGACGCCTGCGGTACTCAAAACCGCCGGATTTGGATATGACGGCAAGGGACAGATCAAAATCGCCGCGCCCCACGAAACGGGATCCGCCTATGCGGCGCTTGGAGGGCAGGAAGCCGTGCTGGAGGCGTTTATCCCATTCGAACGCGAGGTGTCCGTAGTTGCGGCGCGGGGCGTAGACGGGGGTTTTACACACTATGGCGTCCTTGATAATACCCATCGCAACCACATCCTCGATGTGACCGCTACCCCTTCTACCGTTCCGGTGTCGATAACGAAAGAAGCCGTGGAAATCGCACGCGGCATACTCGAAACGCTCGACGTAACGGGGGTGATGTGTGTCGAGTTTTTTCTCACACACGACCGACATCTGCTGGTCAACGAACTCGCGCCACGTGTCCACAATTCGGGGCATTTTACGATAGACGCCTGTGTAACCTGTCAATTCGAACAGCATATACGCGCCGTATGCGGTCTTCCGCTCGGCGCTGTAACACAGCACCGCCCGGCGGCGATGGCCAATTTGTTGGGCGATCTATGGCGAGATGGCGAACCCGACTGGCCGGCGGCGCTTGCCTTCCCCGGTGTAAAACTGCATCTGTACGGCAAGGCTTCGGCGCGTCCGGGACGAAAAATGGGACATCTGACCGCGATGGCGGATACGGTGGAACAGGCGGTGGAACAGGTAACTGCGGCCAGAGAGGCGTTGATAGGGGGAGATTAGATCGATTTTTTGGATTTTGGATTGCGGTATAGGAAATGGATAGGAGAGAATCGGAAAACATCGGAGGAACTTTCATGTCCCGTAAAACTATTCTGATCACCGGCGCGGCCGGGTTTATAGGAAAATTTCTCCGTGAAGGATTCCGGGATCGGTACGATTTGAGGCTGACCGATATCCGTCCACTTGAGGGCGAAGATATCCGCATCGCCAACCTGAGCGATATGGACACGATGCGCGAGATCACCGCAGGCGTTGATGCTGTGGTGCATCTGGCCGCCCACCCCGGAGACCGCGATTTTCACACCATGCTGCTACCCGATAACATCGCGGGGACATACAACGTGTTCGAAGCGTGTAGACAAAACGGCGTACCCCGTATCGTCTATGCCAGCACCAACCATGTGATCGACGGGTATACCAAAGATCGCTATGTCACGTCCGACATGGCGATCCGCCCGGACAGCCTGTACGCGGTATCCAAACAGTTTGGGGAGTCGCTCGGGTGTTTGTACAGCGACCGGTACGGGATGGCGATCGTATGCGTGCGGATCGGATCGGCGTTGCCCGAAGACCACTCCGCCCTACGCACCAGCAGACGGTGTTTGTCCACCTGGCTCAGCGTGCCCGATCTTGTGCAACTGTTTGGATTGTGTATCGACACGGAAGGGTTGAAATTCGAGATTTTCCACGGTATTTCCGGCAACACCCGTCGGTACTGGGATATCTATCATGCCCAACGGGTGCTTGGGTATAGCCCGCAGGACAACGCGGAACGTTTTGCCGCCGAGGTGGTGACACACGAAAAAACGGCGTCCTGAAAGAAGAGTGAAGTTTGAAGAGGCGTTGTCCGGACACTGATCTGGCGGGGCAGACCGACAAAACAAGACCGGCGTCCTGATAACCGAAACGCCGGTGAAACGATCATGATACGCCGGGGATCGTACCGGCGTACTGTAGTGGTTGCGTAGTAGGGGCGACGCAATACCGCCGCCCCTACCACCACCGCCGTTATTTGAGCAGCGTCATGCGTTTGGATTCGGTGTATCCCGTCCCCGCCACCAAACGGTATACGTATACCCCCGACGATACCGTCTGACCCGTCGCGTTTTTACCATCCCACCGCACGCTGTACCGACCCGCGGCCTGCACGCCGTCCACCAAACGCGCGATCTCCTGACCCAACAGGTTGTACACCACAAGCCGTACGTGGCTCGGCTCCGACACCTCGTAGCCGATCTCGGTCGATGGGTTGAACGGGTTCGGGCGGTTGCCCGAAAGCGAGAACGCGCGGGGTACAAGCCCCTGCTTGGAAACCGTCTGACCCACCACTCCCGGTGTCAGCGACACCACGCTGGCACTGCGATCCGCCAAGATGACCGTGTTCAGCCTCACCCGACCCTCCTCGGAAAGAAAACGCACCGGCAGATAGAACGCCGGTCTCCCCGATACTGCCACCTCCTGACCGGTCAAGCTCACCGCGATCACCTGCAGCACACCGTCCTTGAGTTGGCTTTCGAGCAGGATATCCCCTCCCCCCGCGCTTACCGGCACACCAAGCTCCACCTTGGAAGGATCAAAGGCAAAACCGACCTGCACCCCCGCGATACCCGACCCGTCCACCACCACAGGTAGCGCGGTACGACCGTCCGACAGCGTCGTAGGCGACCCGAAGGACAGCCCCGCAGGCGCTCCACCCGCCACCGCCTTGGTCACCGGTCTTCCCAGCACCTTGTTGACCATCGAAAGGGCATCGCTCACGTTCAGGGCTTCGTCGTCGTTCCCGTCCCGAATCTGGAACGCCTCGCTCTGGACGTCTTCCGGTGACACGAACCCCTCACGCTCCACCAATTCGAAGACCAAACGGACAATGTCCCGGATATCCGTTCCACCGTCGTCGTTCAGGTCCAGCTAAAGCTCGATGACGTGGAGCGCGCCGTCCTCACTGTTAGCGCTTAGCGACTCGGCGTTTTCATCGCTGACCAGGAGGTTGTAGACATCGACCGTTCCCGTGCCTTCGCTTTCGCCCGGGGTAAAGTGCAGACGCCCCAACCGCACGGGTGTCTCACTGGGTTCGATCAGTTCCTCGTTATCGGTGGTGTAGACCACCACGCGAAGCAGACCCTCCCCTACCCAATTTGCATCCAGTTGGAAACCTTCGGGCGGGTCGGTCAGGTAATCTTCGACGTCTCCCTCCGCCAGCTCGGCGCCGCCGAGGTCGAGGTCGAACTGAAGACCGGTCACGGGGGCCGTGTTGGTCAGGGTGATATCCAGCTTCAACTCATGCTCATCCCCCGGAGTGCTGTAGGCTTCGCCGATCGCCAGGAAAATGGATGGGGACGAGTTATTCTCGAAATAGCGGAAATTGCCGTAGTATTCCCCGCTTAGAAGGTCCAGATCGCCATCGTTGTCCAGATCGCCAAACGCGGGAGCGCTCGAAGACCCCACGCTTTGCAGACCAAACGGGTTTTCCTGCCCCGCGCCAAAGGGGATCCCGCCGCCGTTGGCGCCTACGGGCGAAGCGTAAAGCTGTAACGCCAACAAGGCCGCAGCAGCGGCCCGACCGGGCGAGCGAAGCACCGAGAAAAGCGTCCCGTCGCCCCGATGCCGGCGCACATAGCGCCGCACCGCGTGTTTGAGTCCCAGCCGCGTCCCCGCCCACATCGCTTTAGCTTGGCGCAACAGCGCCTTTTCCGCCCGGCGCGAAAACGCCACCTCGCCGGTGCGCTCCGGAGAAAATGGATGCAACATGATAGATAAACTCCTTGCGGGAAGTTTGAAGTTTGAAAAAACACATCGTCGTAAGGGCGACGCATCGTAGCCCAGATGAAATCAAAAACAACATACTCCGGTTTGGCTAGATCGTCAGTTATAAAGATCACATTTTTGACGAAAACCGGTGGTTATGCTTCGCATTGTTTGAGCAAGAGAAAAAGCCTTTTTTCGGATACCGGCTCCGACGTGCCGAGTTCTTGGGCAAACACCGACACGCGGTATTCTTCGACCATCCGGCGATAGGCATCCAGCGCTTGCATGTCTATATCCGTCCGTTTTTCCAGCCGCGCCAGCGCATTGGCAAACGGCGCGACCTGTTCGGCCTTACGGCGGTCTTTTGCCGTGTCGGCGGCGGCGCGCTCCGCTCGGATACCCACCGCCCGGATATAGCGGATCAGATGCGGAAGCCCGACAGTAGGGGTGTGGTCCAAAAAATCGGGCGGAACCAGACGGTTTATATCCTGCTCGATCCCCTCGTACTTTATCTTTCGAGCATCCCGGAACGCGGCGGAAATCTGGCGCATCTGATCGACAAACCACGCGGGCAGTCCTTTGAGCAGGCCACGTGCCTTTTCAATATCCTCCGTAAACCGCGCCGTTGTCAGAGGATGCAAGGTCTCGCGTTCGAACAGCGCCCGGAGCAGATGGCGGTATGCCGTGCCCTGCAAAATTTCCGATCCGCCGACGCGCACACACAGTTCGGGCAGGTCGCGCAACGTCTTCAGATCGCGTCGCAGCCACGCCAACTCGGTCTGTAACGCGATCTCTCCCAACCGGACCAGCCCCTTTCGGGTCTCGGCCATTGCCTGCAGTGGGTCACGGAAAAGCCGCGTATGCACCAGCGGACCGTCGGTCTGCAACCCCGGAAACCCAAACAGAGGCAACGCGCCCGTGCGGGCGATCTCGACCCGCTCCGGCAGATCGCCGCATGTCCATCCCCGCAGATCGTGGCGTTCCCATTTTTCGGCTTCGCGTGTCCACACCGATGACTCTTCGGGCGAGGTTTGGGTGGATGCCGTGTGGAGTGTCTTGAGATCTCGGCCTTCAAAAACCGGGTTTCCTTCGGGGTCGGTGATCCGGACGCGCATTCGGAGGTATTCCGGCAGGGTTCCTTCGCGCCAGTCGTCTTCCGTCACCACAAGTTTGTAGCGGTGTTTGAGATGTTCGTTCAGCGTCTCACGGAGCGACCGGCGCGAGGGTTCGATTTCGTCTGCGATACGCCGCGCCGTGTCGGGAACGGGAACCAGCATTTTGCGGAACCGTTGGGGAAGGGTGCGGAGCAGGGCTTCTATCTTTTCGGGCAAAAGCCCTGGAACCAGCCAGTCGAGTGTCTCCGGCGCGATAAAGTGGGAGAGTTTGAACGGCATCGTCAGAGTCACGCCGTCTTCGGGATGTCCGGGCCGGCAGGCGTAGACGAGCGGCAGTTTTTCGCCTTCTACCAGTACATGATCGGGAAAGTCCTCCGGATCGACGGAAACGGTTTGTCCTCGGGTCAGGTCCGTATCTTGCATCAACAAAAAGCGCGGATCGACGGATGTTTTTATCTTTCGGTTCAGATCGGCGATACACGACACGCCGGCAAGCCGGGCGAGGTAAAAATCCCGTGCGGCCGTGTCGATGTCGCCCCACGAGGCTGTACGCTGGCGAAGCAAAAAGGTCTCCACCTGATGGCGCACCTTTTGGTTGTGTTCGAGAAAAGGGTACGAAACGGTGATGTCTTCGTTGATTAACGCTTCCTGCACAAAGATTTCCGTGGCCTGCACCGGGTCGATTTTGTCGTATGATACCGATTTTCGGCTGATCTGGAGTCCGTAGAGGGTGAGCGTTTCCATGACGACTACGCGTCCTGTGGCGCGGTCCCATCGTGGGTCGGTATACGATGGTCGACAGCGGTGTCGCCCTAATTCGGCGATCCATCGGGGGTCGATGCGCGCGGCAGTGCGAGCAAAAAGGCGGCTGGTCTCCACGATTTCTCCGGCGACGATCCATGCAGGCGTAGGCGTTTTGTCTGGAGCGCGGGACGACGTCTTGGTTTCCGGTGTCTCTTTGCCGGGTTTTCGGTAAAACAGCACGGAGCCGGGGAAAAGCACGACTTCCCGGCCATGCGCCGCCCGGTAGAGATTGGCTTCTTTTTTTTCTGCGATACTGCTGAGCAGACCGGTAAGGATCGACCGGTGGACGGCCTCGTATGTCGCCGTCGGGGTATCGGCGCGGATACCGGTTTCGCGGAGCGCGCGGCGCAGTTGCTCGTAAACGTCGCGCCATTCGCGCATCCGGTTGTACGCCAGAAAGTGTGTCCGGCAAAACCGGTGCATGGCGCTTTGCGTCTGTAGATGTTCGAGTGTTTCGTGATAGGTGTTCCAGATGTTGAGCAGGCTTAGGAAATCGGATTCGGGATGCGCAAATTTGCGGTGTTCGGTGTCGGCGTTTTTTTGCTGATCCACCGGGCGTACGCGCGGGTCCTGGATACTGATTCCTGCGGCGACAACAAGCGTTTCGCGGAGCGCGCCTTCTTTCTGGGCCTGAAGCAACATACGCGAAACCGTAGGCGGCACGGGAAGCCGGGCCATGGCGCGGCCCATGGGCGTCAACCGTTGTTGCGCGTCGAGGGCGCCCAGTTCCTCCAGTTTTTGAAAACCGCTCTGTATCGCCTGTTTGCGTGGCGGATCCAGAAAAGGAAACGTGTATACGTCCCCCAGACGAAGCGCCAGCATTCGGAGGACGACTTCCGACAGGTCGGCGCGTTGGATTTCCGGGGGTGTATACAGGGGACGCGCCAGCAGGTCTTTTTCGCCGTACAGCCGGATACAGACACCGCCGGACACCCGACCGCATCGACCGGCGCGCTGACGCGCACTGCTCTGCGACACCGACTCGACGGGCAGGCGTTGGGTATGGTTACGTGGGTTGTACCGACTGATCCGCGCCAGCCCCGTGTCGATCACATAGCGGATGTGCGGGATGGTAAGCGACGTTTCGGCGATGTTGGTCGCCACAACGATGCGTCGTCCCGGGCGGGACGAGAAGACACGCTGTTGATCCGCTACGGTAAGCCGTCCAAACAGCGGGAGCACTTCGGTATGACGATACGCCCGGCCTTCGAGTCTCCGCCGGGTTTCGTGGATGTCTTTTTCGGTGGGCATAAACACGAGGACGTCCCCGGTTGGCGTCTCGGTCATGACCGTGTCTACTGCGTGAAGCGCCGCGTCGATATAGGTATAGTCCTCATCGCCACGGGCCAGTTCCTCCATCGGACAGTGCCGGATTTCGACGGGAAACATCCGGCCCGACACTTCGATGACCGGTGCATGGTCAAACGCGGTGGAAAAGGCTTCTACATCGATCGTCGCCGAAGTGACGACGATTTTGAGATCGGGCCGGCGGCTCCGCAGTCTACGGAGATAGCCCAACAGAAAGTCGATGTTGAGACTGCGTTCATGGGCCTCGTCGATAAGTATCGTATCGTAGACGCGCAGATCGGGATCGCTCTGTATTTCGGCGAGCAGGATGCCGTCGGTCATCAGTTTGATACACGTATCGGGTGAGGTTTCGTCGGTAAAACGGATTTTGCATCCGACTTCGCGGCCCCATGTCACGCCGAGTTCTTCGGCGATACGGCGCGAGACCGACAGCGCTGCGATACGCCGGGGCTGGGTACAGCCGATCATGCCTGCGGTTCCGCGTCCGGCTTCGAGACAGATTTTGGGTAGTTGCGTGGTTTTGCCCGAGCCGGTTTCTCCGGCTACAATGACGACCGGGTGACGGCGTATGGCCTCCAGAATCTCGTCCTTGCGTGTCAGAATCGGCAGATCGGAAGGATAGGAGATGGCGGGGCGTATCACGCGAAACATCCTGTCGGACGGACGGTTTGGTGTATAGCAACCATTCGTCAGGATATCTTGGCGATGGGGTCGGATTTTTCGTTTGTTTTGAACCCTGACGCCACGATGTTAAGATAAGGTTTGTCTTTTTCGTGACCGATGTGTCGCATGTCGGGGCGATGATACCCAAATCGGACCGACCGTCGCCATGCGTTGGTCCGGTTTACATCCGACCAGTGGATGGTACAATAACTAAAAAAGATCATATCGCCCGCTTTGGCAGGTAGCGAAACCGTCTCGACTTTGCTGGGATGATAGATATCCGGTGGCAGATGCGGAGCGGTATCCGGCCCGGTGATATGCTCCAGTGGCGCTTGTTTGTGACTGCCCGGCACGGCAAACAGACTTCCGCTTTCCAGCGGTGTGGCGTCGAGATGAAGCAGGCAGTCTACAAAGTCCAGTCCGTCGTGTGGATAAAAGGGGTAATCCTGATGCATGGGAAACGGCGTGCCGAGCGACGGCGGTTTGGCGTGGAGCACGGTATGATGCCATTGTACACAAGGGCCGATGAGGTCTTGGACGCATCCTACCAGTCCGGGGTGAAAGATGATCCGTCCCCACGCGGCGGAATAAAAATGCGGATTGTGCAGAAACACGGCTTTGGTCTCGCGGCGCTGGCCCTCGGGCAAATAGCGGTCGCGCCACGGACCAGGCCATCCGATGGTTTCCTCGCCCCATTCGTTGATGATCCGTACCATGTCTTCGCCTAATTCGTTTACCTCGTCCGGAGTAAAAAGCCCTTCGACCTTTACAAACCCGTCTCGATGATACGCGTCGATTTGCGCAGAAGTCAACATTGTCGGTCTCCTGTAAAATGAAGGATAAAGCACAAGGTGCTATCCCGTTCGTGGTGCATGCTGAATTTGTCGAAGCATGAACCGCATTCCGAACGGAACACAGGCTGGTTTCTGCGAAAAGATACGGCGAAACGAAAGCGAGGGCAAAGAGAAAACGGCTTGCGTCGCAGGTCGCTTCGACATACCATATTTTCGATCCCTCTATCTTGCCGTTTGTCGTTTGTCCGCGGCGCCGGGCGTATCCGTCCGCAAACAAAGCCACAGGGAGACCGGTCATGATCACTTATCCGATTCCTCTTGTTCCGGGACCTACCACCGTGCCGCATCGTATTGCGGAGCGGTATTTGACGGACTACGGTTCCGGCGACATGGAGGAAGAATACAGCGTTTTGTACGCGGAGACACAGGACCGGCTTCGGCAAATATTTCGGACCCGCAACCAAATCGCGCTAATGACCGGCGAGGGTATGGTCGGGTTGTGGGGCGCGCTTCGCTCGTGTATCCGTCCGGGTGACCGGGTGCTTGCCGTGGCTACCGGTATTTTTGGCTATGGCATCGGCGACATGGCCCGGCATATCGGCGCCGAGGTACAGACAGTAGGGACCGATTTTGACGACATAGCCGCGCTCGACGCGGTAGAAGCGGCCCTCCGGTCGTTTCGTCCCAAGATGGTCACGGCCGTCCATTGCGAGACACCGTCCGGGACGCTCAACCCGATTGCTGAGATAGGAGCGTTGGTACAGCGCCACGACGTGCCGCTGTACTATGTGGATGCCGTCGCCAGCGCGGGAGGAGCACCGCTCGAAGTGGACGACTGGCATGTCGACCTGTGTCTTGGCGGTTCGCAAAAATGTCTTTCCGCGCCACCCGGCATGGCGATCGTAACGATAAGCGACCGGGCTTGGGAAATCGTCGCGGAGACCGGCTATGACGGTTACGACGCGCTTTCGCCGTGGCGTACGGCGCTTCACAACCGATGGTATCCGTATACGCCTTCGTGGCACGGAACCGCCGCCGTTCACGAAGCCTGCGGCCTGTTGCTCGAAGAGGGGTTGTACCATGCTATCGCACGTCACGCGGAAGTGGCGCGTCGTTGCCGGGAGGAGGTACGGGCGATGGGACTTGACCTGTTTCCTCGGACCGTGGAGTTTGCCTCACCTACCGTTACCGTCGTCAAAGTCCCGGAGCGGGTCCAGTGGCCTGAACTCAACCGCCGGTTTCGGGAGCGAGGGCTTGTGGTAGGCGGCGCGTTCGGCCCCTTGGCCAATCGTGTGTTCCGCATCGGTCACATGGGCGCGCAAGCCGACAACGATCTTGTGGACCGAGGGTTGGAAGCCATCCGTCAGAGTTTATCGTTCTAACCGTAAAGGAATCCCATGCAGGACAGACATATCGTGCTCATCGCTCAGCATCTTTCGCTTTCCCCGCAACAGGTCGGCGAGACCGTCGCGTTGCTCAACGACGACGCCACCGTGCCGTTTATCGCCCGCTACCGCAAGGAAGCCACCGGTTCGCTTGACGAAGTGGCCGTTGCGGACATACGAGATCGCATCCATGCGCTTCGCGAATTGGACCAGCGCCGCGAAGCCATCCTCAAATCGCTTATCGAACGCAACCTGCTTACGGACGAACTCAAGACGCAGATCGACGCCGCAGAGACGCTGACCGCGTTGGAGGATATCTATCTCCCGTATCGCCCCAAACGCCGGACCCGCGCCATGATCGCGCGTGAAAAAGGACTCGAACCCCTGGCCTCGGTCATTTTTACGCAAAACGAGATCGACCCGGAACAGGAGGCAGGAGCGTTTATCGATCCCGAAAAGGGGGTCGTCTCCGTCGAAGAGGCGCTTTCCGGTGCGCGCGACATCATCGCAGAGTGGATCAACGAAGATCAAGGGGCGCGGGCCGAGATGCGCGTCTTTTTCGAGCAAAAAGCGGTTGTCCGGTCGCGGGTGGTGGAAGGCAAAGAGACCGATGGTGTCAAGTACCGGGATTATTTTATGTGGGAAGAGCCGATTTCTTTGACGCCCTCGCACCGGCTGTTGGCGATGCGGCGGGGTGAAAGCGAAGGGTTTTTGGTGCTTACCGTCGCCCCGCCCGGACCCGAAGCGGTCGCACGACTCGAACGTCGTTTTGTCAAAGGGCACGGTCCCGCTTCGGAACAGGTCCGCATGGCGGTGGAAGACGGGTATGGTCGTCTGCTCGCGCCGTCCATGGAAACGGAAACCAGAACCACGGCCAAGCAAAAGGCGGATGCCGAGGCCATTCGGGTGTTTGCCGACAACCTGCGTGAACTCCTGCTTGCCTCTCCGTTGGGGTCTAAGACCGTCATGGCGATAGATCCGGGGTTCCGAACCGGATGCAAGGTGGTATGTCTGGACCCGCAAGGGCGGATGTTGCACACCGATACGGTATTTCCGCATACCGGAGAACGCCAGCGTCAGACGGCGGAGGAGAAGTTGGTCTCGCTGTGCGCGCGGCATGGCATAGAAGCTGTCGCCATTGGCAACGGCACGGCGGGAAGAGAGACCGAGGCGTTTGTCCGGGCGCTTTCACTTCCAGGCGCGCCCACCGTGATCGTCGTCAACGAAAGCGGCGCGTCGGTATATTCCGCTTCCGAGGTCGCGCGGCGCGAATTTCCCGATCAGGATGTCACGGTTCGAGGTGCGGTGTCCATAGGCCGCCGGCTGATGGACCCGCTTGCCGAACTGGTCAAAATCGAACCCAAAGCCATCGGTGTGGGGCAATATCAGCACGACGTGGATCAGGGCGAACTCAAAAAGAGCCTCGACGATGTGGTCATGAGTTGTGTAAACCGGGTGGGGGTGGAACTCAACACGGCAAGCGCCGAACTGCTTTCCTATGTATCCGGGGTAGGGCCGTCGCTGGCAGGACAGATCGTGGCCTTTCGAAGTGAGAAGGGGCCGTTTTCCAGTCGGCAGGAACTGCTTTCCGTGCCGCGTCTGGGGCCAAAGGCGTTTCAGCAGGCCGCGGGATTTCTGCGGATCCATAATGCCGAAAATCCGCTCGACCAAAGCGCTGTACACCCCGAAAGCTATGGTGTGGTGCGCCGGATGGCCGATGACCTGTCCTGTTCGGTGCAGACGCTCATGCAGGACGAAAACATGCGTGAAAAAGTGCGTCTCGAACAGTACGTATCCGGTGAGATCGGTCTGCCCACCCTTAATGACATCATGGCTGAGTTGGCGCGTCCGGGCAGGGATCCGCGCGACCAATTCGAGGCCATCGTGTTTACCGAAGGTGTCCATACGCTGGAACATGTCCGTGTCGGTATGAAAATGCCCGGCGTCGTGACCAATGTAACCAATTTTGGCGCTTTTGTAGACATCGGCGTACACCACGACGGTCTGGTGCATATCAGTCAACTGTCCGACCGCTATGTAAAACAGCCGTCGGATGTGGTTCGGGTGGGACAGAAAGTGACGGCAACGGTGCTTGAGGTCGATCTGGCGCGGCAACGTATCTCACTGAGTCTGCGTGAACGTCCTGCCCCGGGTGAAACCGGTCGGGCGGAGCGGGAAATGCCGTCTGGCGATACCGTCTCTCCGAAACGCCCGGAAAAGCCCAAGGCCGGTCATGCCCCGCACCCGGCGCGCGAGGGAAACAAAACCACGCCCAAAACCTCGGTTGCCGATCTGCTCAAACTCAACAAAGGAAGACTGTGATGATACAACTGGTGCAACTGTGTCATGCGCGTCATGGCCGGTGTGTCGCGGTGGTGCAGGACGATACGCTGTACCGGCTGTCCAAGTTTACCTCGGTCTATGATCTGGCGTTGACTGTGGCGTCGGAGCAGACGTCTTTGGAGACACTTGCACGCGAGGATATGTCGTCCGAACGGCTTGGCTATGACGAAATCTACAACGGGGCGTCAGAGTGGAAGCTGTTGCCGTCGTTCGATCATCCACAGGAGCCTGCGCGTTGTCTGGTTGCGGGGACCGGGCTTACCCACATGGCAAGCGCCGCCAACCGACAGGCCATGCACGAGCAGACGGGCAAAACCGAGATGACCGACAGCATGAAGATGTTTCAGTGGGGGGTGGAGGGTGGAAAACCGGAGACAGGCGTGATCGGGGTTCAGCCCGAATGGTTTTATAAGGGAAACGGCGCGACACTGCGGGGGCATGGAGAAACGCTTTGCGTACCCGATTTTGCCGGAGATGGCGGCGAGGAACCCGAAATCGCGGGGGTGTATGTGATCGATAGGGAAGGGCGGCCCTGCAGGGTCGGTTTTACCAAGGCCAACGAATTTTCGGACCATATCATGGAAAAGAAAAACTATCTGTATCTGGCTCCTTCGAAACTGCGGTTGTGCGCCATCGGTCCCGAACTCGTCTCCGGTGCGGATTTTGCAGATGTGACGGGCCGGGTGTCGGTGGAGCGCGGGAGCCGTACAATCTGGTCGAAGACGATCAAAACGGGCGAGACCAACATGTCACACAATCTTGCCAATTTGGAACACCATCATTTCAAATACCCGCTCCATCGTCGTCCCGGCGATGCGCACGTCTACTTTTTTGGAGCCGATGCGTTTAGTTTCGGCGCAGGCGTTTCGCTGGAAGAAGGAGACGTCATGACCGTGGACTGGCAGGGGTTTGGAAGACCGCTTTGTAATACGATCTCCCTCGACCGCTCACCCGAAACGTCGGTGCAAGTGCTGGGGTTATGATCACGGTACAAACCAGCCGATAGGCGGGCGCACAGTACGAAAAACGGTCCAAAAGGGGGCGCTATGATGCGCATTTCGGTGTGGAACATGGATTTGTCGGACTCGTATCTCAAGAAGGTGGTTCAGCTTGGCGCGGAAGGGATCGATTTTGGAGATGGGGCGTATCTACCCGGCGTCAAAGAACACGGCTATCCCGACCTTGATGCGCTGATTCGGATCAAAAAACGCATACAGTCTTACGGGATGGAAATCAACCGGGTGACCTTGCCAGACATCACCGA
>Ga0194132_10008714_pt1 | contig 14393 bp, 13 predicted proteins | sample TA2KigOf80mmetaG_FD_148612 | JGI IMG/M metagenome (GOLD analysis project Ga0194132, IMG submission 148612) | Freshwater microbial communities from Lake Tanganyika, Tanzania - TA2015054 Kigoma Offshore 80m | ecosystem: Environmental > Aquatic > Freshwater > Lake | place: Tanzania: Lake... | reverse complement strand
GCCGCCGTTGAGGAAGCCGGGCTTGCCGTAGCCGAGCGGGCCCCCGTCGAGCGTCGCGACCGCGCCGCCCGCCGCGGCGAGCACGGCGTGGCCGGCGGCGGTGTCCCACTCGCTGGTCGCGCCGTAGCGCGGGTAGAGATCGGCCGCGCCCTCGGCGAGGTGGCAGAACTTGAGCGAGGAGCCGAGGATCTGCCACGCGGCGACCGGGCGCTCACCGACGAGACCGCGGAGCCGCTCGCGATCGTTGTGCGAGCGGCTCGAGACGACGACGATCCCGTCCGCGGGCGGCGCACGGACCGCGATCGAGGCGGGGGCGCCGCCGCCGATCGCGCGCATCGCGGTGCCCGGCCCGTGCGCGGTGTAGGTGAGGCTGCGCGCCGGCGCGTGGACGACGCCGAGGACCGGGACGCCCGCCGCGACGAGGGCGATGTTGACGGTGAACTCGCCGTTCCGCGCCACGAACTCCTTGGTGCCGTCGAGCGGATCGACCAGCCAGAAAGGCTGGTCGCCGACGCTCGTAACCGCACCGGCGGCGACCTCCTCCTCGGCGACGACGGGGATCGCCGGCGTCAATGCGCGCAGCCCGGCGACGATCAGGCGTTCGGCCTCCTCGTCGGCGAGCGTGACGGGCGAGGAATCGCGCTTGCTCCGGACCTCGAACGCGCCGCCATAGTGGCGGAGGATGACGGCACCCGCCTCGAGGGCGAGCGGGACGACGGCCGCGACGAGCCGGGCGTGATCCGATGCGTCCACTCAGGCGCCCGGCCAGGCGGCCTGGATGCCCATGTTCGGCCACGCGGCCGGCGCGCACACCTTCTTCGCCGCCTCGCTCGGCGGCAGCGAGATGTCCCAGCTCTGGCCGACGAAGCGGCAGTCGGTGATGCCGTCGGACTCGTTCGACGCGAGCCAGGCGATCGGCGCTTCCATCACCGTCGGCTGCACGAGCTTCGCCCGGTCGAACGGTGCGCTCGCCGGGATGAACCCGGTATTGGTCGGGCCGCCGGGGACGAGCACGTTGACGGTGACCCCGGTGTCCTTGAGGTCCTTGGCCCATGTCGCCGTCGCTGCCTCGAGCGCCGCCTTGGTCTGGCCGTAGGGCGTGTAGGCGCCGCGGATCATGGTGTCGAGGCTCGTCGTCACGTTGACGATGCGGCCCCATTTCTGCGCGATCATGTGCGGCGCCGCGGCGCGCGCCATCAGGAACGGCGCCTTGAAGTTAACGTCCATCATGCGCTGCCAGCGGTCCGGGTTCACGTCCCAGAACCGCACCGCCTTGTTCATGTAGTTCTCATCGATCGTCTGCATGCCGATGCCGGCATTGTTGACAAGGATGTTGACCGTGCCGAAGGCGGCGACCGTGCGGGCGACGATGCGCTCGCACTCCTCGTTGCGGGTGATGTCGGCGACGATGGCGATGGCCGCGCCGGCGCCGCCGATCTGGTTGCCGGTGTCTACGGTGGTGTTGACGGCTTCGCCGTTGACGTCGACGCACGCGACCTTGGCACCGCGCCGCACCAGCGCGTGCGTCATGATCCGGCCCATGCCACCGCCGGCGCCGGTGATGATCGCGACCCTACCGGTGAGGTTCTTCTCGGCCATGTCCTGATGATCCGTCGCTGTTCGTTGCGCGGCGGATCATAGACGCGGGGTTAAGGGGGAACAAGGCGGCGGGCGGCCCTCAGAGGACGCCGAGCATGCTCGCGACCAGCGGATGGCGGACGACATCCTCGCCCGTCATCCGCACGACCGCGATGCCTTCGACCGTCTCGAGCCGCTCTGCGACCGTGACGAGACCCGACAGGCCGTCGAGAAGATCGGACTGGTCGGGATCGCCCGTGATGACCATGCGCGAATGCCAGCCGAGCCGGGTCAACAGCATCTTGATCTGCGCATAGGTGCAGTTCTGCGCCTCGTCGATGATGACAAAGGCGTTGTTGAGCGTGCGCCCGCGCATGTAGGCGACAGGCGCGATCTCGATCGTCGCGTCGGCGAGGAACGCGCGGAGCCGCTTGCCGTCGAGCCGATCGGAGAGGGAATCGTAGAGCGGGCGGAGATAGGGCGCAATCTTCTCCTCCATCGAGCCCGGCAGAAACCCGAGCCGCTCTCCCGCCTCGACCGCGGGCCGTGACAGGACGATGCGGGCGACCGCGCCGTCCTCGAGGGCCTCGACCGCGGCGTTGATCGCGAGATAGGTCTTGCCGGTGCCAGCCGGGCCGAGCGCGAGCGTCACGTTGTGCGTATCGATCGCCGCCATCAGCCGGCGCTGATTGTCGCTCAGCGGGCGGATGCGACGGACATAGCTCTGGTCGCGATGATCGTCGTGGGGGGCGGCGGCGTGGGACCAGGGTTGCAGGTGGGCGATCTTGGACTGGACTGCCTTCGCCGAACGCTTGGCCATGAAGCTCCCTCTCGCCCGCGGCGCCGGTCCGCGCCGCCGTATCGTTCCCCCACCGCTGGTCCCGTCCTCGAAGAACGACGTCCGAGCATACGGAGAATCGACCCGAATCTCATCAGTATTTGTCGAGAGAGAGTTGCAACATCGTCGTCATATGACTTCGCTGTTTCAAAACGATGTCAACGAAGACTTGGTTCGTGGCGCCGCCGACCCGTTAAGCGCGATTTAACGCGGACGCGATCTCCTCGCGCGCGGCAGCGGCAAAAGCGCGAGGCGGGTTTTGCGTTCGGTCGGCGTTCTGGCGGCGCTCGTGATTGCGGGCGAGGCGGCGGCGTTCTCGCCGCTCGATCCTTTGGTGCTTCTCCGCGCGGTTGCCGTCGATGCCGCTTTCGTCGACCGGCTCGGCGCCGAGGGCGTCAGTGGCGACGCGAAACCAGACACATCGGTCGCGGTCGACCAACGCGCGATGCGGAACGCCTCGACCTCGGGCGCCGCCACGCTCTGAGCCGCCTCGCCGTCGCGTTGCGGTGTCGCCGTCATCGAGCGGGCGCCGCCGGGCAGCCGACAGGCGACCGCCGTCGATCTCGCCGTCGGCGCCTTTCGCTCGGTCTCCGCGGCCGCCGCGATCACACAAGTGGCCGCGGACGCGCCGATCGCCCGCACGGCTACTTCTACCGATTCGACAGACCTCGCCGCGCTCGGCGCCGGCTCGCCCATCCGCCTCGCCAACCTCGCGAACGGCGTTGGCGCGACGCAGGCGAACGCGATCGCGATCGGCCGCAACGCCGTCTCGCGCTGACCGCATCGCGGCGCGTCCTTGACGGGGCGCCGACCGGACGGGACAATCCTCCCAACAACGTCAGCGCGCGCGGTCACGCGCGGCAAGGGGAGGATAGCATCATGGCGGAAGACAACGACAGCCCTCGGAACGGCCGCGCGATCGGCCGCCGCACATTGTTCCGGACCGGCGGCGCCGTGATCGCCGGCGGGCTCGCGGCGCCGGCGATCATCCGCCCGGCCTTCGCGCGCGACACGCTCTACGTCAACACCTGGGGCGGCAGTTGGACCGAGAACGCGACCAAGGCGTTCTTCGATCCGTTCGGCAAGGCGAACAATGTCGAGGTGCGGACGCTGTCACCCGTCTCCTTCGCCAAGCTCAAGGCGCAGGTGGAGACCAGGGCCTATGAATGGGACGTGACGACACAGGGCCTTCCCGGCCTCGCGCGCGCCTCGAAGGAGGGTCTCCTCGAGCCGCTGGACGAGAGCGTGGTCGACAAGTCGAAACTCGCACCCGATTCGATCCGCTACGGCTGTATCGCCTCGCATGCGCTCTCGACCTGCCTCGTCTATCGCACGAACAAGTTCCCGAACGGTGGGCCGCAATCGTGGGCGGATTTCTGGGACGTGAAGAAGTTCCCGGGCAACCGGTCGCTCCAGAAGGAGCCCGGCCAGGCGCTCGCCTTCGCGCTTCTCGCCGACGGCGTGCCGAAGGACAAGCTCTATCCCTTCGATCTCGACCGCGCCTTCAAGAAGCTCGACCAGATCAAGCCGCACATCAAAGTGTGGTGGACGCAGGGCTCGCAGTCGCAACAGCTCCTGCGCGACGGCGAGGTCGACATGATGTCGATGTGGAACGGGCGCGCGGTCGAGCTGATCGACGACAAGGTGCCGGCCGAGCTGGTGTGGAACGAGGCGGAGATGGTGGCGGTCCACTGGGTGGTCGTGAAGGGCACGCCGCGCGCCAAGCTGGCCTGGCGCTTCGTCCAGTTCGCCCATCAGCCCGAGCCGCTCGCCAAGTTCGCGAACACGATGAACTACGGCCCGCTCAACCCGAAATCGTTCGACTTCATCCCCGAGGCGCAGGCCAAGCGCCTGCCGACCTGGCCCGCCAACGCCAAGGTCTCCTTCGTACCCGACGCGGCGTGGCTCGGCGACAACCTCAACGAGCTCGCGCGGCGCTTCAACCAGTGGGTCGCGACCTGATCGCGCGCGCGATCGGCGGAGGCGCCTCACGTGGCTCGTCCGGACGTCCGGGCCTGGTTGCTGGTCGGCCCGGCGACCCTCTTCATTTTTCTTCTGTTCGTGGCGCCGCTCGGCGAGATGCTGTGGCGGAGCGTCGGCGGCGCCGACTTCACGCTCAAGCATTACGAGACGTTCTTCTCGACGCCGCTTTATATCCGCGTCCTCGGCCACACGTTCTGGACCGCCTTCGTCGTCACGCTGATCTGCCTTCTCCTCGGCTATCCGGTCGCCTTCGTGATCGCGCGCTATGGCGGCAAGCTCGGCGGACTGCTCCTGCTCGTTGTCGCGATGAGCATGTGGACGAGCTTCCTCGTCCGCGCCTATGCGTGGATGGTGATCCTCGGCAATCGCGGCCCGGTCGTCGCGCTCCTCAACGCGCTCGGTGATCCGAACCCGAAGGTCCTGTTCACGACCTTCGCCGCGACGATCGGGCTCGTTCATCTCCTCTTGCCCTACATGGTGATGGCGATCTACGCGGTCATGGCGCGCATCGATCCGGCCCATCTCCGCGCCGCGGCGAGCCTCGGCGCGACGCCGGGGTCCGCGTTCCGCCACGTCTATCTGCCGCTCAGCCTGCCCGGGGTGGTGAACGGCTGCGTCCTCGTCTTCATCATCTGCCTCGGGTTCTACGTCACGCCGGTTCTTCTCGGCGGGCCGCAGGATCACCTCATCGCGGGCCTGATCGGCGAGCAGATCGAGGAGCTCCTCAACTGGGGTCTGGCCGCGGCGATGTCGATGGTGCTCCTCGTCGCGACGCTCGGCGTGCTCGCGATCTACAATGCCGTCGTCGGCCTCGACAAGTTGTGGGGTTAAGGACGGTGCGCCCGGTCGTCGTCCTGATCGCGGTTCTGGTCGGCGCGTTTCTGTTCCTGCCGATGCTGATCGTGGTGCCGATGTCGTTCTCGAACGCGCGCTCGTTCGCGTTCCCGCCACCGGGCTACTGGATCGGCTACTACACCGCCTATTTCAACGACTATCGCTGGACGATCCCGACCCTCAACAGCGTCATCATCGCGACGGCGACGACGATCGTGACCATGGCGCTGGTCGTGCCGGCGGCCTTCGGACTGCTCCGCCACCGCTTCAAGGGCCGGAACCTCGTCAACCTCCTGATGATGGCGCCCTTGATGGTGCCGCACATCGTGCTCGCGCTGTCCTATTACCTCTTTCTCGGCAAGTTTCGGCTCACCGGCACGCACGCCGGCGTCATCATCGCCCATACCTGCCTCTCGGCACCGCTCGCCTTCCTGATCGTCGCCGCGACGCTCAAGGGCTTCGACCGCAATCTCGAGCGCGCGGCGATGAGCGCGGGCGCCGGCCCGTTCCGCACCTTCTGGTACGTGACGCTCCCCGCTCTGCGGCCGGGCATGCTGGTCGCGGCGCTGTTCGCCTTCATCCACTCCTTCGACGAGACCGTGGTCGCGATCTTCATCGCCGGCCGCGCGGCATCGACGCTGCCGCGCAAGATGTTCGAGAGCATTCGCCTCGAGGCCGATCCCGTCATCGCCGTCGTGTCGACACTGTTGTTCACCCTCGTGATCGTTGCGACCGTGGTTGCGACGTTCTGGCGCAAGAGGACCTCCCATGCGACTTGAAAGACTGCTCAATCCGAGATCGATCGCGATCTTCGGTGCGACCGAGAACATCTCGCCCGCCCGCCGTCTCATCGAGGCGCTCGACACGATCGGTTTCCCGGGCCCGGTCTATCCGATCAACCCGCGCTACGAGACGGTGCTCGGCAAGACGTGCTATCCGTCGATCGAAGCGATCCCGCACGGCGTCGACGCGATCGTCTTCTGCGTCAATCACACCCTTGTCATGGAGCCTTATCGCAAGGCGGCGGCGCACGGCATCGGCGCGGCCGTCGTCCTCGACGGCGGCTTCGCCGAGAAGGGCGAGGAGGGCAAGGCCCGCCAGCGCGAGATCCTCGGCATCTCGCGCGAGGCGGGCATGGCGCTGTGCGGCCCCAATTGCATGGGCGTCTTCAACCCCGCGTTCAACAGCACGCTCTACAGCTCCGTCCTGGTCGACCCGAAGCCGATCGCCGGCAACGTCGCGTTCATCACCCAGTCGGGCTCGATCGCGATCGGCCAGCTCACCGACGTCCGCCGCTACGGCTTCAGCCACGTGATCTCGGCCGGCAACGAGGCGGTCACGACGACCGCCGACTACATCGACTATCTCGCCGACGAGCCGGAGACCAAGGTCATCGCGACCTTCACCGAGGCGATCCGTGATCCCGAGAAATACATCGCCGCGCTCGACAAGGCCGCCGCTCGCGGCAAGCCGGTCGTCGTCCTCAAGGTCGGCAAGGCCGACCGCACGCGCGCGGCGATCACCGGCCATACCGGCGGGCTCGCCGGCGAATCCAAGGTCGTGTCGCAGATCCTCAAGCGCCACCGCGCGATCGAGGTGAACGACATGGACGAGCTCACCGAGGTGCTCGCCGTGTGCCAGGGCGCGCGCTGGCCGAAGGGACCGCGCATCGGCGTGATGACGGCCTCGGGCGGGCAGGCGGAGCTGATCCTCGACCTCGCGACCGAGCACGGCATCAACCTGCCGCCGCTCACCAAGGACGGCATCGCCGAGTCCGTGCGCGTGCTCGGCTCGGTCAGCGGTGACGGCAATCCGCTCGATTCCTGGGGCGACGGCAAGTTCCAGACCAATCTGCCGCACGGGCTCAAGGTCTTGACGTCCGAGCCCCATCTCGACGCCGTCGTGATGGCCTCCGACACCCGCGATGGCCAGTCCTTCGCGCCGACCCAGTACCAGGGCTTCCTGGTCGAGGCGTCGAAGACGACCGACAAGGCGTGCTACTTCATGTCGACGCGGTCGGGCCTATTCCGCGAGGACTACGTGGCGCAGTTCCGCTCCGCCGGTCTCGTCCAGATCGGCGGCACGCGCCAGGGGCTCGGCGCCATCCGCCGGCTCGGCGAGTGGATGGAGGGTCCGCCGCCTGCGCGCCCGAGCGCGGCGCTCGCGACCGGCGGTCTTGCGCGCGCGCTCGGCGCTTCGGCCGCGCGCAAGAGCATCAACGAGTTCGACGCCAAGCGCATCTTCGGCGAGCTCGGCATCCGCATTTCGCGCGAGCGCCGTGTCACCGATTCGGCCGAGGCGGTGCAGGCCGCACGCGCGATCGGCTACCCGGTCGTCCTCAAGGTCGTGTCCGACCGCATCCCGCACCGCTCCGAGCACGGCCTCGTCGCCGTCGGCATCCGCGACGAGGCGGCGCTCACCAAGGCGTTCACCACGATGATGGGCAAGCTCGCCGGTCTCGGCGCCGACGCGGCGGGCGCGGCGTTCCTGGTGCAGGAGATGATCGGCGGCGGCGTCGAGGTCTTCGCCGGCATCAGCGCCGATCCCGATTTCGGCCCGAGCCTCGCCTTCGGCCTCGGCGGCATCCATGTCGAGCTGTTCCGCGACGTATCGCTCCGGCCGGTCCCGCTGCGGGCCGGCGAGGCGGAGGCGATGATCGCCGAGACCAAGGCGGGGAAGCTCCTCGCCGGATTCCGCGGCGCGCCCGCGTCGGATACCGCGGCACTCGCCGATGTTCTCTACCGTCTCGCCGACTGGGCGCATGGCGAGCGGAACCATGTGCAGGAGGTCGACCTCAACCCGATCAAGGTCCTGCCCGCCGGCCAGGGCTGCGTGGTCGTCGATGCGTTGATCGTGCCCAAGGCGAAGGAGCAGAAGCCATGAGCGAGGACGCCGTCCTCTACGCCGTCGACGGACCGGTCGCGACCGTCACGCTGAACCGCCCGGACAAGCTCAACGTCATCAACCAGGCGGTCGTCGACGGCGTCACGCAATCGATGAAGAAGGCGGAGGCGGACCGCGCGGTCTCGGTCGTCGTCCTCCGCGGCGCCGGGCGCAGCTTCTGCGCCGGCTACGACCTCGCGCGCGAATATCCCGAGGGCGACGTCGACAAGTCGAGCGCGCTCTGGTGGCACGACAACTTCACCCGCGGGCTCGGCTTCTACCTGACGATCTTCGATCTCAAGAAGCCGGTCATCGCCTCGGTCCAGGGTCATGCCGTCGGCGCCGGGTGCTGGTTGACGATGGTCTGCGATCTCACGGTCTGCGCCGATACGGCGCGCTTCGGCGAGCCCGAGATCCGCTTCTCCTCGTCCGGGTCGATGGTGCTGATGCCGTGGATGATGGGCATCAAGCGGGCGCGCGAGCTGATCTACATGGGCGACCAGATCGACGCGGAGACCGCCAAGGACATTGGCCTCGTCAATCGCATCTATCCGGCCGCCGAGCTCGAGGCGTCGACCATGCGCTATGCCCGCCGGCTCGCCCTCATGGCGCCCGAGGCGCTGCAGCGTGCCAAGCTCGCGATCAACCGGACGATGGAGGAGGCGGGCTTCAAGAACGCGCTCCGGGCCGGTGTCGACGTGATCTCGGCGATCTACGCCGAGGAGACCTCCGTCGTCCGCGACTTCCGCGCCGCGGTCGCCAAGGACGGGCTCACCACCGCGCTCCGCAATCGCAACGCCTTGTTCAAGGAATAGCGCGTGAGCGGTCCCGCCTATCTCGGTCTCCGCGCGCTGGTCAAGTCCTATGACGGCGTCAAGAACGCCGTCGACGGGATCGACGTCGAGATCGCGCGCGGCGAGTTCGTCACCTTCCTCGGGCCCTCCGGTTCGGGCAAGACGACGACGCTCCTGATGATTGCGGGCTTCGAGGATCCGACCGCGGGCGACATCATGCTCGAGGGCCAGTCGATCGTCCGCGTCAAGCCCTACCGGCGCAATATCGGCATGGTGTTCCAGAACTACGCGCTCTTTCCGCACATGACGGTGGCGAAGAATGTCGGGTTCCCGCTCCGCATGCGCGGCATCGAGGCAAGCGAGGCCACACGCCGCGTCGAGGATGCGCTCGATCTCGTCGGCCTCCGCGATTTCTCCTCCCGTCACCCGCGCGCCCTCTCGGGTGGCCAGCAACAGCGCGTCGCGCTCGCCCGCGCGCTCGTGTTCCAGCCCGACGTGCTTCTCCTCGACGAGCCGCTCGGCGCGCTCGACAAGAACCTCCGCGAGCAGATGCAGGTCGAGATCAAGCGCATCCAGCGCGAGGTCGGCATCACCGCGATCTACGTGACGCACGACCAGACCGAGGCGATGACGATGTCCGACCGCATCGCGGTGTTCAACGACGGCCGGATCGAGCAACTCGACACGCCGCTCGCGGTGTACCGCCGGCCCACCACCCGCTTCGTCGGGGGCTTCGTCGGCGACAGCAATTTCCTCGATGGCCGGATCGCGAGCGCGCGCGAGGGACGGGTTCGTATCGAGGGGCTCGGCGAGGTGCGGGTGCCGGCCGGGGCGACGGCCGCGGACGGGGCGGCGGTCGCGGTTCTCGTCCGGCCCGAGGACATCGTCAGGGCCGACGGGGCGGCCCGGATGTCGCTCGATAACCGGTTCGAGTTCGTGGTGCGCGGGATCGTCAACTACGGCGATACGGTCATGGTCATGGGCGAGACGGGCGGCCTCGGCCTCCGCATCCGGATGCCGGGACGGGCCGTGGGCACGCTCGCCGAGGGCGAGCGGATCGGCATCGGCTGGCGTGCCGAGGACGGACGGGTCCTCGCGGGCTGACCGCACGTCGCCATCGTTCCGCCATCAAGGAAATCGAAAGGTTTCAGGATTTTAACGGTACGGGTCGGCCGGCGCCCGTCGTCGCGCCCGACGCGACCCGTCGCGACCAACGGCCTCATGGAAGTGTCCCGCCCCGAACCGCATATCCCGGCCTCGACCGAGGTCGCCGAGCCGGCCCGGCGCCCCCGTCTCGCCAGGACGATCGGCATCGTCGTCACGGTCGCGTGGTTCGTCGTCTGCATCTTCTATGTCCAGCGTTATGTCGGCTGGTCGAACCTGCTCGAGCTCCTGCCGCACGAGCTCGGCGCGATCCTTCTCGGTGCCTTCGCCCCGATCGTGTTCCTGTGGCTCGCGCTCGCGTTCTTCGATCGCGACCGCGCGCTCGCCGAGTACCAGCGCGCCACGGCATCCGCGCCGAGCCCGCGTAACGACGGCCTGCGCGATGTCGCCGAAGCGCTTCGGCGTCACACCGATGCGCTCGCGAGCAATGCCGACCAGTCGCAGGACCGGCTGCGCGCGACGATCCGCGAGGAGACCGATCGTCTTGAGCGTGTCTACCGCGCGAGCGTCAATCCGCGTCCCGTCGCGCCACCGCCCGTGACGCCGGTTCCGCTGCCCTTCGAGACGGTCTTCCCCGCGCCGCCGGCGCCGCCACCGCCGCCACCGCCGCTCCCACCGAGGGTCGAGCCGGCCACCCCGCCGCCGCGGCCGGCGCCACTATCAGAACCTCGGGCCGAACCGCGGGCGGCGCCGATGCGCCACCGCCGCGACACGATCGATATGGCCGAGGTGTTCCAACGCCTGTGGCGTCGGCGGGCGACGATCGCCGCCGCGGTCGTCGTCATCGTCGGCGCGGCGATCGCGATCCTGTCGCAGCTCACACCGCTCTACCGCGCCCAGACGCTCGTTCTCGTCGAGACTCGCGGGCCGCGGCTCGTCGAGCTCGACCAGGGCGCGCCGAGCGGCCCGCTCGACAACCAGTCCGTCCAGAGCGAGATCGAGATCATCCGCTCGCAGAACGTGATCACCAAGGTCGTCGATCGGCTCGACCTCGCGCGCGTGCCCGAGTTCAACGCCGATCTGCGCCCGAAAGGGCTCTTCGCGCGGCTCCGCGGCGGGGTTGATCCGAGCGCGCTCCCGCTCGAGGAGCGCCGCGCGCGACAGCATGCGCAGGTCGTCGACATGTTCGCACGCCGGCTCGAGGTCGGCACCAAGGGTCAGTCGCGCGTGATCGCCGTCGGCTTCACCAGCGTCGATCCGCGCCTCGCCTACCGCGTCGCGAACGCGGTCGCCGACGCCTATATCGAGGAGCAGCTCGAGACCAAGTTCGACGCGACCCAGAAGGTCACGGGCTTCCTCGAGGAGCGCATCGGCCAGCTCCGCGAGCGCGTCGAGACCTCCGAACGCGCGGTCGAGCAGTACCGGGCCGCGGCCGGGCTGATCGAGGGGCGTGGCGGCACGCTCGCCTCGCAGGAAGTCGCCGACATCAACAGCCAGCTCGTCCAGGCGCGCGCCGCACGGACCGAGATCGAATCCCGCCTCAACCAGGTCCGCCGCCAGCTCCGCGTCCCCGGCGGCTACCAGTCGGTGCCCGAGGTGCTCGCATCGCCGCTGATCCAGCGACTGCGCGAGCAGGAGATCGTGATGGACCGGCGCATCGCCGAGCTCGCGCAGGATATCGGCGAGCGCCATCCGCGCATGGTGAGCTCCCGTGCCGAGCGGCGCGACCTCCGGGTCCAGATCGAGGGCGAGATCGCGAAAATCGTCCAGAGCCTCGAGAGCACCGCCGCGGCGGCGCGCGCGCGAGGCGTCGGTGCAGACGAGCCTCGATCAGACCAAGAGCAGGATCGCTGAATCGAGCAAGTCGGAGATCGAGCTCCGCGCGCTCGAACGCGAGGCGCGCGCCAATCGGGCTCTGCTCGAATCCTTTCTCGGCCGCTTCAAGGCGACCGGCGCGCAGGAAGAAGCGCGCTTCCAGCAACCCGACGCGCGCGTCGTCTCGCGCGGCGAGGTCCCGGACCGCCCTGCCTTCCCGCAGACCCTGCCGATCCTCGCCATCGCGCTGATCGTCGCGCTCCTGATCGGCGCGATGATCGCGCTGATCCAGGAACAGTTCGAGCGCGGGTTCCGGAGCGCCGAGCAGATCGAGCGCCTGACCGGCGTGCCGGGGCTCGGCTTCGTGCCGTGGCTCGCCCGGCGCACGCGCCGCGGTCTCACGCCCGACGCCTTCATGGTCGAACGGCCATCGTCGGCCTTCGCCGAATCGATCCGAAGCGCCTATGCCGGCATCGTCCTGTCGCGCGACGGACGTGCGCCGCGCAGCATCCTCGTCACCTCGGCGCAGTCGGACGAGGGCAAGACCGCGATCGCGCTGTCGCTCGCGCGGCTCCGCGCGATGGCGTCGAGCCGGGTCGTCATCGTCGATGCCGATCTCCGTGCGCCGGCCGTGCACGAGCGTATCCGCATCGCGCGCGGGCCGGGCCTCTCCGATGTCCTCCGCGGCGCCGTGCCGCTCGACGAGGCGCTCCGGCAGGACGAACGCACGGGCGCCTATCTGCTATCGGCCGACGGCCCGACGGCGCATCCGTCCGATCTCCTCGCGGCGCCCGCGATGCGCCAGCTCCTCGACACGCTCGCGTCGCGGTTCGATCTCGTCGTCATCGATTCGCCACCGGTTCGCGCGGCGGCGGATGCGCGCATCCTGTCGAACCTCGCCGAGGTGACGCTGTTCATCGTGCGCTGGGGCCGGATGCGGCGCGAGGTGGCGCTCCAGGCGCTCCGCCAGATCGAGGTGCCGGGTCGCCCGCTCCGTGTCCTCGTCTCGATGGTCGATGTGCGCCGCCACGCGCGCTACGGCTTCGGCGATTCCGGCTATTATTTCGGCCACGACCGCAAGTACTACGCCGAATAGCGCCACACCGTCGCGCGCCCGCGCGGGCTGGCCCGGCCCCCCGAATTGTTGTATCCAGACGCAAGACCGCGCGGCACGGCGCGGCAGGCGGGGGAGGGCGCGATGATCGCGAAGCGGTTCGTCGAGGTCGAGGGCTACAAGGTCTGCCTCTACGAGGGCGGCGCCGGTTTCCCCATCCTGATGATCCACGGCATCGGCCCCGGCACCTCGATCGAGGGCAATTTCGCGCCGGTCCTGGAGCCGATGGTGGCGCGCTACCGCGTCGTCGGCGTCGACCTGATCGGTTTCGGCAACTCCGACCGCAAGAAGGACGCGCCGTTCTTCGACATCGAGCTCTGGGTGCGCCAGGGTCTCGCGCTCATCGATCAGCTTCCCGCCGGACCCGTCGGTGTGATCGGCCACTCGGTCGGCGGCGCGGTCGCGGCCAAGATGGCGAGCCGCAACCCGCGCATCACCAAGCTCGTCCTCAGCGCGGCCGGCGGCACCCGCTATCCGCTGAACGAGCACATCGACCGCTTCTGGGGCCGACCGCCCTCGCGCGATGCGCTCAGGACCGCGATGCTCGGCATGGTGTTCGACCCCGCGGGCGTCACCGACGAGGTGCTCGATCTCCGCTGGAAGATGCTGAGCCAGCCGGGCTATGGCGACTATTTCGCGGCGATGTTCTCCGGCAGCAAGCAGGCGCTTCTCGATTCCGCGGTCGTGACGGCGGCGGAGGCGGCGCGCGTCAAGGCGGCGGTGGCGATCGTGCACGGGCGCGACGACCTGCCGTGCCCGGTCGGCGCCACCGCGCTCCGCTACGCCGAGTTGTTTCCGAGCGCCGACTTGACGCTCATCGGCCGATGCGGCCACGGCCCGCCGCGCGAGACGCCGGCCAAGTGGCTCGCCGCGGTGACCGCCCATTTCGGCTGAGCTCGAGCCCACCGTTCAACCCGAGACGAGGATGACACCATGCCCGATGTGAAACCGTTTCTTCGCCTCTCGCACGAAGGCGCGCTCAAGATGCTCAACGCCGCGGTCGCCAAGGCGACGGCGATGAAGGTGCCTCAGTGCATCTGCATCGTCGACAATGGCGGCCATCTCCTTGCCTTCGTCCGGATGGACGGCGGCAACATCCAGTCCTTCGACACGGCGTTCCGCAAGGCGCAGACCTCGGCGGCGAACGGCCAGCCCTCGGGTGGGATCGAGGCCGGCGTCGACATGAAGCTCGCCGTCGCAACCGAAGGAAAACGGATCAACCTCCCGGGCGGTCTTCCGATCATCGTCGACGGCCATGTCATCGGCGGCCTCGGCGTCGGTTCGGGGACCGGCGCCGAGGACCTCGAGGTCGCGAACGCGGGGATCGCGGCACTCGCGGGCGCGAAGGCGTTCTAGCAGGCTGCTGAAAAATGCTCGTCTTGGGGGTTTTGGAATGATTCTCTAAGCGCGGGTTGCGCGAGGAGTATCGGGATTCGAGGCGAGGATCGAG
>Ga0194132_10008710_pt1 | contig 14395 bp, 9 predicted proteins | sample TA2KigOf80mmetaG_FD_148612 | JGI IMG/M metagenome (GOLD analysis project Ga0194132, IMG submission 148612) | Freshwater microbial communities from Lake Tanganyika, Tanzania - TA2015054 Kigoma Offshore 80m | ecosystem: Environmental > Aquatic > Freshwater > Lake | place: Tanzania: Lake Tanganyika... | reverse complement strand
CGCCCCAGGCTGCGTTGCACCGCACGATTTGGCCATTCTCGCGCTCCCCGGTCCCGGTTTGACGGCGCACAATGCAGCTTATGTCGCCCCACGAGCCGCTATTGGTAAAGACAGTTGCGCCGAAAATTGATGTTACATCAGCGCAACATTATACTCAGTCGTCCCCACTGCAACCGGACCGAAAGTTCATCTTGGAGGAGGACGTTCATGATAGCTCGCAGTTTTGCCAGCGGTCTCATCGTTTTGACTCTCATCTGTTCCGTCCCGGTCCGCGCCCAATCCATTGCGCCGGGCAGCGACGGGTTTGTGGAAGTTGCTGTCGGCGAGGCCAAGGCCGAGCGGATCCGCATGTACATCGCACGTCCGAAGACGGCCGAGGGTCGCACGCCGACCATTCTGATCCTGCACGGTGGCGGCGGGTTCCTGCAGGGACATATCGGCGTCGCAGATGCGTTCGCGCGGCAGGGATATGTCGCTGCGGCCATCTGCGTGTGGCGGCCGGATACTTCCCTCGGCAAGACGGACCTGAGAAGCCAGGTGTCCTGCCCCAACGCGCCCAGGACATACCAGACCTCAGAGCATCGGGTGAATGGCTTCGCGCACATCTTCGGCCCGCCGGCTCAGCAGACATTGCACGACGCCCGGGAATACCTGTTCACCCTGCCATTCGTCGATACCTCGAATTTCTTTGTGTGGGGCCAGAGCACAGGGGCTGCGCTGGCTCTGATCTGGGCCGGCCGCGGCGGGGCAAGCACGATAAAGAAAGTGATCGCCTGCGCGCCTCCCCTTTATTTCGATTCGTTTCCGAAGCCACCGTCCACCTTCGACAAGTTCATTGCCCGATTCTATCCGGAGTTCGGCGTTCAAGTGCCTTTCCTTCCTGAAGTGGTGATTCCCGAATTGAAGGTGCCCGTGCTGCTGATGCACGGACGCCTCGATCAAGTCGTGAACTTCCAGGAATCCGTGCGCTTCGCCGATGAGCTGAAAAATGCGGGTGGCAGCGTGACGACGATGTTTCTGGACAATATCGGTCACCACAATTGCTGGCAGAGTCCGCGTGGCTATATCGATCAATGGGTCAGTTGGCTGAAATCCTGAGCGCGCGATTATTCGGAGTCTTCCGCGACAGACGTTCGGCGATCGATCCCTCGCGAGGCTGCGCGCATTGAACAGATTCCGCGTTCTTGCGATAATCCGCTGAATCGTTTTTTGGATCATTGTCACGGCTTTCGGAACGCCGAAAGTCCTCCCTCAACCTTCTGAACCTGCCATGAGTGAATTGAAAATCGGCCGACCCGCAATGACCCGCTGGATGACTGCGGTTCTGATCGTCATCGTCGTGCTCCTCGCCGGCGGCTACTTCGCCGCGCCCCGCTTCGAATCGAAACCACCCCAGATCAGGCTCATACCGGATACCGATGCCCTCGGCCTGGGATCTCTCGAAATCGCCGTCACCGATTCGGGAACGGGCATCAAGTCCGTCACTGCTACGCTCTCTTCAGCCGGCACGGATTACCCGCTCGCCTCCGAGCAGTACGCACCACCGGTCGTGGACCGGAAGATCACGGTCGCACTGTCCTCCAACGGATAGGAAAATCTATCCGCCCCAGGCTGCGTTGCACCGCACAATTTGGCCATTCTCCCGCTCCCCGGTCCCGGTTTGACGGCGCACAATGCAGCTTATGTCGCCCCACGAGCCGCTATTGGTAGCACCTCGCATGAATCCAAGGTGTGAGTTATTTGCCGCCACGAACGCGTCACCGCGATCCACGAGAGCGCTCACGCAGTCGCGTACTGGCTAACAGATACATAATGAATGGCTTACACCTTAAATGCCGTTTGAATCCTAGAACGCAGCTTCCGCTCATTCTTTCTTACAAGTTCATGTTCCCATACGCGTATGACACGCCAGCCGCCGAGACGTAGTTTGCGATTCACGGTTTGATCCCGCGCTCGGTTGCATTCAATCTTTCGACGCCAGAAAGATACATTAGTACTAGGCACGTTCGCGTGGCGTCGACACCCATGCCAAAAGCAGCCATCTGTGAACACGGCAATGCGTGGCGCAACGAATACAAAATCAGGTCTTACTCGAACTTTCTCGCCGACTGCACTTGGAACTCGAATTTCCTTGTGCCTGCGCCAGCCGAAGATGCCCAGCTGACGCAATAGGCGGGCAAACGCCACCTCAGTTCGCTCATTGCCGCGGGATCGTATGCGCGCCATTACCTCACTGCGCTTGCTGCGGGAAAACACATCACCCATAGCCACATATCTCGCTTCGATCAGACAAGCGCATATGCATCTTCAAGGAGAACGGACATGAAGCCACGCTCGCGAGCACCAGGGGTGCCCACAACCATTCCGCGATCTAACCCGTGATTGATAGTTTCGCAGGAGGTCTCCGGTAGCAGCACGCACGCGTGGCACGCCGCAAGATTTGCCTGCTTAGATCCCTGTCCGCCGAGGTGTTCCGAGCAAACCGGATCCGCAGAACACCAAGCCGCTCGCCCAAGCGAGCGCCGCACGACCGGACCTAGGCGCTCTGAACGTCCCAGCCTCACTAACCCACCCAAAGTTCCTTCAGCGTCCCCGGCGGATGTATAGATAAGTAAACCAGCCATCGGTGCAGTCGGGTCGCTGGAAACATAGAGCCTCTCCCGCAAAGAAGCCGTGCTGTAGCCGCACTCAAAGACCAGCTGGTTGATAAGGATGTGCGCGAGGCTGTGAACAAGCAAATAGCGAGATGCCCAAGCACGGTCCGCAGTGCCAAGCGGCGGAAGAGTTTGATAGATGCCGCCCAATCGGGCTACAAATCCATCATCGAGTCGATCATTGAGCCAATCGGAGTGGTCCGACTGCCACCCGGCGAGGTGTTCTTCGCACAACTCCACATAAATTCCCTCCCCATAGACTTTTACACTTGGGAGCCAGCGGTCCTGAGCTTGTGCGGGAGGATCCCGAAATAGCTGACGCATCGCACTGTCTGGCATCCCCCCAAGTGAATCGCCTCCCGGGTCCAATCGGTCGAAGCCATAGAACACGCGTGTTTCTCGCAAACGCTCAACCAAGTTGACTTTGGCGAACCACGGTGCCAACTCGCTCGGCACCGCTGTCGGGATCACGCGTAGGTCCCTAACGCGCTCTGAATCGTCTACTTCGCTGCGAATTATGTTGAATTCAGCTCGACGAAATGCAAGCAGTTCGGATTCCGGGTTCGCAGGTACTGCGGCACCGGCAAGTGCAGCTATTGGCACATCCACAAAGAGTCCTTCCAACGCTGTCTCAATCTTGCCCGGCTCACTCACAATTCCGCGGGCTGCCAGCCCACTTTGAATTAGTGCAACTGTTCCACTTCGATTGCCCATCTTCCAGAGAGTTCTCGCAACACCGATTGCGCTATCAGCTCGAATTTCGGCCTGCAATGCCCCGACCGCTTCATCCGCAGTCTGAAGATCAGGTAGGGTGATCGCAGAAATCGTTCGAGGGAAGTAAATGTTCGTTTGGTTGATAAGAGCACCCACTAACGGCTGCGGGCAATTGGTCTCGGTCGCATCCTCACCAAGCCATGGGCGGTCACCTGGGCAACTGATTCCCGCCTTTTGAAACGCACTCTGTTCCCCACTCTCAATATCTGGCTTCACCGTGGTACCGCCAAGATGACGGCCACGTTGGCCGGTCGATCCAGGCGGGCAGCTCCGGCAATGCACTCGAATACTTGTGAGTTCAGAACCGCCGCGATCCGTCAAAACAAGCCCACCGTCACCGAGACACTGGCATCCGATCCACTGCTTCCATGGAAACTCGCACAAGTGCCCAGAGGCGCATACGGCAACAAAACGAACGGGTTGCCATCGACCGCCGCCGTGAGGATTCGTAACACGCACGGAATCCAGATTGAAGCGGCGCATCTCGCCGGACCTAGTATGCCGATACCAGCGCGGAAAGCGAAGTGCCGGCACATGCAATCCGGCATTTGGCGGTGCGGGCTGGCCTCGCTGGACATGCCGGTAATCCGGGGGGGGGCAAAACCGATCAACGCGTAAAAGCGCGGCCAAACGAGGTTCAGAGTTCTCGAACTCTGTTCTGTCCGAGCATGGTGTCATTCGTCCGGAGACCGGATCCACCTTCATGAACCAGTGATCTAGGCCCGCGACAACGTGCGGCACACCTTTGCTGTCCGTATACAAGCTTCCCGGTCCAAACGGCGCAATCAACTGCCCAACACGGATTTGTTTGCTTCCCATGTCTTGTGCCTTCTATGTCCCCCGCGGCAAATTGCCCGGTTGCGCAACGGGCGCGGCCGGCGGTGGATTCGCAGCCGCCGGAACAATGGAATAGCCTGGCGAAATAAACAATTCGGCAGCTCGATCCACCTGCCGCATGCTGCTGGACACCTCTACGCCTCGCTGCTTTTGCAGTAGCGTCGCGAACTGCCCGGGCCATAGCATCAGGTACTCGCCCGCGATTGAGGGCGGAAACTCTTCCCACATTTGCGGATTTCTTCCCCATTTATCTTTAAGTTCATCGCGTACTCGTTCCAATTCCTCGATTGACCGGGCCCGATCCTCGGGTATCTGAACCGCCGAACACCGGTCCCGTAGCAATTGAAACCCGACGTCCAACGCAGATTCATACGCCGTATTACTTTGAACCGGCGCGTTACAGTGTTGCCTTGCCCATAAGATGAGGGCACCAGGCAGACCTCGCTGAATAGCGGACAAGGCAAACGGCGTGGCCGTCGTCGGTTCAACTCTTTCATAGAGTCGACGGTGATAGCTTTGAAACTGCTCAAAATGTGATCGGTCGCGGCTCTTAGAAGGGTTGTAGATCATCATGATCAAGCCGGCACGCTCCCACCATCGTCGACCTACGCGGCCAGTGACTTGGATATAAGTCGCAGTCGTCTTTGGCTGGCCGATCACGCCCATTAGAGAAAGCCTGTCAATATCTACGCCAACTTCGATTATGTTGGATGCGAGGCAAGCATCAAGTGACTTGCTGTTGCTCCCTGCCGCATATTCCGCGGAGAGTCGATCAATCATCGCGACAATCTCTGCTTGAGAAAGACGGCTCGTCAGTTCTTCAACGATGCGGATGTTCCGTCGGTCATCTTGCGTGAAGCCCTCCCGGTTGAACATGAACTTAAGCCTGGATCGAATATCGGAGTCGAAAAGCGTCTTTGCTCCGCTTAGCTCGCGAATGCTGTTGTAAAAGGCAAGAAGCGACCACCACGGATCTCGTCGCTCAGGTTGAAATGACCAGGGACGAAAAAGGGCTGATGAGAAGGCGCGAACCTGCGTTGTCAGAACAGAGCCGTATTCAGTCGCATGCACACCTAGATAAAGTCTTCCTTCCGCAAGCTTTCCTTTTGCGCGGGCATATCTTCCAAAAAAGGAGTCCCCCATGCTCAACCCCGGGGAGGGGAATAGCTGTGTCGCATTGCGAGCATAGAGCGCAAGAACCTGTTCCGCGGCACCTCGAATCGTGGCAGTGGAGGTAATCAACTTTGGCTTGATCCACCTCTCACCGTCCTTATAGGAGCAAAGCCGCTCGAAGATTCCCTCATATAGACCGTAAATGGTTCCTAACGGGCCGGAAATGAGGTGCAGCTCGTCTTGAATGATCAAGCCCGGCGGCAGACATTCCTGTCGCAGCTGGTCTCCCGTGAAGCGCCTACCAAATAGAGCCCCGGCGTCAGGCCGATACGCGACCATCGCCAATTTATCCGCAGTTGCGATGACAAGCGATGGCGGATACCGATATATCCGCTCATCAATAACCTCCACCGGCAGCCATCGCTCGGGATTTTCATCGCCAAACTCACAGTTGCTGTCAGTGCAGTGTAGGAGGGGTCCCTCCTGCGGATTGTCGGTAATTCCCCGCGTCCTCCTGGCATTCCAATCCACGTCGGAAAGCCTTGGTGTAAGCCGAGGTCTGGAACCCTCAAATCTGCCAATTTCGGAGCGACACCATGGACATTCCGTAAGGACAAGCGGATTCCCGACTACCTCGCCTCGGCGAAATTCGGCTAATTTACTTCTGGCCTCCCGTATCTTGTTCGGTAATCCATCGCCGCCGATCCACAATCCAAGTGAAAAACGCCTGCCAAGAATGTTGCCCTGTCCGTGAAGCGTGGAATTGCGCCTGAGAAATTCCATCGCGCAAATCAAACTCGCTGCCCGCTGGAACTGTTGGGTAGTGAGCATTCTCAGGGTGTACCGCATGAGGACATTGGTGCCGTCGCGCGCCGGCCCTGGCATATCTGGCTTGATTGAGAGCCGTTCGTGAAACATATAGAACGCCATCACAGCCAGATATGCTTCAGTCTTGCCACCTCCGGTCGGGAACCAAATTAGATCAACGACCTCTCGATCCGACGAATGCCCGTCGCGAACCGCATCAAGCGACATCAGTAGAAATGCCGCCTGGAACGCTCTCCATGATCCAAGCTTAGTTACATCCTCCCCCGCACCGGCATACACCTCCCACGGTGATCGAAAATCGCCGCTCGGCCCCACTAGTTCACGCGCTGCCTGCCAATGCAATGGCCGCCTCGCCAACTGCTTTGCAGCGATCTGCTGCAGGAGCATCGACAAATTTGCAAGCCGAAACGCTTGACGCACGCGCAAGTTGCCTCGCAGCAGAGCGATTCCTGCACGAATCCTTGCTGAGCACGCCTCGCATGCCACTAAATGTCGTGCGGCGACGGCGGCGAGGCTTGAATTCAACTTTGCCGCATTCTGGCGCTGCGCCTGAATCCAAGCGTCATAACCAGCCGCGAGATTTTCAAGGGCGTCCCACGCTGGCCCAACACCATCGTCAGGCAAAGCCGCCATTGCACGCATTGAAAGCTGTATTGGGCGCCCTGATACCTCGATATCCGGCGTCATGCTTGGCAGCTGAACCGATGGCAAAACGTCGGCATAAAGCGCCGCAGGTTCTTGTTCCGGCTCCGTATCCCATCCCGCAGAGCAGCCATGACCAATGCCCCAAGTTGCCGACTCGCGATACAGCAGTGCCAACGATTGTTCGTCTGAATCGAGCTGGGCAAACGGCCGCGGACTCTCCGGATATCTCTGGAAGCGGCCGTCACTAACCTTCGCCTCAAAGTAGGCCTGATAGAGAACCATCTCCCGCGGTTCACGCGCAGCAGAATGCTTGGTTGAATTGCGTAGCACCACCGTTAGCAGCCAAACGTCGGTTTCCCCTTTGAGCCGGCGAGGGAACACCTCCACCTGCAGATCGATTGGCGAACCTACTGGCATTCTTACAGGCCTTACCATGAGCTTTCCCGCAACAAGCTCTGATCGACCAATCTGCACACTCGCTCCAGGCGTCACCGCCGGCAATCGTCGCCAAATTGGGGCATCTTTCGCACGGCCATCTGCATCCACCCAAGACCGCTTACAAAGCTCATAGCGGCCGTTTAGTGCAAAAGGTTGTGCATCTTCAGATTGCCAAGCAAATCGTCTGCTTTGAGGAAGAAACACATTGATTTGCCCGCTCGCTCCTAAACGTACACAAAAGGAGATTGACATCAGGGAGGGGCGGCGGAGATCGGGACTCACAACTTCAAATTCGTCTGAACTATCCGAGGACGCGCTGCTCGAGCCAGCAGCATCCTTGCTGTCAGTTTCATTAGTATCTGAAACGTCTTCAGGCGCTCCTTCCGGCTCGGCTCCAACTGAGTCGGCGGCCTGAAGAGCGGCTTGGTCTGCCTCCGTGGTAGTGCTAATTGCTCCAGCCGGGTGAAGCAATCCCGCCCCGTATTTACGATGTGGAGACTCATATTCGAAATACAGAACCTCTTCCAGACCGGCATCGGGGGCGGGCCGCCAAGACAATGGCCCGCGGCGATGTGCTTCTTGATCGGTGAATTCCCGCTCGTGGAACTCGACCGTTGCTGGCTCCTTTAAAGCCCTGCCGGGTCCGATTAGTTCGCCCCGAATCCAAGAAATCATTTCGGATCGCTCATTCATTGCTGACCCTTTGCGGAAAGCCACTGAAAAAGAACTTCTTGAGAAGCTTTGTCACATGCGATTCGGACCGATTCCGTAGCCCGAGTCATCCCGGTATAGAGCAAGTCGCGGTGCAAGTTTTGATGACCAAGATTTACATCTGTGAGGATGACGATCTTATTTTCCATCCCCTTGAAAGCCTGAACGCTTGCATAGGCCGTGTGATCACCTGTTTGCCACACTGGCCGCACCTTATGTTTTGAGCCAGTTAAACGTAATCCAGCAGATTGATTGTCCGCTCGGAATGAAAGGAGCGTAATCTCAGACGGACGGTAGCCTTTTCCCTTAAAGTCGACTAGCCACCGGTCAAGTATCTTCATCTGCTCCTGGTCGCTTTCGTAAAAGCTGATGTCGTAATTCTGTACGCCGCCTCCCACACGCAGGTAAGCTGAATAGATCTCGTTCGAGAATCCCGCTAATCGCACGGCCGTCTCACCAACTACACGGTAATTTCGGCAGTTTTCGGAAAGTCTCCAGCGTGCAGGCCGATTGCTAGTATCCAACTCCTCAAGGGCGGCGTTCATTAGTTCTCGATCAGCAAGGACTTGGTGATCGAAATCCCCGAAGAGCGCGAACGACCCAGTCTTACTCCCTCCGCTTAGAAATTGTGTGAGGCACTGCCAAAGGTGCGGTCGCGCCAGCACATCCTGGGCTTCGTCCAATACGAGGTAGTCGAAGACGGCGGCGGCACTGAAATCAGGATCGGTGAGGCGATCCTCAAGTAGCTGCGGTAGTCCGACCTCCCAGAATTCCGGAGAAGGATCGGTCGGAATTTCTATTCCTGTCATATCCGCCATGACACGGATGGCACGACCAACAACAAGATTTGGGAGTGCGGATTTTGCATTTCCGATTGTGCGTGTCATCCAGTCGCCAACCAATTGATTGAAGCACAACATCGCCACTCGCCACCCAGCTTCCGCTGCACGTCTCGCCAGTTCCATCGCGATGAGTGTTTTCCCTGTGCCGGCAGCGCCCGAAACTATCAGGCGGTCGTTCACGTCGGCAAGCCGCAATACCGATTTCTGTTGTTCACGCAATATTCTTTCTAACTCTGCTTGCCTGCCTTCAATTTCGTCCCGCGCAGCAATACGACGTTTCTGCACCGGGACGCAGCTTTTCACTATTGTCTCAATCTGAATTGGAGAAAGAATCTTCGATAGCGGAGTAAGGTTTCTGTCCGCGGCCACGCCCTGTATCACCATCTTCCTAAGATCTGCGCAAAACGCATCCGCATCGCGATGCGTTCGGAAGGTGTTGATATCCATCAGCTCCCACGGCTGTACGGATAAATTTCGGTGAAGTTCGAATGTCGCCCGAGGAAAAATGCAACAGTGAACGACTGGAACTCTTTTTAGCTGCGGTGCTATTTCAGAAAAGCGGCGATGGAAGGTGTGCCGCCCGTCCGATGCCTGCTTGAATGGTGAGCGCGTAATCGAATCTGGGTGCCAGCGGAATCCATCAAATGAAATGTTTTCGTGCGACTTCACTTCTACGCACAAGATTCCCGCGTCAGGAATTACTATAAGGAAGTCCACTTCGGTTCTCAGGCCTCGGTTCCATGGCGCAAGATCCAAACTGTGGACCGCGACCCAGTCTGATGGGCCGCCGGCTAGCATGTTAAATACGTCGCGCTCACCTGGCGGCGTGCGGTCATCCATGAACGAGGGAATCAGTCTCGCCATTGATCAGTGGCGGTGAGTTCTCGAACGACTCTGAACTCAGTTTCAGGAGCGCTCAATCCCTCTTCAATGCCGCAGACCATAAAGAACAGAAGTTGGCCGGCAACTCCACTGTCGGCCGGGATTTGTATGCGAAAGTCCAGCCTCTTAGCCGCGTTGTCTCGAATTGCTGGCATGAGCTTGCCGCAGATCACGACAAGTTGTTCCTCAACGATCTCTTGCTCCTGAAATCCCGCTTGAATTGCTTCTCCTCGAGATCTACGAATTTCAGTCCACGCGGACTTCCAGAACGCCCCTTGTCCCGGCGGCCGAGCCGCCGCTCCCGATTCGGCGATACTCAGTGTGTGCATCAAAATTTCGAAGTGCTTCATTTGTTGTGGTGCATGAATAACGGTGCTCGGCGGCTTGCACCAGTGACGCATTGCTGAACGGAGGTTGAGAAGATTTAAGCCAGCAAGTCGGAGACGCCGCACTAGATCTCCAGCATTTGCCGCTAACTCGTCAGACAATCGCGTCTTCCAACGTTGACTGTAATCACCGTGCTGCGCATGTAATTCGCCCAGATCGATGTCACCAACATTTGGGAGGATCACAAACATCCCCTCCCGTAGCGTGTCGCCCGGAATTCGGCCACTTACTGGCTCGACCGCAGAGGGGTCCGGATCGAAGCTTAGGACTCGCGCATGGGGTGGATACAGAACACCATGCTGATCGTCGATCTGAACTAGGGCTGCGCGGCGCCGACCCTGATGCCGGGAAATGATCTCTCTAAAGAAACGCAATTCGTCCTCTTCGGGGAGACGCTCTGTAGCAGTAGTGGAATCATCTCCATGGCGAGTAACTCGAACTGTCCACGCCAAACGATTATGGTTACCGGCCCTGACTACTGCCTGGAGGGGGGGAGGGCCTATCGTTGTCCGTACAAGGGACGCAGGATCGTACCCAAAGTCCGCGTCATCATTGCAGCCGCCCCAGACTAGCTGAGAGAGAACACGAAAGCGTGGCGCAGTCCGAAGCGCGTCTGGTACTGCACCCCATCCATGTGCGCGAAGCGGACCCACCTTAATCAACACATCGAATGGTGATACGTCGCGATAGTCCCGGACCGAATGTAGAAAGACGTCCGCAGCGCTTGGAATTCCGCCATTCGAATCGCGCAATGACTCAAAATGCCTGCGGGACTGTCGGTGGCAGAATATTTTGAATGGGCGCCCCTGCTGTTCCGCGATCCCGATAGCCGCCCGCACCTGCGTTCGCATGGGGCTCTCTTCGCCAGACAGCTGCTCTACAGCTCGCAGCGCTGACTCATATAGCGCCTGAATATCAGCGCCCCACCGCGCCCCAACCGCTCTCACGTCTCCCAGCACGACCGAAAAAGCATCAAATGTGTCGCCCGTAAAAGGCACAGGCACGGTGAGCCATTCGGATAACAGCGTTCGCAATTGCCCAGAAATTTCCTGACCTTCCTGATCTTCCGAATCATGAAGCCTGAGCACAATGTGTCTGGTGCTTCGGCGCAGCGCCCCAAATGCCGCAGAGTTAATTTCCTGCCTCTCAACAATTACCGCGTCAAGCCCCTGAAGGAATTCAAAAACCCGCGACGCAGTCACGGACATCAAGCACCCCTCTTAGCAAGAACCAGCAACTGAATTCCTTTTGGCGGCCGAGAATTCTCCCCAAATGTTTCCAAATCGTCGACATACCACTGCCGCAATCCTTCAAGCCGCGTGCCGACTGCTTCAAGTCGCTCGCGGTCAACAGCCTTGTGAATTACGCCGATTACATCGGAGCGTTGAAATCTTGGGTGCGAGAGAATTTTTAGGAAGCCTTCGTCGCCGTCCGCGACCACCAAGGTAGGCACGGACGCCTCTCGGTCGAAACGCTCAGTCCTAGTGTTATAAAAGTTTGCGCGTGATATCGATGTGGACGACGACCATCCGTGAATCGTCAATAAATCGGAAAGTCGATATTCAACGTTTTGGACCTTTAAGCGAATGGACGCACATATTGCGCGACTTGCTGACTCGCCCGCTATTCGCCCTGCATAGCAGAGTCCCGAATAGGATTTCCCAATGTTTTCTCGGCGGATATTCGCGTTCTCAACGATCTGTGCATACACCTCTGACGACAGCGCCCCTGATTCATTCCGAATAATTGGCGGCGGATCGCCGTCGATATAGTAGTTGGTTGCGCCCGCCGAATACAGCTTTATCGTGCCACCGTTCCGGAATTTGATATGGCGGTCGTCAACGAGCGAAAAGCCCTCAACGAAATATCGCTTGGGGGGCTTTGCGGTCGACCGAATCCTGCCCGTTGCCTCCGAGACATAGCCACAGCCCTGCAATTCAGGCTTGCAGCGAACCGTACAATCACGACACCTTCCTAGATACTGCTGCGCGTATCGCAGGAGGGAGTCAAAGTGCTGTCCGACATCGTTGGTGCCCTCGATCCCCAAATCTCTTATAAATGCACCAAGCGCGATGAGACCTGCCGCCGCAGAGTCGCAAGGCATCGATACAAGCGCAATTCTTCGTCTTGCGGATAATTCACTAGGCCACCCAAACCCGAGCCGGAGTAGGAAGGTCACCCATTCCGGTATCTGCTTCCACTCAGAAGTTTCCTCAGAAAAGAGCATTCAAGTAGGTTGGTGTAAGGCGACGCTACACTTCAGGCGTCCTAGAGGTTAGGAGGCTGGCCACGCCAAGGTGGATCATTGCGCCGCTGAAATATGCATTTACATGTTTATGCCAGCCGTATCAGCTTCATCGCAGTACAGTTCGTCAACGCTGAGTTCCCCATTCTTGTAACGTCGCCACGCCTCTTGGCCGACGAGACGCAACGCTACCGGCCAGCCGGTACGGCTATAGCGCCGCGCAAAGATTTTGTCAACATTACCCAAGCTGCCGTTCGATAATGGCAGGGTTGCCACCTGATGACCGTGTTCCACCGCATTGTCTGGGTGCAAGTCACGGAACAAATACAGTATGGCGATCCAACCACACAAGAATTCATCTTTGGTCAGCGCCCGAAGTGATCGACGGTCAAGCCTGGCCAAACGCACAACTTCGTTCGCAGCGGCTCCATTGTTCGACGGCACTTTAGCAAGACGCGTCAAACGCTGTGAAATTTCATTTTCTGCACTACCGCGTGGCGCATATTTGACTCCTTTCATTTGTACCCGAGATCCCGCTTTAGAGAAGCGCACGCGATCAAAAAATCTCTTAACTGCTTCACCCACTGCCTCCCCAACCAGTGGCGGAACAGCGTTGCCGATTAGACGGAACGCGTGGGTGCGCGCCTCAGGGAATTCAAACCAGTCTGGAAAACTCTGAATGCGGGCGGCCTCTCGTGCCGTCAGCGACCGCCTCTGGGTCGGATGAATGAACATGAGGCCGTCTTTGCTTAAATGCGCAACGATGGTGCTGCATGGCCGCTTTCGACTTTGCCGTGTATAACGGTCCTTGAAATTCTTCTTATCGTAGGGAAACTCAAAGCGTACACCGCGGTTCCGCATTGCAGAGGCAGACGTTTCACCCTCTCGCAGTCGACTAAAGTCGCGAAGGTCCCGCTCGTTGTGCGGTCTGGCCACGTGGTTGGTCAGCCTTTGCGCTCGTGTGACCTCCAATATTCTGAACAAATATCGCTTGCCCGATTTTCCTTCTTTTTTTAGATGTTTTTTACGAAGTGCCTTGTCGTAATTCCGGATGTGCGTCCCCTGACCAGCTTGGAGCCGCGGCAAGTCTCCGATGGCCGCCTCTAGCGAAATGCGAGGAGTCGCGTTCGAGGTGGGTTCTAGTTGTGGCAGAAAATAGCCTAGAAGGTCGTTCCGAACGCCAACGATGAGCTGGCGTCGTCGCTTTTGTGGCACCCCGAGCTTCCAGGCGTCTTCGATCTGGCTGTGGACGCGGTAACCTGGTCTGCCCGCTAGGCGGCCAAGTTCGCGGGCTTCTCGTTGCAGACTAGTAAAATATTTCCCTCCCGCTGCACTGCGAAGGCCGAGAACGTTTTCCAGCACGAAGATCTTCGGCTGAAAGAAATCAACGTGCCGAAGAAAATCTTTGTAAAGCCGCCGCCTTGGATCTGCCTTAAGGCGGGCGCCGTGATTTGCCCCGTCCACTTGTCTCGCAGTGCTAAATCCTTGGCAAGGCGGGCCACCAACAATTACATCAACAGATTTACCCCCGATACGGTTGGCAAGCTGTTCGGGACCGAACATGGTGAGATCGCATGCGATTGCATGCCGCAGCGGTCTCAGTCCGGGGTATTTACGTTCTGCGAGATTGGCGCGCAGAACTGAAATCGCCACGGCATCAGCATCGGCTGCAGCAAGAACGTCGAAACCGGCGCGCATCATTCCAAGCGTAAAACCACCGCAGCCGCAAAAGAGATCTATGCAGGTCGGTTCCCCCGAATCCACTCTGCCCTTTCCAGCAATCAATCTGACGAACACGCCGGCCGCATTTTGGCACGGTCCAATAGCTTTGCGACTGCCTGAAGTAGCGCGTGATCCCGCTGTCCTGAGCGACTAAGCTAGCTTTGAGCAAGGGGAGCGGAGATGTCAAGAAAGAAGAGGGCGCAGTACACGCGGGAGCTCAAAGCTCGAGGAGGTGCGGGGGGTACGTGCGGGGCAAGGCTTAGGGGCGGTGTGGCAGATTCTGGGGGGTAGCAGCTCAGACGCTGTCTGACTTTGGG
>Ga0194132_10008708_pt1 | contig 14399 bp, 11 predicted proteins | sample TA2KigOf80mmetaG_FD_148612 | JGI IMG/M metagenome (GOLD analysis project Ga0194132, IMG submission 148612) | Freshwater microbial communities from Lake Tanganyika, Tanzania - TA2015054 Kigoma Offshore 80m | ecosystem: Environmental > Aquatic > Freshwater > Lake | place: Tanzania: Lake... | reverse complement strand
AAGTGCCGGTATCGGTGGTCACAGATGTGCATCAGACGCCCGCAGAAGGGGCAATCCCGATCGAGAACGTCGAGTTCCAGGAGGGCGAAATCGGTATCCTTGGGCCAGTGGTAAGGCATCCTGCCGACCTCCACGTTTGAGCCGCCTCCAGCGAAAAGATGATCACGCAAGAGTTTACACACAGAATACGCTACCTTCTAGCCCTCTCGCGGATCGTTGTCTTTTTTTCGCGTTCCAAAATTTTCCCACTTTGCTCCTTCACGTCGTCCTCTCGAACGTCCCAAGTCGCGGTCCCACAACAGATTGCACAGCGCCGGCGCGGTGCATTTTTTCTGAACAGTGCGCGGCCCGGAATCTCTTGACGCGCGCAGCAGTGCGCGGTGAGGGCGGCGGAAGCGTATTCCACTTCGCGGGTTGCGCCGATGCGCGAGTGACACCGCGTTGCCAGTGGCTTAGCCGTTGACACAACCGTTCCAGACGGTATCGTTGCCCCCATGACTGGTTCGCGACTATGTGAAGCGAGGACTCTCGGGATGACCCGATACACCCTTCTCCGCAACGCCCCGCTCTCTCGTCGGAGTACCAGCCCCGGACTCACCGCACGGTGAGGTTCGGGGAACGGGCGGCAATGGCTCGCCGCCCGGACCTTCCGCCACTCGCACGGCGGGCACGCAACGAAACACCCGACGCACCCCACAACCGCCGGCCGAACCGGCGCAGGGGTAACGTCGTCACGACGCACGACCGGGACGGCTCGTGGCTCGCATTCGCACCCGCCGCAAGGACGCGCCGGGACTGGTGTCACGGAAGACGCCCGAGACGGGAGCGCTTCCTCCGCCTCGCTGCGATGCGACTTCTGAGCCCATCAGATGCCCGACGTGTGGCCCGCGGCACGGACGCCGCAATGGGCCGCGGCCGGCGCGCCTCACGGACCGAGGCCCGCCGGCCGCTTTTCTTTTCCGGGCAGAGCATACACCGTCGAGACCGCGGAGAACGCAGAGGAAGGCAACAGGCGAAGAGTTTCGGCAGGATTCACAGGATGAATACCGGATGAAGCGTTGAGTACACTACTCTTTCATTCCCGTTCATCCTGTGATCCTGTCCGAACTCTTCTGCCTTCCTCTGCGTCCTCCGCGGTGAATCCCGTCTTCCTCTCCCGGTTCCCTTTAGAACGCGCGCGGCATTCGGTAGAACTACAGGAGCCTCATCGCGCGTTACCGGACCCACCATGCCGCAGCCCCTCGACCACCCGTTCCTCAACCTCGCCCGCGAGCGCGTCGTCATTCTTGACGGCGCGATGGGAACGAGTCTGCACCGCTACCACCCGACCGACAAGGACTGGGGCCACGCGCCCAACGGCAAGTCGCTGATGAACCTCTCCGACGCGCTCGTGTACACGCGCCCGGAGTGGGTGGCCGAGATCCATCGCGGGTTCCTCGAAGCCGGGTGCGACGGCATCGAGACCAACACGTTCAACGCCTCGCAGATCGTCCTCGACGACTTCGGCATGGGGGGCAAGCTCGACGAGATCAACCGGCTGAACATCAAGATCGCGAAGGACGTGGCCCGCGCGTACAGCACGCCCACGCGCCCGCGGTTCGTGATCGGCAGCGTCGGCCCCGGCACGAAGATGCCGTCGCTGACCGACCCCGCCATCTACGCCGACTTCGACACCCTCGCGGACGCCTACCGCGGGCAGGTCCGCGCGATGATCGAGGAGCGCGTCGACGCCATCTTGATCGAAACGTGCTTCGACCCGCTACAGGCGAAGTGCGTCGCGGTGATGACCATTGAGGAGATGAAGCGGGCCGGCGTGCGCCTGCCGCTGATGGTGCAACTGACGATCATCGACGCGCGCAAGAAGATGCTGCCCGGTACCGACATCCCCGCGGCGCTGGTCGCGCTCGACCCGCTCGACGAGATCGACGTGATCGGCATGAACTGCGGCGTCGGCCCGGACTGGATGGACGACGACGTCCGCCACCTGTGCCGCCACACGTCGAAGTTGGTGAGCGTGCTGCCCAACGCCGGGTTGCCGGAGACGCGCGGCGACGAGACCTACTTCCCGATGGACCCGGACACGGTCGCCCACTGGCTCAACAAGTTCGTGGTCGAGTACGGGGTGAACATCGTCGGCGGGTGCTGTGGCACGAAGAAGGAGCACCTCGCCGCGGTGTGCGCGCGCGTCCACGGCAAGGCGCCCGCGAAGCGCGTGCCGGTGCCCGTTGCCGCCGTGTCCAGCCTCCAGAGCGCGCAAGAGCTGATGGTCGATCAGCGCCCGCTGCTCGTCGGCGAGCGGACGAACACCAACGGCTCCAAGAAGTTCAAGCAACTTCTGGAAAAGGACGACTGGCACGGCCTCGTCGAAATGGCGAAAGAACAAGAGCGCGAAGGCGTTCACGTCCTCGACGTGTGCGTCGACTACGTCGGGCGCGACGGCGTGCGCGACATGAAGGAGGTCATCAAGCGCTACAACGAGGTGCTGACCAAGCCCATCATGCTCGACAGCACGGAAGTGCCGGTCATCGAGGCCGGGCTGAAGCTGTGCAGCGGCAAGGCCATCATCAACAGCATCAACCTTGAGGACGGCCGCAAGACGCTCGACCCGAAGACGATCCTCGCGAAGAAGTACGGCGCGGCCCTCGTCGCCCTCACCATCGACGAGAAGGGCCAAGCCGACACCGCGGAGTGGAAGTTCGCGGTCGCCAAGCGCATCTATGACATAGTGGTGAACGAGTACGGCATTCCGCCGTCGGACCTGATGTTCGATACGCTCGTGTTCCCGCTCTCGACGGGCCAAGAGCAGACCCGCAAGAGCGCGATTGCCACGTTCGAGGCGCTGCGGCTCATCAAGCAGAACCTGCCGGGCGCGCTCACGCACCTCGGCCTCTCGAATTGCTCGTTCGGCCTGTCGCCGTACACGCGCCAAGTGCTGAACAGCATGTACCTGCACTACGCGCTCGAGTACGGTCTCGACTCGGCCATTCTGCACGCGGCCAAGATCATGCCGCTGGCGGGCATCGACGCGACCGGGCGCGAGCTGTGCCGCCGGCTGCTGTTCGACGAGCGCACCTTCGACGCCAACGGGAACTGCGTCGAAGACCCGTTGCAAATGCTCATCGCGCACTACGCCGACAAGAAGACCGAGAGCAAGAAGACGCAGTCGCTCGGCGACACGGTCGAGGAGCGCCTGCGCCAAGCCATCATCCAAGGGCGGCGCGAGTCGCTGGTCGCGGACCTCGACGCCGCGCGCGAGCGGTACTCGCCCATCGACATCATCAACCGCGTCCTGCTCGACGGCATGAAGGTGGTCGGCGACCTGTTCGGCAGCGGGCAGATGCAACTGCCGTTCGTGCTGCAAAGCGCCGAGGTGATGAAGGCCGCGGTCGCGCACCTCGAACAGTTCATGGAGAAGGTGGAGGGCGCGGAAAAGGGCAAGATCGTGCTGGCGACGGTGAAGGGCGACGTCCACGACATCGGCAAGAACCTCGTGGACATCATCCTCACGAACAACGGCTACAAGGTGTACAACCTCGGCATCAAGCAGCCCATCGACACGATGATCGCGGAGCTGAAGAAGCACGACGCCGACGCCATCGGCATGAGCGGGCTGCTGGTGAAGTCGACGGTCATCATGAAGGAAGACCTCGTCACGCTGAACGAGCGCGGTCTGGCCCCGCCAGTGATCCTCGGCGGCGCGGCCCTGAACCGGCGCTACGTCGAAGTGGACCTGCGCAACATCTACAAGGGCCAGCTCTACTACGGCGAAGACGCCTTCGAGGGGCTGCGCGTGATGGACGAACTGGCGGCGCGCAAGAAGCTCGAGCGCGTCGGCAGCGTCGCGCTAAAAGGCATGGCGCAATCCGCGCGCAGCTCAATGGGGCGTGATATTGGGGGCAGTTCAGAAGGCGCAGGCAGCAAGACGAAGGCGACCAACCCGCTCAACAAGGAAGGCAAGGCACTCCCCCCGCGCTCGCCGTCCCTCGCGCGCGCCGCCGACCGGCCCCCGCCGCCGTTCCTCGGGTCGCGCGTGCGCACCGACTTCGACATGCGCGAGGTGTTCACCTACCTCAACGAGCTGACGCTGTTCAGCACGCAGTGGCAGTTCAAGAAGGGCGGGGTGAACCCGGCCGAGTACGCGAAGCAGGTGGACGAGGTCGCGAGGCCGGCGCTGGCGCGCCTCAAGGCGCTGTGCCTCGAACAGAACGTGCTGCGCCCGGCCGCGGTGTACGGGTTCTTCCCCGCCGCCGGCGACGGCACGAAGCTCACCATCTACGAGGACGACCACCGCACCCCGCGGCACACGTTCGACTTCCCGCGCCAAGACTTCGGCGACTTCCTCTGTCTGAGCGATTATGTCGAACCCGCGCGCGACGGGAAGGCGGTCGACTACGTCGGCTTCATGGCGGTGACGATGGGCCGCGAGGTCACGAAGGTGGCGCACGAGTGGTACACCGCCGGCAAGTACCAAGACTACCTGTTCCTCCACGGCCTCGGCGTCGAGAGCGCCGAGGCGCTCGCGGAGTTCGTTCACCAACAGGTGCGGCGCGAGTGGGGCATCGGCGCGGACGACTCCCCGCACGTCCAGAAACTGTTCAAGGGCCACTACCGCGGGTGCCGGTACTCGTTCGGCTATCCCGCGTGCCCGAACCTCGAAGACCAAGTGCCGCTGTTCGCGCTCATCGACCCGACGCGCATCGGTGTGACCCTGAGCGAGCAGTTCCAGCTCGAACCGGAGCAGAGCACGACGGCCATCGTCGTCCACCACCCGGCCGCGAAGTACTTCGTGACCCAGCGCGCCCCGGCCTGCGCCGGCGAACCGCCGGCGTAAGCCGGCTGGGTTGTCTTCGTGACTGGCGGACCCGGCCGGCTTACGCCGGGGGTTCGACGTCCCGTGCGGCGGGCCAAATCCCGTTCTATCCTCTTCGTTGTGTCTCTCTGCGTCCTCTGCGTTCTCCGCGGTGAACACTCTTGATCCTCGACGACGTGATGATCCGGATCGCGGGGCTGCGCGTGCTGTACGGCGCGTTCGCCGCGGTCAACGGACTGGATTTGGACATCCGCCGCGGGGAGCTGTTCGGGCTGCTCGGCCCGAACGGGGCCGGCAAGTCCACCACCATTCGCGTGCTGATCGGCCAGCGCTACCCCAGCGGCGGCAGCGTGTCCGTCGCGGGCATGGACGTCGTGCGCGACTGGGCCCGCATCAAGCCGCAGTTCGGCTACGTCCCGGATCGCGAGAACCACTTCGAAGAGTTCACCGGCCGCCGCAACCTCGAGTTCTTCGGTGAACTGTACGGGGTGCCGAAGCTGCGCGCCGCCGACGTGCTCAAAATGGTCGAACTGGACGAGGCCGCCGACCTGCCCGTTCGCGGGTACTCGCTCGGCATGCGCAAGAAGCTGCTGCTCGCGCGGGCGTTGCTGCACGAGCCACAAATCCTCTACCTCGACGAGCCGACGGCGAACCTCGACATCCACTCCGCGGAGGTCGTCCACCGCATCCTGCGCGAGCGCGTGAAGGAGGGCGCGACGATCATCCTGACGACGCACGACATGGACGAGGTGGAGAAGATTTGCGACCGCGTCGGCATCATGGCGAAGGGGAAGTTGGTCGCGCTCGATTCTCCGCTGGCACTGAAGCAGCGGCACACCGAGCGCAAGGTGGACGTGATCCGCGACGACGGCGAGCGCCTCGTGTTCGACCTCGACGACCCGCGCGCGCGCGAGCACCTCGCCGCACTCGTGACCGCGGGCCGCGCGCTCAGCATCCGCACCCGCGAGTTCGACTTCCACGCCACGTTCTTGAAGCTCACCGGGTTGGCGTTCGAGTAGGTGCCGCCTGCCGGGCGGCACCGCTGAACGGCGCAGTGACCTTTGCGTATAGCGGACCGAGTTCGGCAGCAGTGCCGCCCGGCAGGCGGTACCTACTGGAAAGAACGATGCGCTGGTACATCCTCCGCGCCCTGCTGAAGAAAGAGTTCGCCCGGCACTTGGCGAACCGCGGCGGGATCGCGCTCGCGCTGCTTCTGATCGCCGCCGCCGGGCTGCTGTCCGTGTTCGCCCCGCAGCAAGCCGCGGGCAACGGCACGGACATGGTCGGGGGCGTCCACCACTGCTACATCGAGTTCGACCGCGCGACGCCGCTCGTCAAGCACCTCGACGCCAACCAACCGCCCGAACTGAAGTCGGCGCTCCGGTTCGAGAAGATCGACCCGGTCGCCATCGGCACGCTCATCCAGCGGCAGCCCGGCACCGGATCGATACAGGTGACGACGCGGTTCGAGGGGACGAAGCCCGTTCTGGAGGTTCACGTTTGGCACCCGGACGGCCAGCCCGAAGCAATGGCCGCGTACGAGGCGTGGTTCTGGAAGGAGACGCGCCGCGCACTGGCCGCGCAGGTGCGCGAGAAGAACCCGGCGCTCCCGCCGGACCCCGACTTTAGCGCGGGCCACTGGCAGACGGTCGAAGCGCACGCGCACCTGAAGGCGCAAGCGGACAAACTGGGCGCGACCGTGCCCGAACTGCACGTTCACCGCAAGGGACTGGCCGCGCCGCCGCTCGACTTCCGCTCGGCCATCGCGACCGGCCTCGTCGTGTTCGCGCTGTACTTCTCGTGCGTGTACCTGCTGCCGACGCTCAACTGCGAGGAGCGCGAGCGCGGCGTGTTGCTGGCGCAGGCGCTCTCGCCCGCGTCGCCCTCGGAACTGCTGCTGGCGAAGTTCGTGTTCTACCCGGCGTTCGGGCTGGGGTTGGCCGCGGCGCTGTCCGGCATTTACAAGCCGCAAGTGTTATCGAGCCTGTTCTTCTGGCTGTCGCTGTGCGCGGTCGGCGGCGGGTTCCTCGGCATCGGCATGACCATCGCGGCGTGGGCCAAGACGCAGCGGGCCGCGTTCCTCGGCGGCATGTGCTACCTGCTGTCGGTGTCGATGGTGCTGCTGATCTGCTCGACCAACGGCATCCCGTTCCTGTCGAACTTGGCGGTGGAGTACCACGGGCCGCGCATCCTGCACGCGGCCCTGAGCGGCAACGCCAACAACTCGCACTGGCTGCACCTGATGGCCGCAATCGGGCTGGCGTCCGCGTGGCTGTTCGCCGCCGGCTGGGTGTTCCGCAGAAGGGGTTGGCAGTAGGTCAGGGCACAAACAACAGCACGTCATCGACGCTCAGCTCCGCGCCCTTCTCCGCGCGGAACACGATCTCGTCGGCGGTTTCCTTCCCCGTCAGCTTGAAGGTCGCTGCGCTGTCGCCCCACTTGTCCGCGGTCAGCGCCAGCTTGCGAGTTGCGACCACCTTGCCCTTGTCGCGCAGTTCGACCGCGACCCCGTCGGCCCCGGCCAGCTTGTACTTGAAGGTCAGTTCCGTGGCCGCGTCGAGCTTGCGCGTGCCGCGCATCCCGACGCGAATCACCTGTTCGTCGTTGTCGCCCTTCACGGACTTGGCGAACTTCCACGTGCGCGGCTTCTCGTGGGGCACGATCTGGAACGCGCCCGGCCACTCCTTGCCCTGCGCCCCGGTGTCGAACCACGCGCTGAAGATGACGCGCTTCGGGAACGGCCGCGTCTCGCCCGCGGCTGCGGCCTCGTACAGGATCACGTCGTCGATCAGCAGTTCCGCGCGCGGGTCGATGTAGAACTGGATGTCGTCGATGCGTTCATCCGCGGCGAGCGCGCCGCCGGTGCCATCGGGTCGGCGCATCTGCGTCATGTCTACGCACCCGTCGAGCCACTTGCCCTGTTCGAGGCCGGACACCGAGAGGTAGCGGTGGTAGCCGTTGGTGAGGCTGTAGAGCTGCACGCGAATCGTGTCGGTGGCCGTGAGCTTGTAACGGAAGCGAAGCCGCGTATTCGCGCCCATCGGCGGGCCGGGCACGGGGTTGAAGATCACGGCGCGGTCCATCGTCTTCATGTTGCCCTGACGGTCGTCGAAGTCTTGCGTGAGCACCGCACGCTGGCCGCGCACCCCGCCGGGGCGCACGTCCTTCGTCTCGCCCTTGCCGCACATCCACCAGCGCTTCTCGATGTCCGTGTCGTAGTCCTCCGCGACGTGAACCTTCGCCGGGAACGCACCCGGGTCGATCAGCTTCGCGGCGTGCTTCGGTTTCTCCGGGAGCGTCTCCGTGCCGAACGCGCGCACGCGCTCGACGTACCACTTCACGAACTCGTCGGCCTTGATCGCGGTGGCGACGCGACAGTTCGGCTTCCCGCCCCCGACCTGCGTGTTGCCCGTGTTGTGAACCTGTAGGTTCATTTCCTTGAACGTCAGGTGCTTCTCCTCGAACACGGCCGCGACCGCGACCGGGTCGAACAGCACCGGCGCTTCCTTGTCCCACAACTCGTACAGGTTCTGGATCTGGTAGGTGAGCATCGTCCGCGCGCCGAACAGCTTCTCCCGCGCGGCCTTGTCGAGCTTCACGGTCGCGGTGGCGTCGAGCGGGATCACGGTGAGCGGCAAACCGGCGGCGAACACCTGCTTGGCCGCGCCGGTGTCGCACTTGACGTTCCACTCGGGCTCGGGCTTGGCCGCACCGTCGTACCCGACCGCGACCGAGCCGCCCATCACCACGAACCGCTTCACCTTCTTGGCCGCGTCCGGGTGGGTCTCGATGAACTTGAGGATGTTCGTGAGCGGGCCGAGGCAGACGACGACGAGCTTACCGTCGTGCGCCTTCGCGAGTTTCGCGAGCAGGTCGGGCGCGGGTTCCTTCGACGGCTTCAGCGTGCGGTTGAAGATCGCGGCCGGGTGCCGGCGGTACTGAATCTGCCAGTCGATTTCGGTTTTCTCGGGTGGCGCGCCACCGATGGCGACCGGCGGCAGTTCCTCCGCCTTCTTCTTCCCGGTGATTTGCGTGAGGAACCGGCACACGAGCCACGCGCGGTCGTCGGCCGCGCTGCCGACGGTCGTAACGCCGACGAGGTCGATCTCCGGCGAGGCGACCGCCAGCGCCAGCGCGAAGGCGTCGTCCACGTCGGACCCGATGTCGGTGTCGATGACGACGGGCACCCTGTCCGCGGCGCGCGCGGGCACGGAGCACGCGCTGAGGGCGAGGAGGGAGAGGATGAGGCGCATGGGTGTTCCTGTAGGTGCCGCTCGGCAAGCGGCACCTCTGTTGAGCGCAGTTGGGTTGACGGTTATCGCAGAGGCGCGGGCATCGCGGTGCCGCTCGGCAAGCGGCACCTACTTACTTCTTCTTGCGCGTGTGCTTGTCGAAGAAGTCGTAAATCTTGGGCACGTTCGGGCCCACCACGTTGCCGTGGTCGCCGTCGGGCACCTCGATGTACTCGTGGGTCATTTCCAACTTCTTCATCTGGTCGGCCCACGGGCGCACGATCTCCGGGCGCACCAGCGGGTCTTTCGCGCCCTGCACCATGATGACGGGGATGTGCTTGATCTTCTCGGCCTCGGTCGACTTGTGGCCGAAGATGGCGGGGGCAATCGGCCCCAGCGCGGCCCACTCGTCCGGGAACTTGATCGCGAGGTGCAGGGTGCCGCCGCCGCCCATCGAGTGGCCCATCAGGTACACGCGGTCGGGGTCGATGTTGTACTCCTTCTTCACGATGCCGAGGACGTTCATCACGTCCTTCTCGCTCAACTCGCGCAGGTCTTCCGGGTCACCCTTCTTCGCGCCGATCTTCAGCCCCGGTTGGCCGTACCAGCCGCGCTCGTTGTACCCCATCGGGGCCGCGACGATGTACCCGCGCTTGTCGGCCTCGGCGGTCAAGTTCCGGGTCTTGATGAACTGCTGCGGGTTCCCGCCGAGGCCGTGCAAGGCGATGATCAGCGGGGTCTTCTTCTCCTTGTCGTACGCGCCCGGCACGAACAGCGCGTACTCCATGTCCTTCTTCGCGTCCTTGAACTCGTAGGTCTTCTTCTCGACCTTGCCCTTCTTCTCTTGCGCCTGCGCGCCGGGTTGAATGAAGGTGACGAGCGCGGCGACGGCCAGCGCGCACAACGCGAACCGCGAGCGGAACGGGGTCATGGTGGCTCCGGGGGTTGGGGGGCTCTTGGTTTCACGCGCTCCGGGCGGCCTGTTGTTCTTCACCTCCCTCCTTGAGGGGGAGGTCGCCGCCCGGCTTTGCGGGCGGCGGGTGGGGGGTAAGGTCTTCGGGGGCGCGACGGCGCTCACCCCCCACCCGCCGGCGACCTCCCCCTCAAGGTGGGAGGTGAAAAGCCGTCACTCCTTTGCGGCCTGTTCGATCAGCGTCTTCATCCGGTTGGTGACGTTCTCCTTCGTCGCCGGGTCGTTCTTGATTTCCTGCGTCACGATCTTGAGCGGGTTCACGTAGTTCTTGTACTTGTCGTTCAGGAACCCGACGCGGTTCTGGAACCCGGCGTCGGCGGGGAAGTCGAACTTCCACTCCTTCTTCACCTTCTTCATGGGCACGGTGGCAGTCGAGCCTTTGAAGGCCATCGCCTTCGCGAACGCTTGGCAGTGGTCGTTGTTCAACGCCCAGCCCTTGCCCGCGGGCACGGTAAACGTGATGGTCGCCTCGGCGGTGTCGCCGCTCTCTTTGCCCACGGTGATCTGTATGTCCTTCGGGAACGGGTCGAGCGACCAGAGCACGTACTTGAGTTCGTCGCGGGCGAGGCCGTGTTCCTTCAGTTGGTACTGGAGGTTGTCGATGGCCTCGCCGAGTTCGGCCCCGGCCTTCGCGCCGCGCTTGTACTGCTCCGCGGCCCCGTCGGTGCAGTAGTGGGCCGCGATGTCGTACTCGCGGGCCTCGATGGCCTTCTTGAACATGTCGGCCGCGATCTGCGGGGTGTCCGCGTCCTTTTAACCCTTCGCGAACCGCGCGGTGTCGGAGCGCTTGAAGAAGTACAGGTACGCGCCCCCACCGAGCAGTCCGAGAACCACGAGCAAAGCAATGAGTTGGCGCACGACGACACCTCTTTCGGGAAACGAAGAATGAAGACCGCGGACCGGGAATACAGAGAGTGTGCCCGAAGCGGGCGCGAATGGCAACGGGGTGGCCGTTCGCCGCGGGGCCGGGCTACGGCGCGCCGGCCGGCGGCGCGGGCGGCTTCGCCAGCAGGTCGCGAATCTCGGTCAGCAGTTTCTCGGTCGCGGTCGGCTCCGCGGGCTTCGCCGGGGCCTCGTCCTTCGACATCAGCTTGTGCATCGTGTTCATCCCCTTCACCACGAGGAACATGCAGAACCCGACGATCAGGAACGTGATGAGGGTCTGCACGAACGCCCCCCAGCCGACGCGCGCGTCCTTGTAGGTGAAGGCCTGCGCGGACACGTCGAACCCGCCGGTGGCGAGGCCCACGAGCGGCATGAAGATGTCCCTCACCAGCGAATCGACGATCTTCCCGAACGCGGTACCAATCACGATGCCGACCGCGAGGTCTACCACGTTGCCGCGGAGGATGAACTTCTTGAACTCGTCGAGAAACGCGCGCATGACCGGCTCCGGTGTTGGTGGGAAAATGACGGCCCGCCCAGAGTATGCGCCGCCCGCCGCGCGGTTCGCTATACCAACCTCCGCCCCGTTCCCCCGTGTGAGGTCGCGCGACCGATGCGCCACGTACTTTCCGCGCTCGTACAGAACCAGCCCGGCGTGCTCGCCACCATCGCCGGCATGTTGCACTCCCGCGGGTTCAACATCGACAGCCTCGCGGTCGGCGAGACCGAGTCGCACGACCTGTCGCGCATGACGTTCGTGGTCCACGGGGACGACAACGTACTCGATCAGGTGCGCAAGCAGCTCGACAAGATCGTCACCGTGGTGCGCGTCGACGACATCAGCTCCGAGAACTTCGTCGAGCGCGACCTGATGCTCATCAAGGTGAAGTGCGGGAGCTCGCAGCGGCCCGAAGTGTTCCAACTGGTCGAGAGCTTCCGCGGGCGCGTCGTGGACATCCAGCACGCCAACGTGATGATGGAGATCAGCGGCACCGAGGGGAAGGTGGAGGCGTTCATCGCGCTCATGCGCCCTTACGGCATTTTGGAGTTGGCCCGCACCGGGCGCATCGCGCTGGTCCGCGGCGAGGCCCGCCCGCAGGTCGCGGCCGAAGGAACCTGACACGTCCCAAGTCGGAAGGTCTCAAGTCGTAAGGTCGAAAGACAACGCGGCTTTCGACCTTACGACTTGAGACCTTCCGACTTGGGACTCACCCCGATGACCGCACCCGAAAAGATCGTGCTCCCGACGCGCCGGCTGGCCCCGGCGCAGGTGGAACTGCTCCGCGCGCTCCAGCCGGGCGACAAGATCAAGGTGACGCAGACGGTGCGCGTCGGCGCGAAGACGTGGACCGCGGAGGCGACCGGTGAGTTCCGCGCCATCGCGTACCTCGAAACCGGCGTCACCACCGAGCGCGTCAAGGACGACGACCTCGTCGTGCCCGTCGTCCGGTTCACCAAGCCCAACGGCGAACTGACCAGCATCAGCCTCGACGAGAACAGTCGGGTGGAACGGATGTGAGCTCGTGGGCGATGCAATTGCAGGTTGCAGAGTTGTGATTTTCGATTGAACGACGGCCGACCCGATCGCGCCGACTTCCGATCGAAAATCACAACTCTGCAATCAGAAAATCACTCGGCCTTGTCGCCCCAGACTTGCACGCCGAAGCCGTTGAGGTCGATGTCCTCGCCCTTTTCGGCGTCGGCCGGGCCGCCGCGGTCCACGGACAGGCGCAGGTAGGCCCAGAAACTGGTGCGCTCGCCCTGCATGTCGTAGCCGGTGGCGTCGGTGTCCGCTTCGAGCAGCCAGCGCCACCCGCGCCGCTCGTCCTTGCCGCCGTCACTGGCCTCTTCCTGCCACCCCTTGAGTACGCGCGACAGGTTCTGGAGCGCGACGCGCCAGCCCTTCGCGTCGGTGACGTGGAGCCGGACCTCGTCGCCCGCCGATTCGAGGGTCGCGTTCGGCACGGTCTTTAGGGACTCGTACAGTTTGTGTTCGATGGCCGCACAACGCCACGGGGACCACAGGTAGAACGTGACGCGCGGCGCGTCCATCGTAAGCCCGAACAGTTCGACGCGCATGGCCGCCCCCGCTTTCCCGGTCGCGTAAGATTGGTATCTGCAATCTAGCTCCGGACGCGCGGGCGGGGAAGGTGAGTGGCGATGCAACTCCCGGCACACGTCGAGTACCCGATCATCGCCATCGGCGACCTGCACGGGCGCGTCGCGTGGCTCGACAAGCTCGTCGCGAAGTTGCGGCGGCGGGCCGATTGGCCGCGCGCGAAGCTGGTGTTCCTCGGCGACCTCGTGGACCGCTCCGACACGGTCAAGCAACTCGTGTCGCGCGTGCTCGAACTGCTCGCGGAGAAGCCCGGCAGCACCTGCGTGACGGGCAACCACGACCTCGCGCTGGTGAACGCCGCCGGCCTGCACGACCGCCCCCCGCCCGCGTACTGGGTCAAGCGGTACGCCTCGCACTACGACCACAAGGCCACGTTCCTCAGCTACGTCGGCCACACGCCGGACTTTCTTCCCGTGGGCAAGTGGGAACAGGAGTTGGCGGAGTTGAAGGCCGCGATGCCGGCGGACCACCGGGCGCTCCTCGCGAACCTGCCGTGGGTCGCGGAGGCGGAAGGGCACGTCTTTCTGCACAACGGGCTGTCGCCGGAACTCGATTGCCCGGCGCGCGTGCAGGTCGAGTGCCTGCACCGGAGGCTGTGGGACCGGGCCGTCGTGAACCCGAAGTTCGGCACCGACTCGGACCGGCTGTTCGCGCCGGAGTACCCGGTGTGGCTCGGCGCGGACAAGAAGCTCTCGGCCGACCCGCTGCCGCTGCCGGGCAAGGTTCAGGTGAGCGGGCACGTGAAGGTGGACGCGCCGGACGCGAGCGCGGTGCGCGTCCGCATCGACACCAGCGGCGGCGTCTGCGAACCGCTGACCGCGTGCGTTCTGGGCGGCCCGCACGCGGCCCCGGAGTTCGTGTTCAGCAACGGGTGAGGCGCGGGGAGCGTGACTCCTTGGATCGCGTCGGGCCCTCACTGACCGGGGTTCTGGAGGCGCACGAGGCCGAAGGTGAGTTGCAGCACGATGAAGCCGAGCGCGAGCAGGCCGAGCAAGATGCCCAGCACGGCGAGCGGCTTGCGGTCGCTGTCGGCCCTCAAGCCCAGCGCCCCGGTGACGAGCGCCGCCACCCCCAGCGGGCTGATGAACGGCAGCGGCAGCACCATACAGCAGCAGATGAACGGGAGGTTCATCAGTATCAACACGACGCTGAGCGTGCCGAAGACGAGCGACGCGGTGGCGACGCCGTTGTAGCCGTTCGACCCCGACGGGGCCGGTCCGTCCAGTTCGTCCTCGTCGTACTCGTAATCGCCGTCCTCGTCGCGGTAGTCGCGGAACTCTTCGTTGTCGCGCGGGAGCGGGCGCGGCGCGGGCGGTTCGGCGTCCGCGGCCGGGCGCGGCGCGGCACCCGCGGCGCGGCCGGCGCGGGGGCGCGGCGCGC
>Ga0194132_10008707_pt1 | contig 14400 bp, 18 predicted proteins | sample TA2KigOf80mmetaG_FD_148612 | JGI IMG/M metagenome (GOLD analysis project Ga0194132, IMG submission 148612) | Freshwater microbial communities from Lake Tanganyika, Tanzania - TA2015054 Kigoma Offshore 80m | ecosystem: Environmental > Aquatic > Freshwater > Lake | place: Tanzania: Lake... | reverse complement strand
CGATTACGCGCCGATGCCAAAATATGCGATCGAGGGCGGCAGCCGGGCGGTCGCGATGGCCGCCAGTCTGGTCGATCGCGAGACCGAGTACTGGGCGGCCAACAAGCCGTTCTGGATGCCGGCCGCGGCGCTCGACAATATGCCGAATTTCCAGCAGGGCATGGTATCGGCCGTCAGTCGTTTTGCCGTCGAGCTCGGCGATTTTCTGGCGCGCGTGCGCGGTTCGAGCTCGATCGATGCCGATGTCAACCGCGCCACCGGTTTTCTCAAGTACGACGGCATGATCTGGTATTGGGGCCAGGGCAACCTGATTCCGATGTCGAAGTCCGAAACCACGTACAAGCGCGCGGTCGAAGCGCTTGACGTGTACAACCGCAATGTCGCCGCGGGCCGCGCCACCTACGATCGTCGCGCCGACAATCTGATCGAATTCCTGAACCGCGTTGCCGCCGACTTGGGGTCGGCCAGTGCATCGTTGGATGAGCGCGCCGAAGCGTCGAGTGCGGGCTACTTCGACACCGAAGCCGACGACGTATTCTACAACGTCAAAGGTCGGCTCTATGCGTTCTATTTGATCCTGCGCGAAGTCGGGGCCGATTTCGCACCTGTCATCAGGGAAAAGCAGGCTGGGCAAATCTGGGAACGCATGCTGCAAAGTTTGCGCTCGGCGGCGGCGATGAATCCTCTGATCGTCGCCAATGGCGACGAAGACAGCCTGTTCGTGCCGTCGCACTTGCGGTCGCTCGAGTCGTCATTGCTCCGCGCCCGCACGCAAATCCGCGAACTTTCTGATACGCTGCAGAAATAGGCGACAAATCATGGCGAAGGTCGAAAAGTCCGACGATCAGTGGCGCAAAGAGCTGACCCCCGAGCAGTTCTACGTTCTGCGCCAGAAAGGCACCGAGCGGGCTTTCACCGGCGAGTACGAGAGCTTCAAGGGCACCGGAAAGTTCAAGTGTGCCGGCTGCGGCGCCGTGCTGTTCGACTCCGCCACCAAGTACAATTCGGGCTCGGGGTGGCCGAGCTTTTTCCAACCGGCTGACACGCAAGCGATCGACGAGCATCGCGACGTCAGCCACGGCATGGTCCGCACCGAAGTGACATGCGCCAATTGCGGCGGCCATTTGGGCCACGTCTTTCCCGACGGGCCGCGTCCGACCGGCCTTCGGTATTGCATCAATTCGCTCAGCCTCAAGTTCGAGGGCGAGAAGAAGGGCTGACTCACATGGAGGCGGTGTGGAACTACCCGCGACCGCCGGCTCTCGCGCCTGATCGACGGCGGGTCCGGGTCGAATTCGCCGGCGCAACCATTGCCGACTCGACGTCGGCCATTCGTGTGCTCGAAACCAGCCACCCTCCGACGTACTACTTGCCTCCTCGCGATGTGCGAACCGAACTGCTGACGCCGGTCGAGGGCCGTTCGTTCTGCGAGTGGAAAGGGCAGGCCGGGTACTTGACGATCAATGTCGCAGGGGTCGTGGCCGCCAATGCCGCCTGGAGCTACCCGAAGCCGACCAAGGCCTTCGCCGCCATCGCCGGGTACTACGCTTTCTATGCGTCGCGCGTGCATGCTTGCTACGTTGGCGATGAGCGGGTCGTGCCGCAGCCGGGCGGATTCTACGGCGGTTGGATCACCTCGGACCTCAAGGGGCCATTCAAGGGCGAGAAGGGAACCGAGGGCTGGTAGATTGCGTGTGGTCCTGGCGGTTGGGGCGGTCAGTCGGCCGCGAGAGAATAAATCCATCGCATTGACCCCGCCTGTTCCATCGATCCATCGGGCCGAGCGCCGGCCACTGAAATGGCGACCAAAGACGTCGAAGGGTTTACGCTGTCGCCGCCAAGCGAGATGCGCGCGTTTCAGGTTTGATCGGGAGAAAAATCATGTCCGAGAGACAACTGACCGGCGGCTGCCAGTGTGGCGCCGTGCGCTATGCCATCCCCGCGCCGACCAAGGGTGTCCACTTGTGCCATTGCCGCATGTGCCAGAAGGCGGTCGGCAACTACTTCGCGGCATTGGCGCCGAGCCCGCGCGATCAGATCACATGGACCCGCGGTGCACCACAGGTGTTCCGCTCCTCAACAGCGGCCGCGCGCGGATTCTGCGCGGCCTGCGGCACGCCGCTGACGTTCGAATATGTCGGTCGATCCAGTATGCATGTCACGGTTGGCAGCCTCGACGACCCGAGCGCGGTCGTGCCCGATATGAATTTCGGTGTCGAATCACGCGTGGCGACTCTGGCAAAAATGGCGGAGTGGCGAGACGAAAAGACCGACGCGGCGAGAATCAACGAACTCTTTCCTGGATATCGCGGCTTCCAGCATCCCGATCACGACACGGAACAATGGCCCGAGGCCACGCCATGACAAGAATTGTCCGGAAGGCGGATCAAAGCTGGCAGAACGTCGGCATCGCCGGCATCGAGAAGGCGGTGCTGTGGCGCGGCGGCGAGAAAGTGATCTGCGAGCTGTTCCGTCTCAAGAAAGGCGTCGATTACCCGGAACACACCCACTCGGGGTGGGAAACGATGTACGTGCTTGGGGGTCGCATCAAACTATCGGGCGAAATCATGGGTCCGGGCGATTTCGTATTCACCGAAACCGGCGAAACCCATGTGGCCGAGATCCTCGAGGACAGTGTCGTCCTGCTCGGTTTCGGTAAGGACTGCGAGCCCGACGACAAACCCGCGTAGGGCGAACTGTTAAAACACGCGCAACCGAGGCGCAGTTTAGGCCTGTGGCTTTTTTGCGACGGTCGGGCGCGAACTTGGTTCGGCCCGTACGCGGGGGCTTGCCGGAATCGATCGCGATCATGCAAAGTTTCGGCCATCGAACTCCGAGGGGGAGAGTGCCCCGGTTCGGACTCCCGGCGACGGGTGAGTCCGAACCGGGGCATCACTTTTTGTGGGGTTGGCGATTAGGCAGAGCGCCACGCGCCAAAGCAAAACCAACGCACGCCACCGAGATATTTCTGCAAGAGCGTGGGCGTGTCGGCCGCAGTCTGGTTGAGCACCGCGGCCGGCGCGTCGGCGCCGAAGTGATGGGTGCTTGGCACCACGAACTGCACGTAGTCGCCCCTTGCAAAACCCGCGTCGCGGCATTCCTTCATCGGATCGGCGGCGCGGAAGGCCCGGTAGAACGGCTCTTTGTTGTAACAGCTGTCCCAGTTGAGGAAGAAGTCGCTGTAGGGGTCCATGTATGTCGACGGCGGCAGCTCGTAGTGCAGCATCAAGCCGCCGGGACGGAGCAGTCGGCGCGCGTCCTGCAGCAGCGCGCGCACGCGGTCCATCGGCATTTCGTGCAGCACCATGCACGAGGTGACGAGATCGAACGACGCATCTGGGAATGTCGTCGCCGAGCCGTCCATCTGGTGATAGTGCACCGCGATGCCGCGCGATTGCGCGCGGGCATGGCCAAAGCGTAAACAGGGCGCCGCCACGTCCACGCCATGCACGTCGGCTTCGGGGAATGTCGCTTTCCACGGCAGCGTGTGAATGCCGGTCGTGCAGCCGAGATCGAGAATCCTGGCGGGGCGAAAGTCGGGATAGCGCGCCCGGACGTATTTGGAGATGCCGTCGGTGATGCCGTCCAGGTGGCCGATGATGCCTCGGATGAACACCAGCCAGCCGTGCTCGTAGATCGCGCCTTGCGCCACGTCGTCGGCGACGTGATCGGTGTGGTAGTTGCCGGGCATCAAGTGCACATCGAGGCCGCCGGTGTATCGCGGCACTTTGAGTCGTGGATTGAGCGTCAGTGTTCCCTCGGCGCGGGTCGTATCCTGGCTCAAGGCCTTCGCACGCGCGATCAACGCGGGCAGATCGCGCTCGATGCCGGGGATGACGCTGCGATAAACCAGACCCTGCACGATATTGCGATAGCGCGAATAGAACTTGAACACGGTCTCCTGTTTGAGCGCGCGATGAACCTCGAGGTCGGTCTTGGGGTCGAGCCGCTTGCGCGCACGAAAGGCGGGTTTCACCTTGCACTCGTAGGTGGTTTTCAGCGCGCGGGCGATGCTGCCGTACATGTGCGCCCTGGCGGCCGTGACAAAACCCTGGCGGGCGCGCTCGTCGCGCGTCGCGCGTGCCGTCATGGCATGGCCGAGATCGCTCGCCGCCGCGCTGGGGTCGGAGTGGGGGTTCAGCCAAACCATGGACGAATTCCTTTGCGGGGGAGACTCTAACTCGTGACACTGGCGCCGCCAACGCCGGGTCGAGCATGCCGCTCACGCTGATGAAAATTCTTGCCCTGATCCTGGGTCTCGCGCTCGCCGCCGAAACCGAAATCGCCATCCCAGGTGCGGCGCCCGACGATCCGATGCAGTCGTTTCTGCGGATGTCGAATGGCGGCGGTGAAGACGCGATGATCGAGGTGATCGCGCTCGACGGCGCCGGGCAACCTTTGAAGCAGTGGCAATGGCGTGTACGGGCGAAGGAGACCGCGACACGCATGCTGAAGTCCGAACTCTCGGCCGACCACTTCGCCCGGCTGTCGGCGGTGCGCGTCACCCATCCGGCCGGCGTCACGGTGCAGCACGTGGTGGGCAAAGCCCCGCCCGAAAAACCGGGTGCCTTCAGCGTGCCGGCGTGAGGAAGATCGGTAGATCGGGCAGATAAGGGGGAGGAAGAGGACGGACGTACGTCTTCATCCCGCTGCTTTGCCGCCGTCGATCGAAGATGTCGATACCGGTGATGTAGCGCGCGTCGTCGGAGCAGAGCCAGGCGACGACTTCGCCGATTTCGGAGGTTTCGCCGACCCGGCCCATGGGAATGGTCGGCCCCAGGCCGGCTTTGGTTTTTTCCGGCTCGGCGCCGGCCATGCGCACCCAGCCGTCGGACCAGATCAGGCCCGGCAGCACCGACACCACGCGGATGTTGTGGCGGCCGCCCTCGAGCGCCGCAGTTTTGGTCAGCGATTGTTGTGCGGCCTTGGCCGGAGTGTAAGCCATGCCGATGCCGGCGGTGCGCTCGCCCATCAACGCCGACATGTTGACGATGACGCCGCCATTGTTCCTGATCAGGTGTGGCCATACGGCGCGCATACCGCAGAAGACCGAGTCGAGGTTCGCGGCAAGCATTCGCGTCAGGTCGGCGTGGGCCATCGCTTCCAGAGGCTTCACCGCGATGGCACCGGCATTGTTGACCAGGATGTCGATCTTGCCGTGGGCTTTGAGCGCGGCGTCGATTGCTTTCGGCCACTCGGTTTCGACGGTCGTATCTTGTTGGACGTAGATCGCGGCGCCAGAGTCGATCAGAGGTTTGATCTTCTCGGCCCGCTCGGCGCTGCGCCCCGTGAGAACGAGCTTCGCGCCCTCGCGCGCCATGGCGATGGCGCAGGCACGGCCGATGCCGGCAGTGCCGCCGGTGACGATTGCAACTTTTCCCGAGAGTGTGCCCATCGCCCTTACCGTGCCGTCATGCCGCCATCGACGTTGATCTCGATGCCGGTGAGGTTCCTGGCGTCATCGGAGCAAAGGAACACAACCGCATCACCCATGTCGGCCGGTCGTCCGGGCAGCTTGATCGGGATCATGCTGTCGATCATCGGCTGAAGCATCTGCGGCTGGGTGCAGAGCGTTTCTTCGAGGCCCTCGGTCAAGGTAAATCCCGGATGCAGCGACACGACGCGAATATTGTCCTTGCCGCCCTCTGCCGCGGCGGTGAGGCTCAGCGACAACTGCGCCGCCTTGGAACCGCAGTACGCGCTGCCATTCACGTTGCCGCGCTGCCCGGCGACCGAGTTGACGTTGATGATGAGTCCGCCGCCCTGCTTTTTCATGTGCGGCCATACGGCGCGCATGCCGAGGAACGGACCGTCGACGTTGACGCCGATCAGATCGTTCATGGCGTTGGCCGGCAGTTTCTCGATGCGATCCATCACGGCGTCGCCGGCATTGTTGATGAGCACATCGACGCGGCCGAAACGGGACAGGCAGGTGTCGATCACCCGCGCCCAGTCGGCTTCGCTGGTCACGTCAAGCCGCACCAGCTCGACCGCGGCGCCCATGGCGCGGAGCGTGGCCAGGGTCTCGTCGCTGCGTGGTCCGTCGCGACCGGTAAACACGATGCGCGCGCTGGCTTCGGCCAGCTTCAAGGCCGTACCTTTGCCGATGCCCGAGCTGGCGCCGGTCAGAATGACCGCCTTGCCGGAAAGAACGCCCATCATGTCCCCATCAGGCCGCCATCAGACCGCCGTCCACGGGCAGTACATAGCCGGTGATGTACGAGGCGCGGTCGGAGGCGAGAAACGCCACCGCCGCGGCGACATCGTCGGGCGTTCCGCGGCGGGCGAGAGCGAGATCCTTGGGCAGCGTCGGAACGATGTCTGATTCTGGCGCGCCGTCAATCAGGCCCACCTGCACGGCGTTGACGCGAATCTTATCCGTGCTGTCGGCGCACGACAGGGCAGCAGCGCGGGTCATCATGCGAATGCCATTGGCGGAGGCGCCGTAAGCGGCCTGACCCGGCAACCCGACCGTCGCTAGCGCCGAGGCAACATTGACCACGGCGCCGCCGTGGCCGAGCTCGCGCATTTTGACGATGCCAAAGCGCAGACCGAGGAACGCGCCTTCAAGGTTGGGCGTGGTTACCGCCTTGAATTCGGCCAGCGACGTTTCTGCGATGGGCTTTGGTGTCGCGTATGTAGCGCTGGCGATGGTCACCAGAATATCGAGCCGGCCAAGGGCTGCGACCGTGCCGGCAAGGGCGGATTCCCACGACGCCTGAGCAGCGACATCAAGGACGATTGTTTTTGTTGCGCCTGATACTGACGAACCGTCGGAACTTGCCGCCATGACTTTCGCGCCGTCAGCGGCCAGGCGTTTCACCACCGCACGGCCGATCACCGAGCCGGCATTGGCCACCAGCGCAACCTTGCCGTCGAAACTCGCCATTTCAGTCCTCCACGCCCGCGCATCGCCTACCATGCCAACGCGGCGGGCCAATGCTACAGTCGAGCGTATCATCGACGGAAGAAAATCATGTCATGGCATTTGACGCGGCGAACTACGACGACGGCATTGATGTTGACGCCGCTTGCAGCGCGGGCACAGGTAAAGGCACAAAACGGGGGCACATCCATGGCGGGCAAGACCATCGCGATCATCGGCACAGGTAGGGTCGGTGGCTCGTTGGGGCCGAGGCTCGGCCGGGCACACGGTGATCTACGGTTCGCGCACGCCGGACGATGCGCGGATTAGGGAACTCGTCGCTGCCTCAGGAACAGCCGCGCGCGCCTTGACGCCCGCCGCCGCGGCCGCGACGGCGCCGATTGTCATGGTCACGACGCCTTGGGTCGCAACCGAGGCCATCGTGAAATCGCTCGGCGATCTCCAAGGTAAGGTCATCCTCGACACCACCAACCCCTTCGAATTTCGCGATGGCCGCGACGTCGAGCTTCCGGTCGAAGGCTCGGCGGCGCAGATGATTCAGGCGTGGGCGCCGGGAGCCAAAGTGGTCAAGGCGTTCAACACTCTTAATTTCCGGGTCATGGCCGCCCCCGAGAAAGCCGAAGGGCCTTCAACCGTTCCGCTCGCGGGCGACGACGCCGAGGCCAAGAGAATCGCCGCCGAGATCATCGCGACGTTGCCGCCGCTGTTATCGTTTGACGTCGGCCCGCTTTCGAATGCGTACTACGTCGAAATGATTGCGCTGCTGTCGGTCAACGTGCTGCTGCAGAAACGCCCCGACGCGTTCGAGCTCGTGCTGCGGCCACGGGCGAAATAGGCCTCACATCGTCAGCGCGAATGCGCCGACCATTCCGGCGGTTCCAATCGCGATGCCCACAACTGGGATCACGAACCAGAACCGGATTGCGAGCCAGAGGTAAATCAGCGGTGTAACGGCGGCGATCATCATCAATGGCCGTGATGCGATCAACATCTCGAATTCGGTTAGCGCCAGAATCAAATAAATCGCGCCGAACACGATTGCGCCGAGGCCATGACTGAAATTGAATCCGATCCAGGCGCGCCAGACGTTGGTCGATGGATGAATCTTGAGCCGGCCGCCTTCCATCGCCGTTCGCACCGCGGGGTCTGACGGCGAAATGCGGAACGGTTTGCGGCGGTCGATGGCGGTGTAGATGTTATGAAGCAGACCGAGCACGATGAAGGGCAACGCTCCCGCCACGATCAGAATCTGGGCCATGTTCATGAAGTGTTAGCCCCGTCCGCGATAGGGCGCGACGCCCTGTTCAGGGATCCACAGGCCCGCCGGCGCGACACCGCTCTGCCAGAACACGTCGATCGGAATCCCGCCGCGCGGATACCAGTAGCCGCCGATGCGCAGCCACTTGGGTTCGGCCGCTTCGACGATGCGCTTGCCGATCATGACCGTGCAGTCCTCGTGGAAGGCGCCGTGGTTTCGGAACGAAGCCATGAACAGCTTGAGCGACTTTGACTCGACGATCAGTTCGTCGGGCACGTAGTCGACGACAATATGCGCGAAGTCGGGCTGGCCGGTGATGGGGCAGAGCGACGTGAACTCGGGGCAGGCAAAGCGCACCAGGTAGTCGGAATCCTTGTGCGGATTATCCACGGTCTCCAGCACCGCTTCGTCGGGTGACGGCGGGATGGGGGTCGGCCGGCCAAGCTGGGTCAGGGGCTCAGTCATGGCGTCTTTTATCGCGGACGGCGCTGCCTCTGCCAATGCGCTTGCGGTCCGGCCGGCGGTGGCGTTAGGTCAAGCGTATGTCCGAACAGTTGCCGTCCGACGAAGAGGTTGTGGTGTCGCCCTGCATCAGTGTGTGCAGCATCGATGCCGCCACCAAGATGTGCATCGGTTGTCTCAGAACCCTCAAGGAAATCGGGGCTTGGCGCACGATGACGGCGCCTGAGAAAAAAGACGTGGTTGCGGCCTGCCTGGAACGAGCCAAGACCCGGCCGCGGCGCAACGCCGATGGCCAGGTTTTCCCGCCCGACCACCCCAAGCTACGGCGATTCTCGCAATAAAGTGATTTATTTTTAGTAGGTTACCGGTTTGTCTTGTGCCCCGGCCCGGATGACATACAATTAGTTGTAGTTATCCACAGGGTGCCGCCATGAATGCCGTGAGCCCAAACATCCGCCTCGCATATTCGCGTGCCGTCGGAACGGCACCGAAGTCGGAGATCTACGATCTCCGCGGCATCGTCAGCCGCACGCTTGGGCAGGCCCGCGCCATGGGCCGCGATCATCTGACGCAGACCCGGGCGGCGGCTCACGCGGTGACGTCAGTCAGGCCCGATCTCAAGTTCACCGACGCCATGGTCGCGGTCGGGCGCTTGCAGGCGAGCGGCGTGGTCTAAATTTTTTTCTCCGCCACCACGAACAGCCGCATCATCGTAAACAACACCCGGCCATCTTTCTGGCGTGGATAGACGCGGTTGGTGATCGCCGCGTAGTCGGCGACGAATGCGGGGTGATCTTCTTCCGGCAGCGCCGACAGAAACGGAACCAGGCCGGTCGAGCGGACCCAATCGGCGGCAGGCGCTTCGCCTTCCAGCACATGGGCGTAATTGGTGTGCCAGATATCGATCGACAACGCGTCGTCGCAGAGGAGGTCGTAGTACGCGCCCTCGTCGAGCGGTTCCTCGTGCGGTTCGATGTGGCCGACCTTGGCGCGCCAGCGCGGCGCGGCGATCAGTTCGGCGATGCACTTGCCATAGAGGGCGCGGGCCGACCACGGCACCTGGAAGGCGAGCACCCCGCCCAGAGCGACAAACGAGAACAGGCGCGGGATCAGGTTCACATGGTCCGCGACCCAATGCAGCGAGGCATTGGCGAACACCAGGGCTGCCGGCGTCGGTGCGCGCCATGTCGCGATGTCACCTTGTGTCCATGCGATATCGGCGTCGCCAAATTTCTTCCGTGCGTCCGCCAGCATGTCGGGCGAGGCATCGATGCCGGTGACGCGCCGATCGGGCCATTTGTCCTTGATGCGTTTGGTCAGGGTCCCTGGGCCGCACCCGAGATCGTAGATGTCTCCAGGGACTTTCAACGCGAGGCGCGGCAGCAGATCGTCCGCCGGTCGTGCACGATATACGGCGTAGCGCAGATAGAGCTCGGGGTTCCAATTTTGGGTCGACACTTCACGCCACCGGCTTGCGGCACCAGAACTGGTACATCTCGGTGAAAATGCCAGGATTCGCTTTCTCGTAATCGTGCCAGGCAATCAGATCGAGCGCCGACTCGCCCTTTGGCCGATTCTGGTCGGCAAGTGCCGCGGATGGCAGATCGAAACCGAGGAACTCAAGGCCATTGGCTTCAAGAGCGGCTTTGATTGCTGCTGGCGTGAAGGCGTGCTCGACGACATTGAAAACCAGATCGTGGAACGCATCGAGTGAGAAGAAGTCGATCATGTCTGTGACCGAATAGGCAGGGTGCTTCGGGAAGGCCAACAACGCACCGCGCGCACCGCGCATCCCGACCGGCCCGTCACGCCAGCCAAGCTCGTTCACACGGTCGCGTGCTACCTTGATCGGTCGACGCGCCTGTTTGCTATAGAGCCCGAGCTTCATTCGTCCGCCGGGCCGGAGCACACTGGTCAACGCCGCCAAACCGTCAGCCGGGCTCGCCATGTGATGCAGCACGCCTCCGCACTCGATCAAGTCGAACCAATCGCCGGCGAACATGACATTCAGGACGTCGCCGACGCCGAATTTGATTCGGCCCGGCACGAATTGTTCAGCCTTCAGCTTGGCGTGGGCCAGGCTTGCCCGGCTGAGGTCAAACGCCGTGACGGCGGCCTTGGGCGCAAGGCTCGCCAGCGTCACAGCGGTTTGACCGGTGCCGCATCCCGCGACGAGGAACTTGAGCGGCGCTTGGGCGGTATTGGGATATCCCTCGGGGCGATGCCCGAGTTCTTTGAGAATCGGTTGCCAAGCTGCATGATCGGGCAAGGCCAGCGCATCCCATGGCGGATAGGGATAGCTCTCATACTGCCGCGCGACGATGCGTGATGTTGGATTATCGATCGGCGTCAGCATCGGCAATGACGATTTCATTGCGGCAATGGCCAGGCGCTGCTCGCGAAACGCGGCCAGCGCCTGAGGGTAAAGCCTTGCGAAGTCGGGGTGCTGGTCTTCGACCGGCCGATACATCGCGACCAACAGCGCTGCGGCGGGGTCGGTCTGTAGCTTTTGCAGAGCAGTTGTTTCGTCTCGCATCTCGGCCCATGGGAACGCGGCCAAGTTCGCTTGCAACGCCATTGCTTCGGCAAATCTGGAATATCGCGTGACCAATACACTCGGCGCACCCCGCTCGGCGTGCCACAGGAGCGCGTGACGACGGAAGCCGGTCAGCGCCCGTTCAAGACCGTGCGAGATATTGATTGCTCGACTAAGTGTTGCGCGCACCAGTGGGTGGTTGAGGAACCAATCGATGACGCCAGAATCGATTCCATTCTCGATGCTCTGAGGCGGATCCTTGAATCCGGCTACAATGATTTCAAAATTTGGCTCGCGGGCGACGGTTTCGCGGACGACCATGGCGAGCGGCTGTAGATCGAGTGTCGGATCTGTACAGCATCCAATCAAGGCGTCGGACACCATCATCGGCAGAACCCGATAACCCGCCGTTGTACGCAGGAACGACAGTGCTAGTCGTCGATGCTCATCGACGTCGGGTCCGAGCGCGAGCGCCATCAACGAATTGCGAAACGCAACTTTGAAGTTGCCGCGTGCAACGGCGGCAGTGGCCGACGCGTAGGACGCGGCCGCCGCCGCCGCTTGGGATTGCGCTGGATCAGTCATGGGCCGTCTTAACCCGGCCAGCGTCGCGCGGGCAACCCGGAGATCACGTCTCGCCGCCGTACATGATCGTTCGGCTTTCGGTCAGACCGCGGAACCGGCCCAGCATCTGCATCTTCGGGTCCTTTCGATATTCAAGCGTGGCATTGCGATCGATCATGACGTCGATCACCGCCGGCAGATCGGCGGTAAAAGCTCTATCGAGCGCGGGTCCCAGATCGGTCGGCGATTCCACGCGAAACCCAAGGCAGCCATGGGCCGCGGCGATCATGTCGAACCGGGTCGGATTCAATTCCGTATTGATCGCTTTGCCAAATTTTTCGAGATGCCCGGCCCATTCGACGCCCCAGGCGGCATCGTTGGCGACAATCACGATGGGGTTGAGGCCTGCTGCCTTGGCGCTACCGATTTCGTTCGAGAAATATCCGAACGCGCCGTCGCCGGTGATCATCACCACGCGGCGCGGTTTGCCGCCGTGTGTGCGCGCGAGTTCACGCGCCGCGGCTGCGGCGCCGACCATGAGCGGGGTGCAACTGCCCATCGATCCCAGCGCATAGTGATCGAGTACGGGGCCCGCCTGCACCCGCACGGTGGCGTAGATCGAGGATAGGATCTGCGCTCCATCCATGATCAGGAGGCCGTCGGCGGGCAGGCGCGCCATGACCTCGCGTCCGATCCAGTATGGATGCACCGGCGCCGTCGTGGCGCGGCCCTTGCTCTCAAGATAAGCGAGGCGTTCCTTGAGAACGGCGACAGCCCACGGTTCGACGGAGCGCGGTTGTGCGCCGCGCGACGCGAGCGCCACGTCGAGTGCCTCGACGAACAATCGCGCATCAGAAACCACCGGAACATCGATGTGCCGGTTGCGGCCCAGTTCCGACGGCTCGATGTCCACCTGGATGAAACTCGCTTCTTTCCGGTACTGCGGCGCCATGCCGAAACCGAGCCGGCCCTTGAGGCGCGCGCCCAGGACGACGATGGCATCGGCCTCGGCCAAGATCGGACTCGCGAGATGCAGGCAATAGCCGAGCCGGTTGTCCTCGGGCACCAAGCCGCGTCCCAGCGCATTACCGACGACGGGGATGTTCAAACGGCCCGCCAGCGCGCGTATCGCCGGACCGGCGCCCGACCAGTGCGCGCCGCCGCCGGTGAGAAACAAGGGCCGTTGGGCTTTCATCAGCACGTCCGCCGCCGCCGCCACCTGGTTGACGGCCGGCGCCGGTCGCGGCACGGCAGTCAGGGGAATGTCGATGACCTTGGCCGCCTCGACGGTCGCGGCCATCATCTCACTGGTCACCTGCAGCACGGTCGGACCCGGCCGCCCGGTCGTGGCGCGTTTGATCGCGGCATTGACGAATTCGCCGACGCGGCTGATGTGCGGAACGGTGCGCGACCATTTGCACACGGTTTCCACGAACGGAATCTTGTCGTGATCGACGTCGGCTTCGGTTTCGATACCGGTCGGGCCCTGGTACCACCCGACGATGATCAAAACCGGCGAGCAAGCGTGCCAGGCGGTCGCGATCGCCGCCATGGCATTCGGCACGCCCTGGTCGGCGATGATCAGCGCGACGCCGCATTTTCCGGTCACGCGCGCATAGCCATCGGCCGCGCCGACGGTGCCGTTCTCGCTTCGACCCGGGACGATGGCAAAACCGTCGTCGTCGAGGGCCTTCAAAATATGAGCGTGTGTCGTTCCCGCCAGGCTGAAGACAGTCTCGATGCCGTGCGCCTTGAGCGCGCGCGCCACCAACTGACCGCCGGTCACGCGGCTGTTGTCGCCGGCCGCGGGTCCGCTATCGAGGACGATCGAGGGCACGACATTTGCCCAAGATCAGAACGGTTTCACCTTGCCGAGGAATGCGGCAAGCGCGACGCCGCCCCACAGGAACAGCGCCACCTTGCGCGAGCGGTCGAGCGATTGCTCGATGATGGTATTGCCTTGGTCGGCCGCGGCGCCGCCCTGGCGGATCATGGCGAAACCGCCGACCCAGTTCTTGATCTCGCTCCGCAAATAGACGCCGCAGGAAATCACCGCGGCGAAGACCAGCAACTTGACCTGCAGCCAGAGCGACGTGACCGGTCCACCCGCCGACATGGAATAGAGCGCGATCGCCGCGATAACCGGAATGAGCACGTACCGCAATTTGAGATCCCAATCGCGGAGCTTGTTGGTCATCGGATGTTGGGCGTTGAAGAACATCCACCAATTGACCGCCAGCCAGGCAAGGCAGAACAGCCAGACAATCCCGCCGATCATGCCGCTCACCTCGAACACGCCGATGATGCGTGCCATCTCCAGGCCGACAGGAATGAACAGGATCAACGCCGTGCGCGGGCCCATGTCACAGGCGAGCAGCAGCGCCATGAAGCGGAACCGCTCATCGAGGCTCAGGTTTCGGTTGGCGATGAATTTCGACGAAATGTAGACGCCAAGGTCGCCCCCCAGCCAGTAGGCAAAGAGCACAATGTGGACGAAAACGAGAACGAGATAGAGATTGATTGACATGGCTGTTGAGTTCCCCCCGAAGCGGCACGCGCGCGGCCGCATCTTAGAGCATCGCACCGAAAAGTGGACTTCCGGATTTCGGTAAAAAGCTTAGCGCTGGCCGGCGAGACGGCCCGGGCCGCCCGAGGTGCCCGCTTCACGGGCGGGTTGCGCCGGTGCCGGCGCGC
>Ga0194132_10008705_pt1 | contig 14400 bp, 11 predicted proteins | sample TA2KigOf80mmetaG_FD_148612 | JGI IMG/M metagenome (GOLD analysis project Ga0194132, IMG submission 148612) | Freshwater microbial communities from Lake Tanganyika, Tanzania - TA2015054 Kigoma Offshore 80m | ecosystem: Environmental > Aquatic > Freshwater > Lake | place: Tanzania: Lake... | reverse complement strand
CTTGTTCCATCCTGGCGGGTTTGGACTTGCAAGATGGGCACGTGAGCGCGGTGGTGGAGCGCAAACATCGCAGCCGGGAATTCGTCGAGCTACTCAAAGCGATCGACGCGGACTATCCGCCGGAAGTGACGATTCGGCTTGTGTTGGACAATCATTCCTCGCACATCTCGAAGGAAACCCGGGCCTATCTGGCGACGCGACCGAACCGATTTGTCTATGTGCACACACCCAAACACGGATCGTGGCTGAATCTGGTCGAAACGCTCTTTGGAAAAATGTCGCGCACGTTTCTCCGGAGTATTCGCGTCAATTCCTGGGGTGAGCTTCGTCAACGAATCCTCCAGGGCATTGCCGAGATCAACGCGGCACCCGTGGTGCACCGTTGGAAGAAGTTCGACCTTCTCAAGCCCGCATTATCTGTCGAGTGATTAATGAAACGTTATACTAACTGAAGACCAAGGGTCAGGAAGGGCAGTCGCTGACCTCGCGGGAATGCCGTTTCTGTCATGTTGAAACGGTCCGTCCGGAGTGGGAAAAGGCCATCCAACAGGAAGGCTATTTCGTCCTCGAGATGGAGAATTGCCGCTGAGGTCGAAGTCCCGGCAGCGATGCGGCGCCGCGTCCGTGGTTCGGACCGATCCTCGCCGGCAATGCACGCCAGCGCTTCCGACTCTGAAAAACCAGTCCAACCACGCCTCGCCCTGCTCCCTGCGGCGCCGCTTCGATGAGTTCGTATAACGGCCCGGGAAGGGAATCGAGTTCGCCGAAGACTGCCCGGGTGTTCGCATCCGTCTTCTCGATGGACGTGCCGGTGAAGCCGATGAACGACGCATTCGGCAGGGCATCGCGCAGGTTGCTGGCGAAGCCGCAGGACATCTCGCCGGGCTTTTCATTCACCTTGCCGTAGAATCCATACTGGGTGCGGTGCGCTTCATCCGCGATGACGACGAAGTTCTGCCGCGCACGCAGCTCGGGGTCGAAGACAAAACCCGCTCCCGCCACCGCCGCACGCTCATCACGTCGAACCGCTCGCCCGCGAAGACGATTTCCTGCCCTTCGCCCACGGGGGTGGGAGAAGGTGTCCGAAGGACGGATGAGGGTAGTCGGGAAACACCGCCGTTGTCGGTCTCGCGTTTGAGCCAGTCGCGCACTTCCACTCAGCGCACCTTGCCCTCGGCATTCCGGATCACCAGCAGCACCGGGAACGCCTGCGCCATCCAGTAACGCGCGTGCTGCTCTTCCTTGATCGTGAAGATTTCCGCGCCGTCGCTTTTGCGCTCGCGCAGGAAGGAATCGCCTGACTTGAGCTGCAGGTAGAGCTTCGCGCCGGTGGCCTCGTGAGCGTCGTCGGTGAACTCGATCTCCGGGTCAATGCCTTGGTCACTGACATTGAACTCCCGGCTGATCTGGTCCACCAGCGCCACGGTGGAGATGAACTCACCTACCAACGCGCGTTCCTTGCTCTGGTTGCTCAACTCGATGGCGGACTCCTCCTGTAGGTCGCGCACCCGCTGCTGAATCTCCGGGCGGGCGAAACACTGCTCCATCTCATCCCAGAGCGGCACCCGTTGCTCGCAGCCCACGCAGATGATGCTCGGCGGCTCCTCCTTGCCCTTGCGGAACCTCCCAAGAGTCCCGTCAGGGACGGCCCGACAATAGCCCAGCGATTCATCGCTGGGAGAACGATCAACAGACCCGATCAAGCCCCGCAGGGGCGGAAGAAACGGTGCGACAAACGAATCCGTTCTTTCGTCCCTGACGGGACTTGTTCCCCTCTCGCCCCTGCACCCCAGCGTTGAAACGCTGGGCTATTCTGTTTCGCCCTTCGGGCTGGAAATCTGCCGGATGCCAGCTTCCACACCACGCCCGGACGCCCGGACCGGCCAGCAGACCTCAATACTCCTGCTCAAACCGCGGATGCACCCACAGGAACTCTTGCGGCTTGTTCTGCACCCGCACCAACCCGCCAAAGCTCGGATCCTTCTCCTTCAGCCATTGCTCACACCTCCACCGTCTCCACCGTTTCGTAGAGCGCGGCGATGTTCTTCGACGCCACGCGAAACTGACTGCGCTTCTTGGACTGAGGTGTCTTGGCTCATATCTCGGCAGATACACCTGGCCAGGTTTGCCAGACTCGACAAGCAGAATCCGCGCAAACGCTTCACTTTCGCGTATCATTCCCACATACTCCCGCTCGAAATGTCCAACGTGGTTAGCAACTCTGGTTTATCGCGCTCGTGGTATGGGGCTGCGATTGGAGTGTTTCTGAGCAGTGAAGCTGACGACATTCTGGGCAAGCTTTCCCGACACGCAGGCGATGGACATTTTGCAGATCAGCGCGACGCTTGGCTGGCCCAAATCGACCTGCTTCACGCGCAACTCAAAGGGTTGGATGGTTGGGTCTTCTTCGAGTTCAACATCCCCCGTATGGGTCGGCGCGTAGACGTCATTCTCGTTCTGGGTTCGGTAATTTTTGCGTTGGAGTTCAAAGTCGGCGAAACAACCCATGACCGCGCAGCGATCGAACAGGTCTGGGACTACGCTCTCGATCTTAAGAACTTTCACGAAGCCAGCCATAATGTCGCAATCGCTCCGATTCTCGTAGCAACCGAAGCCGAGTCCGCGTCGCCGAGGTTCGTGGCTGATGCAGACAACGTTTATCGACCTGTCCTCACCAACGCCGTCAAATTGCGCGAGACGCTGGACTTCGGCTTGAGCATTGCCAAGGGCTCGGCCCTCGACGCGCAAGCTTGGGCGCGCGCCTCGTATCGCCCAACGCCAACGATTATTGAAGCCGCACGGTCGCTCTATGCGCAGCACTCTGTCGAAGCCATCGCGCGCTTTGACGCAGGTGCGCAGAACCTTCACACAACTTCTAAACGCATCGAGGAGTTAGTTGATGAAGCGCGCAGCACTGGACAAAAGTTCATTTGCTTTGTGACTGGTGTCCCCGGCGCTGGAAAAACTTTGGTGGGACTAAACATCGCCACACAGCGACGGGACGAGAAAGCACCAACGCACGCGGTATTCTTGTCGGGCAATGCACCGCTCGTTGCTGTGTTGCGTGAAGCGTTAACCAGAGATGAATACCTCCGGCTTAAAGCTCAGAAAAAGAAGGTCACCAAAAAGAAAATCGCGACTCCGGTAAAAGCCTTCATCCAAAACGTTCACCACTTTCGTGATGCGGGGCTGACAGACGAGAACGCGCCACCGGAACACGTCGTTATATTTGATGAAGCGCAGCGAGCGTGGAATTTGCAGATGACGGCCAACTTCATGAAGCGAAAGAAGGGGCGTCCGGGCTTCACCCAATCAGAGCCCGAATTTCTGATTTCCTACATGGACCGCCATCGAGATTGGGCGGTAATCGTCTGTCTGGTGGGCGGTGGTCAGGAAATCAACACCGGCGAAGCTGGCATCTCGGCTTGGTTGAATGCCGCGATCGAACATTTCCCGCATTGGAAAATGTTTATCTCCTCACGACTGCATGACAGTGAGTATGCCGCCAACAACTCTCTCGAACGCGCGCAACACACTACTCAGGCACGCCATGAAGATTCCCTCCACCTTGCCGTGTCGATGCGGTCCTTCCGGGCGGAAAATGTCTCGGCATTCGTGAAGGCGCTCCTTGACTGTGAGACCGCCACTGCGCGCGAAGCGCTTGCAGAACTCAGCGCACGTTTCTCCATCGTTCTCGCCCGCGATTTAGACAAGGCCAAAGCTTGGGTTCGTTCCCACGCCCGAGGTTCGGAGCGTTTCGGTCTGCTTGCCTCTTCCAAAGCGATGCGCCTTAAACCCCATGCCGTCGACGTCCGCGTGGACGTTGATCCGGTGCATTACTTCCTCAATGACCGCGGCGACGTTCGCTCCAGTTACTATCTCGAAGACGCAGCGACGGAGTTTCAAGTGCAAGGGCTGGAACTCGATTGGACGTGTGTCACTTGGGATGCGGATTTTCGTTTCAACGGCAACGGTTGGAACTACCACGACTTCCGCGGCTCAAGCTGGAACAACATAAAGAACTCCGACAACCGGAGCTATCTGCGTAATGCGTATCGTGTTTTGCTCACGCGCGCCCGACAAGGCATGGTTGTCTTCGTCCCGCCGGGTAATGCTAACGATCCGACTCGTTCACCGACGTTCTACGATTCAACCTTCAAATACTTGAGAGAGCTTGGTATTCCAGAGATCGCGTGATTGATCCCAGTTATTCGGCGTTCCTTGTCCTCGAAGCTGTGTTTCTTGCCGAGGCTCAATTTCTTGGAGACGCCCACGAGGCTGAAGGGTTGGCGGGGAAAGCCGCCGCAAAGGATGTCGAACTTCGGGATGTCGGCCACGGCCACGGAATGAATGTCGACATGCGGCGTCTCGCCGAAGTTGGCGGCATAGGTCTGCCGGCTGAACTTGTCCCAGTCGCTAGAGAAGACGCAGCGCGCGCCCGCCCGCTCGAAGGCGATGCGAAACCCGCCGATGCCGCAGAAGAGATCAATGAGGGTAGTCGATGGCGGGAAGATTCCAACGTGATTTTCCCATCGGAGAACATTCACTGAACGGGTGTGCCCATGCCGGGGATGGTATTCTGAGCGTTGAATCGTCTCGCATGACCGGCAACAAACCTCCACACTGCCAACGATGAACGTCATCGCAATCACCCGCTTATCCACCTGGCTCGCGTTCCTGAGCGCGGCCTGCCAACTGACAACCGCCGCCTTCGTCGATCCGAACTCGGACCGCGACGCGCTGCCCACCGTCCCGCCCGGGTTCGACATTTCCTTCTTCGCGCGCGAGCCGCTGGTGCGCCAGCCGTGCTCGATGGCGTTCGATGCGAAGGGCCGCCTTTGTGTCGGCATGGGGCCGCAGTATCGGAGTCCCAAACCCGAGACCCCCGGCGACAGCGTCGTGCTCGTGCTCGATGACAATGGCGATGGCAAAGCGGATCGCACGAAGGTTTTCGCCACTGGCTTCAATGCGATCCAAGGCCTGGCCTGGCACGGGCGTGATCTCTGGGTGGCCAACGCGCCCGATCTCACGGTGGTGCGCGATCTCGATGGCGACGACGAGGCGGACGAGTATGTCCGCATCTACACCGATCTCGGCAATCTGGAGCACGGCCTGCACGGGTTGAACTGGGCGCCGGACGGCAGGCTTTACATGAGCAAGGGCAACTCGAAAGGGCTGACCCAGCCGGGCCGTATCGCCCCCAAGCCGTTTCGCGATTTGTGGGGGATGCCTGCGCCGGCCGGCTCACCCGACTTTCCCGAGCCGCGCACGTTCAAGAAGGGCGAGTATCGAAAGGCCTATCACGATCCAGCGGACGATTGGGGAATCCAAGGCGGCGTGCTCCGTTGCGACGATGGCGGACACAATCTCGAGATCGTCTCGCGCGGCATGCGCAATCCATGGGACATCACGTTCGACACGGGCTTCAACTGGCTGGGCACGGACAACGATCAAACCAGCGGCGACCGCGTCTTCATGCCGTTCTTCGGCGCAAACTTCGGCTGGAATCATCCGTGGAGCGCGCACTGGGGCACCGCCGCGCACCCGCCGAGCGCGCCGGTGAGCGGCCCGTTGTTCGAGGGCTCCGGCACCGGGGTCATCCATGGCGACTCACCGCATTTTCCGTCGTCGCATCGCGGCGTGTTCTTCATCAACGACTGGCTGCGCAAGACGACGTTCGTGTGGCGGCCGCGATGGGACGGCGCGTTGCTGAGGCCGGTGGGCGAGTGGGAGCCATTCGTGCAAGGCGGCAAATCGTTGTTCCGTCCAACGGACCTCCAAGTCGGACCCGACGGCGCGTTGTGGATTCTCGGCTGGAGCAGCGGTTACGGCGCGGAATACAAGGACGGCCAGATGACGAGCGAAGGGCGCGTGTTCCGCGTCGTTTCGAAAACGGCGCCGCCCGCGCGCTGGCAGACGCCCAAGCGCGGCAAGCCGCTCGCGCAATGGACGGTGTCCGAGCTGGTCGAAGATTTCTACGGCCCCTTGCCGGTGTGGCGGATTGACGCGCAGGACGAACTGGTCCGCCGGGGCGCCAGCGTAAAAGCCGAACTCCTCTCGACGTTGGGAACTCGCGGGATCAACGAGGCACGCGAAACCTGGACCGCGTGGACGCTCGGACGGCTGACGCCGCAGGACCGGACGATTGACGAATGGTTCTCCGCGCGAGCCGGAGACTCCGCCGCCTCGCTGAATCTCCGCGTTCAGTCGCTGCGCATTCTCGCCCATCGCATCCGTCAGGCCGGCAACGGTCGCGAGTTGCCAGTCGGTGTCATGAACACGCTCGACAGCCAGGAGGCGCGCTTGCGATTCGAAGCGGTTCAGGCCATCGGACAGACGCGCCAGCGTTCCGCCGTTTCCGCGCTGCTCGCGCTGCTCGCACGGCTCGCCACCGAAACGGACGCGGCCACGTTCTACGCCGGTTGGCAGACCTTGCGCGGCTTGCAGGACGTTGCCGGGCTGAAGGCATTGCTCGCCGATGCGCGCGCTGGCGTGCGAAAGGCGGCGCTGCTGGCACTGTTGGAAACCCAAGCGCTGAAGGCGCCGGAAGTTGAAGCCCTCGCCTCAGATGCGGATCCAGGCGTGAAGGAACTCGCGTCGCGCTGGTTGCATAAGGCTGGCGCGGGCGGCGAAGCGGTGGTGATGCGAGGACGCTCTTTGAATACGGCGGCATCAGACGCGGCCGAGTCGGCTTCGGCTTCGCGCGTTGGACTCGCTCAAAACATCCGGGCGCGGAGCGGAGCCCGCTATTCGCTCGCGGCGGGCGGATTGCGACCCGGGGCAAGGCCCTACACGGATCGCAGCTACGACTTGAGGGAAGTGCCTCCCGCGCTCCGGGAACTGGACTTCATCCAAACCGCCAACAACGACGACGGCTCGCGCGGCGATGGCTGGCTGAGCTTCGAGGCGCTCATGCCGGTGCGCGTTCACGTCGCCTTCGACGCCCGCGCGGTCGCAGTGCCGGCGTGGTTGCGCGAACAGTTCCAGCGTACGGCACAGACGATTCGCGCCGATGACTGGACCTTCCAGCTCTACACGCGCGAATTTCCGGCGGGGCGCGTTGAACTCGGCGGCAACACCGACGACGGCAAATCCGGCGGCAAGGGCAACTACATCGTCGTCCTCGAACCGCTCCCGCTGACGCCGCCGTCCGGTGCGACGGCCCTCGATCCGGCGTTGGCCGCGCTTCCGCAGGGCAATCGAGATCGCGGCGAATGGCTCTTCCATGCGCGGGGTGGCGTCGGCTGTTTCAATTGTCATCGAGTTGGCGAACGCGGCAACAGCTTCGGCCCCGACCTCGCCGCGCTCGGTGATCGCGCCACCGCGAAGCATATCGTCCAGTCGATGCTCGATCCCAACGCCGTCATCACCGAGGGCTTCAACCTGCAAACAGTGGAGACCGCGGACGCGGAATTCTCCGGCATCCTGCTGGAGGAAAGCGGACTCAATCTCACGCTGGGGCTCGCGACGGGCCAGCGCCAGGTCATCCCGAAACCGGCGATTACGTCGCGCAAGACCGCCGCCACTTCGGCCATGCCGGCCTACGACACGTTGCTCACACCGCAATACGCGGCCGACGTCACCGCGTATCTGCTGGCGCAGAAATCCGGGGCGCCGGCCATTGCTCGGCCCGAGGCTACCGCCCCGCCCGCCTCGCCGAGCGATGCTCGGCGTTCCGAGATCGCACCTGCTTCAACCGCATCGACTCAATGGCCGCAGGGTGACGGTTTTCGCTTCAACGAACGCCCTGACCGGCTCGTCATCGCGCACTCTGGCCAGCCTGTGGCGGAGTTCGTCTTCCGCGACGAAAAGATCCTGCGACCCTACTTTGCGAATGTCCACGCGCCCGGTGGGACGAAGGTCACGCGCAATCACCCGCCCGTCGCCGGCGTGGATGCCACGGACCATGACACCATGCATCCCGGCATCTGGCTCGCGTTCGGCGACATCAGCGGGGCGGACTTCTGGCGCAACAAGGGACGCATTGAGCATGTGCGGTTCGCCGAGCCGCCCGTGGTGAGCAAGGGGCGCCTCACGTTCGCCACCGAATGTCGTCTTCGCACCGCCGAAGGCCGGACGCTCTGTTCGCTCACCAATCGCTTCACGCTCGCTGCGCAGACCAATGCCTGGCTGCTCACGTGGGACGCGACGTTCCGTTCCGACGACGGCGACTTCACCTTCGGTGATCAGGAGGAAATGGGTTTTGGCGCGCGCGTCGCGACCGCGATCACCGAAAAGAACGGCGGCGTCATCACGAGCAGCGCCGGACTGAAGTCGGCGAAGAGCACCTGGGGCCAGCCTGCTGACTGGTGCGATTACTCCGGGACGGTGGACGGCAAATCCACCGGCATCACGCTGCTGACGGACCCGAAGAACTTCCGCCCGAGCTGGTGGCACAACCGCGACTACGGAGTCTTCGTTGCCAACCCGTTCGGCCGCGCCGCCATGAAGCAGGGCGACAAGAGCGCCGTGACCGTGAAGCGCGGTGAGGATTTCCGTGTCCGCTTCGGCGCCGTGATTCATCATGGGCAGGACTTCGACTCAGGCGCGGCCTATCGCAATTTCCTGCGCACGAGTGCGCTCCCGAAGAACTGAATGCTTCTCCGCGCGATCAAGCCACACCTCACCACCCCCCCGTTTGCGCGACAATCACACCGGCACCGACCCCGGCTTTTTGGCGCCGGACAAGCTCGACTTCCGGTTGAAGCCGGACGCGACCACATTGAAGACCGGCTTCCAGCCGATCGCGTTAAGATGCCCGAGTTTTGAAATGGGTGATTCACAGATTGCATGGATCTCAGATGTTTGGCCTTGGGCAATTAGCCCAATGTGAAGGTCTGCAAATCCGAAATTCCGGACCGCGTGCAGGATTCTGACCACGTGGTCAAAATCTCCGTTTTGTCGAATTCTCCCCGCCCGGCGGGAATTCTCGTGATTGTCGTGTCCGATACTTCGCCGCTCTCCCCGCTCACAGCTCTATTGACCGTCGGCGAAACGGAGATACTTTCGACGCTTTGGGGCGAGGTTATTATCCCAGAAATGGTCCGTGACGAACTTTTGCGGAACCATTCACTCCTTCCACCATCGCTCCGCGTGGAACAGTGAAGAATCGATCCGAGGCTGCACGTTTGGCCCGGACCGTGGACGCTGGCGAAGCGGAGGCTATCGAACTCGCTAAGGAGCTCCACGCCGACCGCCTGCTCATCGACGAGCGCAAAGGGCGGCGATTAGCTGTCCAGGAGGGCGTTGCGGTCATCGGGTTGGTCGGTGTCGTGCTGCTCGCGAAGCGGCGCAAGATCATCCCGTCCGGGCGGACACTGCTCCATCGGCTCGAAAGCGAAGCTGGCATGTATCTTTCAGAGAGCATTAAGAATGACGCGCTTCGGACGTTCGGAGAATGATTCCACTCCGTGGATGTGTTAAATGTTTAGATATGACTCTTATCGTTTATCCCGCAGAGTCAAAACGCCGTGGCTGCATGATTCGTTGAGCGGAGTAAGTAACAATTCATTTGTGGCCTGGGTATCTACAAAAGTGTAGATGCTGGTATCGCGACCGGTTGAAATGTTGGTTCCATCGGGTTAAGCGTCGAAATCAGCTCCCAGCAGCGATGCTCAAAGGTGCAGAGGCCCTGTGAACCTATTTCCGTGCGAACGGCCTTTTTCGGTGCTGCGACTTCCGGCATGAAGAACCCGTTTCCGGGGATGAACCCGTGGCCGGAGGAATTCTGGCAGGATGTGCATGCGAGCCTCTTGGTTTACGCCCGCGACGAACTGATCCTGATGCGGCGCTCGATTTGCAACACTTAATCGACGCTTGCTACGAACGCGACGAACGCGGGCGGTACGCAGACGTGATCAATTACGCAAAACCGCTCACCACAAATTTGCCAGACGAAGAAATAATTTGGACGCGGGAAATCCTCGCGAAGAGAATCGTCTGATTCATTTCACTATCGCTCGCGTGGTGATTCACTCAAGCGCCCGGCATTGATCGTGCTAAACCCAAGCCGCCAGTACTTCCTTTGGATTGGCAAATAAACCTTCGAGTGAAGGTGATTAAGGGCGGCTCTTGTGCATTGGGTCGCCCTTTTTTCTTTTTTTCGCGGGACTGCGGAAGACACGTTTCTGCTAAAGCTGTCACAAAAGAAGACAGCGACCCGTTGGGAGGATCGAATCGAAAAACAGCCTAAAAAGATTCTTTCATCCGCTTCAACAGCCCCGGCACTGCTTGCCACGGATCCTCAGCGGCTTCGTATTCCAACGCGACGTAGCCTTGATAATTCGCTTCGTGAAGTATTTTCATCACGCGATCAAAGTCAGTGGCTTCTTTCTTTTGTCCGCGGCGGTGGATTTCCGATTTGAACTGGACGTTGACCGCGTAGGGCGCGCACTTTGCGATATCTGCGTAAGGATCTGCAGTATTAAAATTGCCGGTATCGAGGTTAATTCCAATCCAAGGGCTCTGCACGGCGCGAACGATGTCCACGGTGTCGTCGGCCTCGGGGACAATGCCGCCATGGTTTTCCAGCCCCAAAACGATTCCTTTTGTCCCAGCATAGGCGCAGCACTCCTCGAGCGCTTCGATGCAAAGCTTCTTGGCGTCGGCTTTCGAGTTGCGCTCGGTACCGCCCGCGAACACGCGGACATGCGGTGCGCCCATAGTCTGCGCGCGGTCAATCCACTTTTTGACCGATGCGATCTCGTTATTTCGTTTCTCGCCTGCCGAATGAGTGAACGTATTGCCGACGGCCGTGCCGCTCAGCGCGACCCCGCGCAAGAACGCATGGCGCTTCAACTTCGTGAGATAGGCATGATCGACATCGGACGGGAAATAATAGCTCGTGACCTCCGCGCCTTGGCATCCGTGATCGGCGCAGTAATCAACAAACTGAAACATATCGATGCGCTTGGCAGTATCGGTCTCCTTATCGCGTTTGTGGCTTGTGCTGACAAAGTAATCTCGAAATGAGTAGGCAGCCAAACTGAGGAGGAGCCGGGGCGAACCGGGCCGTTTGATCGGTTCAACTGCTACAGTTGGCCGCTGGTCCAGCTTAACAAGGGCGGCGGAAGCAACTCCGGCCCGCAAACAAAGATTTACAAACGAGCGCCGAGGAATTGGATTTGCCATATGCCATTGGAGTATCATTAGTTTGGGGGCCTGGGAACTAAATTTTGAGCGTCTGATGCGGTCACAGTGCATCCCGAAGTTGTCGGCAGCGGCGGGCATCCTGCCTGCCGTAGAGGGCGCGCATCTTGCCGCCCGGAGCAACGCTTGAAACGAGGAGGCTGCGTTCTAGTGCGTGCGCGTGATCCGCCGGGCAGGATGCCTCGGCTCTACGGCAGGCAGAATGCCCGGCCGCTACGATTGTGCCGACAACTTAGGGATGCACCGATGCGGTCAGACCGAGCAAACCCGAGCCCAAAAATCCCGAACTCAAGACTTGCAATAAGCTTCCACTGCGCTATTTTCCCGCTTCCGCTGATTCGGAAACGAAACGGCAGCACTTGAAAATCTATGGCAACAGCAAACGACATTCGAAAGGGAATGGCGATTAATTACAATGGCGACGTCGCCGTTGTGCTTGATAGTCAACATCGCACACCCGGCAATTTACGCGCCTTCGTCCAGGCCAGCATTCGCAGCATCCGGACCGGAAAATCGTCCGACGTGCGATTCAGTTCGACTGAAAAAATCGAAGTCGTTCCGTTGAACACACGGAAAATGGATTTCAGCTACAAAGATGGCGAGGACTTCGTTTTCTCCGATCCCGAGACCTATGAAACGGTCAACCTTTCCCTTGAAATCGTCGGCGATGCCAAGAATTATTTGGTCGAGAATGCCAGTGTGACCGTGACGTTTGTGAATGACAAAGCCGTGCAAGTCGAACTCCCGCCTAGTGTTGTCCTCACTGTGTCAGATGCGCCGGAAGGAATTCGTGGCGATTCCGCCAACAACGTGCAGAAATCGGTGACATTGGAAACCGGCATCTCTGTTCAGGCTCCCCTGTTCATCAAAACGGGCGAAAAAATCAAGATCGACACTCGGACCGGGAAGTACATGGAGCGAGCGTAAGCAGGACAGGCGTCTCGCCTGTCTGAAACTTTGAGGTGCAATGGACAGGCGGGACGCGCTGTCCTACTACTCTGCGGGCTCAAGGGCAGGTCGGAACCTAAATTTTTTTGCCAAGCTCAACGCTGTCTTAAGAGGCTTCACTCCAGCCGTGCAGGTTGGGTCCGAGAGCGACGCAGCTGCCGCACACACAGCGGTCAAAAGGCAGCGCGGGATATCCCATCCTTCATGCAGCCCAAAAAGAATCCCTGCGCAAAAGGCATCTCCGGCGCCGGCAGTTCCGGCGATAAATTTGGCGGGGAGGTTCAGTGATGAGTGCCAGAAATCCTCGCCTTTCCGCGTGCGCGCAAAACCGCCTTCCGGGAAGTGAATGACGACGAGTTCTTTGACCCCGTGTTGCAACAGCGCGCCTGCCGCGTGCCGCAAAGCGACGGTGTCAAGTTTCCCATCCGCTTGACGAATTCTAAAGCCAGTCGTTTTGCCGGCTTCGATCTCGTTTAAGATGCAATAGTCCACGTGCTTCAAGGCCGGGGTCACGATCTTGGGAAATCGATCGCTGTCTTCGCTCACGACATCGACGCTCGTCTTGAGCCCGGCTTCCTGGGCTCGCGCCAGCAATGCCGCCGCCTTCGTTCCGAATCGTTTGTCCGGACTATCGAGCGCATCGAGCAGCAGCAGATAGCCCAGATGAAAGATGCGCGCTTTGGTTTTCGAGAAATCAATATCCTCACCTGTCCAAAGAGCGTTCGCGCCGCGGTTATGGAAAAAGGTACGCCGACCATGTCCGATTTCGGTCATGACATCGGTGTAGGACGTTGGCGCCTCGGCTGTCGTGCGCAAGAAACGAGTATCGATATTGTGCTTCTTGCAATCGTCCAGGATAACGCCACCCAAAGCATCTTTCCCGACCAAGCCTGCGCCGATCAGCGGCATCCGAGCGCCTAATCGCGCGAGGTCAATCAAGACATTGTAAGGCGCGCCTCCCGTGCCCTGCGCCTGCGAACGGATGTTCGCAAGCTGCTCTGGCTGCGGATAGACATCGATGAGTTTAACTTGATCGATGATCCAGTTTCCGCCGGCAATCAAGCCGCTGCGCGAAGGACCCGTTTTCATTTTCGTTGAAGGCAATCGGTCAAATCCATGTTGTCCCTAGGGATCGCTGAGGTTCAAGCATAGAGAATAGTCGCGATTCGTCTCAAGTGAATAATCGAGAACTAGAGAACTAGATGATGTACTCCAATGGATTGGCCCGCTTTTCTTCGAACTTGCGCACGCGCTCGCAGAGCTCGGCCACAGTCACTCGTTCGAGTATTTGCACCACAGCATCACGCACTTCTTTCATAACACTCCGGATGCCGCATTTCATTTCGTCCGGGCAGGAACATTTTTCGTAAAACCGTTCACTCACGCAACTGACCGGCGCCAGCGCGCCTTCAATGTGCCGGATAACTGTGGCGAGCGGAATCTGGTCAGGCGAAACGGCCAGCCGATAACCTCCTGCGACGCCTCGTTTGCTTTCAACAACTCCGGCGGACTTAAGATCGTTGAGTATCTGTTCCAAGAAACGTTTGGGAATGTTCTGCTGCGCAGAGATCGCCTGAATTCGAACTAAGGGCTTCTCGAAGTTCTGCCCCAACACAATCAAAGACCGCAAGGCGTACTCACCGCGCAATGACAATTTCATAACTGAAAAATATAAAGTACAGCATATTAATCAACAATTACTCAGAGCGGTATCAAGAATATAAACAATCGCTTGGGATCAAGCAGCAATTCGCATTTGGCAGGCAGGGACGGCGCGCTGCGCTGTCGCGAAGCGGTGCACCCAAGAGTTGTTCCGTTGCATGGTTTTGCGGAAAGCTGGACGGCGCAGCGCGCTGTCCCTGCCTTACCAATCCTGCCAATATGAGCAAACCACGCGCCGCTGACGGCGCCTGGGATGGCCGAATAACTTTCTTGAGTCGGGCGCGGCCGGACCGTTCAATGCGTTCGGGACGCCATCGCCACGGAAGCTAAGGCCCGCTATTCCGTGGTGGAGTCTCTTGCCCGTAAATGAGCATGGCTCCTTCGGTTTGCCGATCAACGCGCTGGTGACAGCGTCGGGATTGTATTAGACGTTGATCCCGTTTGGAAGATTGTAAGCTCTTGGCCCGAAGGCCGGCGGACCCGCAAAGTCGTTAATCGCGCCGCCATGATTCTGCGCCTGGCAGCGGTGGCGGTGGGGCGCACCGACACTTGGCTCGGTCTGTTCTACCGACGCATCAAAGCCCGCAAAGGCGGACCAAAGGCGGTGACGGCCACCGCTCGAAAACTGGGCTGCAGCATCTA
>Ga0194132_10008704_pt1 | contig 14402 bp, 12 predicted proteins | sample TA2KigOf80mmetaG_FD_148612 | JGI IMG/M metagenome (GOLD analysis project Ga0194132, IMG submission 148612) | Freshwater microbial communities from Lake Tanganyika, Tanzania - TA2015054 Kigoma Offshore 80m | ecosystem: Environmental > Aquatic > Freshwater > Lake | place: Tanzania: Lake... | reverse complement strand
CCTTTACCATCCTCCCTCAGCTTTTCGCCCAAGGACACTACCATACTCCTGCGCCAAAAACTCAGCCGCGTCTTCCACGGCTGGTGGATCGTCGTCATCGCCTTCCTGGTCAACGCCCTCACCACCGGCGTCTACTACCAGGGCATGTCCATCTTCCTCCTCCCCATCCAGCGTGACCTTGAAATCAGCCGCGCCGCCGCCTCCCTTCCCATCACCGTCGCCCGGCTCCTCGGCGGTCTCCAGGGCCCCGCCTTCGGCTTCCTCATCGACAAACACGGCCCCGCTCGAGTCCTCTTCGCTGCCGCCTTTCTTTGCGGCCTCGGCTTCATCCTCCTGGGCTTCGTGGACAGCTATTTTCTCTACTTCCTGGTCTTCGTCTTCGTTATCAGCATGGGCTTCCAGTCCGGCATCGACTCCCCCACCATGACGGCCATTGGACGCTGGTTCGTCAAAAAACGCACCTCCGCCCTGACCTGGTCCGGCGTCGGCTACCCCTTCGGCGGCGCCGTCATCGTCCCCCTACTGGCCCTGGGCGTCGGCACCTTCGACTGGCGCATCACTTCCATAGCCCTCGGCGGCATCATCTGGGCCCTGGTCCTCCCCCTTGCCCTCCGAGTCAAAGACTCCCCGGAAAGCATGGGCCTCGAGCCCGACGGCGTCCTCCAATCTTCCTCCGACGGCGCGCCCAGGGCTCCTGCCTACTCCCAGTACGACTTCAGCGTCCGCGAGGCCATGTCCACCCGCGCCTACTGGCAGCTGGCGATTAATCTTGGCCTTCGCTCCATGGTCTGGGGCGCCATCGGCGTCCATCTCGTCGGCATCTGGGCCGACAAAGGCCTATCTGAGTCCACCGCCGGCGTCCTGGTGGGCCTTACCGCCCTCATGGGCATGCCCATGACCCTGGTCTTCGGCTGGCTCGCCGTTCGATGGACCAAACGCAAGGCCCTAGTCCTCGCCGACGTTATGCTGGCCTCCGGTTTCCTTTTCCTTCTCCTCATCGGCCAGGCCCACATCTGGCAAATGGTAATCGTATCCATATTCTGGTCGCCCAACCAGGGCGTCTGGTCTCTAAGCTGGGCGTTGCTGGCCGACGTCTTTGGCCGCAAGAACTTCGGCACCCTGCGAGGGGGCATCATCGCCATCTGGAGCTTCATGAGCTTCTCCACGCCCTTCCTCGCCGGCCTCGTCTTCGACGAAACCGGCAGCTACACCATCGTCATTGCCGCCGCCCTGCTCCTCGGCCTCATCAACTTGGCCCTAGACTGGACCCAACCCAGCGAAGTACTCCATCAAACCCAGCGCCAGCCCGTAACCCTCTAGCAATTACCACTCTCAGTCGTTCTTAAAAGAGGCTATGCCATCGCCGTTAAAACAGACGTTACTCTGCGGCCGGCTTCCTTCTGGTCCTCTCCCCCCTTGAGGGGGAGAGTTAGAGAGAGGGGTCGGGGTGGAAGGGTTGGGACTCCATGCTCATCAATGTCGGTGCTATGTAGGTGCGAAAATGTCGTCTTATCCTTTCCCCTTCCCACCCCCTACAACGGCAACCCCACCGCCATCCCCGACTGCGCGCTACGAGTCACCGCCTCCGTGAACTCCATATACCTCACGCCGTCCTCAAAACTCGTGTGCGTCACCTTCTCCACGCCCCGAACCGCGTTCACAAACTCCTCCTCCACCCTCCACTTCCCCTGCTTAGACGGCGATATCGGGTAGTCCTTCAACTCCTTCTCCCCTCGCTTTCCCGCCCGAATAACCCCCGCCCCCATGTCCACCTGCAGCGTACCCTCGCTGCCGAACAGCCACGCCTCCGGCGCACGGGCCAGCCCCGTCACCGAGCCGAACCGCATGTGCGCCAGCGCCCCGCACGCCATCTGGCACACCGCCTCCACGTGGTCCGGTACCGTCACCGCCCTTACTACACCCTCCCCGTCCTTCCGACGGTTCACATTCACCTGCGTCATCGCCTGCACCTTCACCGCCGGCCCCACCCACCGAAGTATCGCCTCGTACCATATCCCCATGTTCAAAATGTTGTACCCGCTCAAATCGCGATTATGCCGCCAGTGCAGCGGCGCTTCTCGATTTATAAACGTGGCGTCGTTCCCCAGCAAATCAATCGCCAGTAAGTCGCCCAGCAGACCCTTCGATATGACCTCCTGTACCGTCTTGTCGTACTTCAGCGTGAACGGCGACGGCACCACCATCGACACCAGGTGCGGCTTCTCCCTCGACGCCTCCAGCATCATCCTCGCCTGCGCCGAGTCCATCGCCATCCGCGCCTCAGTCAGCACGTGCTTCCCCGCCGCCAGCGCCGCTAGCACAATCTGGCAGTGCATATACGGCCACGTCCCGATCATGATGGCCTCGCTGTCCTCCGCCGCCACCAGCTCCGTCCAGTGGTCATACACCTTCGGTATGTCGAACTCCTCCGCAATCCTATCCCCCGACTCCCTTGACCGATTTGCCACACTCACCAGCTCCACCCCCTTCAGCGCCTTGAACCCGGGGTAGTGCCGCTCCCGCGTATTCCTCCCAAACCCCACAATCCCTATCCGTACCGTCTCCTGCGCCATGCTCCCTCCTATTTCCTATCCGCTGGGGATCTGATTCCATCGCATATTGCAAACGCGTTCTGCTATAGGGCGCCGTGTAATTCTTTTCCTTCTCCCTTGATGGGAGAAGGTGCAGGTCGAAGACTCGCCGTGGCGAGATGAGGGTGAAACACTAGCTAAACGATACTGTGTCAAAGCCAACAGCCCGTCTCTTTCCCTTTTCATTCAGTAAATCTACAAAACCCTCTTCCTACACCCCCGTAAACTTCTTAAAATGCGCCGCTATCCTCCTTATCGAGTCTGACACATCCTCTGGCCGCCAGTGGTACCACCCGTGAGGCTCGCAATTGTACTGCACATACTCCGCATACTTCCCCTGGGCCTTGCACTCTCGAAAGAAACTGTCCCCCATCGCGACGCTGTACCCGTCCCTATCCCCCCAGAAAAACAGCAGCGGCGTCTTCACCTTCTCCAGGTTGTAAATAAGCGACCGCCCCTTCCAGTGCTCCGGCGCCATATCCGGCCCGCCCCGGTCTCCCGCCACCACGTCCCCCAGCACCGGCTTCCCCGCCCCCGCGCTGTACCGCCAGAAGTGGATCAAGTCCGGCGCCCCATAGAAACACACTGATGCCTTCAGCAAGTCCGGGTATCTAAAACACATCGTCAACGAGAAATACCCCCCTGTGCTTCCCCCCTGCATCACCACCTTGTCCTTATCGATAAGCCCCTGCTCCGCCAGGTGGTAGGCCGAATACGCAAAGTCGTCGATGTCCCCGCCTCCCCAGTCCCCAAAGTTTAAGAACTCATAGCGTTTGCCCAGCCCCCCACTACCCCTTACCAGAGGACAGACCACGGTGTAGCCCTTGTGCAGGTAGTACTGGATGTAAGGGTAGAACCCGTTGACGTGGATGCCTTTGGTGTTGGCCCTGGCATACACCACAAGCGGAGTCTTCTTATTTCCCGCATCCTTGGGCCGGTACAGCCAGGCGGGAACTTCCAGCCCATCCCTGCTCTTGTACTTAATCAGAGCGGGCTTGATGAACTGGAACCCAGAGAGTCCCTTGGGCATGTGGTTGGTTATCTGCTTGGGCTCTCCTCCCTCGGCACTGATGCTCCAGATGTCTGAGCATACCTCGTGGTTCATGAAGGTGAACACGATGCTCTTGGAGTCGGGCGTCCACCGTATAGACCCTCTAGCCTGATAGGCGTCTATGCCCCCATGCACCCCGTCTCGTTTAGTTAGCTGGATAGGTTTGCCGGAGCCGTCAGCCTTTATCTTCATGAGGTGGAAGTTCCAGCCCATGTTGGCCACGTAGGCTATCCACTGCCCGTCAGGGGAGTACCTGGGGTTGTACTCGTCGTACTCGCCCTGGCCTTCGGTCAGGGAAGCGGCCTTGCCGCTGGCGATGTCCACCACCCATATCTTCCTGAAGTTGCTCTTGTCAGTGGTGTAGACCAGCTTCTTGCCGTCGGGGGACCAGCGGGGGCGGTAGTCGTAGTGCTCGAAGGTGTTGGGGGTCATGTTCCTGGCTTCGCCGCCGTCGATGGGGGCTATCCACACGTCCATACGCTTGAAGTCGGCGTAGCCCGAGCGGTCCGACATGAAGGCCACGTGCTTGCCGTCGGGCGATACGAAGACGTCAGTGGAGTTGAACTCCTCGTTGGTGATGAATTTGATGGCAATCCTGCCCCTGGGTATCTCCGTGGATACGGAGGCTACCTGCATGTAGCCGTTGGGGCCGATGGTGATGAAGACGATGCGTTTGCCGTCGGGGGTCCATCTTAGGAAGGCGTGGGCGGTGCCTGGCCCCCTGCCGTAGGAGAGGTTGATGGGAGGCTCGGAGCCGTCGGCCTTGACCTTGAACATGTTGTCGCGAGCGCAGTAGGCGATCCACTGGCCATCGGGGGACCAGGAGGGACCCAGGCACTCCTCGGGATACATGGTGACGATGCGTTTTTTATTGCCCCCGTCGATGTCGCAGGTGTAGAGGTCGTAGCCGCCGGACTCGGCGGAGACGTAGGCCAGCTTCCTGCCGTCGGCGGAGAGGTCGAAGTGCTCCACCTTGGCGTTGGTCTGGGCCAGGAGGTCGATGAGGGGATCGTCGGGGAGGACCGGCTCCTCTTTGTACGTGGCCCCTCGATTAAAATGTGCGGGCATAACAATCCTCTCACCTGCAAGATTTCATCTGAGCCACCAGAATGTAGGGGCGCGGTCGCCGCGCCCTTCCTTTAATCCCTTCTCCCTGTACGCTGCAAAGCCACCGAGGGTATATATGCCGCGCACTTCAGTGCGCGGTACTCAAATCCACCATCCACTATGCCCGATTCAACGCCACCAACCAGGCCTATGCCGCACCTTTCAAGGTGCGGTACAACTCCTACCCTCCTATACCAATCTGCCCCCTAAACCCCCAACTCCCTCTCTATATACTCCACTCCATCCTTCACTATCTCCACAATCTCGTCCACCTGCGCCCGGCCCACCGTCAGCGTCGGGCACACGTACAGGAACGGCGCCGTCCGAGTCAAAAACCCGTTGTCCGCCAGCCGCTGGTTCAGCTTCGCCGACGCCCCCGGCACTGTGCTAAGCTTCTCCTTGGTCCCCTTGTCTTTCACCATCTCCAGCACGCACAACAGCCCCCGCCCTCTAATATCCCCCACCGTCGGGTGCTCCTTCAGCGGCGCCAGCCGGTCCAGCAGGTACTGCCCCATCTTGGCCGAGTTCTCCGCCAGCTTCTCCCGCTCTAGAATATCGATGTTCACCAGCCCCGCCGCCGCCGCCGCCGGGTGCCCGCTGTAGGTGTACCCGTGGCCGAAGGTCTTCTCCGCCCCGCCCACAAACGCCTCGGCGATGTGCGTCCTCGCGATGCACGCCCCCATAGGCTGGTAGCCGCTGGTGATGCCCTTCGCCACCGTCAGCATGTCCGGCACCATACCGAATTGCTCGATGGCGAACATCGTCCCCGTCCTCCCGAACCCGTTTATCACCTCGTCGGCAATGAGCAGCACCCCGTACTTGTCGCATATCTGCCGCAGCATGGGCCAGTACTCGTCTCCAGGCACCGCCACCCCCGCCGACAGCGATATCGGCTCGCCGATGACCGCCGCCACCGTCTCCGGCCCTTCCTTCAAAATTATCTCCTCGACAGCTTTGGCGCATCGAATCGCGCACTGCGACGGCGTCTCTCCCGTGGCGTACGACAGCGGCTGGGGCGCAAACCGCACGTTGGTGGGCAAAATAGGCTCGAAAAGTTGCCGCTTGACCTGCGGCGCCGAGTTTACCGCCGTCGCGCCGATGCTCACCCCGTGGTACGACGTCTGCCGCGCGATGAACTTGTGCCGCTTCGGCTGGCCAATGTTCACGAAATACTGCCTCGCCATCTTCAGCGCCGTCTCCACCGCCTCCGACCCGCCGCTGGTGAAAAACACCTTGTTCAAGTCCCCCGGCATCATCGACGCCACCTTCTTCGACAGCTTTATGGTCGGCACTGTCGTGTACGCGAAGGCGTTGGCATAGTGCAGCGTCTTCACCTGGTCATAAACCGCCTTGGCTATCTCCTCCCGGCCATACCCCACGTTCACCAGCACCAGCCCCGCAAATCCGTCGTAATACTCCTTGCCTTGAAAATCCTTAATCTTTGCGCCCTTCCCCTCCGTTATCACACGAAGCCCACCCTGCGCGGCCACATCCTTCCACTGCTGAAACGGGAACCACAGCGCGTCCAGCGCCTCCGCCCGCAGCGAATCAAACGTCTCCGTCTTCAACCATTGCTTAATTCCCTTGTACGTCATCGCCGCCTCCTCATCTAAATAAATGCAACCTCTAGCCCGCGACTTTCCATCTTGTTCCGCTCACCCTGAGCTTGTCGAAGGGCGAGGGCTGGTTTAGTTCCAGTCAAGTTTCCTTCTCTCTAATAGCGTTTAACTTATTTATCAAGCAATTGTCGTGTATCTATGGTACTCCGTGTGCTTCACAAAGTTACCAGCGCAGCCTATCAGGGTGCGGTTGGGCACACAACTTGATCAAGATAGTGGGTTCTTCCTTCCCCTACTCTTAAATCTTCGGCCTCTCCTTATGCCACGGCGTCGCCTGCTCATACGCGTACGCCGCATTCAAAATCGTCGCCTCCTCAAACGGCCTCCCGATAATCTGCAGCCCAATCGGCAGCCCCTTCGTCCCAGTCTTGGTAAACCCGCACGGCACGCTCAGCGCCGGCACGCTGCTTAGCGGCACCGTCGGCGTCTGGTCCGGCCCGTGCGTCAACAAGCGCTTCGATTCCTCCACGCTCGTCGGCATTTTGTACTTCTCAATCTTCGGCGCCGGCACCCGCATCGTCGGCGACACCAGTACGTCGTAATACGACAGCGCGTCCAGCACCTGCTGCCGCAGCATCCCACGAAGCCGCTGTATCTTGTAATAGTACTGCGCCGGCAGGCTCAGCCCCGTCAGGTACTTCACCTGCGCGTCGTAGTCGAACTCCTCCAGTCGATTGTGTACCCAGTCGTCGTACAGCGCCGGCATCTCCACGTACATGTGCGCGTAAAATATCACCCGCGCCATGGGCGACAGCGGCACCGACACCTCTTCCACCTCCGCCCCCAGCTTCTTCAGCACCGACACCGCCTCCAGCGTCGCGTTTCGCACGTCCGGGACCACCTGTTCGTCGTACGTCAGCTCGTTCACCAGCCCCACCTTCAGCCCCTTCACCTTCCCCGTCAGCGCCTTGCGATAGTCCGGCACCGGCTCCTTGGACGTGTAGGGGTCCTTGGGGTCGTACCCCGCCACCGCCTGTAGCGTCATCGCGCAGTCTTCCACCGTCCTCGACATCGGCCCCGCCTGGTCCATCGACCAGATAACGCCATACAAACGATGCCGACTCAGCCGGCCCCACGTGGGCCGAAGCCCCACCACCCCGCTCCACGACGACGGATGTCGTATCGACCCCGACGTGTCCTCCCCCAGCGACGTCGCGCACATCGACGCCGCCGTCGCCACCCCTGACCCCGAGCTGGACGAGCCCGGCTGGTAGTCCGTGTTCCACGGGTTGCGCGGTATGCCGTAGGGATACTTGAACCGTCCCCCCGACGCGAACTCGCTCATGTTCAGCTTCCCCAGCAGCACTCCCCCCGATTCCTTCAAGCGAGCGATTATCGTCGCGTCCTCGTCGGGCACAAAGTCCTTCAGCAGCGTCGATGCGTTGGTCGTGCGCACGCCTTTAGTCCACATCTGGTCCTTGACCGCAAACGGCACTCCGTGCAGCGGCCCTTTGTACTCCCCCTTGGCTATCTCCCCCTCCGCCTTCTTCGCCGTCTTCATCGCCGAGTCCGACGCCACGGTAATATATGCGGCAACCTTAGGGTTCAGCTCCTCGATACGCTCCAAATACGCCTCGGTAATCTCCACCGGCGACAGCTTCTTCGCCTTCAGAAGCTTGGACTGTTCAGCAACCGTCAGAAAAGGCAGTTCCGACCGCTTCATAACCATCCCCCCGTCGTAATGCTGCGATTGTGCGCTTCCAATAAAAACGTGTCAACCGCAATCTACACAGACACTAATCGACGCGTCCGCCGCCGCACCTCTTTTACATTACCGAGGCTAGTTTTGTCATTCTGAGCGAAGTCTGTAGTCGGACGCAGTCGAAGAATCTGTTATGACGGCGGCCTACCTTGGCATTCCATCGACGCGCCTCGCACTCTTCTCGCCCACAAGAGAGCCAACGTCAGTCGCCGCTCCCTACCTCTTCGGGTAAATCCTCTTATACACCACCCTCGAGTGGTTGCTAGTGTACGGCCTCACCCGGTGCGGCCACTCTCCGCTGTCCGCCAGCGCCCGAAACTCCTTCGACATCGGCGCCTTCGGGTCCGCGATTTCATATATCGCCGCGTATCGAGGCACACTCGGCTCCTCCGTCCTGAACCGCGCCGCGCTTACCATCCCCGGCGCCTTCATCACCGCCGGCACATGCTCCTCATCGTAAATCCGATTGAACTCCTCCTCATGCTCCGGCAACACGTTCATGCTCACAATCCATATATAACTAGCATTGGTTAGCATTTTCCATCTCCTCACTTAAATTCTCCGTTAAGTCAACCCTTGTAACCCGGGCTTCTGCGGTCTGAGCTTTTGCTCTCTCCCTTCTCAAGATGCGTGATCACATTCATGACTCGGCTTACGAAAAACCACGAGCAATTTCAATTGGTGGGGTGTCTCCCATCTGGTCCTCCCTCTTCTCCTATTGCAAAGGAGAAGAGGGAGCTAGAGGGTAATGAGGTGATCCTAATTTCTCTTCCCCTTCCAGCAGGAAGGGGATAAGGGGATGGTATCCCGCATATGATCAGGAGCGTATTGCGCATAATACACCTCGAGGGCAGAGCTAGGGTGGTTGTCTGCGTTAGACAGAGTCAAGGCTATTCATTACCCCCTACCCATCCAGCGTCGGCTTCGACCCCGGCTCCGCCTGTATCCCCAGCGCATTGCTCGTCAGCCCCACCGTCACGTAATACCCGATAAGCATCGACAGGTCGATTAACCCCTGCACCCCCACATACCCCTTCACCTCCTCGAACAACCCATCCTCCACGTCATGCTTCGTCAGCAGCGACTGGGCGAACCGCACCACCGCCTTCTGCGCCCCCGTCGCCGACTCCGGTATCGTCCGACGCCTCTGTATCGCCGATATCACCTCCTCCTTCACCCCCTCCCGCTTCGCCGCCGGCGCGTGGGCCGTCCACACAAAATGCGCGTCCATATGCCGCGCCGTCACGATAATCGCTGTCTCCCTCAAGTCCTGCGGCAGCGGCCCCTGGAACCTTAAATACGCCCCCAGGTCCGCCAGCCGCTCCATCAGCACGCCGCTATAGGCGAAAGCCTTGAAATTAGTCGCCATCTTACCCCGACTGGCAAGATAACTGTCCCACGCGGCCTGCCCTTCCTTCGACAAGTCCTTGCGCTCAGGTATCTGTATTCGTGGCATAGCGCTCCTTTCAACAACCAGCGTTCACGTCGGCGCCATGCTACCACACGCCCTACCCTCCCGCTATAAACCTCCCCCTCTCCGCTTCCACGGGCCACACCACCCGCCTCTCCCCACCTTCCCACCGCACCACCACCATCCCATGCCCCACCTGCCTCCCCACATCATCCACCCTGAACCGACCATAAAACGTCGTGCAGTCCAGCGTCAGTGCCACTTCCCACAAGGCCTCATCATCAAGCGTCTCCGCCAACTCCACACACCTCTCCGCGATAAGTCCCATCGCGCACGCCTGTGCCCCCGGGTACTCCGCCCCTTTCAACCCCAACTCCTCCGCCCTAGGCCCCACGTCCGGCGTGTACGAGCCCTTATCCTCCCACTGGCTCGGCGCCACAAACCGGCCCGCCTCCTTCCCCAGCGCCTCTTTAAACGCCGCCGTTGATGCTCCCACCATCCCAACCACCTTAGCTGTCACCCCCTCCTCCATCATCAGCCTCGCCAGCCGCACGTCGTCCTCCAGCCGCCCCACCGACAAGATTATGTCAGCCTCAACCTTCCGCAGCCCCTTCACCACATGCTCCAAATCTCCCACCAGCGGCTGGTACGTAGCCTCGTACCCCACCTCCAACCCCAACCTCCCCACATGCGCCTTCGCCCCCTCCAGCAGCGACTTGGCAAACGGACCCTTAGATGAACTAACAATGGCAACCCGCTTCGCCTCCGGAACCCGCGCCCGCGCCATGTCCAGCACCCCGTGAAAATATCGGCTCGCCGGCGTCAGCACGCTCACCACCATCGGCCCAAACGCCTCGTCCGACGCCCCACCGTGGTTCCAAACCACCCGGCCCCTCTCTCTCGCCGCCGATATCGCTTCCAGCGTCAGCGCGCTGGAATACGGCCCAAAAGCAGGTCGACTTTGTCCTTTTCGATTAGTTTGAGGACAGCTTCGCGAACGCCAGCCTTGCGGCCTCCATCATCGTAATGCACAAGCCTCACAGGCCGCCGCGGCCTCCCCGCCTCCACAGAAACGCCGCCCCGCCCGTTGGCCCACTCTACCCACTTTCGCACCCCCGCCAGCGCCTGCCGGCCCATAGGCGCAAATGCCCCCGTCAAGGACACCGGCATCCCCACCTTCAGCTCGGCGCGCGACAATATCTCCTACCCCTTCTCCGCCTTCTCCCTCAGCCTCTGCAGCACTGGCACCTCCCCAATCTTTTCCTCCGGCAGCATCTCCCAGTAAATCCCCTTCGGCCTCGGCAGCCCGCCGGGGCACTCAATAACCTCCTCAGGCGTCACAATGTAGTCCAGCGTAATATCGTGCGCCAGCAGCGGTATCTCCTCTCGCACCACCTGTATCGAATGCGCCGTGGTCAGTATGGGCGTCCTCGGCCCCGCCTTCTCGCTCTGCACCGCCAGCGCGTACTCCAGGTCCGAAAATCCCCCACCCTTTCCCAGCCTCGCCCCCTGTCGGTTCACCGCCACCGACCCGCACACAATCAGGTCGATGTCCCGCATCTCCTCCACCGTCACCTTCCTCCCCACCGAAAACGCTCCCCGTATGCTTGACGCGAAGTCCAGCGACCCTCTCACCTTCGACGGGTCGATCTCCAGGAAACACCTCTCCTCCCGCAGGCGTGGTATCGCCATGTAGATCAGCTTCCCTTCCTCCAGCGCCCGAAGCCGAAGGTAGCGTTGCGGCGAGTCCGGGTTGCACTTCAACACCCTGGAAGACTTCCACGCCGGCAGCGTCCTCGCCAGCTCCGCCGCCACGTTCGCCCCTTTGAAATTCGGTATCCGGCCCTGCGCCCCGGGAAACCGCGTCACCCCGGAAGACTCCAGCGCCCTCCATACCTCCTCCCGTATCTCCTGCTTGCTCCTCACCATGCTCACCTCCTACCAAATAATACAACTTGCCGCGTTCCCTATGCTTAAGATTATTCAAAAGCAGGCGTAAAGCCCCTCCCTCCTTTGCCTGATGCACGTTAAAGAAAGTGCCGGGCCTTCTTTTTCTTCTCTGATGGGCTGGTTTATGGGAAGCTACGAGCCATTTAAGCAGGTGGGGGTTTTGGGGGCTGGTCTGGTTCTCCCCCTTCGGCCTGGAAAGCGAAGGGGGAGTTAGACGCCGTCCTGAGCCTGTCCGAAGGAGGGGGTTGTGGTATTTCTTTTTTCTTTCCCTCTTCTCTCCCGTAGTCGGGAGAAGAGGGCTGCAAGCTCGCCGTGGCGAGACTAAGGGGGATGAGGGCGACCCGCTTATGACCAGGGAATGTATTGTGCGTCACACGTCGCAGAAAGAAGGAGTTTAAACAATCCACCGGCAACCCCAATTAGCCTATCCCCCACAGTACGCCCTGCCATGGTATCCTGACGGCGACGGGCCTGCGTATTGGGGAATCACCACCAAAAAAGGAGGAACAACTGTGCCAAGCTTCACTAAAGGCAACATCCGCATCCAGTACCACGAGGAAGGAGCCGGCTTCCCGCTGCTGGCTATCCCTGGCGGGGGGTTGAATTCCCTGATCAGCAACTGGCCAAACCAGGTCTTTAACGCTATGGAGCTGTTCAAAAACGATTTCCGCTGCGTTACCATGGACCAGCGCAACGCCATTGGCGGCAAGTCCAGCGGGCCGGTCGCCGTTAACGACCCCTGGGGAGCCTTCGCTGACGACCAGCTGGCGGTGATGGACCACCTTGGCATACAGAAGTTCCTGTTCATCGGCTATTGCATTGGTGGCCCCTTCGCGCTCAAGCTCATCGAGCGGGCACCCGACCGTGTCGTCGCCGCGGTCCTCTGCCAGCCGGTTGGACACCACCCTCAACACCCCGACGCCATGTACAACTCTGGCCGCGATACCTGGGCGCCGAAGCTGTGCGCCCAGCGGCCTGACGTTAACATGGAAACCTGCGAAAAGTACCTGCACAACCTCTATCGAGTGCAACCAGACTTCGCCTACAGCGTCTCGCGGGATTTCGCTCGTTCCTGCCAAACGCCTCTGTTAATCATGCCCGACAATACCCCGACCCACCCCTACGAGCCCGCCATGGACTTGGTAGCCTTGGCGCCCAAGGCCCAGGTAACTGCATATCCATGGAAGGAACAAAAGGACGTCTTCGACAGGACTATAAAACAGGTGCGCGACTTCCTCCTAACGCACCAACGGGTCGCAACACTCCGCTGAACTAGGAGGGGGTAGTTTCGCACAAAAAGTCCCATCTCCTATCGGATTCTCACGGAGAGTGGGGCTGGGAGTCTGGTTCTCCCCCTTCGGCCTGAAAGGCGAAGGGGGAGTTAGAGGGGGTTGTGGTGTTTCTTTTTTCTTTCCCTCTTCTCCTATCTGAGAAGAGGGACTAAGGGTGATGAGGTCCCCTCGATTAAAACCAACGCCGGCTTCCATAAAGCTAGTTGACACCTCAACAACCCCCTAATACCATTCTCCCAACATCCCAGGAGGAACCCCGTGCCCCAGGACAAGAAACTCAAAATCGAAATCGAATACTGCCACCATTGAGGCCACGCCCTCCGCGCCGCCTGGATGGCCGGCGAAGCCCTCTCCCGCCGTGGCGACCACATCGAAATCTTCCGCCTTATCCCCAGCGTCCACGGCAAGTTCGACATACGCATCAACGATGACCTGGTCGGCGAACACAAACACCTCCCCAACGCCCACCTCTTCCCTGACCTCCAGGACCTAATCAAAGCCATCGACCAGCGCATCAAACCCGCCTCCGCCGAACACAAACACTAGTGCAACGATTTGTCATTCTGGTGAGCCTTTAGCCCTGAGCGTAGTCGAAGAATCTGTTATGACCGCAACCTGGGCCTCACATTACCAATACCTGGTCTGCCACTGATGTAGGGGCGAGGTCGCCGCGCCCTTCCCTCTACATTCCCAGACAAAATAATGGGCCTGCCCTCAGTTATACTCAGGACAGGCTCCTCCTCCCACCTTTAGAACCCCTCTCCCCTAGGTGGGGGCCCGAGCGTAGCGAGTCCTGAGCCTGGCCGAAGGATTTCCTCCCCCACACCGACGCGCTGAACCAAAACCTCCCCGCCTCCCCATCCGGCTCCCCCTCAGACCGCACCTCCTCAAACCTCGCCGACCTCACCTTCCCCAAATACTCCCCCAGCGTCACTGACCCCGACACGCACCCCGCATAGAGCGCCAGGTCGCGGTACTCCGCCTCGCTCGCCGGTCGACTCAGCACAATGTCCGACACCATCAGCCGTCCCCCCGGCTTCAGCACCCGGTACGCCTCCCTGAACACCGCATCCTTGTCCGGCGCCAGGTTTATCACGCAGTTCGATATAATCACATCCACGCTCTCGTCCTCCACCGGCAGCGCCTCTATGTCCCCCAGCCGAAACTCCACGTTCCCCAGCTTCAGCCGCTTCCCGTTCTTCCTCGCCCGCTCCACCATCTCCAACGTCATGTCCACCCCGATAACCCGGCCCGTCGGCCCCACTCCGCCTACGGCGGACGCCGCCATGAAGCAGTCCAGCCCGGCGCCGCTCCCCAGGTCCAGCACCACCTCCCCCGGCTTCAGCGACGCCAGCGCTATCGGATTCCCGCACCCAAAGCTCGGCGCCTCCTTCCCCAGCAGCCCCACCACCTGCGCCCCGTACCCCTCCCCCGACGAACACCCACACCCGCAGCCGCACCCGTCGCCCCCCGCCAAAAACCCCGCGTACGCCTTCGACACCTCTTTCTTAATCTCCTTCGATGTAGTCACAGCAAGCCGCCTTTCTGTTTTGTCATTCCGAGCGAAGCCTCGTCGGACTTCGCACTGACGCGCCCCCTTTATTCACTTACGACAGTGTCTGTTCCCCCCTAACAGCACTCCCCCGACTCCACGTCGCAGCACGCCCCCGCCGACTCCA
>Ga0194132_10008702_pt1 | contig 14405 bp, 16 predicted proteins | sample TA2KigOf80mmetaG_FD_148612 | JGI IMG/M metagenome (GOLD analysis project Ga0194132, IMG submission 148612) | Freshwater microbial communities from Lake Tanganyika, Tanzania - TA2015054 Kigoma Offshore 80m | ecosystem: Environmental > Aquatic > Freshwater > Lake | place: Tanzania: Lake... | reverse complement strand
CTCGACGTACTGTTCAAGTACGCCTGCGTCGCCCTCCGGTCCGAGGCTCGCGAATCTTCGGCACTCTCGACCGCCTCGCGACGTGATCTGGTGAGAAATGCAGGCTAGGAAAGCGTCACGCGCTTTGGCGCAGGGTCCGATCGCGCAACGAGATCGAGTGACGCTTGCCGTTCACGCGACGGAACGGGAAGCGATACATCCCGGGGCGATCCTTCTGCTGCTGCGTGCGCCAGGTCTCGAGACCGCGGCGCAACGTCTCGGGCTCGAACCGGAGGGCCGCGCAGATGTTCTCGAACGAGTACGGCCAGCTCGTGTCGGTCGAGTTGATCCAGCTCTCGACTTCTTCGAAGAGGCGGCGGTTGCGGCGACCCGGATCCGCCGCATAGCGCTGGTAGGTAGCGACCGCGTCCTCCATCACCGCCAGCATGAGCCGGACTTCCGGCTGGTCCGTGCGCTCCATCTCGACGCGATCGCGGTGCTGATCCGGCGTGATGAGGTCGGGCTCGAAGAGCCGAGCGACTCCGTCCTCTTGCGTGGCGAACGCGCTTTCCATAGAGCCTCCGGGGGAACTGGCAACGGGGCTACGCAAGTCCCGTGCCGCGCCTGCGTTGGAATTCGGTGCTTGGTCCTGCCGGGGGCGCTCATCCGGCGTCCTGGTTTGTGACAGGTGATGAGATTGCGACATCGGCCCAGCCTCCTCCGCAATGGGTGACAAGCCAACTCCGGCGGCTCCTCCGACCCTGACGCGTCTGGCCGCCGACGCGCTCATCGAGACTATCGACGGGCCGGTCGAGATCGTTAAGCTCGTCGGCAAGGTCATGCCGGTGCTGACCCGCTTCGCCGACGGCCAGCTGGGCTTCCGGATGATGACGCAGATCCGCGAGCTGGAGGCCGAGGCGAACCTCATACGACTCGTCAACGCGGACGGTCAGGTCGTGTGCGTCGGCGCCGAGCACATGTTCGTGCGCGCCGACGGAAGCGAGGTACCGGCTTCCGGTCTGGTCGTCGGCGATCGACTCGAGCCGGGATGGAGCTATCTACCGGGCTACATCCTGCCGGACGCCGCGGAGTACGCGGCGGACGTGCGGGGCAAGCCGTGGGAGAACCCCGTCGTGATCCGCAGCATCGAGCCGGGCGGATCGGGTCCGCTCTACGGCGCGAGCGTGCGCGACACGAAGAGCTACTTCCTCACCTTCGGAGCGCGCTGCCGCGCTCAGGCGTGAGCGCTTCGACGGCACGGCGCGCGTAACGCGCGAGCATGTCGGCTTCGAGGTTCACCTCGTCGCCGGGCTTCCGATCCCCGAGCGTGGTCTCCGCGATCGTATGCGGAATCAACGCGATCGAGAATCGATCTCCGCTGGGATCACAAACGGTGAGACTCACGCCGTCGATGGCGACCGAGCCCTTGTCGGCGACGTAGGCGCCGAAGTCGCTCGGGTGCTCGATCGCGAGCCGGAGGCCGTCGCCTTCGCGATCGAGCGCCGCGACGCGGCCGACCGTATCGACGTGCCCGAAGACGAAGTGACCGCTCACCCGGTCGCCGATCTTCAGCGAGCGCTCGAGGTGGATCGTGCGGCCCACCTCCACACGGCCGAGAGTCGTCCGGTCGAGCGTCTCCTGGCTCAGGTCCGCGACGAAGCCGCCGGGGGTGATCTCGCGGACGGTCAGGCAGACGCCGTTCGTCGCGATGCTCTCGCCGAGATCGAGGCCGGACGGGTAGGCACAACCGACGCGGAGCACGGCGCCGCCGCATGTGCGCTCGAGCGACTCGACGACGCCGAGCCTCTCGATGATTCCCGAGAACACTAGGCGAGCCGCGCGAGGAGCTCGCGCAGCCCGTCGGAGCGCCCCGCCATCTCCTCGAGCTGCGAGCGCGTGAGCCAGACGCCGTGCCCCGCGGCGCACGCGGACGCGTTCGCGAGAGTCTGCAACGCCTGGCCGCAAAGCGGGCACGCTCCCGTCGCGGCGATCGGCTCGTCGCCCTTCGCACGAAGCTTCGCGAGAAGCGCCTTGTCGCGCTCGGCGAAGAAGTGGTCCTCGCGACCGTGCTCGAGGTCGCGCAGCTTGTCGCCCAGGCGGTCCTTCTCCTGGTTCGACATCAGCGAGATCCGGTCACCGAAGCGCCCTCGCCGTCGTTGCGGAGCGGATAGAGCCGCGCCGTCAGTATCGGGTTCGACGCGAGAAGAGGTGCCCCAAAGGCCGTCACCGCGAGGCCGATCGCGATCCAGGAGAGCATGCCGTTGACGATCCCCAGGAGGACCATCGTCAGGCCCCACAGAGCGATCGCCGCGGAGGCAACGAAGCGAATCAGGTTCACGATCTGGCGATAGCACGGTCGCACGGTCATCAAAACCGGGCCCTTCTTCGACCCCGAGAAGAGCGGCACGAAGATTGTGGGACCCCGAAACGTGGTTAACTTCGGCGCACCTCGAAGTGTCCGCTGCGGGGGAAAAAGGGGGAAGAAGATGGATTTGCAGCGCCTGACGGAAAAATCGCAGGAGGCCCTGCGGAGCGCCCAGGCCGTCGCCAGCCGGCGGGGTCACCAGGGCGTCGACGTGGAGCATGTCCTCGCTGCGCTGCTCGACGACGAAGCCGGTTTGACCCGTCGGATCCTCGAGCGCGCGCAGATCTCGCCCGCGACCGTCCGCACCGCCGTCGAGCGCGCCCTCGAGAAGATCCCCCAGGTGAGCGGGTCGGGGCACAACCCGGAGCAGGTCTACCTGACGCAGCGTCTCGCGCGGATCCTCGACAAGGCGGAAGCCGAGGCGAAGGGCCTGAAGGACGACTACGTCAGCGTCGAGCACCTTCTGCTCGCGATGCTCGGCGCCGATGGCGCCGCCGCGGAGGCGTTTCGCGCTGCAGGTCTCGATCGCGCGAAGCTGCTCGCCGCGCTCCAGGGCGTGCGCGGCAATCAGCGCGTCACGAGCCAGAACCCGGAAGCGACGTACGAGGCGCTCGAGAAGTTCGGACGCGATCTGACCAAGCTCGCGCAGACCGGCAAGCTCGATCCGGTCATCGGCCGCGACGAGCAGATCCGCCGCGTGATCCAGGTGCTCTCGCGCCGCACGAAGAACAACCCCGTCCTGATCGGCGAGCCCGGCGTCGGCAAGACGGCGATCGCGGAAGGCCTCGCGCAGCGCATCGCGAGCGGCGACGTTCCCGAGGGCTTGCGCGGCCGCCGCGTCGTCGCGCTGGACATGGGCGCGCTCGTCGCCGGCGCGAAGTTCCGCGGCGAGTTCGAGGAGCGCCTGAAGGCGGTGCTGAAGGAGGTCCAGTCGTCGGAAGGGGAGATCATTCTCTTCATCGACGAGCTGCACACCGTCGTCGGCGCCGGCGCCGCCGAAGGCGCGATGGACGCCTCGAATCTCCTGAAGCCGCTCCTCGCGCGCGGCGAGCTCCACTGCATCGGTGCGACGACGCTCGACGAGTACCGGAAGCACATCGAGAAGGATGCGGCCCTCGAGCGGCGCTTCCAGCCGGTGCTGGTCGACCAGCCGAGCGTCGAGGACACGATCTCGATCCTGCGCGGCCTTCGCGAGCGCTACGAGGTGCACCACCGCGTCCGTATCAAGGACGCGGCGCTCGTCGCCGCGGCCGTGCTGTCGAATCGATACATCACGGACCGCTTCCTTCCGGACAAGGCGATCGATCTCGTCGATGAGGCGGCGGCTCGCCTTCGTACCGAGATCGACTCGATGCCGGCCCAGCTCGATGAGGTCGTGCGCCGCGTGATGCAGCTCGAGATCGAGCGCGAGGCGCTGCGCAAGGAGACGGACCGCGCTTCGCGCGACCGGCTCGAGAAGCTCGAGAAGGAGCTCGCCGACCTGAAGGAGGAGGAGACCCGCCTCCGCGCCCAGTGGGAGACAGAGAAGGCGACGCTCGGTGGAGTCGCCGAGCTGCAGAAGCAGCTCGAAGTGACACGGCTCGAGTTCGACCGCGTTTCACGTCCGGGCGCCGACTACGATCCAGCGCGAGCGAGTGAGCTGCAGTACAGCACGATCCCGGAGCTCGAGAAGCAGATCGCGGCCAGCGAGAGCCCGGCGGCCGGCGGAGGCCGACTGATCAAGGACCACGTCGACTCGGAGGACATCGCCGAGGTCGTCGCGCGCTGGACCGGAATCCCGGTGTCGAAGCTGATGCAGGGCGAGGCGCAGAAGCTCCTCCATCTCGAGGAGCATCTGCACGCGCGCGTCGTCGGTCAGGACGAGGCGGTGACCGCCGTCGCCGACGCCGTCGTGCGCGCACGCTCGGGCCTCGGAGATCCGCAGCGGCCGATCGGCTCGTTCCTCTTCCTCGGACCGACGGGCGTCGGAAAGACCGAGCTCGCGCGCTCGCTTGCGGCATTCCTGTTCGACCACGAGCAGGCGATGATCCGGCTCGACATGTCCGAGTACATGGAGAAGCACTCCGTCGCGCGTCTGATCGGCGCTCCCCCGGGCTACGTCGGCTACGAAGAGGGCGGACAGCTCACCGAGGCGGTGCGCCGTCGGCCGTTCTCCGTCGTCCTGTTCGACGAGATCGAGAAGGCGCATCCCGACGTCTTCAACGCGCTCCTGCAGATCCTCGACGACGGTCGGCTCACCGACGGTCAGGGTCGAACGGTCGACTTCCGGAACGTCGTGATCATCATGACCTCGAACGTCGGAAGCGATCTCATCCTCTCGTACACGGGCGGGATCACCGACAAGGACTCGCTGGCGTACGTTCAGATGAAGCAGGACGTGCTGGCGGCGCTGCGACGCTCGTTCCGGCCGGAGTTCCTGAACCGCATCGACGACATCGTCGTCTTCCACGGCCTCACCCGACAGGACCTCGAGCGCATCGTCGACATCCAGCTCGAGCGCATCCGCGCGCGTCTCTCCGAGAGGCGCATCCAGCTCGATCTGACGCCGGCGGCGCGGAGCCACTTCGCGGAGGCCGGCTACGATCCGGTCTACGGCGCGCGTCCGCTGAAGAGGCTCTTGCAGCGGGAGATCGAGACGGAGCTCGGCCGGCGGATCCTCGCCGGCGACGTCACCGACCGATCACGCGTCCGCGTCGACTGGACCGGCAGCCAGCTTCGCTTCGATAGCGAGCCGCTCGCCGAGGCCGCGTGAGCCCGCGGGAAGGGGCCGCGATGCTCCTCTCCCTCAATTGACATCGTCCAAGGGCGCGTATAGTCGAGGCATTTCCGGGATCGCGCGCAATGGACGCACGTACCAAGATCCTCGAGACGGCGGCCCGACTGTTTGCGACCCACGGCTACGACAGCACCTCGCTGTCGGTCGTCGCGCGCGACGCAAGCGTCAGCAAGGCGCTGATCTTCTGGCACTTCGAGAACAAGGAGAGCCTCTACGAGGCCGTCCTCTCGCGCACGATCGAGCCGTACCACATCGACATGGACGAGCTCGCCGGACTCGGTGCGGCCGATCGCATCAGCCGGATGGTCGATTTCTACTACGACTTCATCAACGAGAACGCGCACTCGGTGCGCTTCTTCCTGAGCCTGTTCCTTCGTGAGGACAAACGTCCCGACGACTTCTTCGCTCGCGTGCTCGAGCTCTATCGCCACTACCGCGAGCTCCTGGCGATCACTCTCCGCGCTGGTCAAAACGAGGGCACTCTATCGGCCGACGTCGATCCGGACCTGCACGCCGCCCTCATCTTGAGCACGCTGAACGGCGTGCTCGTCCAGGGATTCACGGGCGAGCGCGACGTCGCGTCCCCCGAGCGCTTGATCCGCGAGTTGAAGTCCAGTCTGGTTGACAGACTGCGGATCCAGTGACACCTGTTTCGCTCGGGTGAGCCCGCGTACCGCAAAGTCGGGTGGCGACCCGGCGCGCGAATGGGTGCGGCGGATGGCCGACCAGGCGCATCACAAGGCGCAGTCGCAGCCCCGAGTCGCGAGGCGGCTCAACCGCGAGAAGGAGCTGTTCGCGCAGCGGGCGCAGCACGTCAAAAGCCTGTTTCAGCGGCTCGAAGGGCTTTGCGACGCGGTCAACAAGCAGGGCGGCGGAAACCTGCTCTCGGCGCATCATCAGCTCAACTCGAAGAACCTCGGCGGCATCGAGGTTCCCGACGGTGCGCGCCTCGTGCTGAAGTTTCTCGACCGGCGCATCGAGGTCGTCATCAATCCGCTGCAGAGCGTCGGCGGACGGCCCGCGCCGATCGGCGACGTCGCTTCCGCCTCCGTGATGCTCTACGACGCGAGCGATCCGACGGGCGCCGACTGGTACGACGTCGTCCTCCGCGAGGACGGCTGGCACCGCAAGACCGCGGACGGCGACACGGGCAGCGCCGCTCTCGGCGAGAGCGACCTGAAGCGCCTCATCGAGTGGCTTCTGCTTTAGGCGGGCCGCTCGATCCGTAGCCGCGCCACTGCATGTAGAACGACAGCAGCGTGTAGTAGGCGGGGTAGAACAGCGACACCGCAGCGAGAGTCGTTCTCCGCTCCGGCAACGCCGCGAGCGTCATCAACGTCATCGCTCCCCAGATCAACCCGAGACCGATCGTCCACGGTCGAAGGAACACGGTGCGGGTGGGATAGACGAACCGAAGCGGTGCGAAGACGAGCACTGCGAGCACGCCGGTCCAGAACGCGCTCCAGCCGGGCGACGTCTCGAAGACGTAGAAGTAGTATGCGATGATGTTCCAGTAGCTCGGGAAGCCCGTGAAGAAGTGGTCCGACGTCTTCGCGTCCTCGTGACAGAAGCGATACGCAGAGGCGAGAACCGCCGCTGCGCCCGCGGCGTAGCCGAAAACGCCGACGAGCATTCCCGTCTCCAGCATCAGGTAGATCGGCACGACGACGAAGGTCAGGTAGTCGACGATGTCGTCGAGCTTCGCGCCGTCGTACTCGGGAACGACTTCCTTCACGCGCGCGAGGCGCGCGAGCGCGCCGTCGCTCGCGTCGATGGCGACGGCGAGTGCCAGGAGGAGCATCGCGAGGCCGATCTCGCCGCGCGCGATGGCCAGAAGCGCGAAGACCGCGGCAACCGCGCCGAGCGCTGTGTAGAAATGGACCGACCAGCCGGCGACGCGACGCGCGGTGATCATACGGCAGGAGGACGACCGCTGCCGTCCGCGAGCTTTGGCGACAAGCTCGGCTCGTAGAGGATCTGCACGCTGTTCCCGTCGGGATCGGCGACGTAGCAGGAGACGCTCGCGTCGCGGTGCTCCTTCGTCGATTGCCGGACGACGACGCCGGCCGCCGCGAGCGCCGCTTCCGCTCGGCGCACCGCTTCGGGAGACGCGACGAGGATCCCGAGATGGTCGAGCGGACCGGGTTCGCTCGACAGCGCTTCGACACGATGCAGGGCGAGATTGTCGCCGCCGGAGCTCAGGTAGACGTTGTCCGCGTCGGGCTGCCAGACGATCCGGAAGCCGAGCAGGTCCCGATAGAAGCGAAGCGCGCCGTCGAGGTCGCGCACGCGGAGGGCGAGGTGACGGAGCCCGAGGCTCTCGAGCACCGGCGTGGCGGAGGAGGTCACGGCCGAATCCGTATCACAGCAGAGTCGCGCATCACTCGGGCACGATGCGGACGACGCTCCCGTCCTCGGGCGAGGCGACGACCACGGAGCCGTCCTGATCGAGAGCGATCGGAACCGGCAACGGAAGCCGGTCCGCGCGCGTGCGGAGCGCGAGACCGGTCGCGACCTTCCGATCGCTCCCGTCCATCCCATGCTGGAGGATTCTGCCGCTCCGCTCCTCGGCGACGAAGATCGGCCGGCGGAGGTCCGAAGCGAGCCCCGACGGTCCAGAGAATCCGCTCGCGAGGAGAGCCGGCGGCTCGCCGTTGCGAAGGGCCAGGATGCGTCCGCCTTCGGGCTCCGCGGCGAGCACGCTCTCGCCGCGGATCGCGACCGCGACCGGCGACATCAGGCTGCTGCCGAGCGTCTGTCCGACCGCGCCGCCGCCGACCTCGATCACCCGTCCCGCGCCGGTCTCCGCGACGACGAGGGTTCCGGTCGGATTGCGCGCGACGGCCGTCGGCCAGTCGAGGCCCGTCGCGAGCCGCAGAACCTCTCCCCGGGCGAGGTCGACCTGGACGAGGAGCCCCTGATCCGGCGCGGTCGCCCACGCGATTCCCGGCAGTCCGGTGGTGAGGCCGACGGGCGGCGGAAGTCCGTCGGGCCGTGCGAGCACCACGAGCGTCGCCTTCCGTCCGCGGATCCTCTTGATCGAGACGCGATCGGCGACGAGCACGTCGGCACCGTCGAGCGCGATCCCGCCGGGGGAGACGAGACCGCCTTCGACGAGCACGCGAGCGCCCACCGGCCAGGGCTTGAATGCGTGCACGGCCCCGGTGCTCCCGACCGAGACGAGGAGCGTCTCTCCGCAGACGACGAGATCAGCGATTCCGGGAGTGAGCTGCACCGGCGCCGCGGCGCCGTCGGCGAGGCGGCGCAGGCGGCCGGTGCCCGCCTCGAGGACGAGCCACGAGCCGTCGGTCGCGCGTCCGACCGCGGTCGGGAGATCGATGCCCTGCAGAGCGACGGACGTGGCGCCGCTCGCGGGATCGATCCGCACGACCGTGCCCTTGTCCTGCAGCGGAACGAGAAGCGCGCCGGCGTCGTCGATCGCGATCCGCCCGGGGCAGCCGAGCTTCTCGGCGCGCACCCCGAGCACGCGGCCGCTCGCCGGCTCGATCTCGACGACGCGTCCACCGCGCGCACATTCGGCGACGAAGACCCGTCCCGCGGCGGTCGCGACGCCGGTCGCCTCGGACAGGTCGGGTGCGATCCGCCGCCAGCGACCTCCCTGCTCGTTCCAGAGACCGCCCGCCTCTCCGCTCGCGACGAAGAGTCCCAGGGTGTCGGCGAAGGCGAGGTCGCGCGGATCGATCAGCTCCGGCGGCGTCGAGAAGCGGCTGACGCTTCCGTCCGGGTGGATCTCCGAGATCCGGTCCGCGAGCCGCTCGGCGACGAGCACGCTTCCGCTGCGGCAGGCGAGCCCCTCCGCGCCGCGGAGCGCCGTCGGCGGCAGCAGCACCTCGAGGCGCCGCGTGCCCTCGGCCCGCGCGGTCGAGCGGCTCCCGGCGGAGACCCGCGAAGCGTCCCTCTGCGCGAGGATCCGCTCGAGCTCCTCGTCGGCCGTGTCCCGATCCGACGTCGCGCTGCAGCCGCCAAGCCCGGCGAGCAGCGAGAGGACGGCAAGGGAAACGAGAACCGGCGTTCGCAGGCCGCCGTGCCGCACGTCGCCTCTCGCCTAGCGCCTTGGCGAGCGCTCGATCACGGCCAGGATGTCGTTCAGCGAGCGCGCCGAGCCCAGGTCTTCGCTCGGGACCCGGATGCCGAACTCCTCATCGAGCGCCGAGGCGATCTCGACGAGGGAGAGGGAATCGAGCTGGGCGATGTCGTTCAGCGGTGTCGCAGGCTCGACCCGGTCGGCAGGGACGCGCAGGACGTCCGCGACGACGGTGCGGGCTCTCTCGAGGGTGCTCATCGGCTCCAGCACAAAACCGGGGGCGCGGTGGTTGGCTTCAATCCGCCGGCCCTGGTACTTTTCGGATCTAGCGGATCAGGGGGACGTATGAAACTCGGACGTACAGCGGTCGTGGTGGCGATGCTCGCCGCACTGGCTTCTCCGGCACTCGCGGTCGACGACTACGACGACTCGCAGTCGAATCCGTTCCGGATCGCAGCCTACCTGGTCCATCCCGTCGGCTACATCACGGAGTGGCTCGTCTTCCGGCCGTTCCACAGGATCGTCTCGCAGGACGACCTCGAGCCGGTCTTCGGCCACACGCCGCACGAGGGCTTCGACTACGAGACCTACACCGAGGGTCTCAGCACCGGCGTGACGTACGAGCTGCCCTACACCGCGATCCAGCAGCCGACCGCGCAGGATTAGTTCAACGAGGCGCGCGCCCCCTCGCTCCACGCGGCAAAGCCCAAGCGGTGCCTCGCTCCCCGCGCTCGCCGCGCTCGGCCGGGCTATGCGCGCGGAGGGTTCGCGAGTTGAGGCGCTAGCCTGCATTTCTCACCAGATCACGTCGCGAGGCGGTCGAGAGTGCCGAAGATTCGCGAGCCTCGGACCGGAGGGCGACGCAGGCGTACTTGAACAGTACGTCGAGGAGCCCGGAGGGAGAAGCTCGCGAAGATTCGGTGCTATCGGCCGCCGCAGTAGGGATCTGGTGAGAAATGCAGGCTAGCTTCTCGCGATCGACGCCGGCCAGCGCAACTTCGATTCTAGAAGAGCGCGTAGAGAAGCGGCGCGCCTGCGGTGCCTGCGAGCACCACGAAGCCGCCTGCCAGCAGCAGCACGACGAGGATCGGGAGGAGCCAGTACTTTCGCTCCCTCCGCAGGAACCGCCAGTAGTCGCCGAGGAGGCTCGTCTGCGTCTCGACCGCCTTCCGGGCCACCGATTCCGCACGGCTCGGTTCCCTGTCGTGTTCTTCCATGCGCGTCACCCTCCTCAGAATCGGCGGAAGTAGGCGTCGAGGTCATCGACGCGGCGGCGGGGGACCCAGTATGTCGTCGCGGCTCGATCGATTCTGAGGCCCAGCGGATCTCGCTGCAACAGGCGTCGAAGGAGACCGATTGGGGTCATGACGCCGAAGTAGATCGTCCCCAGGATGAGGTGCGACATCGCCCAGCCGAGCGGGTAGGTCGCGTACATCCAGGCGATCAGCGCGACGCGCCCCGCCTTCGGCACGAGAAGCCCGAGGGCGGCGACGGCGAGAGCGAACGAGACGATCGCGACTGGAACGACCGTGGAGCCGGTCGCGTACCAGGTCACCGCGGCGAAGATCGCGCCCGCCAGCGGCAGCCAGAGTGCTGCGAACCAGCGCACCTCGCTCGCGGTGGGATCGGTCTTGAGCTCGATCAGTGCCATGCCGGTGCCTTTGCTTCCGCGGTCCGGATCTCGCTCGGCGCCGGCGGCTTTCTTCCGCTCATCACGAAGAAGCCGCCCTCACGATTCCCGGTGACCGTGTGCTTGAGCTGCACGAGGAAGTGCTCGAGCGCGGTTCCCTGCGGCGTGGTCTCGAAGAGGCCGGCTTCGGCCGGATCGCTGCCGAGATGGACGGACGGGAGCCCGCGTACGAACTCGATGCCGCTCCCCTCGAACCACTCGAGCACCTCGCCGATCGTGTGCTTCGACTCGTGCGGGTGGCGGTACTGGTCGGCGAACCACGCTCGCGCCTTCTCTCGGCTTCCCCGGATCGCGCGCAGGTGCGGGTCGAGCCACTGCCAGCGACCCCCCGTCAAGCGAAAGACATTGCGCCGGGCGTCCGTCATCAAGCGTCCGAGCCGGTTGTAGAGGCCGACGACGATGTAGCCGCCCGGCCGCAGCAGCGGCACGAGCCCGCGGAACCCGCCGACGGGGTCGGCGGTGTGATGGAGCACGCCGTTGCAGAGGATCACGTCGAACCGCTCCGGGAAGACACACGGGCGGAACAGGTTCATCTGCACGAAGCCAACGCGATCGAGACCGTGCTTGCGGCGGAACTCCTCCCCCAGGCGGAGCGAGTTCATGCACATGTCCGCGCCGACGACGCGCCGGCACGAGATGCCGAGGAAGTTGCTGAGCTGGCCCGTCCCGCATCCGACCTCGAGGACGGTGCCGTTGAACGGAATCGCTTCGTTCAGGCGCCGCGCGTAGATGCCGTTCCGCGACTTGTCGATCAGGGAGCGGATCGAGTCGTGCTCGTCGTAGTTCGGGAACGGCGACTCCTCGTAGAACTCCTTCACGATCTCGGTCACGTCGCGCGAACCCTCCGCGGCCTCGTGCGACCAGAAGAGCTGCGGAATGCCCTGCTCCACCGAGAACACGTGACCGCACGTCCGGCACGACACCCCGCCCGGCCGGCGCTGCAGCGTGTTCCGGCAGCACGGGCTGCAGAGAAGATCGAGGAACGGCTCTTCGCGGCCTTCGGCGACCCACGCAGGCTGCCGCCGCTTCCGGACGAGGCAGTGCCCGATGCAGAGCGCGTCGATGTCGGACGACATGAAGGTGCGGTACGCGTCCTCGGGCGTGCACACGATCGGCTCCCAGCCGAGGTTGAAGCTCGTGTTCACGACGACGGGACAGCCCGTCTTCCGATGGAAGCTCTCGACGAGACGGCGATAGAGGCCGTGCCGCGAGGAGTCGACGGTCTGGATGCGAGCAGAGAAGTCGACGTGGGTCACCGCCGGGATCGTCGAACGCTGCACTTTGAGCTTGGCGAGACCCTCCGCCCCGCCCTCCTCGAGTGACAGGTCGCGACGCTCGTCCTCCGACACCGGCGCCACGAGGAGCATGTAGGCGCTGTCCAGATCGGAGGGGACGCCGAAGTATCTCGAAGCGTGCTCCGCCAGGACGGACGGCGCGAAGGGCCGGAACCCTTCGCGGAACTTGACCTTCTGGTTCATTACGGTCTGCATCTCGGGCCGACGTGGATCGCCGAGGATGCTCCGCCCGCCGAGCGCGCGCGGACCGAACTCCATGCGGCCCTGGAACCAGCCGATGACCTTCCCGTCCGCGAGGAGATCGGCGGCCTCGTCGCAGAGCCTCTCGTCGTCGAAGCGCTCGTAGACGACGTTCTCTTCGTCCAGGAAGCGCGCGATCTCGTCGTCGGAGTACGCGGGTCCCAGGAAGGAGCCGTGCTGGCCGTCCCGAGGAGCGGGCGTCCGCGGGTTGTCGAGAAGATGGTGCCAGACGAAGAGAGCGACGCCGAGCGCTCCGCCCGCGTCGTCCGCAGCTGGCTGGATCCACACGTTCTCGAACGGCCCCTCACGGAGGATGCGACCGTTGCCGACGCAGTTGAGCGCGACGCCGCCTGCGAGACACAGGTTCTTCATCCCCGTCTGCGCGTGCACGTGGCGCGCGGAGCGGAGCATGATCTCCTCGGTCACCTTCTGCACGGACGCGGCGAGGTCCATCTCTCGCGCGGTGATCGGAGCATTCGGCCGCCGCGGCGGACCCCCGAAGAGTCGGTCGAACTTCCGCGACGTCATCGTGAGCCCCTGGCAGTAGTTGAAGTAGGACATGTCCATGCGGAAGGACCCGTCCGCCTTCAAGTCCATCAGGTGCTCGAGAATGACGTCGGCGTACTTTGGCTCGCCGTAGGGGGCGAGCCCCATCAGCTTGTACTCGTCTCCGTTCGGGGCGAAGCCGGTGAAGTAGGTGAACGCCGTGTACAGGAGACCGAGCGAGTGCGGAAAGCGCAGCTCGTGGGTCAGGTCGAGGCGGTTTCCGCGACCGACGCCGAAGCTAGCCGTCGTCCATTCGCCCACGCCGTCGAGAGTCAGGATCGCCGCTTCCTCGAACGGCGATGGGAAGAACGCGCTCGCGGCGTGCGACTGATGGTGATCGAGGAAGACGTACCGTTTTCGAAATTCGTAGTTGAGGCCGCGATTCATCTCCCTGGGGAGATGAAGCTTCTGCCGCAGCCAGACCGGCATCGCCTGCAGGAACGAGGCGAACCCCGCGGGCACGAACGCGAGATAGGTCTCGAGGAGCCGATCGAACTTCTGCAGAGGCTTGTCGTAGAAGCCCACGTAGTCGAGGTCGGAAGGCGTGATCCCCGCCTCGCGGAGACAGTAGTCGATCGCGAGAGCCGGAAATCCGGCGTCGTGCTTCTTCCGCGAGAAGCGCTCCTCCTGCGCGGCGGCGACGATCTCGCCGTCGATGACCAGCGCGGCCGCGGAGTCGTGATAGAACGCGGAGAGCCCGAGAATCGCCGTCATCGTTGCCGAAGCGAAGCGACGTACACCGATGGTGAGTCGCCCGGCATCGAGGGTTCCCTACCACCGCCGACGCGGCGCGAACAAGGGCGATTCACCTATGCCGCCTGCGCTGGCGAGGACCGCGCCGGCGCCCGCACGGGAAAGCGCGTTGCCGCTCCCCGAGGCCCCGTGATAGAGGCGGCGGCCCACGGAGCCGGATCGCGCAGGCGCGACGGCCCGAGACCTCCGAATGCTTGCCGATGGGCCGCGGACTTCGGTGACGGACGACGACAGCCCCGCGACCGGAAAGCGCCTCCTCACGATCGCTCTGAGCGCGCTCGTCGCCCTTCTGATCGTCGAGATCGCGCTGCAGGTCGCGCATCTCGCGCTCACCCGCTTCGGCGGACGGGGCGGTGCGGACGTCGCGGCGACGGACAAGTTCCGGATCCTGACGATCGGCGACTCGAACACCTACGGCCTCGGAATGACGCGCGAAGCGGCCTATCCCGCCCAGCTCGAGAGACGCCTGAACGCTTCCGTCGGGGAAGAGAAATTCGAGGTCATCAACCTCGGGGTCCCCGGTTTGAATTCCTCCCAGGCCCTGCAGTACCTTCCGAAGTACGTCGAGCTCTACGAACCGGACCTCTTGCTCGTTCTCACGGGAGTGAACGACTACTGGAACCCCGCCGAATCGAACACCGATGCGGCCGAGTCCCTCCGGAATCGAATTCATCGCTTGCTATCGCACCTCCGGATCTACCGTCTGATCGTCCTGG
>Ga0194132_10008701_pt1 | contig 14406 bp, 11 predicted proteins | sample TA2KigOf80mmetaG_FD_148612 | JGI IMG/M metagenome (GOLD analysis project Ga0194132, IMG submission 148612) | Freshwater microbial communities from Lake Tanganyika, Tanzania - TA2015054 Kigoma Offshore 80m | ecosystem: Environmental > Aquatic > Freshwater > Lake | place: Tanzania: Lake... | reverse complement strand
GAGTGGTTGGCCGCCGGCGTTTCTCGGTGACTTGCAGTACTACATCGAAGAGTTCGATCTGCGAGGTCTCACCAGATCCATCGACACCCGTCGTGTGGGTGTGCATGTGATGTCCGGCGAGTATGACTACAGCGGGCGATCAGAGCTCGGATTCAAAGCGCACGAGGCCATTGCCGGTTCCACCTTCACGGAAATGCTAGACGTGGGTCACTTTCCGATGAGTGAAAACCCCGACGCGTTTATCCGTTATCTCCTGCCCATCCTGTCCGGGATCGCCGCATGAACCGCACGCTTGCGTTTGCCCACGATCAGGAGCAAAGCCTGTTCCGCGATTCGCTGCGCAAGTTCCTGCAATCCGCATCCCCCACCAGCCGCGTCCGTCAGGTGATGGCGGGTGCTGACGGTTTTGATCCGTCGCTCTGGAAGCGGATGGCGGAGGAACTCGCTTTGCCGGGTATGGCCATCAGCGAACGTAAGGGGGGAGCCGGTTTTGGCTGGGTGGAACTTTGCATCGCGGCAGAAGAGACAGGACACGCGCTCGCACCTTCACCGTTTTTTGCGACCTCCGTGATGGCGGTGGCGGCGCTCAACACCATCGCGCCAGAGGATGCACTCCTCGTAAGACTCGCAATGGGCGAGGTGCGGGCGGCACTCGCCATCCTTGAAGGCTCCGCCGGATGGATGAGCAGCGGATTTGCCTCGAGCGTAGACCAGGGCAGACTCTCTGGCACCAAGAGCTTCGTCATCGATGGCGCCACGGCGCAGGTGTTTCTGGTCATCGCCATGGACGGGGAAGGAATCGGGCTCTTCGAAGTTGAATCGTCCGAAGGTCTCGCGAGGCAATCGCTTGCCGTGATCGATCCGACCCGGCGAATTGCGCAGCTCTCCTTTGCAGGGGCTCCTGTCCGCAAGATCGGCCGCGTTTCGATGAGTGATCTCGAACGGGTGCTGGATCTCTGTGCGATCGCGCTGGCCAACGAAATGGTGGGTGGCATCTCCCGCTTGTTCGAAGAGACGCTCGCCTACACAAAACTGCGGGTGCAGTTCGGTCGCAGCGTCGCATCCTTCCAGGCGATCAAACACCGCATGGCGGAATTGCTCCTGCAGGTCGAACTCGCGCGCTCCGCAGCCTATTACGCCGCGCAGGCTGTGGATGCAGGACTCGAGGGTCTCTCGTGGACCGCAAGCCTTGCCAAAGCGACGGTGAGTGATGCCTACCTCTTCGCAGCACAAGAGGCGATCCAGTTGCATGGCGGTATTGGTTTTACCTGGGATCATGATGTGCAGCTGTGGTTCAAACGCGCCAAAAGTTCGGAAGTGCTGCTGGGTACGTCAGCCTGGCATCGTGATCGCATGATCAGTGCGCTTGCATCGAAAGAGCTCCGCGGAGGAGTGCAGTCATGAGTAACCACAGTCCGGAAGCTGTGCGGCAGGAAGTTCGAGCTTGGCTCAGTGAGCACTGGAACCCGGATCTCTCGCTGGTGGCCTGGCGTAACATGCTCGTTGATGCCGGGTGGGGACAGCCGGAATGGCCGAAAGAATGGTACGGCCGGGACTATTCGGCGGAACTCGTGCGAATCGTCGAACAGGAATTCGGTCGTGTCGGTGCCGTCACAGGAGCCAAGTCAGGCATTCGCCTGCTGGCTGCAGCAACGCTGCTTGAACATGGCAGCGATGAACACAAATCAAAGTATCTGCGCCGGATCATTACCGGCGAAGACACGTGGTGCCAGCTCTTCAGCGAACCGGGTAGCGGCTCAGATCTGGCAGGTGCCACGACGCGCGCCGATCTGAAAGGTGATCATTGGGCCATCAACGGGCAGAAGGTCTGGACGACGAGCGCCCATCATGCGGATTTCGGTCTGCTGCTCGCCCGCACCGACTGGGATGCGCCCAAACACCGCGGGCTCACTTTTTTTGTTATCGACATGCACCAGCCGGGTGTTGTAGTACAGCCGCTCAAACAGATGAACGGGCACGCATCGTTCAACCAGGTGTTCCTCACGGATGCCCAGGTGCCGGGGGAAAACCGGGTCAGCCGGGTAGGCAATGGCTGGGCGGTGGCCATGACGACATTGGCCCATGAACGCCGGCGTGCCGATGGGCTGCGTTCCGGTGCCGCAGATGTGAACCGGCAGAGTGTGGTGCGTGGCCGCATCCACGAGGAAGAGGCGGAAGAAAACGCCACGGTGATGGCGCCCTACACCTGGTATCTGCAGCGTGCCGGGCGAGTGGACCTGGCCTTACCCCAGGCGCTTGCAACGGGGCGGATCACCGATCCCGTGGTACGGCAGGAGTTGGCGCGTCTGCTCTGTCTTTCGCACACGGCGGAATGGACTGCGCGACGTGCACGCGCGGCTCAGCAGGCGGGCAAACCCCAGGGACCGGAAGGCTCTCTCGGCAAACTTGCAGCGAGTCACGTGGCGAAGCAGGCGCAGAAGGTACACACCCTGGTTGCTGACATGAACGCGATGCTGGCCGGCGAAGACGGACCGCTGAACGGGATCATTGCGGAAATCCTGCTTTCTGTGCCGGCCGTTTCCATCGCCGGTGGTACCGATGAGATCCAGCGCAACATAATTGCCGAACGCGTGCTCGACATGCCGAAGGAACCCCGTTTCGACGAAGGCCCCTTTCGCGACATCCCGCGAAATTGAAGCCTTGTAAAGGCGCGGGTCTCAGCCTGCCCTGAACCTGACCGGCATCGAACGGATGCCGGAGATGAACGTGGAAGGCAGCCATTCCGGTTCAGCGGCGAACTCGAGATCGTGCAGACGGTTGAGTATCTCTTCCAGCATGCAGTCGATCTCGACGCGGGCGATGTGTTGTCCAAGGCAGACGTGCGTTCCGGTGCCGAAGGCGATCTGGGCGTTTGCCGGGCGGTGGATGTCAAACCGCTGTGGGTCCGGGAATTGTTTTGGATCGTGGTTGGCAGCGCCGAAGTAGCGGACCACCTTGTCGCCTTTGCGGATGGTCTGGCCGCGCAGCACCGTATCCGCCGTGGCCGTGCGGCGCATATAGATCACCGGTGAGACCACCCGCAACATCTCATCCCTGGCGCCTGCCACCAGCTGACGGTTCTGGCGCAGCTCAGCAAAGACGTTCGGACGCCGCATGAGTTCGTAAACGCCTCCGGCCACGAGGTTGCGCGTAGTATCGCCGCCGGCGTCGATCAGCAGCATGAAAAAGAGCTGGAAGTCGATGAGATCGAGGGATTGTCCATCAACTTCGGCGTGCACGATCTGTGACGCCAGATCTTCTGTCGGTCGTTCGAGTTTTTCTTTGTAGACCTTTTCCGCGTAGGCAAACATCTCAAATACGGCGCGCATCTGCGCGCCTTCTTCCAGGGCTTCGGGGGCAGAGTGGATGATCTCCGTCAATCCATAGAGCTTGCGTCCATCATCCAGTGGAATGCCGGTCAGCTCGGCAATCACGTAAGACGGCAACTCACCGGCGATGGCGCTGACGAAATCACACTCGCCCTTGTGGATGACCGTATCGATGATCTCGCCGGCGAGGGCCCGGATGCGCGGGCGCAGTGCCGCCGCTGGTCCTTTGGTGAACTCACGGCTGATGAGCCGCCGGAACTTGGTGTGCTCGGGTGGATCCATCATCAGCATCATTTTGTGATCACCACCTGAAGCGAGAGACCCGGCAAGCGGGTCAGTGATCATGATGGTGGGTTCAGAAGAGAAGAGGCCGGGCTGACGACCGGATTCCGCGACGTCCTCATACGTGGACAGCACCCAGAAACCGGGGCCGCCCGGTTCCGGATGAAAGTAGACCGGCGCGTTGTTGCGCAACCAGTCGTACTGCGCGTGAGGATGGCCTTTGGCGAAAGATGCGGCAGTCGCCAGATCGATGTGCATGCTTTTAGAACCTCTCTTGCATTGCTCAGCCGGCAGATGAGCTCCGGGCGTGGTCGAGTGTAGTGAAAAGTGAGCCGTGGCAGGGAGTCCAGTGAGCACGGGTTCGTTCGGCGCGTGCGCGCAGAACGTACAGTGAGAGGTCAGCGAACGCTCTGACGCGTTGATGGCTGTCAATCGCTTCCTGTGGGCGTGACTGCACGGGATAATCACTGGGCCTTTCCAGGAACACGTGCCGTGCAGAACCTGAACCTAGATGCCTACTGGATGCCTTTCACGGCGAACCGCGAGTTCCGCAAGTCGCCGCGGATCTTTACACGCGCCGAGGGGGCCTACTTCTACACCGATGATGGCCGCAAGGTTTTCGACGGCCTCTCCGGACTTTGGTGCACAGGTGCTGGTCATAATCGGCCTGAGATCGCCGCCGCAGTGCACGATCAACTGCGCACGCTCGACTATGCACCCGCATTCCAATATGGCCATCCTGCGGTGTTCGAACTGGCTGAGCGGGTAGGGCGGCTAATGCCGGAGGGTCTCGACCGGGTCTTTTTCACCAACTCCGGATCAGAAGCGGCCGACACGTCGCTGAAGATTGCGCGAGCGTACTGGCGACTCAAGGGGCGCGCGGAAAAGACGCGCCTCATCGGTCGCGACAAGGGTTATCACGGGGTCAACTTCGGTGGCATGCACGTCGGTGGTATCGCGCCCAACCGCATGTTGTTCGGTGATGGCCCAACCACTGATCACATTCCGCACACCCTGCTGCCGCAGAATGCCTTCAGCCGTGGCATGCCTCCCCACGGCATCGAACTCGCCAATGCGCTCGAAGCGGTCATTGCGCGGCACGATGCTTCAACCATCGCCGCGGTGATTGTTGAGCCGTTCTCCGGCTCTGCAGGTGTGATCGTACCCCCACCCGGATATCTGCAGCGGTTGCGGGAGATCTGCATCCGGCACGACATCCTGCTGATCTTCGATGAAGTCATTTCGGGCCTGGGCCGCTCCGGGGCAAAGACCGGCGCTGAGGCGTTCGGGGTAATACCGGACATGATCAACGTCGCCAAACAGCTCACCAACGGCGCCATTCCCCTGGGTGCCGTGGCCGTTCGCACGGACATCTTCGAGACCTTCATGGCGGTGAGCTCACCGGACTATCTGCTCGAGTTCCCGCATGGCTACACCTACTCCGGTCATCCTGTGGCGTGTGCTGCGGCACATGCGGCGCTGGATATCCTCGAGAAGGACGGACTGATCCAGCGGGTGCATGAGATGGCGCCTTACTTCGAAGATGCCGTGCACTCCCTCAAGGGCGAGCCGCACGTGACGGATATCCGCAACTTCGGATTTGCCGCGGGTCTGACACTCGCACACCATCCCGGAGAACCGGCACGTCGACCCTGGGAGGTGGCCATGCGCTGTTATCAGCGGGGTTTCTACGTACGTTATGGTGGTGACACCATTCAGCTTGGGTTGCCGTTCATCACCGAACGGCAGGAAATCGATGCGCTCATCGATGCCTTGCGGGCGAGCCTGCGGTTCGACTGAGTGATCGCAACAAATACAATCTGATCAATCAGCATACGGATTTTGATGTGCCCCGCCTTGGCCGCTTTCCCGTTGGGTTCACGCACGACATCATCTACAACGATGGTCGACCCTATCTCGAACGCTGGGTTCTGTGGTTTGGCGGTACGTTGCGCCTGCACCGTTTTTTTGCAAGCGACGAAGATCGTGCCGCCCACGATCATCCATGGTGGTTCGTGACGCTGCCGCTGACTGGTTACGGCGAGTATCTGCGACGAGGCGATGTCGAACAGTACCGGGAAGTGCGGGCATGGCGGCTCCACTTTCGCACAGCGATGTTCCGGCATCGTGTGGAACTCCTGCGCTTCCCTACCTGGACGCTGGTTCTGACTGGCCGCAAATCGCGGGAATGGGGTTTTTGGCCGGACGGAGAGTTCGTACACAACGAGTCTTGGGCTGAACATCTGCAGACAATGTCCCGCGACGGGAGTGATCTCCTGCCAGAGTCAGCATCGGCGCGAGCACCGAGCCGAGCACTGGCCCAGAAGCGCGCCTGATCGCGTGTTTGAAACCCCGCTCTGGATCAGCCGAGCAGATCGAGCTGGGTACGCAGCGCATCAATTTTTGCCTGCGCATCAGCCGCTTTTTCACGTTCTTTCGCCACCACGTCGGCAGGAGCGTTGGCAACGAACTTCTGGTTCGACAGCTTGCCGTTGATGCGATTGATCTCGCCTTCGAGACGCGCGACTTCCTTGCGCAGCCGTTCCTTTTCGGCACCGAGGTCGATCAGACCCGCGAGTGGCACCATCACCTTGAGTGACCCCACCAGAGCAAGCGCGTTGACCGGCGCAGTAGTAGCGGGTTCCAGCCACTCTATCGTTTCCACCTTGGCGAGCCGTTTGACGAGGGGTTCGCACTGCTGCGCAAGGGTACGGTCACGCCCGTCGCCACCCTGCAGCAGAAGGCTCACTGCAAGCGACGGCTTGATGTTGGCTTCACCACGGATGTTGCGAATGCCGAGCACCACGCCCTTCAGCCATTCGATGGCTGCGTCTGCGTCACTGTCAGCGGCATAGTCGGCGGCTTCCGGATACTGCTGGATCATGACGCTGCCCGCAGGCAGGTCGAGTCGCTCACGAACGTCCTGCCAGATGGTCTCTGTGATGAACGGAATGATCGGATGCGCGGCGCGCAGCAGTACTTCGAGTACGTTGAGCAGTGCGCCTTTGATGGCGTTGAGTTCAGAGCGTGGTGTGGCTGAGTTCCACAACAAAGGTTTCGTGATTTCGAGGTACCAGTCGCAGTACTCGTGCCAGGCAAAGTCATAGAGACTCGCGGCCAGTAGATCGAAGCGGTAGGTCTCAATGGCCAGAGTATTGGCTTCGAGCATCTGGCGGGTGCGACTCACGATCCAGCGGTCCGCGAGTGACGGCGTGCCTTTGGCTTTCGGATCGAATCCTTCCGTGTTACTGAGTACAAACTTGGCCGCGTTCCATAACTTGTTGCAGAAGTTGCGGTAACCCTCGATGCGTTTGACATCGAATCGCACATCACGCCCGAGTGTGGCCACGGCGCAGAAAGTAAAGCGCACCGCGTCAGTTCCGTAGGCTTCGATGCCCTGCGGGAACTCGTCGCGGGTGCTCTTAGCGATGCGCGCTGCCATCTGCGGCTGGGTGAGATTGGAAGTGCGCTTCTCGACCAGTGCTTCAAGATCGATGCCGTCGATGAAGTCGAGCGGATCGAGCCCGTTGCCCTTGGTTTTTGACATCTTGTTGCCAACCGCATCCCGAACAAGCCCGTGCACATAAACCTTGCGAAACGGGATTTCGCCGGTGAAGTGCAACGTCATCATGATCATCCGGGCAACCCAGAAGAAGATGATGTCGTGAGCGGTGACCAGTACGTCGGTGGGATGAAAGAGGCGCAGCTCAGGGGTGTCGTCAGGCCAGCCCATGGTGCCGAAGGTCCAGAGTGCGGATGAGAACCAGGTTTCGAGTACGTCCGGATCCGCTGTCAGTACCACATCGCCAGCAAGACCATGTTTCTGACGTGCATCCGCTTCGGTGCGGCCCACATAGATGTTGCCTGCTGCGTCATACCACGCCGGGATTCGGTGCCCCCACCACTGTTGCCGTGAGATGCACCAGTCCTGGATGTTGCGCATCCAGGCGAAATAGGTGTTTTCGAAGAGTTTCGGGATGAACTCGATCTCCCCACGTTCGACCACCTCGATGGCCGGCGTGGCGAGGGGCTCCATCTTCACGAACCATTGGCTGGTGAGATAAGGCTCGATGATGGCCCCGGAGCGGTCGCCTCGAGGTACCATCAGTTTGTGGTTATCGATCCGTTCGAGCAGTCCCGCCGCTTCGAACGCTGCCACCACTACCTTGCGCCCCGCTTCCCGGGTAAGCCCGCGGTACGCATGAGGCGCGTTGTCATTGATATGCGCATCTGCAGTGAAGATGTTGATCATCGGCAGACCGTGGCGCTGACCGACGGCATAGTCATTGAAGTCGTGGGCCGGAGTGATCTTCACGCAGCCGCTACCGAACGCCGGGTCCACGTAGGTGTCGGCGATCACGGGAATCTCCCGGCCGACGAGAGGCAAGCGCACGGTCTTGCCGATGAGATCGCGGTAACGTGCATCATCAGGATGAACGGCAACAGCCGTATCACCCAGCATGGTTTCCGGACGTGTCGTGGCGACAACGATGAAGTCGCGACCATCCGCCGTGCGCCCATTTGTCAGTGGATAGCGGAAGTGCCAGAGGTGACCCTGTTCTTCCTGGTTGTCGACCTCGAGATCGGAAATGGCGCTTTCGAGCTGCGGATCCCAGTTGACGAGACGCTGACCACGATAGATGAGGCCCTCTTCGTGCAGCCGGACAAAGACCTCGATCACGGCGCGGGAAAAGCCCTCATCCATGGTGAAACGATCACGGGTCCAGTCGAGAGACGAACCCATGCGCCTGATCTGGCGGGATATCGTGCCGCCGGATTCGGCCTTCCATTCCCAGACCTTGTCGATGAATGCCTCACGGCCGAGATCATGGCGGCCAATGCCTTTTGTCTGCAGCTTGCGTTCGACCAGCATCTGCGTGGCGATACCCGCGTGGTCGGTACCCATCTGCCACAACGTACGTTTGCCGCGCATGCGCTGAAAACGGATCAACGTATCCATCAACGTCTGATTGAACGCGTGGCCCATGTGCAGGCTGCCGGTGACGTTCGGCGGTGGAATCACGATGCAGTAGCCGGAGCCATTGCCCTGGGGTGAAAAAGCGCCGGATGACTCCCACTGCGCATACAGCGCCTGTTCGATTGCGCCTGGATTAAAACTGCCTTCCATACTCATTGCCCGGATCTGGGTGACTCGACTGCGTATGGCTAGACGCCACTTTCCCAATCATCGAGTTCGTGGTGAAAAAGGGGGTTACCGCGATGACGGTAACGACGATAGGCCTCGCGTCCGCTGTCACGGTTGTGGCCGACGATGATTTCGGCGATTCGGTCGAAACGGCCGTAGAAGTCCGGCACGTCATCACCAAGGTTGATCATCAGGCCCTCACACTGCCTCGGTGGTGCCGTATGGATGTTCACCGGTATCGCGGGGTGGACGACATCACCGAGCGTATGCGGGATGAACCGGTTAGCAGGCCAGGTCCACAGATAGTCGTTGGCGAGTTTTGCGTCATCATCACTCGCGGTTCTGAGAAACACCCGGTTGCCCCGTTCCAGTGCCTTGCCCGTCAATGTGCAGGCAAAACGGAAGCGGGCCTCTCGGCCCACATCCTTGAGCACATAGAAGTCGATCCGGGTCACGCTCGCCCTGATGCAGTGACCAGATAGCGGAAGAGCGCCGGTACGGGCCGGCCACTCGAACCCTTGCGTGGTCCGCTGTGGTAGGCCGTTCCGGCGATGTCGAGGTGCGCCCACTTCAGGTCCTCGGCAAAACGCTGCAGGAAGCAGGCGGCAACCACACTGCCGGCTTCACGCCCACCCACATTGGCCATATCGGCAAAGTTGCTCTTCAGCTGGGTCTGATAGTCATCCCACACCGGCATGCGCCAGGCGCGATCCCCGCTCCAGTCGCCTGACGCCAAAAGGGCGTTCGCCAGATCATCGTCGTTGGAGAAAAGCCCGCTGGCATGAGCGCCGAGGGCGATCACACACGCACCGGTCAAGGTGGCAACATCGATGACTACGCGTGGCTTGAAGCGGCGTGAATACGTGATGGCATCACACAGCACGAGGCGGCCTTCGGCATCGGTATTGAGGATTTCGATGGTCTTGCCGGACATGCTGCGCACGATGTCACCCGGGCGGGTGGCGCGCCCGCTCGGCATGTTCTCTGCAGCGGCCACCAGCGTGACAATGTTGATCGGCAGCTTCGCCTCTGCCGCAGCCCGGGTGGCGCCGAGCACGGATGCGGCACCACACATATCGAACTTCATCTCGTCCATGCCGGGGCCAGGTTTGAGGCTGATGCCACCGGTATCGAAGGTGATGCCTTTGCCGATGAGCGCAACCGGCGCGTCACCGCGCTTGCCGCCCTTGTACTGCACGATGATCAACTTGCCGGGTGATTCGCTGCCATGGGAAACAGACAGGAACGAACCCATGCCGAGTTCGCGCATCTTCTTCTCATCGAGAGCGCTGACCGTGACCTTGTCGAGTGTGCCGAGCTTGCGCGCTTCCCCGAGCAACCAGGTGGGGTTGCAGACGTTGGGCGGTTCATTACCCAAATCCCGTGCCAGTGCGAGACCGCTGCCGAGCGCATTGTTTTCATTGACGGCGCGGGCACAGCTGTCCTTGGAGCGGTCATCACACAGGACGGTGACGCGCCGCAGGGGCTGCGCCGGTGCAGGGGTGGACTTGTGGCGATGGTAGACATAGGTCGCGAGGCTGATGGCCGTCAGACCATTGCTCACTCGCCAGTAAACATCACCACCGTCTACCCGGGTCGAATGCAACGTCCACACCGCCGACTGAACCTTCGCAGTCGCCAGAACACTCGCTACGGCCTGGATCGCTTTTCGGTACTGCGTTGTGTTCAGGCCCACATCACACCCGCCCGCAATGAGCACCTGCTCGATGCCGCCATCGGGCAGGTTTACGAGCAGCGTGTCCCCCGCCTGGTCCTTGAAGTCGCGGGTGGCGGCCTGCAGGGTCGCCCTTGCCGCGGCGTTGCTGATGCTGCTGCGTACGGTCGCAAGGCTGCCAATCAACAATGGCGTCGAAACCTGCGATGGCTGCCCGGGTGAAACCAAATACTTCATAATGCGTCGCGTCGGCTGTCCTGGAAGGCGCCGAGTTTAGCAGTAGTGCCCCCTTATCCCATATGCATGGAGTCATCACTTCTTGGGTGTTGCGGCCCGATACGTCACACGGGAATTGCTGGCGGTATTGATCGTCACCACGCTGGTGCTGCTTCTGATCGGCGCCGGTGGCCGATTCATCGGTTATCTGCAGGATGCTGTCGCCGGCAAGTATGCAGCCGACACCCTGCTGACGATCATCCAGCTGCGGTTGCCGGAGTTTCTCCAGCTCATTCTGCCGTTTGCGCTCTTTGTCGCGGTGTTGCTGACACTGTCCCGGCTGCATGCCGAAAGCGAAATGGTCATCCTGCAATCCGGGGGTCTCAGTACCCTACGCCTGTTGCTGTGGGTCGCCTGGCCGGCGCTGCTGATGTGTGGGCTCGTTGGCTGGCTGGCCTTTGAACTGGCGCCGCGGTCAAACCAGCGGCTCGGTGAGTTTTTCCTCGAGCAGCGTGCCCGCCAGGATTTCCAGAACGTGAACCCCGGGGTCTTCAACACCAACTCCCGCGGAACCCGGGTTCTCTACGCGGAAACAGTGTCCGAGGATCGCACCCGGCTCGGTACGGTTTTTATCTGGGAGCGCCTCGACGACGGGCGCGAAGTCACCACCTGGGCGGAATCCGGCACGCAGCGTTTTGATGCCAACACCGGATCGCAGTTCCTCGTTCTGGAGAAGGGCCAGAGTTATGAGGGATTGGCGGGTGCGGCGGACTATCGCCTGATCGAGTTCAACACCCTCGGCCAACGGATTTCAACGGATGCAAGCGGGAGTAACCGGGTTGGCATTACCGGCGTACTGACGCGGGAGCTGCCAGCCACTGGCAAGGGCGCCGCAGAGCTGCACTGGCGGATCGCGCTGCCAGTATTCACGCTGGTGGCCGCGTTGATCGCGGTGGCGATGGCCAGGGTGCGACCACGTGCTAGCCGCTTCTCGCAAGTGCTGCCGGGTCTGATTCTGCTGCTTCTCTATTACCTCGCCATCATGGTCAATCACTATCTGCTCGAAGAGGAACGGATACCCTTGGGTGCCGGGATGTGGGTCGTGCACGCGCTTATGCTCCTGGTGCTCCAGTTTCTTTTGCGCCGCGTGGCGCAACCGGTGAGTTGAGAGCCGTGCTGCCGCTGATTCTCGACTGGCACATCTTCCGGCATACGATCAGCGCCACCCTGGTGGTGGTGCTCGCCTTCGTCATGTTGGTCAGCGTGTTTGCACTGATCGATGAACTGCGCGGTAACTACACCTTCCTTCAGGCGGCGACCTATGTGGCGCTGACGACGCCGCGCCGGATCTACGAGCTACTGCCGTTTGCAGCGTTTCTCGGCACCTTGCTGGCACTCGGCAATCTTGCGAGTCGAGGCGAACTCATGGTGATGCGGGTCTCAGGTGTGTCGGTATCGCGCTTGCTGGCTAGTCTGCTGCTGCCACTGCTGGTGGTGATCGGGCTGGGCTATCTCGTTGGTGAGGTCTACGGGCCGAAACTGGAAGAAGAGGCGGAGAGATACAAAACCAAGGAACGTTATTCGAGTGATGCGATCCGTATCCAGGGCGGGTACTGGTATCGCGAAGGTGGCCTCTACATGAGTGTGGCCGCGATCAGCGAAGCTGGGGAGTTGCTCGATATCCGCCAGTTCTGGCAGGACGATGCGGGCAATCTCATCCGAACGTTACAGGCAGCGAGTGCAGTGTACGTTCCGGGTGCGGATGCACACTGGATTCTCAAGGACATCACCGAAACTGTTATCGAACCGAAACAGACGCGGACGGCCACCCGTGCCGAGGAGCGCTGGAACGGCAGCGTGGATCCACAGATGCTGTCTGTGCGTATACTTGTTGCGGCGCCAAAACTCTCGGTGAATGCGCTCGAACAGCAGATCGAGTATATGCAGCGGGAAGGGCTCAATGCGCGGTCCTATGAAGTGGCGTACTACACCAAACTGCTGTTGCCGCTGACGATTCTTGGATTTAACTTCCTTGCCATGGTGTTTGTGCTTGGCCCCATGCGGCAGGTCAGACTGGGGCTGCGCCTCACCGTCGGCATTCTCGTGGGACTCGTCTTCAAGTATCTGCAGGATCTGTTTGCGCCGATGAGCGAGGTCTATCACCTCGATCCGCTCATTGCGGTGCTCATTCCTATCGGACTTTGCTGGTTGTTGGCGTTATGGGGCGCCAGACGGTTTGTCTGAACGGCCCACATTTCGCTTTCGTTCAGGCCTTCTTTTTCGGCTCCACCACCACACGGCTGTCGCTCATGATGTCACCCCATGAACGACGCTCCGGGTCTACCAGGATCCAGAGATAACCAAGCCCCAGGCAGATTGCCGAGAGACAGGCACCGGCAAAACGTGTGGTGATCTGGGTGAGCGTCAGCGGTGTGCCGTTGTTGGACACCACCCGCATGCGCCAGGCCATCATGCCGACGGTCTGGCCGTCTTCACGCCAGAACCAGGCAAAAAAGAAAAACGTTTCGAGAAAGAGCAGGGACTGCAGGCCGAAGCCGGTGACTGCGTTGCCGTTGTTGAGCGCGACCAGTGCGAACAGCGTAATCATCCAGATGGCGATCAGGATCATCGAGTCGTAGAGCATGCCGCCGAGCCGGCGTAACAAACCGGCTCGTGTCACTTCCGCGGAAAGGTCTGTGGCTTCTGCCATTTGCAGTACCGCGGCCCGCTTGAGCCGCGGCCTTCTCCAATGCGAGAGAGGGTCTTACAGGCGCTCGATGATGGTGCCGGTGCCGAGTCCGCCGCCACAACACATAGCGATTAGACCGTAGCGGCCAACACTTCTTTCGAGCTCATGCAGGGCTGTGGTGATGAGTCGTGCACCGGTGGAACCCGTAGGGTGCCCGAGGGCGATGGCGCCGCCGTTGGGGTTGACGCGCGCTGGGTCAGGATTCAGCTCCTTCTGCCAGGCCAGCACCACGGAAGCAAACGCTTCGTTCACCTCAAAGACGTCGATGTCCTCCACTGTAAGACCGGTCTGCTTGAGCACTTTGCGGCTCGCCGGAATTGGCCCTTTCAGCATCGTCACCGGATCCACACCCACGAGGGTGCTGGCCACGATGCGCGCGCGGGGCTTGAGTCCGAGCTCATCCACGGCCTTTTTGCTGGCGAGGATGACTACGGCAGCGCCGTCGGACACCTGCGAGGATGAACCCGCAGTGTGAATCGTCTGGCCGGGTACCGGCTGCAGACCTTCGAGGGCTTCCATGGAAGAAGCGCGTGGGCCCTCATCACGGGAGATCACTTTGGTTTGTCCGGTCAGCTGACCCTTCTCATCGAGGACCGGCACCTCAATCGGCACGATTTCCCGTCCGAAGCGGTCTTCGTTCCAGGCGCGAATCGCGTTGGACTGGCTCTTGAGGCCGAACGCGTCCGCATCACGCCGGGAGATCTGGTACTCCTCGGCGATCATTGCCGCACCCATGAACTGCGAGGTCGGCTGGTAGTGCGACATGTAGGACTCACCCATCGGCACGCCGTCTTTCATGTTCGAGCCGAGCGGCACGCGGGTCATCATCTCGACGCCGCAGCACATGACGATGTCTTCCATGCCGGAAGCCACCATGGCGGCGCCGAGAGAGGTGGCCTGTTGGGAGGAGCCACACTGGGAATCCACCGTCGTGGCGGCGACTTCCAGTGGCAAACCCATGGAGAGCCAAGCGATGCGGGCGATGTTGAATGACTGCTCGCCGATCTGG
>Ga0194132_10008700_pt1 | contig 14407 bp, 10 predicted proteins | sample TA2KigOf80mmetaG_FD_148612 | JGI IMG/M metagenome (GOLD analysis project Ga0194132, IMG submission 148612) | Freshwater microbial communities from Lake Tanganyika, Tanzania - TA2015054 Kigoma Offshore 80m | ecosystem: Environmental > Aquatic > Freshwater > Lake | place: Tanzania: Lake... | reverse complement strand
GCCGAGCAGCGGCTGGCGGTGTACCGCGAGCAACTCGCCGAGCGACTGCGGGCCGAGGAGCCGGTCCACGACGATTCCGACGTGTACCTCGCTGCCCTGAGGAGTTGTCGCGAGGAGTTGCCCGAGGACGAGGCCGCGATCCTGCGGCTGCGGTACGAGCGGGGGTTGTCGTTCGAGGCCATCGCCACCCGTCGGGGGACGACGGCGGCGGCCGTGCAGCGAGCCATCTCACGCATCCGGTTCCGCCTCCGGGCCTGCATCGAGGGGCAGTTGAAACCCATATGAACCGCACCGACGAACTCACCGACCGCCTGATCGACGGCACCCTGACGGATGCCGAAGCGCTCGAGTTGCACGATCTGCTCGCGTCCGACGCGGGCGCACGGTCGCGGCACCTTGCGCTGGTTCGGCTGGAACTGGTGCTGCGGGGGCTGCGCACCGAGTTCGACCTCGCCGGGCCGACGGTGGCGAAGATCGAGTCGGACCGCGTCGAGCGGACCACGCGAGCGGTGATGGCCGAACTCGCCCACCGGCCCGCCCCGGGCCAACGGCGGTCGACCCGCCGCGTGCGTGTCTGGGCCGCGCTCGCGGCGTTGGCGGCCGCGCTACTCGTCGCGGTCTGGTTCGGGCAGCGTGCCCCAGACGCACCCCGCTTGCCCGACGATCCTCCGCGCGCCGCTCCCGACTTCGCACGTCTCACATCCGTGTCCGGCTCCGTCGCGGTCGTCGGCCCCGCGGGCGAGACTGCCGCCCGACAGAACCAGTCCTTCGCCCCCGACCAGACGCTCCGGACCGTCGGCGAAGACAGCGTTGCCGTGGTGGAGTTCCCCGACCGCACACGGATCGAGATTCACCCCGAGTCGATTGTCCGGTTCGGGCCGGAATCGACCGGCGAACTCACCCGGAAATTGTTTCTCATTCAAGGCCGCATCACCGCCGTCACCGAGGGGGGCCGCCTTGTGGTCGGGGCCGGGGCGACAGAGGTCAAGGCGAGCCGAGGCTCGTTCGCCTTATGGTCCGCCGGGCCGGGGTCGGCGCGAGTGGAATCGACGGCCGGGGACGTGCAAGTCAGCCACGGCGCACCTGCGGAACCGGTGCTGCTCGGCCCGGGGCACGCCGCCTACGCCCGCGACGAGCAGACCCCGATGCGGATCGACGCGCGCTGGCGGATCGACTCCGAACCGCGTGCCCGGCTCGACTTCCAGGCACTCGACGTCGGGTTCAATCTGGACGGAGAGGTCTGGGCAGTGTCGGCGAAGCAGTGGGCGCGGTGGACGCCGGGAACGCCCGACCCCGGCCGGACCCTGTTTCCGCCCAAGGTCTTCAACGACGGGCTGGCCGCGTGGCTGACCCCCGACCGGCGGGCCGTCGCCCTGTGCCGCATCGACGACCGCGAGGAGCGGATCGTCGTTCGCGAGTTGCCGTCCGGGGCCGAACGGGGTCAGATCCCCGTCCGCGTCAACGATCCCCGGGTCCTGTGCGTCGGGCCGGACGCTTCGTGGGTCGCGACCGCCGGCGAACAGAAGCCATTCAATCGCCGGATTCGAGTTTGGGACGTGCGGACGGGAGCGGAACGGTTTTCCCGCGAAGTGAACGACTCCGTCGCCTGCCTGGCCGCTTTGCCCGACGGTCGCGGTCTGGCGGTTGGCGTGTCTGACCTGGGAGGCGGCGCCAATAACGCGGTCGCGATATTCGACGCCGTCACCGGAGACCGCCTGGTTGAACTCCCGACCCGGCGCAAGTTCATCACGAGTCTCACGACCACCTCGGACAATCGGCGTCTCGCCGCCGGGTTTAACGGCGCCGTTCAGATCTGGGACGTACCGAATCGCAAGCTCCTCCGGACGCTCGACGGTTTTGAGCGCGGCGTCACTCGCGTCGCGTTCAGCCCAAGAGGGGACATCCTCGCCGCCGGTACTTCGGACGGGCAGGTATGGATTTGGGCCTCCGCGACCGGTCGCCGCACGCAGGTCATCGACACCGGCACCCGCGCAGTGCGGTCCCTGGCCTTCAGCGCCGACGGCAAACTCCTGGTCACGGCGACGAACAAGGCCCCGGTCGCCGTCTGGGAGGTTGCGCCCGAACCCGCGAACGACCCGAATACCTGAGGCGGATTGTCTGCGCGCAAAACCGGGCGGGGTTCTGTCTGAAAATCTGCTCATGGAGTCGTTCGGACATGCCCCGCTGCGTGCTGCTCATCCCGCCGCTGCTCTCCGCCCTCGTCGGTGCCCTCTCCGCCGCCGCGGAGCCGGCCGACGTCAAGTTCGCCACGGTCGCCGAGAGCAAGTCCGAGTACGAGAAGTCCGTCGGCCCGTTCCTGGCGAAGCACTGTGCCGCGTGCCACAACGCGAAGAACCCGAAGGGCGACCTCGACCTGGCCGCCCTCGACCCGGACATGAAGGCGACCACCAGCGGGGCCCGCTGGGCGATGGTGGTCGAGAAGCTCGCCAACGGTGAGATGCCGCCGAAGGGGAAGCCGCGGCCCTCGGACGCCGAACTGGTCGCGGTCGGCCGATGGGCACACGCCGAGGCCAAGCGGGCCGGGCGGCCGTTCACCCGCCGCGCCGCCTACGCCAACGGGAACGCCGTCCCCCACCACGTTCTGTTCGACCCCACGAACATCCCGCCGTTCGACGGCGGCCCGCGCGTTCGCCGGCTCAGCCCCGAAATCTACGCCGCGTTCACCAACGACCTTGCGAAGGGCAAGCCCGGCATCGGCCAGCCGTTCTCGCCCGAGGGGAAGTCCACGTTCAAGGATATGGGTGCCCCGAAGATGGACGAGCCGGTCACCGCCCAGCTCATCCAGAATGCCCTTGCCGTCGTCGAGTTACAGACGGCGCACAAGATCGAGGACGGGCAGGTGAAGGGCATCGGTGGCACGCCCAAAGAGTTTCTGGCGCTACTCGATCCGAAGAGCCCGCCCACCGACGCCCAGATGGAAGCGGCGGTCGTCAAGCAGTTCGACGTGATCCTCCGGCGCGCACCGACAGCCGATGAGAAGAAGCGGTTCGTCGCGTTCACGAAGAAGAATATTGCCGAGGCCGGGCCGGTGGTCGGTGCGCGGTACGCGATGGCCGCGGTGCTCCTGCTGCCGGAGGCGGTGTTCCGGATGGAGGTCGGCTCCGGGAAACCCGACGCGAAGGGCCGGGTGCGGCTGTCGCCTCGCGAGATCGCCTTCGCGCTGGCTTACGCCCTCACCGACAAGCGCCCGGACGCCGAGTTGCTGAAAGCCGCCGCGACCGGCGAACTCGACACCGACGCGGGCGTGGCGAAGCAGGTCCGGCGGTTGCTCGACGACCCGAAGACGGACAAGACCCGCATCCTCCGGTTCTTCCGCGAGTACTTCGGTTACGAGGCCGCGCTGGAGGTGTTCAAGGACAGCAAGGACAACCCCGAGCACGACGCGCGGGTTCTGATCGAAGACACCGACCGGCTCGTCCTTTACGTTCTCGAACAGGACCGGCAGGTTCTCAAGGAGTTGTTGACGACGAACAAGAGTTTCGTCGCGTACAAGACGGCCGCCGACACGAAGAAGAAGCGGGCGGAAGAACTCGCGAAATTCGAGAGGGAAAAGGCCGCGAACCCGGAGAAATTCAAGGGCAAGACGTACAAGCCCTCCGGCAAGAGCATCTACGAGGCGTACGGGCTAAAGGATTTCCCCGACACGCAACCGGTCGAACTTCCCGCGGAGCAGCGGGCGGGCATTCTCACCCAGCCGGCGTGGCTGGTCGCGCAATCCACGAGCTTCGATAACCACGCGATCCACCGCGGCAAGTGGGTCCGTGAGCGGTTGCTCGGCGGGGTCGTGCCGGACGTCCCGATCACCGTCGATGCGCAACTGCCGGACGCACCGCACAAGACGCTTCGCGAGCGAATGGCCGTGACGCAGGAGAAGTACTGCTGGCAGTGTCACCGGCTCATGAACGACGTGGGCTACCCGTTCGAGCAGTTCGACCACTTCGGCCGGTTCCGCACGGCCGAGAAGGTACTCGACCCCGTCGCCACGGAGAAGAACAAAGACCCAAAGGGCAAGCCGCTCGGCCCGGTGATGCGTGACGCCCCGCTGGACGCCGCCGGCCTGATCGCCCACGTCGCCGACCCGGCGCTGGACGGCCCGGTGAAGAACGTGGCCGAGTACATGAAGCGTCTGGCCGGCTCGGAGCGGGTCGAGCAGGTGTTCGTGCGGCACGCGTTCCGGTACTGGGCGGGCCGCAACGAAAGCCCCGGGGACGCCGCCACGTTGCAAGCCGCACACAAGGCCTACCGTGACAGCAACGGCAGCATGAAGGCGTTGATCGTCTCGCTGCTGAGTTCCGAGTCGTTCCTCTATCGCGTGCCGCCCCCGCCCGAACCGAACAAGTAACCGACCCACCACCGAACAGCCGGCTCACGCCGGCCGCTCGCCAACCCGGAGTGCCGATCATGTCCTTCGACCGCCGCGACGCCCTGAAGACCCTTGGCCTGTCGGCCGGGGCGACGTTCCTCGCTCCCGTCCTGTCGCGGATCGAGGCGCAGGCCGCCGGGAAACCCGTGACAGCGAAACGGTTCGTCTTCGTCGTGGAAAGCAACGGCGTACGCCCCGAGCAACTCGCTCCGACGGGTCTGAAACGGAATCCTCGTCCGGGACAGGCGCTGAACGGTCCCGCAGAGTTCATCGACGTTCCTCTGAAGGACAAGGATCTGCCGTTCTCGCTGGAGCCGGTGAAGGCCTGGAAGGACAAGGTCACCATCGTGCAGGGGCTGTCCAGCCGGGTCTGCAGCGGCGGGCACTCCAACAACTTCCAGGCGCTCGGCGCCTTCGGCGCCGGTCGCGGCAACGGCAGCGAGAGCATGGCCATCCTCGGCGAGACGATCGACGGGGCGCTGGCGAAGCATCTCGGCGGGATCTTCCCGCACATCGGCCTCGGCATCTCCAAGCGGCTCGAGAACAACATCATCTACAACGTCTCGGCGATCGGCCCGAACAAGGGGTTGCCGACGATGGTGAACCCCGCGAACGCCTACGGCACGCTGTTCGGCATCGCCGCCGACGGTGCCGCGAAGCAGGAGTTCGCCGCCAAGAACAACCTGCTCGACTTCCTCAAGGACGACGTGAAGCAGGCCGGGAAAGCCGTCGCCGGGGCCGAGAAGGAGCAGTTCGACGCCTACCTCGAATCGTTCGAGACGCTCCGCGACCGGCAGAGCAAGCTCAACGAGATCAAGCACACCCTCCGCGAGAAGGGGCCGGTCGTTTCGGACAAGTACACGTCCGCGGTGGAGACGGACCGACTCGACGCCCAGTTCGACATCGGTGCCGCCGCCCTCGTCTGCGGGCTGACCAACGTGCTGACGCTCTCGTCGGCCGCCGGGGTCCGCGACTTCGACATCACGTTCAAGGGGCTGGGGCTGAACATCGACAAGCACTCGATCGGGCACGGGGGCAGCTTCCAAGGGAAGAAGTGGGACGAGCTGTACAACATCATCCGCCGGTACCACTTCGACCTGATCGCCGGACTCTGCAAGAAGCTGGAGAAGGTTCCCGAAGGCAACGGCACGATGCTTGACAACACGGTCATCGTGTACCTGTCCGACGGTGCGGAAGGGCACCACAGCCGGTGCTGGGAGTGGCCGATGGTGGTGATCGGCGACATGGGTGGAAAGCTCAAGACTGGTCGGTACATCGATTACCCCGGCTACGGCCACAAGACCCACCGCACGACCGCAAACATGTACCTCACGCTCCTGCACCTTGCTGGGGCGAAGCGGGAGACGTTCGGCATGCCCGACCCGAACCTCAAAGACATCGACCAAACCGGCCCGCTGAGCGAGATGCTGGCGTAATCGCCCCGCCGGCCGCCGGTCATCGGACTCGCGGGCCGGATTCACCCCCGTAGCTTCTGAACAATCGCCCAACGCGACTCAACCTGACCGTCACCACCTCTTATGAGGATGGAAGAACATGTTGAACTTCCTGGGATCTCCTGACCGCTGCTGCGATGGTGTCTCCCGGCGCGGCGTCCTCCAGGTCGGCGCGCTCGGGGTCGGTGGCCTCACCCTCGCGGATTTGTTCCGCCTTCAGGCGCAGGGGGCCGCTCGGCCCAAGTCCGCGGTGAAATCGATCATCATGGTCTACCTGCACGGCGGGCCGAGCCACATCGACACGTTCGACATGAAACCCGACGCGCCGGCGGAAGTTCGGGGAGAGTTCAAGCCCATCTCGACCAGCCTCCCCGGCCTGAACATCTGCGAACTTATGCCGGAGCTGTCCAAGGTCGCGGACAAGATGACGGTGATCCGCAACATGTGTTTCTCGGAGTTTGCGGACGCCCACGACCCGGTGCTCGTCTACACGGGTTTCCACCACCGACCTATGGTCCGGCCCACGTTCGGGTCTGTGGTCAGTAAGCTGCGTGGCGGGGTTGTGCGGGAGGTGCCCCCGTATGTCGCCTTCGACGACCCGTGGACGCCTCGGCTCTCGACGGACTTCCTTGGCTTGACCCACCATCCTTTCATTCCAAGCGCGGATCTGAAGGCGATAGGACCATCGGGGGGAATGACGCTCGACCGCGTGAGTGATCGGAAAGAGCTCCTGTCTGCGCTCAACTCGCGGCAACGCGTCGCCGACAATGAGCGCGGCAACGTGGGGGCGATGGACGCGTTTCAGGCCCGCGCCCTCGACATGGTGCTCAGCCCGAAGGCCCGCGATGCGTTCGACATTCAGAAGGAGCCCGATACGGTTCGGGCCAAGTACGGCGTCGGTGGGACGCAGTTTCTTCAAGCTCGCCGACTGGTCGAAGCGGGCGTCCAAGTGGTGACACTCACCGCCAATCAGGAAGCCAAGACGTGGCACACCCAAGGTCCTTGGGACCATCACGGCGGGGTCTTCAAGGGGTTGCGAAAGGAGTTGCCGGCGCTCGATAAGCATCTGTCCGCCCTGATTACGGACCTGTACGAGCGCGGGTTGGAGAAGGACGTGGCAGTTGTGGTCTGGGGCGAGATGGGACGGACTCCGAAAGTGAACGGGGCAGCAGGCCGCGACCACTGGAATGAGGTCGGCTTCACGCTCGTCGCGGGTGGCGGGATGAAAATGGGCCAAGTGATCGGCTCCACCACGCGGTGGGGCGAACGGTCGAAGGACAGCCCGTACACGCCCAAAGACCTGCTGGCCACGCTCTACTCCCACGTGCTGGGCATCGACCCTGCGACCACGCTGACCGGGCCGGATGGTCGGCCCATCCGCATGTTTGAAGATCATGGCATCATCGGCGAGTTGACAGGCCAGGCGTCGAACATCGGAGGCCCGATCGTTCCTCGCCATTACTCAAAATGAACCGGCCGGCCGGCTGTCGGAACTGCTGGTCTAACCCCGGAAGTGTCATGCTCGAAGTAGTCACCGGTTCGCGTTCCAGGCTGTGCGACGGTAGCTCGCGCCGCGACTTCCTCCGGGCCGGACTGTTCGGCGGCCTCGGCGTGCTTGCCGGCGGCCGCGGCCTCGCCTCCGATCCGGCGAGCGCCGGCCCGTTCGTACGCGACAAGTCGGTGATCTTCCTGTTCCTCGCCGGTGGCCCTAGCCAGTACGAGACGTTCGACCCCAAGCCGGACGGCCCGGAGGGCTCCACCAGTCTCAACGGGCACATCCCCACTGCGATTCCGGGCGTGCGGTTCTCGGCGTACCTCCCGAAACTCGCCAAACTCGCCGACCGGCTCACGGTGGTCCGGTCGTTCCGCACCAAGCACCCCGAGCACAACGGCGCGCACAAGCAACTGATGACGGCCGACCTGACGGTGCAGGACGGCAAGCCGATCACCGAGCCGGGGATCGGCGCGATCTACGCCCGCGCGGCCGGGGCCGTGAACCCGACTTCTGGCCTGCTGCGCCACGCCCTCATCCCGACGACCACCCGCAACAGCAAGGGTCGCGCCGGGTTCAACGGGGCGTTCGAGTCGGTCGTCGAGGGCTGTCAGCCGGCCGGAATCGGAGCCGCGTTCGCGCCCTTCGAGTTGCTCGCACCACTGTCGGACGGGTTCGCCGAGGAGAAGAAGAAACGCAAGCCCGGTGAGGAAGGGCCGCCGAACCCGCTCGACGTGTTCGATCCGAAAGTGCCGACGCCGCAACTCGACGCCCGCCTCGGGCTGCTCAAGGAACTCGATCGGTTCGACCGCGCCGCCGACGCCGCGGGGGCCATGAACCGGCTCGACGAGTTCACCCGCCAAGCCGCGGGGTTGCTCCAGACCGGTCGCGTCCGCAAGGCGCTCGACCTGTCGCTCGAAGACCCGGCGACGATCAAGGCATACGACACCGAACAGTTCCTCAACTGGAACTGCGACGACAACTCGAAGTTCATCCGCACCGGCCCGTCGATCGGGTCGTCGCTCGGGCGTCAACTGCTCTTGGCCCGGCGGCTGTGCGAGGCCGGGGCCGGGTTCGTCACGGTCATCAACGCGAACTGGGACTTCCACGCCCGCAAGGGCATCCCGAACATGCCCGAGGGGATGGGCGCGTTCGCCCCGCCGCTCGACCACGCCGTCTCCGCCTTCCTCGAAGACTTGAAACAGCGCGGACTGGAGGACAAGATCCTGCTCGTCGTCACCGGCGAGTTCGGCCGCTCCGGACTGGACAAGAACCTCGGTCGGCACCACCACGCGAAGTTGTGCCCGCTGGTGTTCGCCGGCGGCGGACTGAAGCACGGGCAGGTCGTGGGACAGTCCGACCGACGCGGCAGCGAACCGGCCACGGAACCGATCGCCATCGCCGACCTGCACGCGACGGTCCTACACACGCTGCTCGACGTCAACCGAATGCGGACCGACGCGGGCGTTCCGGCGAAGGTACTCGACCGGGCCACGAAGGGCACCCCGATCCGGGAGTTGTTCTCGTGACGCGCCTGACGGCCTTCGCGATGCTCCTCTTGCCGGCCGCGGACACATTCGCTGGTGATCCGCAAGCGTCCGTGCTGCGCGGGCACGAGCGCTGGGTCACTTGCGTGGCGTTCAGCCCCGACGGTTCGCGCGTCGCTTCCGGCAGCGAGGACGACACGGTCCGCGTGTGGGATGCCGCGACCGGGAAGGAACTGCTGAAACTGGAAGCGAAGGGCAAGGGTGCCACCTGCGTCGCGTTCAGCCCGGACGGTAAGCGGGTCGTCACGGGGACGTGGGACAAGCTCGTGAAGGTGTGGGACGCGGCGACCGGAGAGGAGTTGCTCGTCCTGAAGGGCCACAAGGAGAACGTGACCTCGGTGTGCTTCAGTCCCAACGGCAAGCGGATCGCGTCGGGCAGCGGGGACGACACGCTACGGGTGTGGGACGCGCGCACCGGTAAGGAACTGCTGAAGTTGGAGGCGAATAACGAGTACGACTTTACCGCGGTCGCGTTCGGCCGCGACGGGGCGCTCTTGGTCGCGGGCGACGGCGAGAGTGGGCTGACCGTGTGGAACGCGAAGACCGGTGAGGAACTGCTCACCTTCGTCGGGCACCGCATGACCGTCACTTCGGTGTGCTTCAGCCCGGACGGGAAGCACATCGTGAGCGGCAGTCGCGACAAGACGGTAAAGGTGTGGGACACGAAGACTGGCAAGGAGCTACTGTCTCTCGACGGCCACACCGAAGACGTCACATCGGTCGTCCTCAGCGCCGACGGCAAGCGGATCGTGTCCGGCAGCGAGGACAAGACGGTGCGCGTGTGGGACGCCGTGAGCGGCAAACGATTGCTGACGCTGCGCGGGCCGAAGGGCATTCGGTCGGTCGCGCTGACGACGGCCGGCAATCGCATCACCGGTGCGTGTGGGAACGACGTTCTGGTTTGGGACATCACCAAATGACGACTCGCTGTGTCGCGACGCGGCAAGCCGCGGCGCTCGTGGTGCTGGTCGCGACCGCGCTGGCGGCGCGCGCCACCGACTCGTTTCAACAGGTTGCCGCGCCGTTTCTCAAGCAACACTGCGTCGCGTGCCACGGCGAGAAGAAGCAGGAGGCCGGCGTTCGCTTCGACCAAGTGGACGGCGTGACCGCGGGCAACCGCAACCTGTGGACGATGGCCTATCAGAAGGTCGCGGCCGGTGAGATGCCCCCGAAATCGCGCCCGCAGCCGACCGACGCCGACAAGAAAGCGCTTCTGAAGTGGGTCGCCGACGCGCAGCGGGCGATCGGCTCCACCGGCACGCGGCGGCTCAACCGGCGCGAGCTGTCGGCGAGCTTGCGCGACGTGACCGGTCTGTCGGTCGATTTCGCGCAAGGACTGCCGGGCGACGGCACCGTCGCGGGGTTCGACACCGGCGCGGACGGACTGCCGGAAGCGTCCGATTCGGTCGCGCAGTGGCTCATCGTCACGCGCCGCGCGACCGACGGGTTGCGCTTCCTTGACGAACCGAAGGGAAAGACCTTCGCGCTGAACTTCGCCGAGGTGAAGGACGTCCGCAAGGCGTTCGACGCGTGGAAGGCTGACGGCGTAACCGGCAAAGAACTGCGGGGCACCCCCCGGCCGGGCCTCGGATTACTGATCGAGCCGCGCGCGGTCGGTGACCGCGAGGAGTGGAGCGTTAGTGTGCCCGCTCCGCCAAGCAAGGAGGGTGTGCTCCGGTTGACGCTTGTCGTCTCCGCGATGAAGTCGATGGAGCGCTTGCCGAACCCGCGGCTGTGGGTGCGAATCGGCGGGCGCGACCTCGACTTCCGCGAGATCACCGGCACCGCCGACAAACCGCAGCGCCTCATCTACGAAGTGCAACTGGGCGACCTGATCGTTCAGCCGAAGGGCGTCACGATTTCACTCGCGAATAAGGTGGAGATCCCCTACGCGGTCGAAGGGTTCGAGAACGAGGACAAGAGCAATCCTAAGGACCCGCCGCCGGGCGGCACCGGGTTGTTCCGACCCGCGTTCGATCGCAAGCTGCCGCCCGAAAAGCAACCGGCCCCGTTCATCGTTCTTCAGCGGATCGAGATCGAGCCGAACGCTGTGACCGCGTGGCCACCGAAGGCATGGAAGGTCGATGTCGGCGCGATCAGAGACGACACCACCTCAGCCAAGCGCCTGCTCTCGCTCTGGACGGAGCGTGCGTGGCGGCGTCCGGTGAGCGACGCAGAGTTGGCTCCGGTCGTGAAACTCTACGAGAAGGTGCGCGGCGGCGGCGCATCATTCGATGTCGCCCTCCGCGCCGCGTTTCAGGCGGTCCTGATGAGCGCGCCGCTCCGCTACATGGCCTCGCCGTCGCACCCGGACCCGGTCGTCGCTCAACACGCCATCGCGTCGCGTTTGAGTTTCATGTTCTGGGGCGAGCCGCCGGACACCGAACTGCGCAGGCTGGCCGCCGCGGGCAAGCTCCGCGATCCGACCGGACTCGAGGCACAGGTGGATCGGCTACTGGCAGATCCGCGGAGCGACGCGTTCGTGCGCCCGTTCGTCGTGCAGTGGCTCGAAATGGAACAGCCGATCACGATCGCTCAGTCGCACATCCAGAAGCAGGACTTCCGCTTCGCACGTTACTTGAAGGCGTCGATGCGCGAGGAGACGGTCGCCTACGTCGCGCAACTGATCGCGGACAACCGCCCGACGAGCGAGTTGATCGTCAGCGACTGGACGATGATGAACGACGCCCTCGCGCGACACTACGGCTACGGGCCGCTCGCGGGCGGCGAGCTTCGCAAGGTGAAGCTGAAGGCGGACGACCCGCGCGGCGGCATCCTCGGCCACGCCGGGATTCAGTCGATGCTGTGCTGGATGGGCGAGAACTGGGTGATCTACCGCGGTGCGTGGGCCCTGCGCCACATCCTCGACATGCCGCCCCCGCCCCCGCCGCTGGAAGTACCCGAACTCAACCCGTCCGACGGGAAGAACAAGGGCAAGCCGTTCCGCGAGTTGCTCAAACAGCACCAATCGGACGCCAAGTGTGCGGTGTGTCACAAGACCATCGACCCTGTCGGGTTCGCGTTCCAGAACTTCGACATCAGCGGGCGGTGGCGCGACGTGGAGCACGAGCACTACAAGCGCGGCGAACTGGACGGGCGCATCGCGTGGGTCGGCGAGGGGAAGGCGCGACCGGTGGACGCGACCGGCCGCTTACCGCGCGGCGAGGTGTTCAAGACGTTTGCCGAGTTCAAGCAACTGGTCGCGAAGAACTACCACGACGACCTCACGCGCGGCCTGCTGAAGAATTTCTTCGTGTACGGCACCGGCCGCCTGCCCGGTATCGACGACATGGGCGAAATCAAGGCGATCATGGACGCGCACCGCGCGAAGGGCTACCCGCTTCGCGACCTGTTGAAGGCGGTCGTGCGGTCGCGTGCGTTCCTCGAACAGTACGACTCGATACCCGAAGGGAAACCGAGATGAACCGGAAGACGCACTCGATTTCGCGACGCACCCTTCTTCGTGGGTTCGGCGCGGCGCTCGCGCTGCCGTATTTGGAAATCATGGGCGGGCGCACGTGCGCGGCCGAAGCCGGTGCGAAGGAACCGCGGCGGCTCGCGTGCTTCTACATCCCCGGTGCGATCGGCCGGCACACGTGGTTCCCAACCGACACCGGCCCGAAGTACACGCTCGCGCCGGCGCACAAGCCGCTGGAAAAGCTCCGCGACGAGTTCTCCGTGCTGACGAACCTGTCGCACATCACCGGGCGCATCAGCGGGCACGTCCACCCGTACAACTGGTTGACCGGGCACAACATCAACCTCAACCCCGGCACGATCACCAACACCGTATCGATGGACCAAGTCGCCGCGAAGCACCTAGGGGCGACGTGGGTGCCGTCGTTGGCCCTCTCCTTTACCGACGGTGTGGGCACCGCGACGCTGTCGCGTAACTCGATGGGCGTGGACATCCCCGCGACCGCGAACTACCGCACCGTGTTCGAGCGCCTGTTTCCGCCCGCCGACAAGGACCAACTCAAGGAGGCGAAGGCCCGGCTCGCGCTCAACCACAGCATCCTCGACACCGCCGGCGCGGGCGTGAAGGACGTTCAGCGGCAACTTGGGGCCGAAGACCGCAAGCGACTCGATCAGTACCTCGACTCGATCCGCGAGGTGGAGAAGCGCCTCGACGACAGCGAGATGATCCTCGACCGCGGGCGGCCGAAGTTCGATGAGGAGGCGGTGAAGACTCAACCGCAGGGCAAGAACCGGATGCAGGAACACATCGAGATGATGATGGACCTGATCGCGCTGGCGTTCCAAACGGACATGACGCGGGTGGTGACACACAGTTTGGGCGGCGAGGGCGGGCCGAACTACGACGAGTACAAGGACTGGGCGCAGGCGGCCGGGGCACCGGTCCGCGGCGCGCACGACGTTCACCACAAGGCACAAGGACCGACCGACTCGCCGGAAGCGAAGGTGATCGCGGCTCGCGACGAGATGTTGGTCGCCTGTGTGGCGCGCCTCATGGACAAGCTGAAAGCGATCCGCGCCGCGGACGGTACGCTGCTCGACCACACCGTACTCTTGTTCGGCGGGGCGCAAATCTCAAGCCACTCCGGCAAGAGCTTCCCAACGCTCTTGGCCGGCGGGCGCAAGCTCGGCTTCAAGCACGGCCAGCATGTGAAGTGGGAAGGTGACAAGCGGCCGATGTCGGACCTGTACCTGACGATCCTCCAACAGCTTGGGTGCCCGGTGAAGTCGTTCAAGGAGAGCGCAGGCCCGATCTCGGAAGTGCTGGCGTAGGTTGCTGCCCCGAACTGCTGAAGTCTACCATTCGCGACATGACCGCTTTCCAACGGATCGGTTCTCGCCGGAGGAACCGCCACACAGAGTGGCCGAAACTGTTCACCCGTCGCCGAGTTTGGCGAGAACGTCGCCGACCTTCGCCCGATCGCGGGGGGTGGTGCTCACCTTGGCGAACGTCACCTTCCGTCCCCCGTCGATACCGAAAAGTGGTCGGGACGTGACCTTCACTTGGTGTGAAGCCGCCCTGAAGGGTTGCGCCGGGAGTGTGGAGACCCAGTGCGACATCATCCTGATCATTGTGGTGCTCGGCTCGCCGGACAGAAGTACATCCGCAACCAGAGGCTTCAATTCGGTCACGGGTGCATGGCCGTGAAGAGCCCGAGTCGAGCGACTTGGACGAGGGCGCTGGCGACGCTTCAATTCGGTCACCGACCCGGCCCGCGGCGTCATGGCCGCAACGATCCGCAAGCTGCGCGTGCTCGCGCACGACGACATGTCGCGGCGGGTGACGCTGGAGGCGAACCCGACCCGAGCCGGCGACGTGTACGACTTGCTCGACGCCCACTTCCCGGTGCCCCGGTCCCCGCGGGACGAACTGTTCGTCAAAGAGTGGGCAAAGGAGCACTGAAAGGGGCACGAGCGGAAAAGAAGCAACGATCCGCGAGAGGGCTAAAACCCAGGTGATTCGCGATACCTTCGCTCCAAGTCGGCCATGAGTATTGGCCGCTTCTTCTTGGATCGTGCCTTCTTCATGATCTTGCGTCGTTTCATGGCCTCT
>Ga0194132_10008698_pt1 | contig 14408 bp, 6 predicted proteins | sample TA2KigOf80mmetaG_FD_148612 | JGI IMG/M metagenome (GOLD analysis project Ga0194132, IMG submission 148612) | Freshwater microbial communities from Lake Tanganyika, Tanzania - TA2015054 Kigoma Offshore 80m | ecosystem: Environmental > Aquatic > Freshwater > Lake | place: Tanzania: Lake Tanganyika... | reverse complement strand
TTATATTTAAAATATATTCTTTTAGATATGATATAATATAATATAATATTATAATATATAATATATAATTATTTATAAATTTATTTATTTAAAATTCATAATATATATTTTATTTAAATATTGAAAATAATTTTTTTTTTAATTTTAATTTATAACACTAGGTTGTGTAAATAATTTTATTTAGTCGTATAAATAAAATTTATTTCATAAAATATCTTCTAAATTTAACGTTAGATTTATGGATAACACTTAATATCAGTAAAATATAAAAATATTTAATATTTCAAGGTAAGATCTAGAGTAATGCTTATTACTTATGCTAGGTTTATCTAATACCAAATAAGAAGTAACTATATTTCCATTAATTTAAAAGATTTAATCCGGAAAAGAACTATTAATTAAATTAATGGATAATAATCTTTAAAGAGACATTTAAAATGACATTTAGTAATAAAATATATATAATTATTTTTTTAGGTAAACGATTGAAAATAATTTAGAATTATATCAAGAACATTTGGCCTTATAGCTAATCGAATCTTTGGATGATCTAGAATAGTTCAGGTATTACTACATGTTATTAATCTAATAGAGTTAAACCAAAACCAGTCTATCCAGATATCAATCCTGAAGACCTCTTGGTCCTTAATTAATAAATAACGGAAACGAATAAAGGAAATATATTGAATATCTTTCTAGATGTCGAGAAATCCTTTATAACAGAAAATTACCTTCGAAAAGATGTCAACTAACATTTCCTGACTAGAGTGTAATTCCAGCAAGAAAAATATAATTTTACAGTTAAGCAATTTGTTGGTATCCTTTAACATTGGATTGGGAAACAAGACAATAAAACCAAAAAATTGATACTTCAAAAACTAAGTATTATATATACAAATAAGCAATTGTCTCATATATTAACAAAAATGTACTTGAAAAAAGTTGATGCTTTCTTTAGCCACATTAAACGTTTCTCTCTGAAATCTATGAACAAAACTCACAGATTTGGAATAATAATCTCAAGTGTCATCAGATAAAAGGACCTAAAGAGCACGATGCATGCATTTAAAAAACTTTTAATTTCAAATTTAAAATTAAAGGAACTCAAGAAAATCTACAGAATAGTCAGTTCAAAAGACATCCACATTAAAAAATCTGCACTCAAAAATATATACATTAGCAGTCTAAATAAAAGAAAAATGGTCCTTCCACAGGTAAGTATTAGAATACTCCGTAAACACTATTACTAAAAGTGCAAAAAATATTTGAATAAATGGAGAAAAAATCCAAAAAAGGTTGCATATGAACACTTTACAAAATCCACAATACCGATAGAACGACATTTCTAAGATTATATCCGATATGCATTTCAGAAAGTAGCTGCCAAAACTCTTATTTCCTGCCTTGGAAATAGTAAATAAATTCAACTTAAAATGAAGGGGCAAATCCTAGTCTTAGCCTAGAAAATTAATTCAGCCTGGACCACTTCAAATTCATTCTTTCGATGGAAAGTCGTAGCAAATGATTAATATATAAAATACTTTATTAAACATATAGTACTACATTCAAAAGCCAATACCCATTAATTTTTATGGCGTGCAAAACATTAATTGAAAGATTATGGCAAAAGAAAATTGGATAAACACAAATCAAGGAACCTTTCATTGATGTTAATAGACTAAATGAACCATTCCTTCACATTAGATAGAGTAAGGAGAGGATTTATGAAAATTAAAAATGTGTGTGCTATAAGTCTTGAAAAACAACAACTTGCCTTTTCAATAGCAGTATCATTGATTCAGATATTTTCCAAACGTTAAAGGGGGGCATTCGATTAACTTATTAAATTGAAGCTTTACCATTATAGAGCTATCGAAAATATTCATTTCGGAGATGCGGTATTCGAGAAAATAATGAAATCAACATTCAAAAAGAAATTGGTCTCCCGCTTTAATCATTGGAGGGAAATGACAACTACGAATAACATCAGAGCCAGATTCTTTCATCTCATGATCCGAAACAAATCTGCATCCTTCTTTAAAATACTTTTAAGATGGAAAAAATTACCAGATATAAGACTATTGAAAAAAAATCAAAAATCATTTGATTTCTTTGATAATATAACCTCTCTCTATAATAGAAGAATCAATTTAACATGGACAAAACTTCAAAAAGATAATAATGAATCCATAAACAATAAGATCCAAGCAATTCAATCGATGATAGAATCAACCACATAAAAACATTTAAAATGCTTCATTTTTTGGTTCAATAATACACATAGTTAGAAATTAATATTGAGATGTAAATCCATTACCCAATTACTTGAAAATATGTAGCTATAAATTTATAAAAATCTTACAATAGTATTAGAAAATGAAAAAATATAGTAATAAAAAATGGCAGCCATAGAGAAGATGTTGTAAAATTTCAGACATGGAATACGAAGCTCACTGTAAATTTGGTTGAAAAAGGTCCAATTAAAAAGGGTCGGAACTGATACAATTAAAGCTTTTATTGACCATATTCATCATTTTCTTCATAATAGTCAGAGATAATAACTTACAGTTTTACTTTCAAAATTTTATCAAAATGGTAAAACAACGGGCCTCATGAAAAATTTTTTTAAAAATTTACTGCATTCTTCCCTAGGTATGACACTTAAGGCATTTGATAAACTCAAAATCCTACCGCAACGTGTTTAAAAATAAAAAGGAAATTATTTTGAGAGCCAACTAGTTTCTTTCATAAAAAAAGAGATAAAACATAATTCTTTCAATTAATTAAACGATATCTATATTAAAGCTAAAGAGGTCAAAAGGGTGTAATGCGCGTTGATAGTGTATAAAACAGTGTCGAACTAAAAATCAATGTTCATGAGATGGCAGCATTAGATTTAGCAGATAAATTCTATAGTTAAATGCCGAAAGACATAAGATTTCTTCGAAATTTTAGAAAAATAATTGAGTTAGAACGCTAGAAGTTTATTTCAATCTGAAAAAAGTGCTGGAAAAATGGTTTGGGCGATTACAAAAATGTTTAATAATTTCAATTTCAATTTGACCCGAACTTTTAAAACATGGAACAGTACAGCCCGTGCCATATCCACTTAACAAAATTTTAATAACTAATTGTCAAGAGGAAAAAAATAAAAACTAATTAACACATTAAAAAGATCAATAAATGACAGTCAAAAGTCACTTACTCGAAAAATTTTAGTCAAATTTTATCATAATTACAAAATAAATAAAACAATAAACGGCTTTTTCCAAAATTTAATGTCTACAGGTTATGGCAAAGTAATTAAATGCTACATGGCCTGGAAAAATATTCCTCTAAGAATTGATAACGATAAATTAAGAAAATGTAATAAATTTGAAAGAATTCTTATAAATTTTGCTGAAAAAAGGATCAGAATGACTACAGAGCCTTTCAAGTATTAGTCTTATATTGTTAGATAATTATAAACTCGAAATTTTTCAAGTCTTTTGAGAACAACCTCGGGCAATATAAATAATTTATTTTCTAAATGGAAAAAATGGTCAAGTAATTAAAGAAAATATTTAGAAAACAAAAAAATTATCGACCTTTTCAATGAAATTGAGTAAACATTATAAAACAATTCCATCAAGGCCCTTCTTTCGAAAGACTTTGAAACAAAATCTAAAGCTATTTAAAGAATCATAGACAAACAATTGGCATTTATGAGAAAATACTTAAAAAAATATCAAGAGTCGGTCCAAATTATCAATTTCTAAAACAAAATGGATGATCAGTCTAAATAACTATCCATAAAAATGTTTTTCCAATTTTTCAAAAAATCTGAGAAATTTCGATTGAGACGGGTCCTCCGAAATTTTCATATTAAATTCACATCTGATAGAATAATACTTTAAGTTTGTAAAAAATTGTAAGATTCTGGTTCAGTGAGAGTTTAAAAAGCCTTCAGCCAATTTATTTAATTACCCGAGTTGAAAGATTATGAAAGATATCTGCTTTTAAACAAATTCCAAAAACGACTTTTCACACTCTTCTAGAATTCAGTTAAACATCATTCATTCAATCAGTTTAAAGAAAACTTATATTTCGGAGAAAATCAAAAGAAATCAATCACTAAAGATATGGTTTACAGGGCAGGTGGTAAAAAGCATATGTTATTTACCCGATGGTAAAAACTTACTAATTAAGTCCATGAGGTCTTAAAATGCAAATACACAAACGACTTTTTCTAAAACATAACTAGTTAAATCCTTAAAGATAATAGCATGATATTTGGGAATTAATAAGAAATCAGGATCAAAGAAAAATGTATTGATTAATTAATTAAAGGCTTCACTCATGGTCTTATATCTTCTTTAAAAAAATGGCAAAATCAGGTCAAATTGGACAAAATATCAGGCTAGATTAATTTAAATTAAAAATAAGCCTTTATAAAGACTTTGATAAACTTTGAACACAATTCCACAAGGGCAAACTTTGTAACCATTCTGCACAAATTTGAATATAATTCAATCACCAAAAAAAGGGTTGGTTAGCTAGCAATGAAGATGGTTTCTGGGAAGACAAATATATTATTGAGACTTTTTATGACTTGGAAGAACCTTCCATTGTAAAAAGATCAAAAACTTCTTGATAAGCTTAATAAATATGAGAGAGGCATGCATAAATGTTGTCTCAGACGAATAAAACTCACTTATGGCGCCTTTAAAAAAATAAGTCTAGATTTCAAGGAACTCAAAATTCGAATGTTCCTTTATTTACAGAGTAAGGTCCAAACAGTTATGGAACGCAACTTAAGTATAGTGATGCTCAGATTTTTCCAGAACTAGAAGAGTATTCTCAGCGAATAAAATTATTAAAATTTTTAGAAATTAAGATTCAACTTATTTCAATACAAGTTACAAAAAGTCGCTTAATTGTATCTCCGAATAAGTTTCTAAGCAATGACTGGCTCCCATGATGAATCGATTGAAACTAAAAGATAGATTTTGTGCAGGTTGATAAGATGTACAAAAGATAAGAGATGGCTATGTATAGAGAGTTGGAAGAAATAGACTGATGAGCGAAAAATAGGAATTCGATGCAATCATGCCATCAAATTCTAGACAGGTATAAACAACACTATCGAGAGTAGTCTGAATTTTATCTATAAAAAAAACACAGAATTACATTAAAAATCTCGATTTATAAAAGGATTGGTAAACAATTACAAAAATGTCCAAAGAAAAAAACTAAAAAGATGGCAAGATTACGTAAGAATGTCCAAATTATAGGAATAAATGAATGGATAAGAAAAACAATTCTTTATAAAGTAATTGATAAATTTTGAGGCAAAAAATAAAATGGTGAAAATTAAAAAAATTATGGAATAATTTTGGTGCAACAAACGAATTTACTTGACGTGTTTTTATATGTACCGAAGACTTAACTTTTCGGGAGAGGGGTAGGCTCGGAAAGCTGTTTAATAATTTTAAATTTTACCAGAGAGGTGGGACTCCGAATCAGTTTCGAAACAGAATCGATTCTTTAATGGATTGCATAAAATAGCAGTTCGAAAGATTAAACTGGCCCATGATCCCCTTGAGGACAGTAATTAGAATGCTGTCAATGCGAAGTAACGATTGGTGTCATGGCTTGTCCACAAAACCTTAGGTGGCCAAAAATCTTACTTCATGACCATCAGATAAATAGCCAGATCTCATAAACAAATAATCAAAATCAATAAATTTTTGAATTTTTTCGAGTTTCTTTAAAACTAACTTACCTTCAGATTCGAGATGATTACTAATGATAAACAACAGGCAATATAAATGAAAGCCCTCGATAGGATCTTCCTAGCAAAAAGTAAAGATATTAAAACCTATACAAATATCTGGAGATCGAGGGCCAAGTTTTTGAAACTTTTATAGTCGGATTTGGAGTAAAGTTAAAGACTTAAATTAATGCAATTGAATCTTGCCCACTCCAGAAAGCAAGAATCCATGAAAGGCTAGATCATGGTTAAATTCCATATAAACTACAAAATCGGCCTTTTTAAACTAAGATTCTTTAAGATATTTTTTTCGCTGGGAGCGGGTAGAGTTAAAATTGTATGTGATTCTTGGAAAAGTCTCCCAGAAAATTTGAAGATTAGACAGGGAACCACATTCGAATATAAATTATCCCAGATGGCTAATAGAGGCTTGAAATTATTTACAAATGAACTAAGATCTAATTATACCACTGGAACTTTTGCAAAACAAAAAGTCGGCTCGGTTATATATGATGTGTGTATGGATAATAATCGTAAAATGTTCCGAGAGCTTAGGCACCAAGCAGCGGCCTATAAATTGATAAGAATGTGCAAATTTACAACACTTCTTTTTCAGCATATGAATGAATAATACCTTTAAAGTTCTATCCAAGAAATATAATATGACGCTAGGACAAAGAAGATCAACAATGCTTTAGATACCATATTTGGAGTTACTCTACAAAAATATCAAAGGTTATTCCATAAATGGATCGAAGTCAATAAGATCCTGAGAATGGTTTCTCTCATAAATGCCCAAGAGAAAAGTTTCATGATCAAAGAATTAACTAAGTATGATCGATTGAATTAAAATCACCAATTGAAGAGAGTTGTCAACAAATTCAAGTAGCAACTGCATATTTCGAAACTTTTGACCGGATTCTATCAAAATCTTACCAATAACAAGCAAGGGGCAGTACTCAAAACTTTTGCAAAATGGTAGTCTGTCCCATAAAGAGTAAACAATCCATTACTCGTAAAATGTAATATTTTCCAAAGATCGTTAGTTAATTTGGTTAAAAAAGATCTTAGTGTTGCGACCCGTGGCTTTAATGATATCTACTTAGCAGCTCTAGAAGAAAAAAAGAGGGCAGGAAGCACCTTGGTGATAATAGCGTAAAATAAATAAAAAAAATTCTTCGATCATTGGCGAGAAGCAAGAAATATCTATAATTGTTATTATTCTTTTAGACTTTTAACCCAATTTCTTAATACCCTTAGTGAAAACGTTAGAGTGAATATTGGAAATTGCCTATCAAATGATCGCACCTATAGAATCAAGTCCTTTACAATTGAAAGAATAGTTAATAACTTTAATAATAACATTTCGGATCGCCTTAAACTGTGGTCCAAAGTAGCCAAAATGATGTACTTATAGGATCATATTGATAATGAACATAAAAAAATTATGGTGGAAAAACTTCATACTATCTATAGATCTAACAATGGTAGGAACTTGAAAAACGTAATCCGAAAGTTTTATTTAGAAAAAAAACTCAAATAAATTCACTTAAAAATCATATAAGGCCTTTCGGGTCAGACTATGGGAAAGACATTGAAAGGCTTCCTTAAATGGAGGGAGCTCCCCGAGCTTAAAGACGATAATATCGTAAAAAAATGTAACAAATTCCATCATTTACTTACCATGGTAGGACACAAATACCTCAGAATTTCCCAAGAGGAAATAAAAAAACGTCTTTTTGAGGGCACTGAAAGCAAAAGAGGAATAATCTAAAAATTAATTTATAAAACCTAGTCTAATAACAAAAAAATGTTTGTCGATTGGAAAAATTTCACTAGAAATCATAAACAAGATTACAAGTGTAAGATTGTCGTCCACTTATTCGCGTATCTATCATAAACTATGGTAGGAAGTCTGCAAATGATGATAGAAAGAAGGGATTACTTCATAAAATCTAAAGCAGTGGAATAACTGATTTTCAAGTTTGAACACAATTTCCAACATAATTTCAAAAAATGGTCAAGTCAGGCCAAAATTAAGAAGATTCAGGAGACTATTAAAAAGACTTAATCCGATGAAAATTTAAAAAAACTAATCAGTCAACTGTCCCACTTCTCTGAAAAGGCAGGCAAACTAAGTCTCCGCCGAATTTTATCCCAATTCGCCAAGAACAGTCGTATCACTTTTCTTAAAACCAGACATCTTAAGTGGATAATGACAAGTAAATGCGGTGTGGTTCACAAAGTAATTAGACAAATGAAAACCCTCCCTTAAAGAAAAGAGATGGGTCCCGCCAATTTATTTGAAGCGAGACTCACAAGATTTATAAAAAAGAGGTTCAAAATATTCATGACATAGGCATTGGAGGACAATTTCGATGGGGTGTAAAACAAAAAAAATGCAGCTTATGGAATTTTCATGAACAGTCAAAGCGGATTATAAAAAATGTTTAATATTTGGAGGGACCGTATCTACAAACAAAAAATGCTCAAATAATGTAGTATTGTCATACAACTCTTTGAGGGCCTCTCCAAGAGAGTGAATTCCAATTACTACATGCTGTGGGAAAATGATAATGTCACCTCCCTCAAAGAAAAAACCATTCGAAAATTAATCTATAATGCCAATTATACCTTGCACAAATTTATCAACAGATGGATGTACACTGCCAAGGCTATCTCCGTCTAGTTGAAACTGGGAAGTGATAAATAACAGAAATGTATAAAAAATCTCATTCAATTCGAGAAGAATACTATGAGGACTAAACTTACTGAGGTCTTAGAAAAATTCAGATACCATAACAAACTCGTAATGAGATAAGTTGTATTTTATAAAAAATTAGTTGTTCTAAAAATGGGAAGTGCATATAAGTTATTTGATATTCTAAAAACTTTGCCTGAAAAACTAGACTCATGGAAAATTAATAAAACCAGTCTTTTCTAAAAAAAACTCTCAGACTTCTGCCACAAGAATCTAAGAAAATCTTTTGAAAAATGGCAGGAAAATTTCCTACAGGCTGATAATAATAAAAGAGTCGCAATGAAAAATATATTTATATCCTGTATGTCCGATTAGAAGAGATTGTTTTTGAATTGGTCCAGCTTAACAAAGAATTTATAATCACTTATGAAATGCAAATTGACAATAAATTTATTTGAAAAACTTACAATCATACATGTTCAAAATCTTCAAGAATTTTTAGTGAGTGATAGGACCACCCTAATAAAATAAGAGACAATTAAGAGACTAATAGCTAATAACTCTAAGGGCTTGGCCAAAGTGCTAAAAAAATGGCAGTAGTAGTGTCGTGTAATTAAACTTTAAATGGCTGTCAATTAAGGCCAAAGGACTGTATTGAATGACATGCTCAAGTCATTCCTCAAAAATAGTTCAAAAGAAATTTTAAGAAATTGCTTGAAAAGATTCAAAACAAATGGAAGAATAGAGTAATCTAAAAAAAACTTTTTCCATCATTTAACAAATAATAGTAGTGGACAAACAGTAAAAATTTTCAAAAAATGGCAGGGTTTGCCAGAGAGAAAAGATGATGAAGGTATCAGAAAATTAGTATCATTTTAACAAAAACTACAAAAATTCGGTGAACAAAGAGTCCGATTCCCAATTACCACATTTAAATCCTGCTAATAGGCTGGAATCTAACTAAAAACAACTAAGATTAGCATAATAGTAGACAAGACCTGTGGGAAAATCAACTACTGTCTGAGGTCATGGAGAATTTTTACTCTTAATGACAACCAAATGAAGAAATGCCGCTTAACTATGGAATTCTATAGCATTGTAAATACAGTATTGGTAAATAATAATATTCTTTCCATAAAATGTAATAAAGAAACTAGTTTGATGGAGGCTGCTATAACATATATATTTAAAAATGCATTAAAGAATATGAACAAAGTTTTGGAGAATTGGAAAGAGGCTGTTATATTGAGTAAAATTGATGACCAATCCAAAAAGACTTTGTTAGGTGGCCTATAAAAGTACTATAATAGCGCTTTTAATTCAAAATTGAGAAGAGTAAATCGCAACTTTTATTTGAATATGAAACTCTTCAAGATATCTTCAGCATTTTACTCGAAGCTGTTAGGTACAGGAACAGGAAGAGTAGTTAAGGCATATGAAAAAATTAAATCTCTCCCATAAAGAAAAGATGAAGGTAAGAATTACAGGGCCTATACCTGGGAGAGAAACATATTTAAATTTTGTACAAAATACCAAATAGTTTCTATCAATAAATTGAGAACTTTCCTGGCAGAGGGAAATAATGTAAAACGCGTGATTATCAAAGATGGTGTTAATAGAACATTGTCAAAAGATTAATAATGCTTCTTAAAATGGAAAAACAGAGCCCAAAATTTAAGTAAAATTGTTATGTGTCGAAAAACAAGAGAATTTCTAGAACTGTTGTAATAAACAGCTTATAATAATGCGTCATTTATAATGTCAAAGTAAAGAGACATTGAACTTAAAGCCAGGATGATTGATAAATTGATACTTAAGCAATACCATAAAATTGGATACTACTTGAAGCAGTGGAACATGGTTTAAAAGCAGATCTTTATGGCTAGTTAAATTGACTTATCAAAGAAGAAAATTATGATCTCCCATCTCCATGCGTTCTTATGTACTAATGGTATAACAGTGAAACGAGTTGCATTGAAAAAATTCTCTAAATATTGTTCAATCAAGAAATATCAGCTTAATTTTTATAACAAATTGATGCATAGTTCCAGTGGAAAATTGAATAAACTTTTTAGTTCATGGAAGAACCTCCCACTTTTAAGAGACAACGACCAGATAGTTAAATGTAATAAATTCGAAAGAAAACTAAGTACTATAGCCTGCAAATAGCTAAAAATCAGTTTTGGGGAGATGGATAAAATCAGTTGCGATGGCGTCACCTCGAAAGAGCGATATATCTCCAGTTTGATAGTAAGAACAATGTCAGGTCAAAAAAAATACATAAGAAATTGGCACCACATTGTTTATTAACATTCATAATTGATAAAAATCAATAAAACTATCAACTTTTTGTAATTTTTGCATCTTAATTTAACTGCTTCTTTTTCTTTTGTTAGTAAAAATAAAAATCAAAAAATTATGGTCAAAACCTTGAAAAAATGTATAAACAATCAAGTAGCTAAATAAAGGTATTACTTCCAAAAATACAATAATAATGTCCGATAGCAACACCTGTAAAGTTCTATGAATGATAAATAAAAAAAATCCATGATCGGTTTGTTAAATAAAGCTTATTTGAATAATAAATCCTTGAAAATAAAACAAATATTTAAATTATTTAACAAGAACAGATATATCATGAAAGAATGGTGGAGGTTTTTCAAAAGTTTAAGTCAAAATACCTAAGGAAGAGCATTAAAATTAGTCACTATCTGGAGGAAATTGCCTAATAAAAAGGATGATAAGAAATTAATAAGAGCAATCAAAATGGAAAAATGTTTAAGTAAAATGGTGATAAATAATCTGACCCGAAACGCCAAATAGTTATAAACTATGTACATAGACGGAATTTCTTCCAAAAAATAAGCAATGTCGACATTGGTATGGGTAACCAAGGGCAAAAATGCAAAATTGTTCAAATAATGGAGAACCGACACTTTCAATCAAAAATAAAAGCAAATATGCAAAATTACTATTCAATTGTTTTAAACCCTCCGATTCAATTTGGAAAACAGAATATTTGCCAATTTAGGCAAAGAATTGAATATGAAGAAAAAAATTTAAGTTTGTAAACAGTTATTTAGAGTAGGAACTTAAAAACTCAAACTATGTCTAGACAATTGGGTCGAAATAACTCGTGTTACTAAAATTCAAAATTAGCTTTCAAATTAATTACAAAACAAATAAAAGGAGGATATGATAAGATAACTCAAACACATTTTAAACTCAAGCTAAAGCAAAAAATTGTAAGTAGCTTTGCAGAAATTTAAAATTAATTCTGTACTCAAAAAAGTAATGTTCCAATTTTGGTCTAAATGCATGAGTTCCTCTTATGGATAATGCGAAAAATTGTACAAGAAATGGCAGTACTTGCCCGAAAAGGTTGATCAGTCAAAAATTAGAAAAAATTAAACATTTTAATAAAGACTTTAGGACTTTATTCAAAAGAAATTAGAAAAATCATCTAATTCAATTTTCAAGGATATTTGGATGTCTGGCTATACTACTAAAAAGGCAAATGCAAAGGTAATCATATAACAGACCTTGAGTAAATAAAATAAAATATTCAATAAATGGAACAAATTGTCTCACTAAAATAAAAGTAACCAAAAAAGCAAATCAGTTATCAATTTTTATCATTATATTGACAAAATTTTCAATTCCAATCTCAAAAATTCAATTTTTGATAAAGAGGAATTAGCAAACCAAGAGAAGAAAATAAAAGTAATTAAAAAATTGGCAAAAAAGTTCGAAAATGCCCTACAGCATTCTTACTCGACATGGAAACTGGTCAATTTGGCTTGGAATAATCATAATTATGACACAAAGTTAAATTATTTCATAAAGTTACTCGTCAAAAAAGTTAAACACTCTAAAAAAAAAGCATTTCATAGAATTAAGAAGTATTCCTCGATTATGCTAGCCTTGAATGGTGCAAATGCTTTATGGAAAGGAAGACATTCAAAAGTTGAGGCAGAATATTACTCCAAATTCCGCAATTTATAAAATAAATTTGAACATTCTCACGACTTAGTTACGTTTTTCAACAATAAAGAAAAGATTTTAAAGAGATAAGCTTGGCGTAAGATAGAGGGAAGATAACACTATATCAGAATGTTCAAAAAAGCCCTTAATAATTTAAAAATATATCAAGATCAAAGATTGGCAAGAAATCTTTAAAAATGGTAAGCTATATGCCATAAATTGAAACACGATGAGATGCATAACAAAAATAAAAATATTACAACGGGTTCTAAATTTGATTTCTTAATAAACACTGTAATTTACAAAAACATTAGAGTTGCCATCAGTTAATTAAAAAAAAACAGCGCAATGGTCAAATAGTCCCTAGTATTTAGACTTAATGAAATACTACATAAAATAGAGAAAGGAAGGGAAAAGGCTGCACTTCACAAATTATAGAAAAACCATACTTGGCTCAACAAGGCTAAATGGGGGGAGAATATTATCAGTAAAATTTATAAGAAAAAGATGAAAGACGCTATAAAAACCATGATAGATTCTTACAAAAACAAACAATATAAAGTCGATGGTTCAGCTTACAATCTATACAAAATCATATAGGTACACTAACGAAAATTACAGTCCTTTTATTTTAGATGTCTTAGAACTTAAAATTAGAGAATTTTCAAATTAGTCGAAATTCTTTAGAACCAAATTGCAATAAAACAGAAAGATTTATTATTGGGACTAAAAATTAAAAAATACAATTCTTTCACGTGGAGAAAATTGAGGTCGCTTATAATTATTTAGAAATATAATATGTTCGTTGAATTGAGATTGTAATTTAATTTATCAATAATTTTATTAGGAAAAAATAATAATTTTAGTAATGGAATTAGATAAGTAAAGATGGTTTTTTGAATAAATGGGTAAAAAGGGTCGTGAAGGGAATAACTATGAATCCTAAAATTTCAGTTTAAGTCGCTATTTCTCGATTAAAAAACTACGCCATAAGACAAGAAGAAAACATTAAAAAAGGAATAAGTCCTGCTAGAAGTCCTACTAGAAAAATGGATACAAAAACTGAAATATAGTTCGAATAACCAATAGCATCAGCAGAAACTAAAATAAAAGCCAAACTTTTCAATAATGTTTTGAGAGATATTTCATAAAAAGCTCTAAATGTTCCATTCCTCACCATGAAGAGATTGAGTAAAGGATAAACTATGATGTTTTCCAAATATTCTCCAAATAGACAGGAAAATTCTATATCGGATGACCTTTTCTAAAGTAATAAAATGTCTCCTGTACAAAGCCAAAAGCAAAGCCAAAGATTAGCCGATTCAAAAATGAATAAAGTAAATTTCTTAATTTAACATATAGACCGTCAGTGCAAATAGACTAATGATTGTCTTTAAAAAAAAGATGTTAAGCAATAAATCGAATGCATTTTCCAAAATTAAAGTATTTTATTTTTTTTTATAATTTAGGTTTCTGCCTTCGAGAAACTCGAATAATAAAATTTACAAAAACAATTGAAAAATCTATAAAAGGACAGCGAATTGATAAAGTAGGTTGAATAAATGAGAAATAACAATCAATAAATCAAAAAGGACTTAGTGAAAAAGGAAAAAGACCTAGATGATGCCTATGACAACATAACAATGCTAAGTTCGAGGATTACATAGTTAATAACAATAAAATTCGTTAATATCTTAGATAGATATAGCGAATCTTTATTGTATCATGGATTTAGAAAATTAACTGAAAACATGTATAATCCTACATTCGAAGCTGAACTATCTAATATTCTAGCTAGAAGCGAGAGCGAGCAATGATTTAAGATTTACATCATTATGAAAATGAATAATTTTCATATTTATGTAACATATAAAATTTAAATTTAAAATTTTTTATTTAATTTTTTTAAATTTTCTTTAAATTATTAAAAAATAAAATCTAGATTATTTACGAAATTTAATTATTATTTTA
>Ga0194132_10008696_pt1 | contig 14409 bp, 12 predicted proteins | sample TA2KigOf80mmetaG_FD_148612 | JGI IMG/M metagenome (GOLD analysis project Ga0194132, IMG submission 148612) | Freshwater microbial communities from Lake Tanganyika, Tanzania - TA2015054 Kigoma Offshore 80m | ecosystem: Environmental > Aquatic > Freshwater > Lake | place: Tanzania: Lake... | reverse complement strand
TGTTGCCCGGCGGCCGGCCGATCACGTCGTTGATCGGACGCCATGGCCGCGGCTACGCCACCGGCATTCTGGCGACGCTCGACTTCAAGCCGCTCGCGCATCTGATCAACCTCACGGTGCCGACGTTGATCACGGGCCCACGGGCATACGAGAAAGACGTCAAACTCGCCAATGGCTCGCCACGATCGAAAGACTGCGCGGTCAAGCAGACCGAGACATCGGCTGACGCCTGCGCCGCGGCGCTCGAGCACTTGGTCGCCAATGTCGGTCGCACCCCCGAGCCGCCGCCGCCGGGGCCCGCCAAGCCCATCCCCGGCCGGTTGTGGAGCGACTACGTACCGGTCGCCGGCGGACAGATGCATCTTCGCGCCAACGACGATATCGATACGGTCCCGCTGTTGGTGCAGCACGACGCCGCCTCGTCGATCTCGACCATCGAGCCCATCGCCCGCAAGCTGGTCGGCCGGCGGCTGGTATTGGCGTTCGACCTGCCGGGTTCGGGTGAAAGCGACAACACGCTGCCGACCGACGGACTCGATCGCGAGGTCGAGGTCGAGGTGTACGCCGATGCCATTCGAACGGCGCTCGACACGCTTGGTCTCAAGCAGGTCGATTTCTATGGCATGTGGGGCGGCGGGTTCGTCGGGCTCGATTTGGCGCTGAAGACGCCCGACCGCGTGCGGCGTCTAGTGATGTCGAACCTCTTTCAGCACGACGGCGACGAGCAGGCCTCGTTCCTCGCCAACTATGTGCCTGCGGTCGAGCCGGTCTGGCACGGCGGACATTTGATGCAGGCATGGCATCAGATGCGCGACCAGGGCATCTACTATCCGTGGTTCGATCGCACCGCCAAAGGAACGATCAAACGCGAACCGTTCCTCGCGACCGATATGGTACACGAGCGGACGTGCTCGTTGCTCAAGGCCGGCAACATGTATCGCACCGCCTACCGCTCGCATTTCCGGTATCGCACCTACGAACGGCTGGCGAGGTCACCGGTGCCGACGCTGATCGCCACCACCAAGTGGGATCCCAACAATCCGCAGACCCAGGCCGCCGCCAAGGCGGCGCCCAACGCCAAGTTTCAGTATCTCGACGAAGACTTCACGAAGTGGGGTGAGAGCTTCGTGCCGTTTCTGGAGTCGCCCTGACAGCCGCCTCATGCACCCGCTCGCGATGCGCGATGTAAAGGCAGCTCGCGATGAGAATAGCCGCGCCGAGCAGCATGACCGGATCCGGCACATCGCCGAACCAGAAGTATCCGTAGATCAGCCCGTAGACGATGATGGTGTAGGTGAACGGCGATACCGTCGACGCCGGCGCGATCCGGAGTGCGTTGGTCATCAGGATCTGCCCGCCGCCGCAGGCCATGCCCTGCAGGATCAGATAGAACAGCCCGAGTGCATCTGGCGTCCGCCATACTTGCGGCAACAGAGCGCCGAGCACCACCAGCGAGAAGATGGTGAACGTCCAGGTAATGGCGACCGGGTGATCGGTGCGGTTGAGCAAGCGAAGTGAAATCGTCAGCCCGGCGAACCCGATCGATCCGCCAAGCGCCCACAACGCGTCGTCCGCGAACACCCCCATGCCGGGGCGCAGCATGATCAGCACGCCGATGAAGCCGGCGATCATCGCCGCCCAGCGCCGCCAGCCGACTCGTTCGCCCAGCAGCGCGATGCCGAAGGCGACGACCAGCAGCGGTCCGGTGAAACCAATGGCACTGACGTCGGCAAGCGACATGGTGCGATAGGCGATCAGATAACAGGCCATGCCACTGGCGCCGACCATGCAGCGGAAAACCATCAGCACCGGCTGCTTGGTGATCCAGTTTCCCTTGGGCACCTGGCCGATCATCGGCAACAGCACGATCGCCGTGCCAATGGACCGGAAGAACAGAATTTCAATGGGCGAATAGCCATCCATGGCAAGCTGCTTGCCGAACAGATCCTGCAGGCCGTAGAGGCCGATCGACAGCAGCATCAGGGCGATGCCGAACAAACGACGGTCGGGAGAGGCGGTGAGGGGCGGCGGCATGGCGTCTTTCTAGAGGTGAATGGGGTGGTCGCCTACCGGCATTCGCTCACCGATCGGTGATTTGCCATTACAGAAGTGCGGAGGCAGGATGATCCCATGATCGATCGCCGCAAGCTCATTTTGGCCGGAGCCGCTAGCATCACCGCGAGTTCGCGTGCGCGCGCCGCATCGCCGCCCGTGCTGGTCGAGCTGTTCACGTCGCAGGGCTGCTCGTCGTGTCCTCCGGCCGATAAGGTCCTATCCCGCCTTGCCGTGCGCGAGCGGGTGATCGCGCTCGCTTTCCATGTCGACTACTGGGACTACATTGGCTGGAAGGACCCATTCGCCTCGCGCGCCAATACGCAGCGCCAGCGCGATTATGCCTCTGCGTTTCGCAATCGCTCGGTCTACACGCCGCAAATGATGTTCGGTGGTCAGGTCGAACAGGCGGTGCAGTCGGATGCGGCGGCGGAACGAATCCTGGCGCAGCTAAGTATGCCAGCGGATCGCGCGCTTGACGTTGTGATGGTTCGCGATGGCGGAGACGTCATGATCAAGGTTGAAGGCGCCGCGGATGGGACCGAGGTCTGGGGTGCGGCGTTCCAACCGCACGCCGAAACCCGGGTTCGCCGCGGCGAGAATGCGGGACGCGTGCTGAGAAACGCCAACATCGTCCGCCAGCTCAGGAAGCTCGACAGCGAGTTCGTCTGGCGCGATGTCGATCCGGCGTTGGGACTCGCGGTTTGGGTGCAGGATCAAGGCCTCGGCGCCGTGCGGGGAGCTGCAGCGCTGCCACCTTTGATGTCCTCGGCCGCGTGATTGGTTTTGACTCGCGGTGTGTCATCGACTATCTCTCCCGCCGCTATGAAACGCGCTATGCACTTCGCGACCACCACCACGACCCGCTTCGGCGGGCCTGGCTGGTGACGCGCGGCGTTTTGGCAACGTAGCGAAAACCAGAAGGGCCCCGCCGGCGACGGTGGGGCCCTGGTGTTTTCAGGGTCTTTCTCCGCCGCCGGCTTGGCCGCAACACACGGAGAACAGACCCATGAACCACAGCGATCATCGCGAGATCGGCCAACGGCTCGATCTTTTTCACCAACAGGACGACGCCCCAGGCGCCGTCTTTTGGCATCCGCGCGGCTATGCGCTGTACGGCACTGTCGAGAACTACATCCGGCAACGGATGCGCGCCGCCGGCTTTCGTGAAATCCGCACACCGCAACTTCTGTCCCGCCGGCTGTGGGAAGTGAGCGGCCACTGGGACAAGTATCGCGACAATATGTTCACCCTGTCGCATGGCAGCGCCGAGGCGGATCGCGTCTATGCTTTGAAGCCGATGAGCTGCCCGGGCCATGTCGAGATCTATCGCGCCGGACTGTGCTCGTATCGCGATCTGCCAGTGCGGCTCGCCGAATTCGGCGCGGTGCATCGCGACGAAGCTTCGGGTGCGCTCGCCGGCCTGATGCGACTTCGCGCCTTTACCCAGGACGACGCCCACGTCTTCTGCCGCGAGGACCAAGTGGTGGCGGAAGTGGCCAAGTTCGCCGGATTGCTCAACGCAATCTATACCGACTTCGGCTTCGATCGAGTCGCGGTGCGATTCTCAACCCGGCCCGCTGTCCGCGCCGGCGCGGACGATGTGTGGGACAAAGCCGAGGCGGCTCTCGAACGCGCCGCCAACGTCGCGGGACTCAATTATCAGCATCAGCCGGGTGAGGGCGCGTTCTATGGCCCGAAGCTCGACTTTGTGCTGACCGACTCGCGCGGCCGCGAGTGGCAATGCGGGACTGTCCAGTGCGATCTGGTGCTGCCCGAGCGCTTCGACATCGCCTACATCGACGCGAACTCGGCGCGGGCGCGGCCGGTGATGCTGCATCACGCGGTGCTGGGAAGCCTCGAACGCTTCATTGCCGTGCTGCTCGAACACCATGCCGGCAAGTTGCCGTTCTGGCTGGCGCCGGAGCAGATCGCAGTCGCGAGCGTGGTTGATCGCGCCGCCGCGTATGCCCGACGCTGTGTCTCGGCGCTGGAGGCCGAAGGCCTGCGCGCCATTGCCGACGTCCGCGACGAGCGCATTGGCCGCAAAGTCGCCGATGCAGTCGCGTCCGGGACCCCGGTCGTGATCGCGGTCGGGCCAAAGGAAATGGCAAACGACACGGTCAGCCTCCGTCGCCGGGATGGCGCGCCGAAGGTGATGGCGTTGGCAGAAGCGGTCAGAGAGCTGAAAGCGAAAGCAAGGTCTTGAGTGTTACCCCAGTGCCCTCTCCAGCGCCGCCGATAGCCGTTTCGCGAACGCGGCCGGGTCGGTGACCGGCTCGCCCTCGACGATGCGGGCCTGATCCAGCAGCAGGAATGCGGCGTCGTCGAAGCTTGCGCCCGACATGGTCATCAATCTCTTGATCAGCGCGTGCTTGGGGTTGATCTCAAGGATCTTCTTGACGCCGAGCCCGGCGTTCTCGCCGTGTTGCTTGAGCATGCGCGCCAAATGCAGGCTCATGCCGCCGGTGTCGGAGGCGAGCACAACCGGGCTGCCGGTCAGGCGATTGGTCACGCGCACGTCGGCAACCGAGTCGCCGAGGGTCTTTTTGAGCGCCTCGACCAGATCTTTTTCGGCCTGTTCGGCGGCAGCGCCTTTGTCTTCCTTCTTCTCGGGCTCGTCGGCGCCCTTGATCTTGTCGAGGTCCTCGCCCGACTGAACCACGGCCTTGAACGACTTTTTGTCGTAGGTGACGCCGCCACCGGTCCAGAACTCGTCGATCGGATCGGTCAACAACAGCACCTCGATGCCCTTGGCGGCGAAGCCTTCCAGCTGCGGGCTGTTCTTGAGGACGCCCGCGTCGTCGCCGGTGATGTAGTAGATCGCGTCCTGGCCGCTCTTCATGCGGCCGACGTAATCCTTCAGCGACACCCAACCGTCAGCGCCGCTGGTGCGGAACCGCGCCAGTTCCAAGAGGTCATCGCGCCGCTCGAAATCCTCGTAGAGGCCTTCCTTGAAAACCGCGCCGAGCGCGTCCCAGAATTTAGTGTACTCCTCGGTTTTCTCAACGCGCTCTTTGATATCTTTCAAGAGCCGTTTGACGATGCCGTTCTGGATCTTCTTGAGCAGCGGATTGTCTTGCAGAATCTCGCGGCTGACATTCAGCGGCAAATCCGAGGAGTCGACGATGCCGCGGACGAAGCGCAAGTAGCGCGGCATCAATCCTTCGAGCGAGTCCGAAATGAAGACGCGATTGACGTAGAGTTTGACGTTGGTCTTGCGCTCGGGATTGAACAGATCAAACGGCTTGGTCGAGGGCACGAACAGCAGCGCGGTGTACTCGATCGCGCCTTCGGCCTTGAAGTGAAGCGTGTGCCATGGCTCGTCGAAAGCGTGACCAACGTGGTGGTAGAATTCTTTGTACTGCTCGGCCGTAATCTCGGCTTTGGGCCGCATCCAGAGCGCCGAGGCCGAATTCAGCGTCTCTACCTTGGCGTCCTTTTCGCCGGCGATGGGATCGAGGATCACCGGTATGGCGATGTGATCGGAATAGGTTTTGACGATCCGCCGCAGGCGGTGCGGGTCGAGAAAGTCCTCGGCATCTTTCTTGATGTGCAGCACGATCTTGGTGCCGCGGGCGGTGTCGGGCGCATCGGCGACCGTGAACGTGCCCTTGCCGTCGCTGGTCCAGAGGTGGCCGTTGGTGTCGCCGGCCTTGCGCGATGTGACCTCGACCTTGTCGGCCACCATGAACGACGAATAGAAGCCGACGCCGAACTGGCCGATCTGACTGATGTCCTTGGTCTTGTCGCCGCTCAAGGATTTGAGGAACTCGGACGTGCCCGACTTGGCGATGGTGCCCAGGTTGGCGATCAGCTCGTCCCGGCTCATGCCGACACCGTTGTCGGTGACGGTCAGGGTCTTGAGGGTCTTGTCGATGTCGAGGTGGATTTCAAAGGTCGAGCCGCCGTCCTCGACCAGTTTGGGCTCGGCGATGGCCGCATACCGCAGCCGGTCGCAGGCGTCCGACGAATTTGAAATCAATTCGCGCAGGAAGATTTCGGTGTTGGAATAGAGCGAATGGACCACCAGGTCCAACAGCTTGGCGACCTCGGCCTGAAAAGCGTGCTTCTGCTCGGCCGGATTGACTTTGGTTGCGGTGTCCGACATCTGATCCCCGTCAGTTCAGGCCCGCGTACACCGGGCCAAACTACGGCAGTCATATGTGATGATTCGGCCGGCCTCGCAAGGGGCTGTAAACAGCTGAATCGCCACATTGATTGATCCATTTTGACGAGGACCAGATGCAGTCGCCGGCTCATGTTTCTTTCCACGGTTTGGACCACTCGGACGCGGTCGAGGCGCAGATTCGCGAGCTGATCGCCCGGCTGGAGAAGATGTTCGAGCGGATCACAACCGCACGGGTCGTGGTCGAGGCCAAGCATCAAAGCCATGCCCACGCCAACGCCAGCCACAGGCCGTTCCGGGTTACCGTCCATTTGCCCGTGCCAGGCGACGAACTGATGGCGAACCATGGCAAGGACGCGACCAGCCATGCCGACATCGACGCGGCGATCAGGGACGCGTTTCGGGTGATCGAGCGCCAGCTTCGCTCCTACGTCGAGCGGAAAGCGTCGAACGGCCTCAAGCGGGCGTGACCGGGCCGAAATTCCGGGCTAGCGTTGGCGCGTGCCCAACGATGTTTTAGCGCCCAATCCCGGACACACGAGCGGACCCCGCGCGGCCGTGGCGGCCGTCCTGGGGCCGACCAACACCGGCAAGACCTATCTCGCGATCGACCGCATGCTCGGCCATGCCTCGGGCATGATCGGTTTCCCGCTGCGACTGCTGGCGCGTGAAAACTACGACAAGATCGTCCGCCTCAAGGGCAAGGGCGCGGTGGCGCTGATCACCGGCGAGGAGAAAATTCTTCCGCCGAACCCACGCTATTTCATCTGCACGGTCGAGAGCATGCCGCTCGACCGGCGTGTTGCGTTCCTCGCCGTCGACGAAATTCAGCTCGCCGCCGACGTCGAGCGCGGCCACATCTTTACCGATCGATTGCTGCACGCCCGCGGCGACATCGAGACGATGTTTCTCGGTTCGGACACCATCAAGCCGCTGATCCGGCGCTTGGTGCCGAAGATCGATATCGTTCAGCGTCCACGCTTCTCGAAGCTCGCTTACATCGGCGGCAAGAAACTCACCCGCCTGCCGCGCCGCTCGGCGGTGGTGGCGTTCTCGGTGTCCGAGGTCTACGGCATCGCCGAACTGATTCGCCGCCACCGGGGAGGCGCTGCGGTGGTGATGGGCGCGCTCAGTCCACGCACGCGCAACGCCCAGGTCGCGCTCTATCAGTCGGGCGAGGTGGATTACATGGTCGCCACCGACGCAATTGGCATGGGCCTCAACATGGACGTCGACCATGTCGGCTTTGCCTCGCTGTCGAAATTCGACGGTCGCGGGCCGCGCACGCTGACGGCACCGGAAGTGGCGCAAATCGCCGGACGCGCCGGGCGGCACATGAACGACGGCACGTTTGGGCCGACCGCCGAAGCCGCCGAGTTCGACCCCGATATCATCGCCCGCGTCGAGAATCATGAGTTTCCAACGCTGTCGTTTCTGTACTGGCGCAATGCCAGTCTTAGGTTCCTCTCGACCGAGACCCTGCTCGCGGATCTCAAGAAAATGCCCGACGACCCCGCGCTGACCCGTCCGCCGCCGGCGGAGGATCAGCTGGTGCTGGAGGCGATGCTGCGCGACCACGAGGTCAGTGCGCTGGCGAAGGGCCCGGATCGCGTCCGGCTGTTGTGGGACGTGGCTCAGGTGCCCGACTTTCGCAAGGTGAAGCCCGAGAACCACGCGCGCGCCATGGATCAGGTCTTTCGCCATCTGGCCCAAGGGGAAGAGCGTCTGAGCCAAGACTGGATGGCGCGCCAGGTCGAGCGGATCGATCGCACCGACGGCGACATCCACGCGCTGATGGATCGCATCGCCGCGATCCGGACCTGGACCTATGTATCGCACCGGCCTGGGTGGGTTGAAAACGCGGTCGAGTGGCAGGAGAAAACGCGCAGCATCGAAGATCGCCTGTCCGATGCCCTGCACGAAAAACTGACCCACCAGTTTGTCGACCGGCGCACGGCGCACTTGGCGCGACGGCTACGCTCCGATGACTTGATCCGCGCCGATGTTGCCGACGACGGCGGGATCTCGGTGGATGGGCACAAATTGGGACGCTTGCAGGGCCTCAAGTTTGCGCCCGAACGCACCGGCCAGAAATTGGCCGACCGGGCGGTGATCAACGCCGCCAATGCCGCTTTGCGTCCCATTGTCGCCTCGCGGGTCGCGGCGATTGTCGCGGCGCCCGATGTCGAATTTTCGCTCGACGACGCGGCCTGCATCGTCTGGTCGGGTGAGGCCATTGCAAGGCTCGCGCCTGGGCCCGAATTGCTCAATCCGCGCATCGAGATTCCCACCGATGATCGGCTCGACGCGGTGCTGCGCCTGCAGGTGGAGAGCCGTCTCAATACCTGGCTCGCCGCTCATCTCGATGCGGTACTGGGCGCCATGCTGAAGGCTCGCGCCGCCGACGTTCCGGGCGCCGTCAGGGGCATTGTGTTTCAGGTGAGCGAGGGGGCGGGCGCGGTGCGACGCGAGAAGGTCGAGGCCCAGCTGGCCGCGCTCGACGAGGCGGGACGCGGCGCGCTCGCGGCGCTCGGCATCCGGTTTGGTGTCGACACGGTGTACTTCCCCGCCTTGCTCAAGGCGGCGCCGATTCGATTGCGCGCCCTTTTGTGGATCGCGGCACATCGAGATCTGACGTCTCCACCTCCGCCCGCGCCGGGGCGCGTCTCGGTCGCGACCGAGCAGGGCGTTCCCGGCGATTTTTATGCCGCCGCCGGATATCGGCCGATCGCCGGCACGGCCTATCGAATCGACATGCTCGAACGGTTTGCGGCGACAGCACGCAAACTTGCCCGCGACGGGGCTAAGGTGTTGCCGCCCGAGCACCTCTCGCTGCTCGGAATCTCCGCCGAAGGGGCTCCCGCCGTATTAAAGGCGCTCGGCTTCACCGCCAGTGTCGGCGAGGCGGGCATCATGATGTCTTTCGATATCAAACGGGCGCGCCGCCGCCGGGAGAAGAGGTTGACGCCGGTGGCGATCAATCCCGATTCGCCATTTGCGAAACTCAAGTCGCTCTCGCAATGACGTCGCCATCGATACGGCTCGACAAGTGGTTGTGGTTCGCACGCTTCTGCAAGACGCGTGGCCAGGCCCAGGCGTTGATCGAAGCCGGACAAGTATCGGTCGACGGCGTGGTCGTGTCCAAGACGGCGCATGGGGTCAGGGTCGGTCAATCCATCGCGGTCGCGCTCGGCCCAGTCCGCCGCACCGTGAAGGTGGAGGCCGCCGGCTCACGGCGTGGGCCGCCGGCCGAAGCGCGGACGTTGTTTCGCGAAGAAGTTCCACCGGAGCGCCTGACGCCGGGCGAAGCGTCGGCGCCTCACCAGCTTCGCAGCAAGGGTTAGCGAATCTTTCGGAACACCAGCGTGAAATTGTTGGCCGGCATGGCGACCATCGCCACACGGGCGAATCCATGCCTGTCCGCCACGGTCTCGATGTCGGTGACTTCGCGCAGGCCCCATTCGGGGTTTCGGTTGCGGAGGTCTTGGTCGAACGCCTTGTTGCTCTCGGCGATGAAATCTCCGTCGACGACGTAAGGGCCGTACGTGAACAGCACGGCATTGCGGGCGAGCTTTTCGCCGGCGCCGGCGAAGAGGGCCTCGGTCGCGCGCCAGGGCGAGATATGAATCATGTTGATGCAGATTACGGCGTCGATAGAGGCGATCGGCCATGGACGGACGGTCACGTCGAGCGCCAGCGGCGGCAGAACGTTCGGCAGGGCGTCGTCGGCAATGTGTGCGGCAATGCTGGCGCGCGCTTCCGGATTGAGATCGCTCGGCTGCCACGTCACGCCCGGAAACGCCTTGGCAAAATGGGCGACATGAAATCCGGAGCCCGAAGCAATTTCAAGAACCGTGCCCGTCGTCGGTAGCGCCGATCGCAGCACGGCAAGAATTGGCTCGGCGTTGCGCACTGCCGCCGGGGGACAGAGTTTGACTTGTGTCATGGTCTTGGGCTCAAGGTCTTGGGATCAAGGTTTTGGCGTCAAGGTTGTAGGGTTATGGCTTTGGCGCGCCGGGCGAACTGCGTTTGTGCTGTATCGCGTGCAATCATTGGACCCGAAGCCGCTCTTCCCTTGACGCCCCCGCGCAAAATCGAGTACCCGAGTTCGTGTCGTTTTTTCATCGTCGGCGGCAAGCCGGCGCTGCGGGGGAGTTGTCGCACATGACCTACGTCGTCACCGAAAATTGCATCAAGTGCAAATACATGGACTGCGTCGAGGTCTGTCCGGTGGACTGCTTCTACGAGGGTGAGAATATGCTGGTGATTCACCCGGACGAGTGCATTGACTGCGGCGTGTGCGAGCCTGAGTGCCCGGCCGAAGCCATTGTTCCCGACTCGGACGAGGGCGCAGCCGATTGGGTGGCAATCAATAAGGACTACGCCAACAAATGGCCAAACATTACAGCGAAGGGAACCAGCCCCGCTGACGCCGATGAGTGGAAAGATAAACCGAATAAGAAACAGCAGCTTAGCGCCAATCCTGGAAGTGGTTCTTGAAATTAAGGTATTGGTTTAAGAAGATTTTCTAGGTTTTTACCTGTTATTCGACCTCATTTCGTGATACATAATCGCCGATCCGTCGGGGAACCGGCGGATTATTTTTTCTTGGATGAGAAACTTGCAAATAAGACGGTAAGTCTTTGATTTACCACATAAGTCTTGTCTCTCTGAGAAAAATTCCCAGGTGAAAAGCTGTTGCTAATCAGCAACACCCGGGGTGGCGGCCTTGGTCAAGACGTCAACCGATCGGCATCGGTTGATCAGGGGGATCCAGGGCAGGCCGCAACAACAACACAAACGGAGAGAGTGACCGCGATGCCCACCAAAAAGCCTGCCAAGAATGGCAAAAAAGACAGCAAGAACGGGTCTTTGTATTCAGCTGGTGATTTCGTCGTTTACCCTGCCCATGGCGTTGGCAAGGTGACCTCGGTTGAGAACCAACTCATCGCCGGCCAGAAGATCGAGCTGTTTGTCATCAGTTTTGAGCGCGACCGCATGACCCTTCGGGTGCCGGTCATGAGGGCCGAGCATTCCGGCCTGCGCAAGCTATCGACCCGCAAGGTGATGGAGACGGCGCTGTTGACCCTCAAGGGTCGCGCCCGCATCAAACGCGCCATGTGGAGCCGCCGCGCGCAGGAGTACGAGGCCAAGATCAATTCGGGCGACCCGGTGTCGATTGCCGAAGTGGTGCGCGATCTGCACCGCGGCGCGGCCCAGCCCGAGCAATCCTACAGCGAGCGCCAGATTTACGAGCAGGCCCTTGAGCGCCTGTCGCACGAAATGGCCGCGGTCGAGAAGATCAAGCCCGAGGCCGCGACCGCCAAGCTCGAGAAACTGCTCAACGCGGCCTAAGCCAGCCCAGCGTACCAGTTCGCCGTACCAGTTCACCGTACCGGATCCCCTCCGGTCGATACAAAGAAGCGGCTTCACCGGCGGGTGGAGCCGCTTCTTCCTTTTTTCAGCTCGTGACGATCTTGACCGTATCGCCGACCGTGAGCTCCTGCCCGGGCTGAAGATCGTTGAGGACGCGGAACCAGGCCGCATTGAAGCGATCGAAGGGCAATGACGCCGCGAGAGAATCGACCGTGTCGCCGGCGCGCACGGGCGCAACGATGACGCGGAGTGGGCGCAAATTTGCGGTGTCGGCTTCGGTCAGGCGGCGGAAGCTGTAGGTCGTGTCACGCAGACCGGGCGCCAAGGAACGGGTCGATTGCGGCGGCGTCAGGAAAAGGAAACGGTAAACCTGACCACGGCCGGCGTCATAGGCGACCAGCCGAACATCGGACACGCTCTGCTGGCTTTGCAGGCGCGCTGCGCCGGTTGCCGCCGCGAAACCGTTGACCCGGATGTTTTCGAGGTTGTCGAGGGGAACGTCCGCCGCCCATTCGTATTGCAAATACTCGATCAGATTGCGGGCGCGCTGGACCGGCGCCATGTCGAACACAATGGTTCCGCCGCCGCGGGCCTGCGCGATCACGTTCTCGGGCGAGTTTCGAAGTTGAAAACCAGCTGGCACCTCGAAGGAAAACCCAAGACTGCGATGCAGGAACCGCTGGCCGCGCACCAGGCCCTGATCGGGGTCATCCGCGAACATCAGCCCATTGATGGCATCGAGATATTCCGCGCGCCCGACCAGCGGATTGGCGACCGTCACGCCGGCTGCCTCGGCGGTGGCGTCGCGCACGCGCTCGATGGTGCGCGGGTGCGAGGCCATGATGTTGAACTCGTCGACGGCGCCGGGCGGCAGGCCCTGCATTTCGGCCTCGACCTGGCTCTGCTCGCGCATCGAGCCTAGCATCGAGGCCATGGCGGCGGGGTCGTAGCCGGTCCGGGTGAGATACCGGACGCCGAGCGAATCGGCTTCGAGTTCCTGATTCCGGCTGTACTTCTGCAGCAGCGTACCGGCGACCGATTGTCCAAGGTTGACCAGTTCCCGCGAACCGGTGGCGATGCCAAGAACGGCGAGGCCAATGTTGGTGATTGTCGATCGGGTCTGGCCCTGCGCCGCGTGCCGGGCGTTGACGTGACCCGCTTCGTGGGCGAGGACGCCGGCAATTTCCGCTTCGCTGCTGGCCAGCGCCATCAAGCCCCGGGTCAGCGCGATCTTGCCGCCGGGCAAAGCAAACGCGTTGATGATCGGGCTGTTGAGAACGGTGAATTCGTAGGGAAGGTCGGGCAATTCGGTGTTGACGACGATCTTTCGGCCGATGGACGTGACATAGCTTTGCAGACGGTCCTGATTGTAGGCCCCGCCGAACGCGGCAATCACCTCGGGGTAGGCCTTGGTCCCGGTGCGAATGTCGTCGTTGATCGAGGACAAACCCAGCAGCGACTGTTTGCCGGTCGCCGGATTGGCTGCGCAGCCCGACAACATGACGCACCCGCAAGCCAGGGCCGTGCCGCCGCCCAGCAGGCTGCGGCGCGTCAATGTGGTATGGTGGCATCGGTATTGCATTCTGAACTCCGCACTATTTCGCCGCGACTATATAGGGACGCATCATGGCGGGATTAATACGAATTGTCGGCGTCCTTACGGCGCTGTGGCTCGCCGCGGCGCACGCCCAGCGTCTCGATGACCTCAAGGGCGGCGCGGGCGGACCGGTGGCCGAGGTGATCGACGGCGATACCATTCGCCTCAAGCACGCCTCTGCCGATATCCGACTGATCGGCTTGCAGGCGCCAAAAATTCCCTTGGGTCGCAATGGATTCAAGGCCTGGCCCCTGGGCGAAGAGGCTCGCGCCGCCCTGGTCGCGTTGGTCGATGGACGCGCCGTCAGTCTGCGCCTCGGCGACACCGAGCGTGATCGCAACGGGCGCACGCTCGCCCATGTCGTGCGCGACGACGGCCTTTGGATCCAGGGCGAAATGCTGCGGCTCGGCTGGGCGCGGATGTACACCTTTCCCGACAACCGCCGGCTAGCCGCCGAGATGCGAGCGCTGGAGGCTGAAGCTCGCCAAGCCAAGCGCGGCATCTGGGCGCATTCCTATTATGCGATCCGCCGTGCCGACGAGACGGGCCTTGTCGCCGATACCGACAGCTATCAAATCGTCGTCGGGCGGGTCGCCGCAACGGCCAAAACCAAAGACAGGATTTTCCTCAATTTCGGCGACGACTTTCGCTCCGACTTTACCGTTTCGGTCGGAAAGCGCGATTGGCCCGCCTTCGCCGCGATTGATCTGTTGTCGCTGAAGGGTACCGAAATCGAAGTGCGCGGCTGGATTGGCGCGCGTGGCGGCCCCGCCGTCGAGATCACTCATCCCGAGCAAATCGCCGTGCTGAGTCCGGCGCCATGATGCTGACGCCAATCGATCCTGCCGTGCTGCCGGCGATGCTCGCCCGGTTTCGGCGGGGCCTCGAAGACCCGGCGCGCCGGGCCTTCGATCGGATTGCCGTCACGCTCCGTCTCGCCCCCAACCTCACCGCCGATCTCCATCTCGGCCGACACAAAGCGATCTACCTAGCCAGGCAATTCGACATCGCGACGATCGACGAGGAGCCCGCTGCCGCCTTCAGCTGGGACGGCCACGCCATCCGCACCCGGTCCGAGACCAGCGTCGTTTTTCATGAGGTTGCCCACTGGCAGATTGCACTGGCAGCGCGGCGCGCTTTGCCCGACTTTGGCCTTGGTGCCGGCCCCGAAACGGGCCGGATCGCAGACGCCAATGCAGCCGCGTGTGTCGACGCGGCGACCAAGGAGTCGGAAGAGAACTTGGCCTCGTTACTC
>Ga0194132_10008695_pt1 | contig 14409 bp, 12 predicted proteins | sample TA2KigOf80mmetaG_FD_148612 | JGI IMG/M metagenome (GOLD analysis project Ga0194132, IMG submission 148612) | Freshwater microbial communities from Lake Tanganyika, Tanzania - TA2015054 Kigoma Offshore 80m | ecosystem: Environmental > Aquatic > Freshwater > Lake | place: Tanzania: Lake... | reverse complement strand
TAGGGGCCGAGGTGGGTGCCGTAGTACTTGGTCCCGGTCACCAGCACCACCCGCTGCAGGCCCGGCGCAACGGCATCCAGCGCCGACACGGCGTTCACCAGCATGTCCCGGTTCGGGGCGATGTTGGCGGCGTAGCCCGAGGCGGCTCCGGTGGATGGCTGGAAGGCGGCGTAGAAGAGGTGGGTGGCAGCGCGTAGAACAGCCAGCTTCGCCTCCGCCGCCGGACGATCCAGCAGGTCCACGGCGAGGTGGCGGACGTTTCCCCGGTCTTCGCCCTTTCGGCGCGACAGCCCGACCACCTGCCAGTCCGGCAGCCCGGCCAGCCGCTCGACGATGTAGCGGCCGATGACGCCCTGCGCACCGACGACGAGGGCTGTGTTCATTTCGCAACGCTGCAGGAAGGATTCAACTTTTTGCCGGCTCGAACGTTATGCATGTAATCCCCGCGTAAGAAGCTGCGGCAAGGATACGAGCAAACGCCCATGGACTTCATTCGCCGCCTGTTGCGCCCCTTCGACCGCCGCCGCTGGGCGCGCGTGCGGGTCCAATACGGCGCCGGCTACGGCGCGGAAGTGCTGTTCGCCGGCTGGGTGGACCTGCCCAAGGACCTGAAGGGACCGAAGCCGCTTAAAATGCCCCGGAAATGACCCGGGACCGGGCGATCGCCCGCGCAGAACGCTATTTCGACGACGGCCGATTCCTCGAGGATCTCGCCCGGCGCGTTGCCATCCCCACCGAAAGCCAGAACCCGGAGCGCGGCGCCGAACTCAGGCGCTACCTCTCGGAGGAAATGTCCGAGTCGCTGGAGCGGCTCGGATTCGAGTGCCGCATCTTTCCGAATCCGGATGGCAAGCACGGCCCCTTCCTCATCGCCGAGCGGATCGAAGCGCTTGATTTGCCTACGGTTTTCACCTACGCCCACGGCGACGTGATTCGCGGCCAGGACGGGTCCTGGCGCGCCGGCATCGAGCCGTGGAAGGTCCGCGTCGAGGGCGAGCGCATCTACGGCCGCGGCACCGCCGACAACAAGGGCCAGCACACCATCAACATCGGCGCCCTGGCCGCTGTGCTGGCCGAGCGCGGGAAGCTGGGCTTCAACGTCAAGTTCCTGGTCGAGACCGGGGAGGAAATGGGATCCCCGGGCCTGCGGGCGTTCTGCGAGCGGCATCGAGACGAGCTGAAGGCGGACGTGCTCATCGCCTCCGATGGCCCGCGAATCTCGCCCAATCGCCCGACGCTGTTCCTCGGTACTCGCGGCGCGCTCAATATGAACCTCGTCGTGGACCTGCGCGAGGGCGGGCATCACTCCGGCAACTGGGGCGGGTTGCTCGCCAATCCCGGAATCATCCTCGCCCAGGCGTTGGCGACGATCACCGGGCCCAAAGGCGAGATCCGGGTGCCCGAGTGGCGGCCCAATACCCTGACCGCGCGGATCAAGGCGGTTCTGGCGGACATCGAGGTGGACGGCGGAGAGGACTCGCCCGCCATCGACGCGGGCTGGGGCGAGCCGGGCCTCACGCCATCGGAACGCGTGTTTGCCTGGCCCAGCTTCGAGGTGCTTGCCTTCACCTGCGGCAACCCGGACCGGCCGGTCAACGCGATCCCGCCGCGGGCGAGTTGCCATTGCCAGCTGCGCACGGTGGTGGGGATCGATTCGGCCGACGTGGTGCCGGCGCTGCAGCGGCACCTGGACCGGAACGGCTTCCCGATGGTCAAGGTGTCGCGAGCGCGGGCGGAGTTGATGCATCCGACGCGGCTGGATCCGGACCATCCGTGGGTGAGGTGGGCTGCCGGGTCGCTGGAGAAGACCTCAGGGAAGAAGGCGGCGATCCTGCCCAACCTGGGTGGTTCGCTGCCGAACGACATTTTTTCCGACCTGCTCGGCCTGCCGACGGTATGGATACCGCATTCCTATGCGTCCTGCAGCCAGCATGCGCCGAACGAACACCTGCTCGCGCCGGTGGCGCGCGATGCGCTCAGGCTGATGGCGGGGGTGTGGTGGGACCTGGGGGAGAAGGGCGCCGCGCCGCGGGGCTAGGGCAAATCTGCACGATCGCGCACATGTGGCGGCCGGCGCGGCAATCCACGGGATAATGGCGGCCCAATGAAGAACCGGGCCCTTTCCCTCGCGGTCGTGCTCGTCCTGGCCGCATCCACCGCCGCAGCGCAGACCTACCGCTCGGAGGAGCATTCCTTCACCGTCACCCGCGTCGTCTCGGGCCTGAGCCACCCCTGGGCGCTCGCCTTCCTCCCCGACGGCCGCCTGCTCATCACCGAGCGCGAAGGGCGCCTGAGGATCGCCAAGGACGGCAGGCTCGATCCCCAGCCGCTCGCCGGCCTGCCGCAGGTCACGCCGCACGGCCAGGGCGGGCTGATGGACGTGGTGCTGCACCCGAACTACGCGCAGAACCAGCTCATCTACTGGAGCTACTCGGCACGCGGCAGCGACGGAGTCGGTACAGAGGTTGCCCGAGGCAAGCTGGTGGGGAACAAGGTCGAGGGCGCGGAGGTGATTTTCCGCCAGAGCCCGAAGGGCGGCACCGGCAGGCATTTCGGCTCGCGCCTGGTGTTCGACCGCGCCGGGTTCCTCTACATCGCGCTGGGCGATCGCGGCGAGCAGGAGCGGGCGCAGAAACCGGACGACCACGCCGGCTCGGTGATCCGGCTGCACGACGATGGCAAGGTGCCGAAGGACAATCCGTTCGTGGGCAAGGCCGGATGGAAGCCGGAGAAATTCACGCTGGGCAACCGCAACCAGCAGGGCGCGGCGTTGCACCCCGGGACCGGCGTGCTGTGGACGCACGAGCACGGTCCGCAGGGCGGCGATGAGCTGAACGTGATCCGCGCCGGGATCAACTACGGCTGGCCGGTGATCACCTACGGCGTCAACTACGGCACCGGCACGAAGATCGGCGAGGGCACGGCGAAGGCCGGCATGGCACAGCCGGTTCACAAGTGGGTGCCCTCGATCGCCCCTTCCGGCATGGCCTTCTACACCGGCGACAGGTTCCCGCGCTGGAAGGCTGACCTGTTCGTGGGCTCGCTCAAGGACCAGATGCTGGTGCGCCTGAAGCTGGAGGGCGAGAAGGTGGCGAAGGAAGAGCGGATGCTGCGCGGGGTGATGGGTCGCATCCGGGATGTGCGGCAGGGACCGGACGGCGCGCTGTACCTGCTCACCGACGAGCCGATCGGCATCGTCGCGAAACTCGAACCTGCAAGCTAAGCAAGAACCATGGCGAAATACGTCTACACCATGCGCCGTGTCGGCAAGACCGTGCCGCCGCAGCGCGCAATCCTGAAGAGCATCAACCTGAATTTCTTTCCCGGCGCCAAGATCGGCGTGCTGGGCCTGAACGGCTCGGGCAAGTCCACGCTGCTGCGGATCATGGCCGGCGAGGACGACAACTACGACGGCGAAATCGTGCGCATGCCCGGGATCAACGTGGGCTACCTGCCGCAGGAACCCACCCTTGACCCGAAGAAGACGGTGCGCGAGATCGTGCAGGAGGCGCGCGGAGAACTGGCCGAGGCGAAGAAGCAACTGGAGGCGGTCTACGCCGCTTACTCCGAGGAGGGCGCGGACTTCGACAAGCTCGCCGCCGAGCAGGCACGGCTGGAGGCGATCGTGAACGCTGCCGGCGAGGGCGGCCAGGAGCTGGAGATCGCCGCCGACGCGCTGCGCCTGCCGCCCTGGGAGCAGAAGGTGGAAGTTCTCTCCGGGGGCGAGAAGCGCAGGGTCGCCCTGTGCCGCCTCCTGCTGCACAAGCCCGATCTGCTGTTGCTGGATGAACCGACCAACCACCTGGATGCGGAAAGCGTGGACTGGCTGGAGCAATTCCTGCAGCGCTTCCCGGGCACCGTGGTGGCGGTGACGCACGACCGGTATTTCCTCGATAACGCCGCGGGCTGGATCCTGGAACTGGACCGCGGCATGGGCATTCCCTGGGAGGGCAACTACTCCTCGTGGCTGGACCAGAAGGCGAAGCGCCTGGAGGTGGAGGCGAAGCAGGAAGAGGCGCGCATCAAGACCATGAAGGCGGAGCTGGAGTGGGTGCGGCAAAACGCCAAGGGCCGGCAGGTGAAGTCCAAGGCGCGCCTGGCGCGCTTCGAGGAACTGTCTCAGTACGAGCACCAGCAGCGCAATGAAACCCAGGAGATCTTCATCCCGGTGGCCGAGCGCCTGGGCAACGAGGTGATCGAGTTCAAGGACTTGTCGAAGGGCTTCGGCGACCGGTTGCTCATCGACAGGCTGTCCTTCAGGGTTCCGCCGGGGGCCATCGTCGGCATCATCGGCCCCAACGGAGCGGGCAAGTCCACGCTGTTCCGCATGATCCTGGGCAAGGAGCAGCCGGCCTCGGGCAAGATCGCCATCGGCAAGACGGTGAAGATCGCGCACCTGGACCAGTCGCGCGACGCGCTGCAGTCCGAGAACACGGTGTTCGAGGACGTCTGCGGCGGCCAGGACACCATCAGCGTGGGCAGGTTCCAGATGCCTTCGCGCGCCTACCTCGCGCGCTTCAATTTCCGCGGCGCCGACCAGCAAAAGAAGGTGGGCCTGCTCTCCGGGGGCGAGCGCGGCCGGCTGCAGCTCGCCAAGCAGCTGGTCTCGGGCGCCAACGTGCTGCTGCTGGATGAGCCCTCCAACGACCTCGACGTCGAGACCCTGCGCGCGCTGGAAGAGGCGCTGCTGGAGTTCGCAGGCAGCGTGCTGGTGATCTCGCACGACCGCTGGTTCCTGGATCGGATCGCCACCCACATCCTCGCCTTCGAGGGCGAGTCGGTGGCGACCTTCTTCCCCGGCAACTACCAGGAATACGAGGCCGACAAGAAGAAGCGCCTGGGCGAGGAGGGCGCGCGCCCCCACCGCCTGCGCTTCAAGGCACTGAAGGCGTGAGCGGCTTTGCGCCGCCCGGCGCGCACCACGCCAAGGTCTTGGCCGGGCTTCACGCTCAACTGCGCGGACGCAAGGATCATGGCGTGAGGTGAGGGAAGGCACTGAACACGCCGGGGGCGTTGGCCGGCTCCGCCCGGGTGATGTGGCGCGGCGTGAGCTGCGACAGCGCCGTGACCCCGAGCAGCCCGAGGCAGATCTTCACTTCGTCTTCCAGCAGTTCGAGTGTGCGCACCAGGCCCGGCACGCCGGCGGCGCCCAGCCCCAGGCAGGGGAGCCGTCCCAAGCCCACTGTTTTCGCGCCCAGCGCGATGGCCTTCACCACGTCGGTGCCGCGCATGAAGCCGCCGTCCACCCATACCTCGGCACGGCCCGCGACTGCGGCCACCACCTCCGGCAGGACTGCGATGCTGCCCAGGCCGTGGTCGAGCTGGCGGCCACCATGGTTTGAGACATAGACCACCTTCACGCCGTTTTTCACGCAGAGCCCGGCGTCCTCGGCGGTGGCAACGCCCTTGATGATGAGTGGCACGTCGGGGTGTTTGTCCCTGAAGCGCGTGACCTGCTTCCACGACAGGCCCGATTGGAAGTTGCTGCCCGCGGGCGCGGTGGCGCGCCAGGGCTTGACGAAGCCACCGATCAGATCGCGCTCGCGCCGGCTGTACATGGCCACGTCCACGGTGAGGCAAAACGCCTTGTAGCCGTTGTCCTTGGCGCGCTTCACGTGGTCGTCCACCCAGGCATCGTCGCCGCGCACGTAGAGCTGGAACACGCGCAGGTTTTCGGCGGCCTTGGCCGTCTCCTCCAGGCCAGGCTGGCAGACCGAGGACAGCATTTGCGGCACGCCGAAGGCGGCCGAGCCGCGTGCGGCCGCGGCGGCGCCGCCTTCGGCGATGGATTCCAGCCCGCCGATGGGGGCGAGCAGCACCGGCAGCCGCACCCTGCTGCCGAGGAAGTCCGCCGAGCAGTCCACGTGGGACACGTCCACCAGCACGCGCGGGCGGAACGCGACCGAGTCGATCGCCTGGCGGTTGCGGCGCACCGTGGTTTCGGTTTCGGTGCCGCCGACCAGGTAGTTCCACGGCCCGGGCGGCAGGTTGCGGCGCGCGGCCTCGACGACGTGCTGGAGGGTGGGAAAGGCGGCGGCGGTGGTTTCAACGGCGGGGGTGTTCATGGCGTCCCAAGGCTATCACCGGGAGATAGACTACTGCAGGACCGAACAAGAACCGGAGGACAGATGATCCGCACTGTTTCATTCATTGGCGCTGTTCGCGGCCAGCACCGCGGCCCCGGCGCAAGCCTTCCATGAAACTCGTCACGTACCAGGTGGGAAAGGGCGCGCCGAAGGTCGGCGTGGTGCTGGAGGACCGCATCGCGCCGCTGGCGGCGCCAGACATGATCTCGCTGATCGAGAAGGGCCGGAAGGCCATCAAGGTTTCGAACCGCAAAACCATCGCCCTTTCGTCGGTCAAGCTGCTGGCCCCCATCCCGCGCCCGCGCAAGAACGTGTTTTGCGTCGGCTGGAACTACCTGGAGCACTTCGAGGAGGGCGCCAAGGCGCGCGCCCCGGGCGTCGAGCTCCCGGCCCACCCGACCTACTTTACCAAGCAGCCGCTGGCGGTGACCGGGCCTTACTCGGTGGTGCCTTCCCACCCGGACGTGACGCAGAAGCTGGACTGGGAAGTGGAACTGGGCGTGATCATCGGCAAGGGCGGGCGCAACATCACCGAGGCTAACGCCATGAAGCACGTGTTCGGCTACACGGTGATCAACGACGTCTCGGCGCGCGAGATCCAGCGCCAGCACGGCCAGCAGTGGTTCAAGGGCAAGTCGCTGGACGGCCATTGCCCGATGGGGCCGTGGATCGTGACGGCGGACGAGCTGAAGGACCCCACGAACCTGGAGGTGCAGACGCGCGTCAACGGCGTGGTGAAGCAGAACTCGAACACGAAGCACATGTACTTCAAGATCCCGCGCATCATCGCTTCGCTGTCCGCGGGCCTCACGCTGGAGCCGGGCGACATCATCTCCACCGGCACGCCCGCGGGCGTGGGCCACGCCCGCACGCCGCCTGAGTTCATGAAAAAGGGCGACCTGCTGGAGACCGAAATCACCGGCATCGGCCTGCTCCGGAACCGCATCGGCTAGCCGATCAGTAAATCAGGGACAGACCACGATTTCCGCGGAAATCGTGGTCTGTCCCTGTTTTTATTTCTTCAGGGCGGCGAAGGCCTCGTCGACCACGCCCAGGGTGTGGTCGACGTCCGCGTCGGTGTGCTGGATGGAGATGTAGAACTTTTCGTTCGGGTTGTTCAGGATCCCGCGGCGCAGGAGCTCCAGGCCCCACTTCAGGCCGAGGGCTTTGTCGGCGGTGGTGAGGTCCATCCAGTTGCGCAGCGGCTTCTTCTTCGTGAAGCGCACGCCCCATACCGCGTCCTCGCCCGGGCATTGGACATCGAAGCCGTGCTTCGCGCCGGATTCCTCAATGCCCTTGCGCAGGCGCGAGCCGATCGCCCGGAGCCGGTCGTAGACGCCGGGCCTCTTTAGCACGTCCAGCGCCGCGACGCCGGCGGCGGCGCACACCGGGTTGCCGTTCAGCGTGTTGGTGGCCCAGACCACGGTGGAGCGGTCGCGCTTCCTCGCGTCCAGCGGCGACATCGCGTCCGCAGTGCCGGCGATGCACGCGAGCGGAAAGCCGCCGCTCACCGCCTTGCCGTAGGTGGCCATGTCGGGCAGCACGCCGTACTTCTCCTGAGCGCCGCCCCACGCGATGCGAAAGCCGGTGACGATCTCGTCGAAGATGAGCACGATGCCGTGCCTTCTCGTCGCGTCGCGCACCGCCTGCAGGAACCCCGGCTCGGGCAGCAGCACGCGCTGCAGCGGCTCGACGATCACGGCGGCCAGGTCCTTCGCGTTCTTCTCGATCATCGCGACGGCCGCTGCCGCGTCGTTGAATGGGCTCACCAGCACCGTGTCGCCGGTCTGCGCCGGAACGCCCACCGAATCGGGCTTGGCCCGCGGGTAGTCGGAGGGCGTCGAGGGTACCGTGCCCCAGAGGCCGTAGTCGTGCATGCCGTGCCAGGCACCTTCGAACTTCATCACCTTGTTTCGGCCGGTGCGGGCGCGCGCGATGCGCAGCGCGTAGAACGTGGCTTCCGTGCCCGAGCCGGTGTAGTGCACTTCATCGGCGCAGGGCACCGCGTCGACGATCTTCTTCGCCAGCGCGATCTCGGGCTCGTTGAGGAAGTAGTAGGTGGTGCCCTTGGGCAGCTGCGCCTGCACGGCGGCGCCCACGTCCGGGTGCGCGTGGCCGAGCAGCGCCGGGCCGGAAGACAGGTGGTAGTCGATGTACTCGCCTCCGGCGAGGTCCCAGATGCGGCTGCCTTCGCCGCGCGCAACCACCAGGTTCAGGTCGGCGGGCAGCTGGAACAGGCCCAGGCCGCCACCGGCGAGGTAGCGGCCGGCGTCGGCAAGGAGGGAGGCTTGCGCGGCGTGCGCGCCATTGGCGGGGTTCAAGCGGTCTGCTTGCGCTTGTGGTTCATGCCATCGTCGCGCCGGGACCTCCGAGCGCGTCCTCGGCGAGGCGGCCCACGATCCAGCCGTAGGCATCGTCCACCGAATCGGTGCGGTGCACCAGGTCGAGGTCCCGCGCCTCGATCATGCCGTGGCGCAGCAGGGCGTCGAAATTGATCACTTCCTTCCAGTACTCGGTGCCGAACAGCACGATCGGCATCGGCTTGCTCATGCGCCTGGTCTGCACCAGGGTCAGCACCTCGAACAGCTCATCGAGCGTGCCGTAGCCGCCGGGGAACACGACCATCGCCTTGGCCATGTAGGCGAGCCAGAACTTGCGCATGAAGAGGTAGTGGAAATGGAACGACAGCTCGCGCGTCACGTGCGGGTTTACCGCTTCCTCGCACGGCAGCGAAATCGCGAACCCGACGTTGCGGCCGCGCGCCTCCGAGGCGCCCCGGTTGGCCGCCTCCATGATGCCCGGGCCGCCGCCGGTGCAGACCACGAAGCGCCGCTGGTGGGCGGGGTCCAGTCCCTTGGACCAGGCGGTGAGGCGGCAGGCGAGCGCGCGCGCCGACTCGTACCAGGGCGAGCCTTCGCGCACGCGCGCCGAGCCGAAGAACACGATGGTGTCCTCGAGGCCCTGCTGTTCCAGGCGCGCCTTGGGCTCGAGATACTCCGCCAGGATGCGCAGCGCGCGAGCCTCGTTGCTGTTGATGAACAGCGGGTCGCGGTACGACTTGGTCGGTCTCATCCGCGTCCTGCCTTGGAAGCGGGCCTCATCCGCGTCCTGCCTTGGAAGCGGGCCTCATCCGCGTCCTGCCTTGAACGCGGGCCTCATCCGCGTCCTTCAAACGGCATCTTGGTCGCCTTGATGGTCATGAACAGCACGTTGGTCTCGATGGGAAACCCCGCCATGTGCGCCACCGCCTGGCCGACATGGGCGACATCCATCAGCGGCTCGACCTTGATCTCGCCGTCGGCCTGCGGCACGCCCTTGGCCATGCGCTCGGCCATCTCGGTGCGCGCATTGCCGATGTCGATCTGGCCCACCGCGATGTCGTACTTGCGGCCATCCAGCGCGCCGCTCCTGGTGAGCCCGGTCACCGCGTGCTTGGTGGCGGTGTAGGGCGCCGAGCCCGGTCGCGGCGCGTGCGCCGAAATGGAGCCGTTGTTGATGATGCGGCCGCCGCGCGGCGACTGCTCCTTCATCACCTTGAAGGCTTCCTGCATGCACAGGAACATGCCGGTGAGGTTGATATCCACGACGTACTGCCACTTCTCCAGCGTCAGTTCCTCGAACGAACTGCCGGGGGCGTTGACGCCGGCGTTGTTGAACAGGCAGTCGACGCGGCCCCATTTTCCCTTCACCGCGGCAAACAACGCCCTGACCGAATCCTGCTTTGCAACGTCGGTGGGTACGCACAGGGCGCGCTCGCCGGCGCCGGATTCCTGCGCTGTCTTCTGCAGCACGTCCTTGCGCCGTCCCGCGAGCGCGACGTTCCAGCCATCCTTGAGCAGCGCCAGCGCTGCGGCCTTGCCGACGCCGCTGCCGGCGCCGGTGACGATAGCGATCCTTGCCATGTGCGATGTCCTATGCGTGAACAGTCGCGCATGGTAGCGCAGGTCGCTCGATCAGGACCGCTCCGCGCCATGGCGTCGGCGCTCGCCCCGCGCCTCATTGCGGGGTACGTCGCGCGCCGCGGGCATCTCCACCCGAGCCGTGGCGCGCTCGACCGGGCGCTGGGCCGTCGGTGCCACCATTGCCGCTGCAGGCGCGCTCCTGGCGCGCGACCTGGCGCCAGTGACCGGTCATGAGGTGTACCTGCCGCCGCACCTGGAGTTAGTGGTTGTGCACGTGCACCACGCGCACCTGGCGGTGGTGGCAGTCGACGCCGCCGAAGAAGAAGCCCAGCGTCAGGCGGACCGGCGAGCCTCACCAGAACGCCACCGTGACGCCCGGCCGATGGAGGCGCACGTAGCCCGGCCATGTGGCGAGCAGTAGACCGGCTGGTACGCCGGCCACCACCATGGGCCATACACCACGAGCGGATCGTAGTAGGGCAGGTACACCACCTGCGGCTGCGCCGGAAGGCAAGCAGGCAGACCACGCTCGGGTCCCAGTTCTCGCCGGCAGCCGCCAGCAACGCGTTGTCCCCTGTGAGGTGGGGATTGGCGTGCGACCAGCGCGCGGCCTCGACCGGGTCGGCCGGGTAGGTCGCCGCCATCAGCACCTGCGACAGCAGCGGACCGGGATACAGCGCCACCGGCGCCAGCAGGCGGTCGAGTTCGGGCTGGCTGAAGCTGCGCTGCGCCGAGGCGAGCCCCGGCGCGAGCAGCAGGACCGAGAGCTGGGCGGCAGTGAACCTGCGCAGCGTCGTCATCATGCTTGCCTCCTTCAGGCTGATGACGAATGGACTGCCTTCGACGCTCCTGCGCCCGCTCAAATTGAAATGACTTGTTACAGCGGTCGCGGCGCGGCGGCTACTCCACCTTGGCGCCGCAGCCCTTGATCGCCGCCTCGATGCGCGGGGCCTCGGCCAGGATCTCGGTGGCGAAGGCCTCGGGCGAGGCCGAGGGCAGCGCGTCCATGCCCTGCGAGGCGATCTTCTCCTTCACCTCGGGCTTGGACAGGCCGCGGACCGCGGCCGCATGCAGCGTGCGCACGATGTTCATGGGCGTGCCGGCGGGCACGTGCAGGCCGAACCAGAACGTGGACTCGAAGCCGGGAAGCCCTGCGCTCTCCGATCCCGGCACGCCGGGGATAGAGGGCGAGTCCTTGGCCAGGCTCACCACCAGCGGCCGCATGCGGTTGCCCTTGATGAAGCCGGTCACCGTAGGCGAGGTGGCGAACATCATCTGCGTGTCGCCGGCCAGCAGCGACTGCGAGGCCGGGCCGCCGCCCTTGAACTGCACCGAGGTGATCTTGACCCCGGCCACCGCCTCGAAGGCGCAGGCCGCCAGTTGCGGCGCCGAGCCGAAGCCGGCGGCGGCGTTGAACAGCTTGCCCGGGTTCGCCTTGGCGAAGTCCACCAGCTCGCGCAGGGACTTGAAAGGCGAGTCGGTCCTCACCACCAGCACCGTGGCGCCGTTGGCGACGCGCGACACCGGGATGAAGTCCTTGAAGTCGTAGGCGAGGTTCTTGTACAGGTTCTTGTTGATCGCGTGGTTGCCCTGGTTGAGGATGGTGTAGCCGTCCGGGACCGACTTGGCGACGAACTCCGAGGCGATCGAGCCGCCGGCGCCGGGCTTGTTCTCCACGATCACCGTCGCCTTCAGTTCCCTGGAGAGCTCGTCCGCGATCAGGCGCGTGGTGAAGTCCCCCGAGCCGCCCGGCGGGTAGCCCACCACGATGCGGATCGGCTTGACCGGGTAGTCCGCCTGCGCGAAGGCCGCCGCCGAGGCGGCGAGCAGCGTGATGCCGAGGAGTCTGATCATGTCATCTCCCGTGGAATTGGGGCGAGCGCTTCTCCATGAAGGCCTTGCGGCCCTCCTTGTGGTCCTCGCTGGCGAAGCAGGTCTCCACCAACTGCATCGCCTGCTTCATGTCGCGGTCCTGCGGATCCTTCAGCGCCTGCTGCACCGCGAACTTGGCCGCCGCGACGGTGAGCGGCGCATTCTCGGCGATCATGCGGCAGGTCTCCGCGGTCGCCTTTTCCAGCTCCGCGACCGGCACCACGCGCGAGACGAAGCCCATGCGCAGCGCCTCGGCGGCGCCGAACTTCTTCGCCGTGGTGAAGATCTCCAGGGTGTTGGCCGCGCCGATCACGTTCATGAAGCGGCGCACGCCCGCGGGGCTGTAGCCCAGGCCCAGGCGCGCGGCCGGCATGCGGAACACCGCGTCCTCGGCGCAGATGCGCAGGTCGCAGGAGGCAGCCAGGCCGAGTCCGCCGCCGATGCAGATGCCGCGGATGCTGGCGATCACCGGTTTGCGGGCGCGCATCGGCGCGGTGTAGGCGTTCTCGACCGCCTGGTTGTACTCGGCCTGCGCCGCCACGGTGCCGCGCAGCCTCTCGAACTGCGAGATGTCGGCGCCGGAGATGAAGGCCTTCTCGCCCTCGCCCTTCAACACGATGACGCGAACGGCCGGGTTGGCATCGAACTGCGCAACGGCGACCGGCAGGCGGCTCCACATGTCCATGGACATGGCGTTGAGCTTCGCCGGGTTGGCAAACACGACAGTGCCGACGGCGCCATCGATCCGGGTGATGATTTCAGGCATCAGATCACTCCCTTGTTCTTGAAATCCTCGATCTCGGCGGCGCCATAGCCGGCTTCCCGTAGCACCTCGGCGGTGTGCTCGCCGCGCTCCGGTGTGGCGGTGGACAGCCTCGGCGGCGTGCGCGACAGCTTGATCGGGTTGTTGATCAGGTTGAGCGTGCCCAGCTTCGGATGCTGCACCGGAACCGAGGCCTGGAGGTGCTTCACCTGGGGGTCTGCGAAAACCTCGTTCATGGCGTAGATCGGGCCGCAGGGCACGCCGGCCCGGTTCAGGATCTCGACCCACTCGGCGCTCTTCTTCGAGGCCAGCGCCTGGTTCAGTTCGGCGTTCAACCGGACGCGGTTCTTCGCCCGGTCCTCGGCGCGTCTGAAATCCGGATCCTGGTACAGATCCATGCGGCCGGTGGCCTCGCAAACCCGCTGCCACATCGCCGATCCGGCGGCGGCGACGTTGATGTAGCCGTCCGCCGTCCTGTAGGCGCAGGTGGGCATGCTGGTGGGATGGTCGTTGCCGACCTGCTGCGGCACTTCGCCGGACATGGTGAAGCGAGCGGCCTGGAAATCGAGCAGCTGGATCCCGGCCTGGAGCAGGTTGGACTGCACCCACTGGCCTTCGCCCGAGCGCTCACGCTCGTAGAGGGCGGTCATCACCCCCAGCGCCGCCAGCAGGCCGGCGCCGACATCCGCCACGGCGCAGCCGACCCTCATCGGTCCGGCGCCCGCAGCGCCGGTGACCGACATGATCCCGGAGAGGCCTTGCGCGATCTGGTCGAAGCCGGGGCGCGACTGGTAGGGGCCGTCCTGGCCGAAGCCGGAGATGCTGGCGAGGATCACTCGCGGGTTGATGTCTTTCAGCGACTCGTAGTCGAGGCCGAGGCGGAACTTGACATCCGGGCGGTAGTTCTCGACCACGATGTCGGCGGTCTTCACCAGCCGTGCGAAGATGGCCTTGCCCTCGGGCGCCTTCAGGTTGAGCGTGATGGCGCGCTTGTTGCGGTGCAGGTTCTGGAAGTCGGCGTTGTCGCGCGCCCCGCCCAGGTCCTCGGCTTCGGTGGTCTCGATCTTGATGACGTCGGCGCCGAAGTCTGCGAAGTGGCGCACGCAGGTTGGGCCGGCGCGCACCCGGGTGAGGTCGAGGATGCGCAGGTCGGCGAGCGCGCGCGAAGCGTTGATTCTCGGCATCTGCGGGTCGGTTCCGGAAAATTTGAATGATAACCCGGCGCCGTTGGCGCACAATCGGGCATGGCCAAGCCGGTGTGGCGCGACGGGCCGCGCCTGCGCCTGGCGCGCGCGCTGGGCAGACGAACCGCCGCTGGCACCGTGGGCCACCGGCAGCAGCCTCGCTCAGCGCCCCAGCGTGACGGTGGCGACGCCGACCACCAGCAACGCCATGCCGGCCAGTTCCAGGCGTGTCAGCCTTTCGCGGAACAGCTTCATCGACAGGATATAGGCGAACACCAGCTCCACCAGCCCCAGCGTGCGCACGTGCGCCGCCGGCGCCAGCGCCAGGCCGGTGAACCAGCCGGCCGAAGCCGCAGCGCCCATGAAGCCGGCGAGGAGCGAGGCGCGCCAGGCACGCGCTGCTTTCCAGATCACCGAGGGCTCGCGCACGGCGAGCCAGCCGCCCAGCAGTGCGGTCTGCACCAGTTGCGCCGCGAACAGCGTCGCTGCCGCCGCGATGAGAAAGCCCGCCCCCGGCAACGCCAGCGTCGCGCCGCGGAAGCCGACCGCGGCCAGCGCAAAGGCGGTTCCCGAGGCGATGCCCAGCAGGCTCGCGCGCGTGG
>Ga0194132_10008693_pt1 | contig 14410 bp, 11 predicted proteins | sample TA2KigOf80mmetaG_FD_148612 | JGI IMG/M metagenome (GOLD analysis project Ga0194132, IMG submission 148612) | Freshwater microbial communities from Lake Tanganyika, Tanzania - TA2015054 Kigoma Offshore 80m | ecosystem: Environmental > Aquatic > Freshwater > Lake | place: Tanzania: Lake... | reverse complement strand
GAGGGGCGCGGCTTGCCACGCACGCAGCTGCGCGGTGGTCTTCGCCACGAATCGTCGGCTGACGCTGCTCTTGCTCGTCCCGCGACTCACCACACCGACCGGGACCGGCTCCAGACTGCGCGCGTACTGGCGCGTCGCCACGCCCACCGCCAGACAGTCGACGTTTCGGTCCGCGTCGAGCCGATTGGCGCGCCGTTGCCCTGACAGGATCCTACGATCAGCGAGGCCAGGTCAGGGCTCGACTACGAAGATCTTCGTTGAAAAATACGAATACGTTCGTATATCGTCTGAGCTATGCCTCGACGCCTTCCAGCACGTTGGCCCAAACCCTCCCCCGCCGAGCTGGAGATCCTGGCCGTGCTCTGGGAGCGGGAGGAAGCAACCGTCCGTCAGGTCTACGAGGCCCTCGAGGGGCACCGCAGCACGGGCTACACCACCGTCTTGAAGCTCATGCAGATCATGGCCGCGAAAGGATTAGTGGTGCGGAACGAGTCTGCCCGCGCGCACGTTTACTCGGCGGCGCCACGCAAGGATGAGACGCAGGGCCGGCTCGTCGACGATCTGATGGAGAAGGCGTTCGGGGGATCTGCAGCTCAGTTGGTGCAGCGTGCGCTGTCACAGCGCCGCGCGACCAAGAGCGAGCTCGCGGATATCAGGCGGATGTTGGATGAGTTCGAAGCGGGCAAGCAAGGAGGCCGATCATGAGAGTCCTCGGCTGGGCGCTGATCCACTTTCTCTGGCAGGGAGCCGCAATCGGCGCGCTCCAGGCAGCCATCCTCGCGGTCGTCCCGAGATCCACACCACGCATCCGGTACGCGTTCGGCTGCGCGGCGCTCGTGGCCATGGTCTGCTGCCTCCCGCTGACCGTGGCGTACCTCGGCCAGGTTGCCCCCATGTCGGCGCTTCCCGCCATCGCCGCGTTCAACGACGCAGATTCGCCCGCAGCGGCGTCGTCGGTGCTGGAAGCGATGCGTTTGCGGTTCGAGGACTATTTGCCGTGGCTCGTGGCAGCGTGAATGCTGGGCGCGGCCGTCCTGCTGGGACGGGTCACTGGCGGTTGGCTCGTATCTCGGCGATGGGTACGACACGCGCTTCCATTGGACCGTGACATCGGTGCTCTTGCCTCGCGGCTCGGTGTCGCCCGAAGGGTCGACGTCCTCGTGTCGCCGCGAGCAGTCGTGCCACACGTCGTCGGGTGGGTGAAGCCGGCGGTGGTGCTGCCATTCGCCGTGGTCAGCGGGTTACCAGCCGCGCACCTGGAGGCGATCATCGCGCACGAGCTTGCGCACGTGGCGCGACACGACTTCCTGGTCAACCTCCTTCAGACGCTCGCTGAAAGCGTGCTGTTCTTTCACCCCGCGGTCTGGTGGACGTCGGCGCGCATTCGCGAGGACCGCGAGGCTTGCTGCGATGACATGGTCGTCGCGCTGACCGTCGACCCCGGCGTGTACGCTCGCGCGCTGCTCTCGATCGAGCACACACGAACGGATCTCGTACCGGCCGCCACGGGATCGGATCTGCGGCAACGTATCGAGCGCATGCTGCGCGTGCCCTGCCGAGAGACCCGGGTCGCACCCTTCTGCGTGGCCGCGTCAGCGCTCATGTTGATGGTCGGCGCCACGTGGCTGCAGGCGGGGTCCATCGGGTTGGATAGGCCGCCGGCGTGGCGTGACGTGCGCGCCGAAACCATGACCGAAGGCGCTGAGGGCTCGCCAGCCCCTCGGATGACGCAGGCACCTGAAGCGCCCGCACCCGCAGCGCCACCGGCACCGCCAGCACCCTTGGCGACGTCTCCGTCGCCGACCCCGACACGTCCAGCTCCGCCGATCCCTTCGATCCCGCCAAGCCCACCGTTCCCGCCGCCGTGGCTTGACGACGAGTCGATATCCGAACATGTCCAGCGCGCTCTGGAGCACGCGCGGGAAGCGATGGCGGAAGCATCAGCGACGCTCGAATCGGACGCGTTCAAGGCCGATCTCCGCCGGAAGCTGGAGGAAGCGGGGCGGCAGGCGCAGGACGCTCGTCGAGCGCTGGAGCGTCTGCGCCCCGCCCTCGAGCGCGCGCGGGCTGCCGCCGAAAAAGCGAAGGCGCGACACCGAGCGCTGATGGGCAAGGAGATGAAGAAGGCGATCGACGCGGCAAGAGCCGCCGCCGAACAGGCGCACACGGCGGTCGAATCGGAGGAGTTCAAGAAGGAGCTGCGCGAGGCGCTCGAGGAAGCGCTCCGCGAGCTGCGCTCGTTCAGCGAGCGCGAACGCCGAGACGGTCGCTGACGGAGCGGGCCGACCTCTTCGAGCGCCAACGCGCGGTCCGCTTCGCTGCGGACCGTGTGCTATCCCACCACGTCAGAACACTCGGCCGCAGTCACCTCATCACGTTGGTGGGTCCAACCCACCGATCGTCACGCCTGACCGAGCTCCTCGGATAAGCTGTCTCCATGCGAGCGACTGCGGTTGTCCTGGTCGTCACCCTCTGCGCATGCGCGCCGTCAACGCCGCTTCCGACGGCGCCGCCGGATGCCGAACGCGGGGCGACAGTCTTTGTGGGTGCGCGGCTCCTTTCAGGGACCTCCGACCCGCCGATCGAAGATTCTGCATTCGTCGTGGAGAAGGGACGCTTCGCATTCGTGGGAGCGCGCAGCGCCGTGATCATTCCCGAGGGCGCCGCGTGGGTTGATTTGACTGGCAAGACGGTCATGCCGGCCATGATCGACGGGCACTCGCACATCGGCTACGTGAGGGGGACGACGAGCGGTCCGGCGAACTACACGCGCGAAAACATCATCGACCACATGCATCGGTTCGCGTATTACGGCGTGGCGGCCAGTCAGGCGATGGGCTCCGATTTCGGCCTGCTGCCGTATCTCATGAGAGATCAACTGGCCGCAGGAGTCGATCCAGATGCGGCCCGGTTCCTGACCGCCGGCCGAGGCCTCGCTCCGCCATCGGAGATCAGCCCCTCGAACATGCGCCACGCGGCCTTCGTGGTGACGACTGAGGACGGTGCGCGGGCCGACGTCGTCGAGCTCTCGTCCCGCGGCGTCCGGATCGTGAAGACATGGGTGGACGATCGCGGCGGCGCCAACACGCAGAAGCTCGCCCCGAACCTCTATCGAGCGATCATCGACGAGGCCCACCAGCGCGGTATGCGCGTGGCCGTACATGCGACGGGAGTGGCTGACGCCAAGGAGCTCCTTCGCGCCGGCATCGACATCTTCGCGCACATGATCAGCGACGTCGATGATGAGCTGGAGGCGCTCTTCCGGGAGCACCCCGGAACGGTCGTGTTGCCGACGCTGCCCGCTCCACGCCTGGCGGTGCACGCGCCACAGTTCGAGTCGCCACCTGCCTTGTTGACCGACACGATCTCGCACGCACAGATCGAGCGGGCGCGCGCACAACGCGCCGCGCTCACTGGCGAGGCCGCAACGCGAGCGCAGGAGTCATGGGCCAAGCTCGCGCGCGGCGTCGCGCGTCTGCACGCCGCCGGCGTCAAGCTCGGACTCGGCACCGATGGCGGTGGCCAGAACGGCGGATTCATCGGCTGGACTGCACACGCCGAGTTGGAGAACCTGGTCGCGGCCGGGCTGTCGCCCGCGCAGGTGATCACGATCGCGACGAGAAACACGGCCCAGATCCTGGGCCTCGACGATCTCGGCCTCGTCGCCCCTGGCAAGAGCGCCGACTTTATCATCCTCGACGCCAATCCGCTGGACGACATCACCAACACGCGGCTGATTGCCGACGTCTATCTGCGGGGACATCGCGTCGATCGCGCCCTACTCAAATCGACGTTCGCGAAAGAGATGGTGGCGAAGTAGGAGAACCAGCGAGAGTCAGCCTCGCGCCCCGCCGCGAAGCTCATCGAGCTCCAACGCCGCGAGCAGCACCACCGCTCCTGCTCGATCATCGGGGCCATTGGTGACGGGCCGCGTGAGGTAGTGCTCCTTCGACGAACCGGCGCCGGTACTCGAACAGACATCGCGGATCGAGCCATCAGTGCCTACGCGCGCGAGGATCGCCGCCCACGCCCGGTCGATCGCGGGCACGACGCTCTTCTCCAGCCACCCCAGCCGGACGCCGCGCGCCATCGTCGAGAGGAACAGCGCCGTCGACGTGAGCTCACGGTACGCCGCTGGCTCGTCGATCACTTGCCGCCAGGTCCCATCGTCGGATTGGAACTTCAGGAGCGCTGTCACGTGCGTACGGTACACGGCCAGCAGCCGCGCACGGTCTGGTGCGTCCGCGGCCAGGTGCTGCAATGCATCCGCAAGCCCGAGTGAGGCGAAGCCGTTTCCGCGGCCCCAGGCATGCGGGCCATTGGTGGCATGGATGAACACGCCGTCGGGACGTTGAAGTTTGCCGGCATACGAGAGCAGAAGACGCGATGCCGCGCCGGCGTATCGCGCGTCCTTCGTGAGCGATGCGACGCGCACCAGTGGAGCAGCGCCCATGTACATGTCGTCAGTCCACCCCGCACCAAACCGCACGACCTCCTCCGGCTGCTGCGGCAGGATGAGATCGGCGGCCGCCTTCGCCAGATCGGCGGCGGCTTTGTGGCCCTCCGACAGCGCCAGGTCAGCAAAGGCGATGTGCCCACCCAGCGAAGCCAGCGAGTTCTTCTCTGACGTCACCGGCTTCTCACCCGACAGAAACGGCCGCATCTCCATCTTGGCCTTGTCCCCCCAGCGCGGCTCTTTGGTCCGCGCGGAGAGCCGCAACGCTCCCGACCAGGCCAGCGCGGGGATGTAGCTCATGATCGGCGCCATTGGATAACGCTCTGCCATCCGACGCGCCACATCTAATGGTGCCGTCGACGTTTTCAGTGCCTCGAATGGCTGCGCTGCCTGCGACTGGACGGCAGGGGCCGCCTGAGCCATTCCGGCCCCGGACCCGCGAACACTGGTCGTGACGAACGCGCCGACCGCCAGACGCGCCCCGGCCGACAGCACGCGTCGACGTGTGAAGTGGCTGTGCATAGGTCGTTACATCCGAAGGAATCGGTTGACCTTGACGACGATGGAGCGGTTGCGCAGGTTGGGAAAACGCGGGGCCAGCGTGTCGCGCTCCTCGTTCACCACGACGAAGAGCTCACTGCCGGGTCGATACTCCCATCGGAGTCGAGCGTTCACGCTGACCCGGTTCGTGGTGTTGTTGTACTGCACGAGCGCGCTCGCAAACATGAACGGCGTCACGGTGTAGGTGATCCGTGAGGTCGCCAGCGTGGTGACGAACTCCCCCACCGGCAGGTTCACCCAGTTCAGCGAGACGCTCGGTTCGACCGACAACCGATTGGTCACACGCGCCCGGCCGCGCGCGTACCCGATCGTCGTGCGATCGCCGCCGAAGAAGGTGCCCCGCTCCGCCTCGATCGACCCCGAGATGCCGCGCTGCTGCCCGAACTGGAACGAGCCACGCGCCAAGCCGAACGCGTAGACACCGGGCAACACGGACACCTTCGGGGCGATGGGGAACGTCTGACTCAGGTACTCGTAGGAGTCGGTGTACACGAACTGGAATCGGTCGCTGTTCTGGAACTCGATCTGGAATTCGCCCTTGGCCTCGCGTGTGGCCAAGCGTCCGCGTCCGTCCTCGATGTACGCGAGCGAGCCGGTGTAGTAGTACTTGCGCACCCGCCTGGCGACCCTGGGCCGAGGGCTGAACCGAAAGAGCCCGAACGAGCGCCGCATGTCGTCGCGGCGCACGAACCCGAGCTCCGGGTTGAAATTGTCGCCGACCGTCAGCCGCTCGATCTGAACCCCGTAGCGGTCGCCGAGGTAGTCGAGTTGCGCCTGGTAGCTCACGTTGTCGGTGTTGATCCCGCCTTCAGTGTCCGATCGCGCCCAGTACGTGTTGATGCTGAAGTTGGTGAAGAACGCGAACGTCGCGTCCATACCGTAGACCGTGTTCGCGCCGAGGGGGGTCACGGCCGACCGCGAGCGCTGGGTCGCGAGCAGGCCGATGCTGCTCCTCCGGAGGATGTCGCGCTTCAAGCGGAGCACCGAGAAGTTCGTCTGCGGCGTGGCAGCGACGGTGGCCGTGCCCGCGTCGCGTCTGGTCTGGATGTTCAGCGCACCGATACTGAACCGACCGACACGACCCGTGAGCCTCGCACCCGTCTGAATCGGGATCTCGCGTCCGGCGTTCAGGCCGATCCGACGACTGTAGAAGAGGATCGGCGCCTCGCTGGGCGTGAAGAACCCACCGCCACCACCGCCACCACCGCCACCACCGCCACCACCGCCACCGAAGTTGCCGGCGCCGAACTGGAAGGTACCCTGATTCTCGAGGAAGAACTCTCGCTTCTCAGGAAAGAAGAGGGAGAAGCGCGTCAGGTTGACCTGCTGTTCGTCCGCCTCGACCTGCGCGAAGTCCGTCTTGTACGTGACGTCGGCCGTCATGTTCTGGGTGATGCCGTACTTGGCATCCACACCCCAATCGCCGCTCGGCTTGTTTCGCAACTGCGGCGAGACATCGAAGTTGGTCGCGACGTCGCCAATGACGTACGGCTTGATCTCGACGGTTCGCGTGCCCGTGCCGGTTGGCGCCTCGATGCCCACGAGATTCGCGGCCATCGACACCTGGAAAATGCCGCGTTGCCCCAGAGAGTTGGGAATGGGCGTGAGGTAGTCGATTTCGTTCTTCCAGCGGATTCGTCGATTGACCTGGAAGCCCCACACCTGCTCCCGTCCGGGCCGGTATCGCAGCGACTTGAAGGGGATGGCGGTCTCCACAGTCCATCCGCCCTCAAATCGTCCGGTGGCAAACCGCCAAATCGGATTCCAGTCCGCGTTGTATTGACGCTCGTTGGAGATCTGGCCATCCATCCGGCCGCCGAGCGGATTGACCACGAACGACACGCCGTTCCGCTTGTCGTGGTACGTGTCGAGCAGAAAGCCGATGCCGTCGTTCTGCAGCAGGTTGAAACTGTCCCGCCGCATTTCGTTCAGCACCATCTTGTCCAATTCGCTCTCGTAGCATTTGAACGTCACGTAGACCGCGTTGTCGTCGAAGAGCACCCACACCTCGGTCGGCTCGCTGGCGGGAGCGAACTCCTTGGGCTCACTTTGCGTGAAGCCCCCGACGGGACGTGCCGTCTCATAGATCGCCTCATCGAGGCGCCCGTCGACGCGCATCGGCGTCGTCACGCGAAGCGCTCGAACCGTCACGCGTCCGCGATCGTCGCGCGCGACGGTCTCAGGCAGCTCCGGCGGCGGTGGACCGTCGATTTCGTTGGCGAGCGCCGAGCGCGGCGCCACGGCCGGCGTGTCGCCCTGGCCGCTCGCTGTCTGGCCCCATGCTGAAGCGGACCACAGCCCGCCGAGGATTAGACCAACCACCACCGGCACACACCCGCCCATCCGACCAGGAGAATAGCACGGCCCCGACTGGTTCGACCGCCGAGGCGCCCGCCGCACTCATTGCCGAGGCACCAGGGATCGTCAGCAGGGCGGCCGCCGACCAGATCGGGAGTTGGAGCTTGGTTCCGGTGGGCGGTGTCGTGTGAGGCCGGCGGCGACTCAACCGCCCGGCGTCCAGAGGCGCGGCTTCCCCTCACCCGCCAGCGCGAGGGTCAAGGCGTTCAAGCGCTTGACGAACCCAGCCGAATCGTCGAGCGCGGCCCCTTCGGCGAGCAGCGCTTGATCGAAGAGCACGTGGGTCCAATCACCGACGAGAGCCGCATCCGATTCGCGCTTCAAGCGCTGGACGATCGGATGGTCGGGGTTGACTTCGAAGATCGGCCGGCTCGACGGCAGCATCTGCCCCGCCTCCCGCAGCAAACGCTCGAGATGGCGGCTCATCCCGTGCTCGTCCGCCACCAGACACGCCGGCGAATCCGTCAGCCGATCCGTCAATCGCACTTGACTGGCGCGTTCCTTCAGCACGTCTTGCATGCGCGAGAGGAGATCCTTGAAGTCCTCTCGCTGCGCGGGTTGAGCGGCGCTCACGCTCTCGGCGCCCAGCTTGCTGACGTCGAGGCTCCCCTGCGCGGCCGACTTCAGCGGCTTTCCCTGGAACTCCGTCAGGTGCGTCACCACCCATTCGTCGACGCGATCGGTCAACAAGAGCACCTCGACGTCGTGCTTTCGAAACGCTTCCAGGTGGGGGCTCCCGATAGCCGCCGGAAGACCGTCGGCGGTCAGATAGTAGATGGCGTCCTGGCCGGTCTTGAGTCGCCCGACGTAGTCCGCAAGCGAGGCGGATGGTGTCGCGCCATCGGCCTTCGTCGAGGTGAAGCGTAGCAACTTGGCCAGGCGGTCGCGGTTCGATGGGTCCTCGACAACGCCCTCTTTGATCACACGGCCGAACTCGGTCCAGAACGTCCGGTACTTCTCTGGCTGCTTCTCTGCCAGATCCTCGAGCAACGCGATCACACGCTTGGTCGACGCGTTCCGAATCTGGGCGACATCGGACGACTGCTGCAGGATCTCGCGCGACACGTTGAGTGGCAAGTCGCTCGAATCGATGATGCCGCGCACGAACCGCAGATACGCCGGCAGCAACTCCTCCGCTGAGTCCATGATGAACACGCGACGAACGTACAGTTTCACGCCGTGACGGCGGTCGCGGTCCCAGAGATCGAGCGGTGCCTGACGCGGCAGGAAGAAGAGCTGCGTGAACTCTTGCCGGCCCTCCACCTTCGCGTGGGTCCACGCGAGCGGCGCTTCGAAGTCGTGGCTCACGTGCTTGTAGAATTCTTCGTACTCGGCCTCACTGATGTCGGCCTTCGGTCGCGTCCACAGTGCCGAGGCCTTGTTGACCTGCTCCTCTTCGTCGGTCAGAACCTGGGCTTTCTTGTCGGAGTCCCAGCGCTCCTTCTTCATGAAGATCGGGAATGTGAGGTGGTCGGAGTACTTGTGGAGGATCGTTCGGAGTCGCGACCCGGAGAGCAGATCATCGTCTCCCGGACGCAGGTGGAGCGTGACCTCGGTGCCACGCGCGTCTTTCTGCACCGTTTCGATGGAGTACTCACCCTCGCCGGCGCTCTCCCAGCGGACACCGGCGTCGGCCGTCGCATCGGCTCGACGCGTCACCAGCGTCACACGGTCCGCGACGATGAACGACGAGTAGAAGCCGACCCCGAACTGTCCGATGAGCTGGGCCTGGACGCCCGGCTGCGGTGAGGCCGCATCGGAGGTGAGCCGGTCCAAGAACTCCCGGGTACCGGACCGTGCGATGGTTCCGATATGCTCCACCACCTCTTGCCGAGACATGCCAATCCCGTTGTCGGACACCGTGATGCTGCGGGCGGCCGCGTCGTAGCGAACATCGGTGCGGAAGTTGGGGTCCCCTTCGAGAATCAGGCCCTGCGCGACCTGCTCGAAGCGCGCTTTGTCGCACGCGTCCGACGCGTTCGACACCAACTCGCGCAGAAAGATCTCCTTGTTGCCGTACAGCGAGTGCACCATGAGGCGCAGCAACTGCTTGACCTCGGCTTGGAATCCGAGTGTTTCCTTGGAAGACATCGCGAATCGTCTCCTCAGCGCGTGACACGTCTGTGTAGTGAGCGACCGGAACGTCGGCCGGGTATGACGTCCTGCCCTTCACGATAGACCAGACGAGCTGAGGCTCACAATCGGGCGCTTGGCCGGTGGCCGCCCGCCGGCGCCAGAATCCGAAGTTGATCGGCACGGACATGATCACGGTGACCGCCTTCCCGTCGACGATCGTGGGCTCGTATTCCCACCGTCGCACGGCCTCGAGCGCCGCGTTGTCGAACTTGAACGCGGGCCCGACAGTCTTAGCGGCCTCCACGAGGCCGCTCGGACCGATCCGGATCTCGACAACGACCGTCCCTTGATCGACGCCGGGGGTCGCGTCGGCTGGAAATACGGGATCGACGCGCTCGCACAGCGTCGGTGCCTGCTGCAGCATGCCAGCGGTTTCCGAGGGCGGGGCCGCGAGCGTCCGATCCTTCGGGTTGAGCGCGCGCGTCCGGCTTATCGAATCCGCTGGTGCGGGCGCGGCATCTGCGCCCGTCTGCGTGGTCACACCGCTCGGCACGGCCGCCGCGCTCCGATCGCTCGCCGGCGTGCTCTGGTCATCGGGGTCGGCGCGAGGCGAGGCCGTCGCCGACGCTGCGACGATGGACGATCGAGACGCATCCACCGGCGAGGGACGGTCCAGCGACTCGAGCAGTTCCTGAATGTTTCTTCGAACTCGCTCTTCTTCGGTCAACTCCAGGGCCTGTTCGGCAATCTTGTGCGCGTCGCCCGCTCGCGAGAGACGCGCGAGCACCTCGGCCAGACGCAACGCAGAGAGAGCGTCGGTCGGATCGCTCTTGACGGCACGCTGCGCGAACTCGAGCGCGAGCGGAAGCCGGCGCTGCGATTCGTGGAGCCACGACAACGTGTGGAACGTCGGCGCGAATCGGGTGTTCAGACGGGCTGCCCGATCGAGCCATGCCTGCACCGTCTCCGCGGCCCCCGCGTCAAGGGGTCGCTGGCTGCGCAGCGATGCCAGGCGAAAGTAGACGTAGAAGTTCTCGGATTCGCGCTCGGCGGCCTTCGCGAAGGCCCGCTCCGCCTCTTCGGGCCTACGGTCCAGGTCGAGCCAGAACCCTTCGACCTCGTGCGCATCAGGCAGCGACGCGTCGGCGGCGAGGGACTCGTCGAGCAGCGCCCGAGCCTCCTTGGGTCGGCGCATCGCGACGTGAAGCCCGGCTCGCGCGGCCGACGCGGACGCGTGCGGCAGCACGCGCGTCGGGTACTTCTGCTTCGTCACGTCGGACGTGACGGGGAGCCGACCGTACGTGAAGTAGCCGATCTGTTGATAGTTGGTGTTCGCGGCATCGAGTTTGTCGAGTGGACCATACACCCGAGCCAACGCCTCCGCGGACGGCGTACGCTGGGCGAGCAACGACACGAGCTACACGAAACGCTGCTGCCCCTCAGGATGACCGAACAGCACGTACTGAACGATCTGAACGAGCCCCCAGGCGTTCGCGTCGAAGCGAAACCGACTGAGCTGATTCACGTACGCCGGCGCCTCGACCGTCATCGCCAGGACCTCGGGAACTCGAAATCGAACGCCCGTCTGGATCAGTCTCACGTAGTCGGGCAACGGCCGGCCGAAGTGAATCTCGTTCCTGCGAACGAGAGAGTTGCTCAGTACGCCCGAGAGCCCATTACTAAACCAGAGCGGCAGCGATGGGCCGAACGTGCGGTGCAGCGCGAGACTGCTGTACGACCGATACGCCGTGACGTACGGGTTCTGACCGTCTCGGTCCTCTTCGACCAAGTCCGATCGAAGCAGGATGTAGTGCCGATCCGGGGACGATGTCAGGACGCTCGACCACGCCCCTCTCTTGTCCTGTTCCCAGAGGCCTGGGGCCATCGCTCTCATGCTGGGCTCGTCCTTGACCGCGATGACGTGGACCGGACGGTCGAGATTGATTTGAGCCCACGGCCAGCCCTTCTCGATTGCGCCGCGGATCTACTCGAATTGCCATGCGACACTGCGGGCCCGTGACTCGCCCGCATTCGAGATCACAGTGAAGTGAGGGCTGCGAACCTCGACCCAAGGGTCGGGCGCGCGGGCTTGGCGGGGCTGCGCCGCGAGGGTGGCGGACACCGTCACGATGAGTGCCGTAGATGCGGTGACTCGACGCAAGCTCATCAGAATTGACTGGGTCATCTAGCCCTCCTCCGGACGAAGGTATGAAGGTGAAAACGCCAGGCGCCCCCAAAGCGAACACGACCGTGTCTCCGCACACGCGATATCGGGACGTCTTCGTCGCCCGAAGCTGAAGAGAAGCAGGCGCGAAAGTGCTTGGGCCCCGCTTTGCCCATTGATTAGAATCTTGTGCTCAGCCCGACAACGCTCGCGCCCCGATGTCCTGATCCTGGAAGCAATCATGCGCCATCCCGTACGCGTTTTGCTCGTCCTTTTGCTGCTCGGCGGCGTCGCCGTACCGGCGACCGCCCAGTGGCATCAGTTCCGCGGTACGCAGGCCGGCGTGACGGCCGACAACCCCGCGCTTCCGGACACGTGGAGCGAGACCGACAACGTCGCCTGGAAGACGACCATCCCCGGGTTGGGATGGAGCTCGCCGATCGTGTGGAACGACCATGTCTTCGTCACATCGGCTGTCAGCTCGGGCGAGGAGCCGAAGGCGCTGCCCGGGCTCTACGACCCCGGCGACGAACAGGGCAAGACGAAGTCAACGAGTGTGCAGCGCTGGACCGTGTTCGACCTCGATGCCAACACGGGCACCATCCGGTGGCAAACCGAGGTGAAGAGCGGCCTGCCGCCGCTGCTCCGCCACATCAAGAACAGCTTTGCCTCGGAGACACCAACGACCGACGGTGAGCGGGTCTACGTCTTCTTCGGCAGCGCCGGCGTGGTGGCCGCGCTCGACTTCACCGGCAAGATCGTCTGGTCGAAGGAGATGGGCGCTTTCAACGGACCGCAAGAGTTCGCGCCGGCCGCGTCGCCCGTGCTCCATAAGGGCCGGCTCTACGTGATCAACGACAACACGACGAAGTCCTACCTTGCGGCCTTCGACGCGGGGACCGGTGAGCAGGTATGGCGGGTCGACCGCGAGGAAACGGAGAACTGGTCCACGCCGTTCATCTGGGAGAACGATCGGCGGACCGAGATCATCACCTCGGGACGCGGCAAGGTCCGTTCGTACGACCTCAACGGCAAGCTGCTGTGGGAGCTCGGCGGCATGACCGGGAACGTCGTGCCCACCCCCTTCTCACGCCACGGAATGGTGTACATCTCGTCCGGGTACCCTGGCGCGCAAGTGCGGCCCGTATACGCCGTGAAGCCCGGTGCCTATGGGGACATTTCGCTCAAGCCGGGGGAAACGGCAAACGAGTACGTCGCATGGTTCCAACCGCGCCTTGGCACCTACCAGACGTCCGCGCTCGTGTACGGTGAGTATTTCTACACACTACTTGATCGCGGTCTCCTGCTCTGCCACGACGCCAGGACCGGTAAGGAGGTCTACGGACGCCAACGGATCGCCGCCGAGGCCACCGGGTTCACGGCGTCGCCGTGGGCCTACAACGACCGGATCTTCCTACTCGGCGAGGAAGGCGACACGTTCGTCATCAAGGCCGGACCGAAGTTCGAGCTCTTGGGTCGGAACTCGCTCAACGAGATGTCGCTGGCGTCGCCAGCGATTGCCGGCAACAGTCTGTTCATCCGCACGCAGTCGAAGCTCTACAAGATCGCCAAGCGGGGGGCGCGATGATGGTGCGAGACGGACGAGGCGTTCCCGTCTCGACGCTGGCGACGGCGCTTGCGCTCGTGCTGTGGTCGCAGGCCGGGACCCGCGCGGCACAATCTCCACCCGGCCCCTCGATGACGCTCACAAGGGTGGCCTCGATCCCTGGACCGATGGACATGGTCCGTGCCAGCGGCACACGCGCCTACATTGTCAACAGCAAGATTCTGACGATCTACGACATCTCGAATCCTGCCTCGCCGAGGCGTGAAGGGTCGTACGAGTTCCCGGAAAAGATCTGGGGATTTCGGATCGTCGGATCGCTGCTGTACCTCGCGAACGGATTCGCCGGTCTTCAAGTTCTCGATGTCTCGAATCCCGCGAAGCCGACGCTGCATGGCTCGGTCAAGGATCGAGGCCAGTCGAAGAACGTCTCCGTGTCTGGCGAACGAGCGGTCGTCGCGAACCACATGACCGGAGTCGATCTGATCGACATCGCAAGCCCGGCCAATCCGGTGTTCATTGGATCCGGATTCCTCGACGGTTACGCACGAGACGCCTCGATCATCGGCAACGTTGCGTACGGTGTGGACGCCCCCTCGGGCCTGTATGTATTCGACGTCGCGAAGATCACGACGAAGACCTTCGACCCGATCAGCTCATCACAAGATGCGCACACGCCGCAGCAGATCGAGGTATCGGATCCCATTGGCGGCACGCGGTACGCCGTGCTCGCGGGGGGAGAGCCGTACGATCCCACGCGGCCGCGGACCCCGGGATCGCGCCCTCGAGGGACGTTGCAGCTGTGGAGTCTCAGGAACCCGACCGCCCCAACGGTGGCCGGACTGTATCGAACGCCCGGGATCCCGCGGCACGTTGCGCTACAGGGCACAACGGCGTACGTCGCCGACTCCGAAGCCGGCGTGCACGTCGTCGATCTCTCGACACCGGCGAAGCCGGTGGGTGGCACCACATTCAAGACCGACCGGCCTGCGCGTAGCATCGCGATCACTGGCTCCACCGTGCTCGTCGTCGTCGGCACGACGGCCGAGGCGGCGGGTGGTGGTGAAGCGCAGACGGAGACGCTCGTGCTCTCCACTAATCCGTAGCAGGATGGTATCGCGCCGTCTGAGCGGCGCGGCCTTGCGGTGACGATCGGATCGTGGAGCAGGTCAGCCAAGAATCATCCCCGCACGTCCCGACGCAGGCACCCGTGCGCGCAGGGCCCCCCCCC
>Ga0194132_10008689_pt1 | contig 14412 bp, 13 predicted proteins | sample TA2KigOf80mmetaG_FD_148612 | JGI IMG/M metagenome (GOLD analysis project Ga0194132, IMG submission 148612) | Freshwater microbial communities from Lake Tanganyika, Tanzania - TA2015054 Kigoma Offshore 80m | ecosystem: Environmental > Aquatic > Freshwater > Lake | place: Tanzania: Lake... | reverse complement strand
CTGTCCGTCTGGCTGAAAAACTGTCCATGCCCGTCGCCACATCGCTCAACGGAAAGGGCACGATCGCCGAAAACCATCCGCTTTCCGCGGGCGTCGTAGGAACCTATTCACGCAAATGCGCCAACCAGATCGTAGCGGAAGCCGACCTCGTCCTTTTTGTCGGCAGCCACACAGGCGGGCAAGTCAGCCATTTCTGGCAGATCCCCAAACCGGGGACACAGGTCGTCCAGATTGACATCGACGCCGTAGAAATCGGCAGAAACTATCCCGTCACGGTCGGGATACAGGCCGATGTGCGCGCGGCGCTCCGGCGTCTTTCCGACACCGTACCCCTTTCCGTGTCAAACCCGGCGTGGGTGGAACGGACGCGCGCGCTTACAGACGAGTGGCGGGCGGAGTTCGAGCCGCTACTTGCTTCGGAGGCAACACCGATACGCCCTGAACGGCTGTGCCGGGAAATCACCGACGTCCTGCCGGACAACGCCATCTTCGTGTCGGATACGGGACATGCCGGTATCTGGACGGGCGCGATGGTGGAACTCAGACACCCCGACCAGCGGTATCTGCGTTGCGCGGGATCGCTGGGATGGGGATTTCCCGCCGCGCTCGGCGCCAAATGCGCCGCACCCGAACGCCCGGTCGTATGCTTTACCGGTGACGGCGGATTCTGGTATCACCTCTGCGAAATGGAGACGGCGGTACGGTCCGGCATCCCCACCGTTACCGTCATCAACAACAACCGGTCGCTCAACCAGTGCAGCGGCGGTTTCGAACGGGCCGGACACGAGGCGGGCGGAAACGGAAACGAACTGTGGATGTTTTCCGAAGTGGACTTTACCACGGTCGCCCGCTCGATGGGGTGCGCGGGTATTCGCGTGGTACACCCGTCGGATATCCGTCCCGCGCTCGAACACGCGCTGACGATGGACTGTCCCGTAGTGGTGGATGTGGTGACCGACATCGAAGCTATGGCCCCCACGGCTTTTGTGCCGTAGCAGAGCAAGGGACGAAAACAAGGGCAAGCGGATAAAAGTATATGTATCCCCCGGAGGGAACATGAACGAGACGGAAAATATTCGAGCGGCGGAAGCGTGTTTTCCAACGACCGATCTCAAACAAGACCTGTCTTTTTATACGCAAAAACTGGGGTTTCGGCTGGACATGATCTTTCCTGCCGACGACCCCGCCGTGGCCGTGCTGTCCGGTCATGGACTACATATCCGGCTCGAACGGGGTGCCACGACGGCTCCCGGCACGCTTCGGCTGTTATGTGACAACCCAGACGCCTTTGCCGACGGTCGGCGCGAACTGATCGCGCCAAACAGGGTGCGGATCGTCATCGCAGAGACGCATCCCCGGCTGGAAATCCCCAAAACCCAACATGCCTTTATGATCCGGCGGCTCAAAGACAACACCCCGTGGGTCATCGGAAGAGCCCGGATGCACTACCGCGATCTGATTCCGGGACGGCTGGGTGGCAGTATCATCGCCTCCCATATCCGTATCCCGGACGCAGGACCGGTTCCGGATATGGTCCATTATCACACCGTCGGGTTTCAGTTGATTTTCTGCTATCACGGTTGGGTCCGGCTTGTATACGAGGATCAAGGGCCGCCTTTCGTGCTCCGCGCGGGTGATTGCGTCATACAACCGCCCGAAATCCGTCACCGTGTCCTTGAAGCCTCCGAAAATCTTCAGGTCATCGAAATCGGCGTTCCCGCAGAACACATCACCACCATCGACCATGATATGGAATTGCCCACCCCGGTCTTGCGTCCCGATCGGATGTTTGGTGGACAACGGTTTTGCCGGAGCGAGGTAGCCGACGCCGTTTGGTCCCGCTATCGGCTCGAAGGGTTCGAGACCCGCGACACCGGCATCGGCAAAGCTACCGCCGGCGTGGCATCGGTACAGGTAGTGCGCCCTGCAGGCCGCGTCCCGGATCGGATGTCGAGCCATACCGCCGATATTCTGTTTGTCTTTGTCATGTCCGGAACCATGACGTTGTGTGGCGAAGACCACAGCGTCCATACGCTCGAAGAGGGCGACGCCTGCACCATCCCACCGGGTTTTGGCACGTCGTTCAAGACTTGTTCGCCCGATCTGGAACTGCTCGAAGTAGCGCTTCCAGCCCAGTTCGATACGCACCCTTCCCTCCATGGATCCAAAATCTAAAATCCAAAATCAAAGGAGTTTCTCATGGAAGTCGCCCCCGGTCTGCATCGTCTTGAAATGCCGCTTGGCAATCGCGTGTTGTATCAGCATCTCTTTATCGGGGACCGCGTCGTGGTGATCGACACGGGCATCCGGGAGACACCGGAGACGGTAATCTTTCCCTATCTCGAATCGCTCGGACGCGACCCCGCGCATATCGACCTCGTCCTCATAAGCCACGCCGATGCGGATCATTTTGGCGGCAACGAAGCGATACGCCGCAAAGCGCCGGGCGCGTGGATCGCCGCGCACCGTCTCGACGCACGGTGGATATCCGACCCCGCCGTCATCATGGAGGAGCGGTACAACCAGTTTTCGGCCACGCACGGCATGGCTTATCCGGACCCGGTCAAAACGTTTCTGCGCAACATGATGGGCGCGCCGGTTCCGGTGGATTTACAGCTTGAAGGGGGAGAAACCATCCTGGTAGCCCCCGACCGTCCGCTCCGGATTCTGCATCTTCCGGGTCATACACGCGGCCACATCGGCATCTACGACCCGGTACACGGCTCCGCGGTGCTGACCGACAGCGCACTCTGGAAGGGATTACCCGACAGGGAGGGGAACATCGTCATGCCCCCCACCTATTGTCATACCGAGACCTACCGAACCACGATCCGTCAGGTAATGAATTTGGAACTCGAAACGCTCTGTCTTTCGCATTATCCGTTGATGCGGGGCAAGAACGATATCGCCGATTTTCTCGCCGAAACACGACGGTTTGCCGAACAGGCGGAGGAGACGGTTTTTAGCGGTCTCAAAAAAACGGGTGTGTGGAAATCCCTAAAGGAAATCATCACGGATGCCGATCCTGTTCTTGGACCTTTTGGTGATGCCAAAGACGAACTGGCATACCCATTACTCGGACATCTTACCGAACTGGCGGACGAGGGCCGGATCGAACGGGCGCTCCACGACGACATCACCCATTGGCGATATGCCCGATGAGCCACCCATAGACCGATCTCCGCGCCGCCGCTGAGAAAACCGCATGCCCCACAACATCCTGCTGGTGGACGACGAATTTACGGTCAGGGAACTGATCGGCAACCTGCTCATGATGCTGGGTTATCCCTACTTCGCCGCGCCGGACGCCAAAACCGCGCTCGAAGCGCTCAACAGGGAACGTTTTTCCATCATGATCACCGATATCCACATGCCCGCCATGTCCGGTGTGGAATTGGTGGAGCGAACCAAAAAAATCGACCCGGATATCGGCGTCATCGTGGTAACGGGGGTCGGCGATCTCAAAATCGCTATCGGCGTCATGAAACAGGGAGCAAACGAGTATCTGCTCAACCCCCTTCAGTTCGAAGCGCTTCACGTTTCCATAATAAAATGTCTGGAACGGCGTTCACTCCAGATGGAAGTCCGTTCGTATCAGGCCGAACTGGAAAAAAAAGTCACCCAGCGGACGGACCAGCTTATGAGCGCGTTGTCGGCGCTTCATGTGGCGCATCAAGACGTCCGGCAGGCGTATGTGGACCTTGTCACGGTGCTGGCCAAGGCGGCGGAGTCCAACGATAACGACACTGGAAACCACATCCGGCTGGTAAGCGCCTATGTGACGGCCATCGCGCGTCAATTGGGTGTTGCGCCCGACGAGTGTGAGCGGATCGCGCAGTTTTCGACGACCCATGACATCGGAAAGGTCACCATTCATCCGGACATCCTCAAAAAACCCGGAAAACTGACGGACGATGAATACGAGGCGATGAAACTTCATACGGTAAACGGAAGCGAGATTTTGGGACAGTCGCCGTTGTTACATCTTGCCGCTGACATTGCCTTGAGCCATCACGAGCGCTATGATGGAAAAGGATATCCCCATCGCATAGGGGGCACGGAAATCCCGATGGCCGCGCGGATCACGTCCATTGCGGACGTATTCGATGCATTGACGATCAAACGGTGTTACAAGGAGGCGTGGCCGATCGAACGGGCGCGGGCGATCATTTTGGATGAGCGAGGTAAACAGTTTGATCCGGAAGTAGTAGATGCTTTTAACGGGTGTTTTGGCGATATAGAGGGGATTCGGAACCGGTTTCCCGAATAGTCCGTCACGAGCCTACGGCGCGTCCGACGGCGCTACCCGCCCAGACGGCCAGCACACCCACGACAACCGAAAGTCCGGTGTAAAACATGGCAAGCCCCGGTTTTCCGACACGCACAAGCGTCCATGTTTCCTGCCCAAACGCTGAAAACGTGGTAAACCCACCCAGCACTCCGACGGTGAGAAACAGACGAGCCGCAGGCGAAATCCACTGGCGTTCGTCGGCGATCACGTATACAAAACCGATCAGCGCACATCCCGTCAGGTTGACGATCAGCGTGGCATACGGAAACGCGGTCGCCCCGACGCGGTGAAGGATGACGGCCACGGAGTAGCGTGCCAGTGTGCCCGCAAATCCGCCGACCCCCACCATAAGCGCCTGCGCAAGTCCGGTACTCACACCGCCACTCCGTAGTACACTTCCACGGGAAGCCCCGTGCGTGTTTTAACCGTCTCCCCAAGCCGGTCCATCTCGACGTCGCTCAAAGGGGTCACGTATGTTTCAGCAGGCATACGCGCGACCGTATAAACCTGAACCAGCTTGATCGTACCGCCCGAACCGACGATGCCGCTCAGGACGCCGCAATAGGCTTCTATTTCGCGCTCCGTCGGCGGCTCGCCGGCGATCCGCATAAACAGGCTTTGGATAACGACCGGACGCAACAGCGCCGCCTCTCGGATGTTCCGGACGATACGGTCGAACGGGATGCGCGTCCGCTCTATGGTCCGGTAATACGCGGCGGTTCCGGCGTCCAGTTTGGCCCATATTTCGCCGTTGTGACCGTCAAGAAAAGCAAAGGCATCACGCACCGCAGGACGATGAAACAGCGTAGCGTTAGTGATGACGACGATTTTGACGTCGTAAAGCCCCATTTCATCGCGAATGGCGACGGCGCGGCGCACCGCCTCGCCAAAACCGGGATATGAGGTGGGTTCGCCATCTCCCGAAAACGCAATGTCGTTGACCCGCCTAAGCGGTTCGGGAATACCTGCTAACGGGGCGCGTTCAAACAGATTACCCTCCTTGGCGCCGGCAAGCAACATCCGCAACTCGTCCGCCAGCACATCGAGATCGACATCTCGGTACTGCGGCGCGACACGGCGATCTACCTGACAGTATATACAGTCGAAATTGCAGATCTTGTCGGGGTTTACATTGACACCGACGGAAATGCCTTTGGATCGCCGCGACAATACCGGATACACATACCGATTGTCTTCGTAGCGCCGGGGATGCCGCGACACCGCCGCGCGCACCACATCCGGCGTGGAGACGGGTTTGGAGGCTGTGACCCGGTTATCGCTCGGCTCCGGGGCATGTGCAGAAGTTGACGGCTTATTCATGCGAGTACCACCGTTTCAGGGTCTGTTCGGCCTGTTTGTTCTGCGGACTAAACTCTACCCGGTCCGGCGCAAGACGGCTGCGAACAGGATACCATTTCCAGATAAAAGCCCCTCGAAACCAATCTTGTCGTCCAAACGATTGAAACATGGCCTCGTAGGCGTTGGCCTGCTCGGTGTTGTCCACAACCGCGCCTTCCATCTGACGTGGCCACTCCCAAGGCCGGACGGTCGTTCCTTCCACGTTTTTGTACCCTACTTCGGTAAACAGCATGGGTTTTCCGAACTGTTCCGACATCTGTCCGATCCGGTCGATCAGGGGCGTCCATCCGGCGGAAATCTCCTCGACCGACGGGCGGACTTTTTCGGTCAGAGGAAAATAGGCATTGATTCCGATATAATCGAGGTCCGCCCATATCTGCGTTTCGTCGTAATCGCGATACCAGTTGGCCGCGTAGGTCAGCTTGCCGCTGTATGTCTTTCTGATTTCGCCGATCAGGGTTTTCCAGAAAACGGGACGCGATCGGACGGGGTTGGAAAGTTCGGTGGCGATACAAAGAATTTCGATATTTTCTTCCTGTGCCAGCCGTGCATAGTGGAGGATAAAGGTCCGGTAGTCGGCTTCCCACTGTTGCCATTCTTCTTCGGTAGGAAAATCGATTTCGCCGATCCATCCTTCGTCTACCGGGCGGCGGAGCCAGATGTGGGGTTTGAGCATGACCTTGATACCCATATCGTGCACCATACGGGTGGTCACGCGCAGTCCCTCGTCGGCTTCGCCCCAGAGAAACGGATTAGGGTTGAGTTGGATGTGCGGCGAGCGGTGGTGCTCCATCCATCCAAACGGCGTCTGCGCGATCCATTCAATGCCGTTTGCCGCCGCGTCCGTTAGGGCTTCCTCAGAGATCGGATTGCGTCCTCCGACCCAGGCGACACCCCGGTAGAAATTTTTGAGAGGAAACGACGACGAGACGTTTAGAACTTCGGCAGGGACATCGGGCGCAAAACCGATCCATGTGGCGATAGGGAAAACCGCCAAACCCGTCAGCCAAAAGATCGTTTTGTACAGCATGGTGGCTTCCTATGCCAAGGCGTCTTCACCGTGCGCGATAAGCGAACCTACGTCCTCACCCCGACAGATACGCTGCATCGCGCCGGCCGCATCGAAATCGAAGACATGGATGGGCAGGTCATGGTCGCGCGCCAACAGGACTGCGGCCTGATCCATGACACGCAGGTTCTTTTGGATCACCGAGTCGTAGCCGATGGTACGGTAGCGCTGTACACTGGAATCTTTACGAGGATCGCCTGTATAGATGCCGTCGGTGCCGTTTTTGGCGGACAGAAGCACGGGCGCACGCAGTTCGAGCGCACGCTGTACCGACGGATAGTCGGTCGTAACGTACGGATTGCCGGTTCCGGCGGCCAACAGCACGATACATTTGTGTTCGAGATGACGGATGGCGCGAAGACGGATATAAGGCTCCGCCACGGTGTTGATCGGAATGGCCGTCATGACGCGGACATCGGCCGCGCCGCGTGAGGTGAAAGCGCCACGCAGCATCATGCAGTTGATCACGGTCGCCACCATCCCGATATTGTCGGCTTCGGCGCGTTCGATACCCCAGCGTTCACCCAACTCGCCGCGAAAGATATTCCCGCCGCCCACCACGATGCCCACTTCTACTTCTAGGGCATGAAGACTCATGACTTCGTTTACGATGTGGTTGATGGCATTGGGATCGAAACCCCACGATCTGTCGCCTGCCAATGCACCGCCGCTCAGTTTGATCAGCACCCGGTTATACCGCACGTCTCCTCCCTGTGTTGAGTGGTAAACGTCGCATTTTTTGTAAGATCGTTCTTAATCCATTCTCTGTCAAGCCGTTCCGGAGATGCGCCCGTATCAGGGCTTTGCCACGTATACATCCGTAAAATTGACCGTCTGTATCGACATAAGCGGTACGTCGCGTCCGGAAGCGTCCTTTTTGATACCTCGCAGATAGGGTTTGCGCAGTTCCGTCACCATCGGATGAAACAGAAAGACCGCACCCGCTTCTTCCGCGAGTATACGTTCGGCCTGCGTGTACAGGGTGTAACGCCGCCCCGCATTCATCTCGGTGTTCGCCTGATCGATCAACCGATCGAATGCCCCATGTTGCCAGTCGTGTCGGCCATAACCCTTGGGTTGCGAACGCCAGAGCAGTCCGAGCATGTTGGACGGATCAGGATAGTCGTAGGCAAAGGCCAGCATCCCCATCGGAATCTGCCAATCCACCAACCGGTCGTTAAACAGCGTACGCTGATGAAACTGTATGTTGAGCGTAATGCCGAGTTGTTTTTTGAGCATGGCTTGTATCGCTTCGGCAGCCACACGGTTGAGGGTCGTATCGGCGATGCGGAGCCACAGTTCGGTCGCTGGAAATCCTCTGCCACCGGGGAATCCGGCTTCAGCCATGAGTGCGCGGGCCTTTTCAGGGTCGTATGCCTGATAAGATTTCATCTCAGCGCCCGCGTATCCGGGAAAACCGGGCGGCAACATCGAATAGGCCGGAATCGCCAGATCATTGAGAACAACCCGGCAAAGCGTCTCACGGTCTATGGCCTTGGCGATGGCTCGGCGGACTCTGAGGTCGTTAAACGGCGGACTGGCCGTCTTGAAAAACAGATACCAAGTCGTAAACTCGGCAATCCGAGCGACCTCGGTATTTAGTTTCGGGTCTTTTCGGACGCGAGCATAATCGAGGGGGTCAAGGAGATAGGCGTCGATCTCCCCGTTTTCATAGGGTGCGGTTCCGGGACGCTGGCCGCCGATAAATTTTACGAGGATTTTTTCGAGATAGGCTTTGCGGGAACCGTTGTAGTTGGGATCGAGCGCAAAGGTCATCGACTGTCCGTGTTTCCATTCCGCCAGTCGATAGGTAAAATTGCTGACGCAATACTCCGGTTCGGTCCATTTTGCCCCATATTTTTCAACCTGCCAATGTGGCGCGGGCGACGAGGTGATAAACGCGGTGATATAGGGAAGATAGGGACACGGCCCCTCGGTTTCCATTTGAAAGGTCAAATCGTTTATCGCGCGTATGCCTACTTGTTCGACGTTTTTGAGTTGTCCCTGGTTGTAGGCTTTGCCGCCTTTGATGACGTAATACAAAAAGGCGTATACATTTCCGCTGGCAGGGTCCAACATACGGCGGTAGGAATAGACGAAGTCGTGCGCGGTGACAGGACGCCCGTCGCTCCATTTTGCACCGGGACGAAGAGAAAACGTCCATGTTTTGCCATCCGGCGAAGAGACCCAGCGGTCCGCCGCACCCGGCACGAGCAGGTTGTTTTCGTCGAGCAAAGTAAGCCGCTCAAAGGCAAAATAGGTTCCGTCGGCCTCGTAGGCCGCCACTCCGATGTCCAGCGTCGTGGGTTCGCGGAACATGTATCGGAAAATCTGACGGTCGGGCGCCGCCGCGTCGGACGGAAGCACACGTCCGACGGAGTTGGTGAGGGGTGCCGGAACGGTTTGCGGCGTTGCAAGACAAAACGCCAGCGCCACGCCGATCGCCGACAGCCCACACACCCACACACGAAAGTTTTTGCGATTTCTCTTATCCATCCCGTCTCCTATCTCCACATCGACTTTAAAATACCCCGAACGGAAAAAACCGCTCTCGGATCCACCTTTTCTTCTATGATGTCGGCGGCAATACGCCGGAGATAGGGACTTCTGCGGGCGCGGGCGATCATAAAGTCGCTTATAAATGCGGACGCAAGCCATTTTTCGGCCACGCTGTATCCGTAGTATCGAGGACGAAGCCGATCCTCTATCTGTTCGGGATAGACACGTAGCCGCTGAAAATCGTCCGTCTGTAACGCTTCGTGAAGGACGGATGCGGCCAGTTCGCCCGTCTCCATCGCTTTGCCGATCCCTTCACCGGTAAACGGGAACGTGGTTCCTATGGTTTCCCCTACCGCAAGAATACGTTCGTGGATCAACGGGTTCGCGCCGCGAAGTCCACAGCGGAGCATCGCACCACGAAGGGGGGAGACCGTCTCTGCGGCTTCCATGATCTCTTTTGCAAGCGGGAATCCGGTCGCAAAGACGTCAAACATGTCACGCAGGTTGACATCGGGCATGACGTTGCCAACACGAAATACTCCGCACCCGATGTTAAATTCGTTTTCTCTAAGCGGAAATATCCAAGCATAACCGGGGAGTATGCTACGGTCGAACGAGATTACCAACCGGTCGAGCGGCGTTTTCGAGCGGACATAGCACCGCAGCGCCGTAGCGTCGGCATGAAGACGGGACGGGGGTTGCAGGGTTTTGAAAAGTCCCATGTCCGCTCCGGTGGCGAGCACTGCGGTTCTCGCACGGATGGGTTCGGACGCCCCGTGCAAGTCGATTCGCACACCCGGCCCGTCGGGTGCTACGGCACGGACCCGTCCCTGATACGGCACGGACCCGTTTTCCACGGCGGCGGAAAATAACAGGTGATCCAAGTGAAAACGTTTTATCGTCAAAAACGTACCCGACAGATCGACCTTGCCGCGTGAAGGACCGTATACCGTCAGCGCATTTACGTCAAACGCGGCTTTCCGCACCCGATCAAGCAGACCGGCGCGTTCGAGAACGTGAAGCGAATCGGGGATCAACCCATCACCACAAACTTTGTCTCTCGGAAATCGGTCGCGGTCGATCAACACCGCTCGCCACGCCTGCCGGGCCAGATGAAGCGCGGTCATGGCCCCTGAAGGACCGGCCCCCACAATGGCGACATCGTATGGATTCGAGACACGGAAAGTGGCGGAATGGGGCATCGCGAAAGCCGAAAAGGTGAGGAAACGGAAATACCGGAACCGTGACGACAAAACCAAGATAAGAAAACTTCTGCCCCTGTATCAACGAAAATCCTTCCATCTTCCGTATCCGAACCGTTTCTACTATGTCTTTGCCTGTTCTTTGCCCCGGATTTGCTCTTGACAAAACACCCACTTCGAATATCTTCTATGGTTAGTATGTTGATTATCTTAATAAACATTCATCAAGAGATCATGTCTGTGCATGTTCGGGGGAGGCCATGAAAGCGAGCAATACACGGTGGCGCGACCGTCTTGAGGGTGATATACCGGACGGTCTGGCAAACGAGATCTACATATTCGAGACCGAGATCGCGTTGCGCAAGCAAGGCAAGATCGACGAAAAGGTTTTTGCCGAAACACGGCTTCGGCGCGGTGTATACGGTCAGCGCTACGACAACGGTCAGCGGCACGACGGGCTACGCAAGCGCAAGCTGGCGTACCCGGCCGAGGGGTTGCTCAAAGGGCCGGATACGTTGTGGGATGCGCCCGGTATGCAACGTATCAAGATTCCGTTTGGCGGGATGAACAGCCGACAACTGGAAGTGATGGCCGAACTGGCCGAGGAGTACTCCGAAGGCATCGCGCACGTTACGACACGGCAGGACTTTCAGCTTCATTTCGTACATATCGACGATACGCCGTCGCTGATGCGTCGGTTGGCCGCCGTAGGCATCACCACACGCGAGGCGTGCGGGAACTCGGTACGCAACGTCACCGCCTGCCCACTGTCCGGTGTATGCCACGACGAAACTTTCGACGTAACGCCTTATGCAAAAGGGCTGGCGCAATTTCTTCTTGGACACCCGGATGCGCAGGATTTCGGCAGAAAGGTCAAAATTGCCTTTTCTGGATGCGCGCACAACGCCTGCGGGCTTACCGCCATGCACGACATGGGTGGCATCGCCGTGGTCCGAGAGATAAACGGGCAGCAAAAACGCGGGTTCCGTTTTTACGTGGGGGGTGGGTTGGGCGCGGTTCCGTATCAGGCCAAGCTGTTTGACGAGTTTTTGCCCGAAGAAGAGCTGTTGCCGATATCGCAGGCCATCTCGCGTGTATTTGGCAGGCTGGGCGAAAAACGCAACCGGGCAAGAGCGCGTATCAAATTTCTGGTCAACAAACTCGGCATCGAAGAGTTTAAACGATTGGTGCTCGAAGAACGGGAAAAACTGACCCCCGACCCGGCATGGACCTCTTTTCTGTCCGACTTGCACGCTACCGATGAAACGCCGCTCCGCCTACCGGCTCCGCTTGAGGCCCCGCGCCCGGAAGGTTTCAACGCTTGGTACGCCACCAACGTATACGCGCAAAAACAGCCGGGATACGTGGTCGTCACGGTCACGCTACCACTCGGCGACATCACGGCGGACCAGCTGCGCGGACTGGCCGACATCGCCCGGCGTTTTGTCCGCGACACCATCCGCACCACGGTGGAACAAAACATGGTATTACGCTGGGTAAGCGAAGGCGATGTCGGCGCGGTGTATGACGCGCTCAAAACGATCGGACTTGCCCAGCCCGGCGCCGGTACTATCGTAGACGTCACCGCCTGCCCCGGAACCGATACCTGCAAACTTGGTATCGCCTCCTCGCGTGGACTGGCCGGCGAACTCAGAACGCGACTTGCCGAAAAAAGCGTCCGTTTGGATGCGACGATCCGCAATCTGCGTATCAAAATCAGCGGATGTTTCAACTCGTGCGGTCAGCACCACGTCGCCGACATCGGTTTTTACGGCGTCAGCCGGCATGTCGGCGGATATACGGTTCCACACTTCCAAGTGATACTCGGCGGTCAGTGGACCGAAAATGCGGGGGCTTACGGTCTTGCCGTAGGGGCCGTCCCCTCGAAACGTATTCCCGAGGTGGTGGACCGCGTCACGTCGCGCTACCTGACCGAACGCGCGGGTACGGAGAGTTTTCAGGACTTTATCAAACGCATAGGCAAACAAAGCGTCAAAGAAATGTTTGACGATCTTGCCCAAGTTCCCTCGTATGAAACGGATGCTTCTTTTTACAGCGACTGGAGCGATCCGAGGGAGTTTACCACGGGCGACATGGGAACCGGCGAGTGCGCGGGTGAGGTCGTGACGCAGGTGGAGTTTGCGCTGGCCGCGGCCGAACGGGAGGCGTTCGAAGCACAGGTGTTGCTGGACAGACACGAAGCGCAAACTGCAGGCGAACGCGCCACCGCCGCCATGCTCCGCGCCGCACAGGCGTTGGTGCGTATCCGCGTTCCGGAGATCGGCAACGAGTCAGCGCGTATCGTCACCGAATTCCGCGCTCATTTCTACGATACCCAGCTTTTCTTCGATCCTTTTGGTGGCGGACGTTTTGCCCAATATCTGTTCTTGGCGTTCGAACATGCCCAAGCCCCCTTTACCCCAGAATCCGCGCATCACCGTATCGAAGAAGCCCAATTGTTCATAGAAGCGTCGTATGCCTGCTATGCCCGGATGCAGACCGCTGCGGCGCCGGCGGCCGGAGGATAACGATGGAATTGCAGCATCTGTGTGTAAAACGCCATGTCCGGCATCCGGACCATATCGACCTCGGCAATTTCCTGACGATTTTCAACGAGTGGATTCAGGAAGAGGTCGGCGAAGAACTCCTGATCGACGTGGCCGATTATCGCCACGTTCCCGACGGCCCCGGCGTCGTGCTGGTAGGCCACGAAGCAACCTACAGCATGGACGGCGCAGACGGGCGTCTTGGACTCCTGTACAGCCGCAAAACCGTATGCGACGGTAGTGCCGAAGATCGCGCGACCGCGGCCATGCACTCGGTGCTTGCCGCCGGCAACCGACTCTGCAAACACCCTCGGCTTTCCGGCAAACTCGAATTTGACGATACCGATTTTCTTATCATCGTCAACGACCGTCTTCTTGCCCCCAACACGGAAAACACCTTCGAGAACCTTGCCGACACGCTCCGCCCGGTTCTCGGTGCTTTTTTCGCCGACTTTTCCTTGTCACGGGCATGGACGGATCCGCGCAAACGTCTCGCCGCAAGAGTAGCCGCACCCGGAGGACTCAAAACCGTATCCGGAGGATAGACCATGAGCGCGATGACACCGGAACAGATCGAGGTTCTCGACGCTTCGCTTGCCGCCCGCACACCGCAGGAAATCCTTGCCGCCGCGTTCGAACACTTCGACACGCCCGACATCATGTTGTCCTTTAGCGGTGCGGAAGATGTCGCACTCGTAGATATGGCCGTAAAAATACGTCCGGATGTCCATATCTTTACACTCGACACCGGACGCCTGCCCGGCGAAACCTACGAGTTTTTTGACGACGTACGGCGTCATTACGGCATACGGATCGAAACCTATTTCCCCTACACCATGGCAGTGGAAACACTGGTCTCGCAAAAAGGGTTTCTGTCTTTTTTTCGAGACGGCCATGCCGAATGTTGCCAGATTCGCAAAGTAGAACCCCTCAAACGCGCGCTCGATACCGTGGACGCATGGATCACCGGCCAGCGCCGCGACCAGAGCCCCGGAACAAGAGATCACCTTCCCTTCGTTCAGATCGACCCCGTTTTTCGGACACAGCGCGGCGCGCTCGTCAAATTCAATCCGCTGGCCGCGTGGTCGTCCGCCGATGTCTTTTCCTATATCATCCAAAACAAAACGCCGATCAACCCGCTTCACCAACCCCTCGCACGCGGCGGTGGCGACTATCGGCGTCTTGCCGGGCCAGCGTATGTAAGCCTCGGATGTCTCCCCTGTACCACACTACTCCACCCCGGCGAACACGAACGCGCCGCTCGCTGGCGATGGGAATCCATGCTCAAAAAAGAATGTGGACTTCACTTGGAACATACGGATACTTAGACGGTGTCTTTCTTGCGTGTTTTCTGTATTCTTACCCTACTTGAGAGCATGTTATGACAGACCTGCAGTATCTTGCGTTCGATCTTGGTGCTTCCGGTGGTCGCGCCCTGATCGGCAG
>Ga0194132_10008687_pt1 | contig 14413 bp, 12 predicted proteins | sample TA2KigOf80mmetaG_FD_148612 | JGI IMG/M metagenome (GOLD analysis project Ga0194132, IMG submission 148612) | Freshwater microbial communities from Lake Tanganyika, Tanzania - TA2015054 Kigoma Offshore 80m | ecosystem: Environmental > Aquatic > Freshwater > Lake | place: Tanzania: Lake... | reverse complement strand
AGGCCCAGCTGTTCGCCGAGGCGATAGTGGATCCCGAGGGGGGCAAGGCAGGCATTCGCGCTTTCTTTGACAAGCAAAGTGCGCCTTTGCCGACGCGTCGCGACACAGCGCCGGGAGCCACGGAGCTCCCGGCGCTCGTCAAGCGTGGCGAGTTGCTGCCGGTCGGTGCGCCTTTCTTTCCTGGGCTTACCCCATTGCCCAAGTGGCAATATGGACATGCGGTAATCAAAGATTTGCGCACGGGTGCACCGGCGCATGGTCTGCCGAAAGTGGCCGAACGCGAAATCGTGGTCCCCGTACCGGAGCCGGGTCCCAACGAAGCACTCATCTATGTGCTCGCTTCGGAAGTGAACTTCAATGATATCTGGGCCATCACCGGCATCCCGGTGTCGCCCTTCGACAATCACGACCTCGACTACCAAGTCACGGGCTCGGGGGGTGTTGCGCTGATCGCTGCGGTCGGCAGCGAGGTCAAGCGCGAGGGCCGACTCAGAGTCGGTGAGCTCGTGACCGTCTATTCAGGGCAGAGCGATTTGTTGTCGCCGCTGGCTGCGCGTGATCCGATGTATGCCGGATTCTCGATCCAGGGGTATGAAACTGATACGGGCAGCCACCAACAATTTTTGCTGGTGCAGGGACCGCAGCTGCATTCGCTGCCGCCAGATCTCACGCTCGAGGCCGCAGGATCCTATGTACTCAACCTCGGTACCGTGGTGCGCGCCTTGTTCACCACACTGCAAATCGAGTCCGGCAAGACCTTGTTCGCGGAGGGTGCAGCGACCGGTACCGGCTTCGAGGCTCTGAAGAGTGCGGCTCGCAATGGACTCGCGAGCGTCGGTCTCGTCTCGAGTGCGGAGCGCGCGGCGTTCATCATGTCGCAGGGTGCAGCCGGGGCGATCAATCGTCGTGATTCGCGCTGGGCCGAGGCCTACACCGTGGTGCCCGAAAGCGCCGAGGCCATTGCGCGCTGGGAACGAGCGGGCGAACCCATTCTCGAAGAAATGCGTCGCCAGACGGGGGGTCGTCTCGCGGATTACGTGGTGTCGCATGCCGGGCAAGAGTCGTTTCCGCGCTCGTTCCAGATGCTGGCGGAGCACGGCACGCTGACGTTCTACGGCGCCACCAGTGGCTATTGGTTCTCTTTTGTCGGCAAGCAGGGTGCGACGAGCCCCGAAGACATGTTGCGCCGCGCACGGCTGCGCGCGGGCGAAGCGGTGCTGCTCTATTACGGCGTTGACAGCGCCGGGGCGGGCAGCAACGAGGCCGGCAGTGGTGCCGTGGGCAATGCGCTGCTTGATCCGGTGGGTCTCGAAGCCATCGAGGCCGTACGCAAGGCGGGCGGACGCTTGGTGGTGGCGACAGCCACCGATGCCCAACGCGAATTCGTACAGTCGCTGGGCTACGGTGATTCGGTGCGCGGCGTGGTTTCGATCGAAGAAATCCGTCGCAAGGAGGGCGCAGATTTCGATTGGCCGACGGCATTGCCGCCGTTGCCCGATGCGAAGCGCGAGACCGTGCGCTTCAAAGAGGCAGTCCGTCAGTTCCAAGAGCGCACCATGAAACCGTTTGGTAGCGCGATCGGTCGTTCACTGCGTTCAGCGGACAACCCTCGCGGTTATCCCGACCTCATTATCGAGCGCGCCGGACACGATGCGCTCGCGGCTTCCACTTCGCTCGTCAAACCGTTCACGGGTCGCATCGTGTACTGCGAGCCCATGCAAGGCAAGCGCTATACGTTCTACGCACCGCAGGTGTGGATGCGCCAAAGACGTATTCTCATGCCGACGGCAACCATCGCCGGTACGCATCTCTGCAACGCCTTCGAAGTGGCCCGCATGAACGACATGATCGCCGCAGGCCAGCTCGAAGTGAGTGCGCCTACCGTGGTTCCCTGGCGGGAACTGCCCACGGCCCACCAAACGATGTGGGACAACACCCACGCCGGGGCGAACTACGTGGTCAATCACGCTTTGCCGCGCAGCGGACTGCGTTCACGAGATGAACTGTTTCAGGAGTGGGGAGCGCCCCGATGATTGGTAAGAGCAAAAAATCCACCAAGGCCGTCAAGGCCAAGGCTACCAAACCCACCAAGACAAAAACCAAGGCGGTTGCCAAGGTCGCCGCGTCCTCAAAGAACTCGACGCTGGCCATGCGTCCCGGGCGACTGGTCGGCAAAGTGGCGCTCATCTCGGGTGCAGCCGGCAATATTGGTGAGGTAATCGTTCGTCGCTATCTCGAAGAAGGGGCGACGGTGGTGATGGTGGGCCGCAATCAGGCCAAACTCGAAGCGGCGCGCGAAAAACAGCTGTCGCTGAGCGCTGCACCGGCGGAACGCGCGTTCATCTTGGCTTTCGACGCCGCCGATGCGGGTCAGGCTCGCTTCGGGGTCGAAACGGTCATGCGGCAGTTCGGTCGCCTCGACATTCTCGTCAACAACGCAGGTTCGGCAGGGCCCAAGGCGCCGATCGAAAATCTGCCGTTGTCACGCGAAGAACTGGAGGCCATGCGGGCAGCCGGTTCGACTGATACCGAAACGGTAGCTGATGCGGCGGGCAACCTGCTCGGACTCAGCTGGAACATGGTACGCGCGGCCGCGCCGCATCTGGCGGCGGGCTCGAGCGTCATCAACGTCTCGACCATTTTTTCGCGTACGGGTTACTACGGTCGTGCGGCTTATGTGGTGCCGAAATCTGCGCTCAACGCGTTCTCGCGGCAGTTGGCGTTGCAATTGGGTCATCGCGGCATTCGCGTGAACACAGTATTTCCCGGACCGATCGAGAGCAACCGCATCCGAACGGTTTTCAAGGCGATGGACAAGTTGCGCAAGGCACCGGAAGGCACCACGGCCAATGATTTCACGGCGACGATGGCGCTCGCTCGCGCCGACGCCAGCACCGGTACCGCCAAAAGCTTGCCGACGGTCGAAGATGTCGCCAACACCATCGTTTTTTTGGGCAGCGACGAATCGATGGCGTTCAGTGCGCAGGGTTTCGAAGTCACGAACGGCATGCAGGTGGTGCATGAGTCGCGCTCGACATGGGTTTCGCGACCTGAACTGCGCACGGTCGATGGCACCGGATCCACAGTGCTGGTGGCAGCCGGTGATCAGGTCACCGACGCTTTGACGATTGCGCGTATTCAAGCGGGCTGCGGCGCGCGAGTGCTGCTGGGTCTCGGCAGCGAGGAAGCCGTACAGGCGGCGCGCGCAGCCTTGCGCAAAACCGATGCAGATCGTCGCATCGAGCCTGTACTGTTCGATCGCCATCGTCCGGAAACGTTGGCGTCCTCGCTGGCGGGGGTCGAGCCCGCGCAGGGGCTGCACGGTGCGATCGTGCTACCCGCGTTCGGCAACTGGCGATTCAAGGCACCACTTGCCGAGGCGAGCGATGCCGACGTCGAGGCATTCCTCAAAGGCGAACTCGCAGGTCTCTTGGGTATCACCCGCGAGCTGTCACGGTTGTGGCATCGTTTGGCGCCCGCGGGCGTGAGCCCGCGCATCATCTTCATGTCCAATGGTCATGACGAAATCGGCGATACCTACGCCGATATCTTGCGTGCCGGTATCGAACAGTTGGTGCGCGTATGGCGCGACGAAAGCGAGACCCAAGTACGTGCGGGTGATCGCGTGGCTCTCGAGTGGTCCAACCAAATTCTGCGTTGGTCCAACTCCGAGGAGCACGAGTTGATGTTTGCCGGTGCGCAGGCGGCGCGGCTGCTCTTTACCAAGCGACGAGTCCCGCAGGTCAATCTCTACATGCCGGCAGCGATCGTCGATGCGACTGGCTCGGTCCGACCCAATTTCGGCTGGATTGAATCTTTGATGGGTTTGCATCTCGGCAAATGCGTGCTGATTACCGGAGGCTCGGCCGGTATCGGCGGCCAGCTCGGTCGTTTGCTGGCGATTTCCGGTGCACGCGTGATGTTGACGGCACGCCGCGAGAGTCAGTTGATCGAATTGCGGGACAGCATCGTCAACGAGCTGGCCGAAATAGGCTACAACCGCCCGCAAGAGCGGGTACGCATTTTGGCCGACATCGACGTCGCCGATGAAGCCGCACTGGTGAAATCGGTTTCGGCGACGCTGCAGGCTTTTGGCCGCATCGACTATCTCATCAACAACGCCGGTGTCGCCGGCGCCGAGCAGATGGCCGTTGACCTGCTCCCCGCGGACTGGCGCAATACTTTGCAGGCCAACCTCGTCTCGAACTATTCTTTGATCGAGAAGGTGGTGCCGCTGATGAAAAATCAGGGTTCCGGGTATATTTTGAACGTCAGTTCGTATTTCGGTGGTGAAAAATACATTGCCGTGCCTTATCCCAATCGCTCCGACTACGCCGTTTCGAAAGCCGGACAGCGCGCCTTGGTGGAAAACCTCGCACGATTTGTCGGTCCGGAGATCCAGATCAATGCGATTGCGCCAGGGCCGGTGGAAGGGCAGCGGCTCAAGGGCAAGGACGGCAAAGCGGGGCTCTTCGATCGTCGCTCCAAACTTATCCTCGAGAACAAGCGGCTCAACCAAATCCACGGCGCCGTGCTCAAGGCGATCGACGGCGGTGCCACGGTCGATTCGGTGCTCGATGCGCTACGCGGTAATGACATCGGTTTGCTGCAAGCGGCTGAGGTACCCTCCGCCTTGCGTGACCTGTGTATGAAGTTGCGTGCCGATTTGCACGGTACCGAAGAGCCGACTCATTCTTCGCTGCATTTTTTGATGACGCGGTCGATGGCCATGCGGTTGGTGGCACGGTTACGCAATAGTTGCCTGCTGCCTGACGCTGCGCTGCAAGAACGCGCAGAGGAATGGGTCCTCGATTTGCCGCAGCCACCGGAACCGTTCATCGATCCAGCGCGTATCGATGCCGAGGCGGAGAAAATCCGCTCGGGTGTCATCGGCATGCTGCACTTGCATCGCATGCCGACGGAAGTCGACGTTGCTCTGGCGACGGTATTCTTCATGGCGGATCGTGCCATCTCCGGTGAAACCTTCGAACCTTCCGGTGGTCTGCAGCAGGAACGCACGATTACCGAACGCGAATTGTTCGGTCGTGCCAAGCCCGAGCGCGTACGTCGCATGGAAGGGGAAAATATTTGGCTGATTGGCGAACACATGGCCGAACCATTAGCGGCAGTGGCCAAACTTTTTCTTGCCGAAGGGCACGTAGGCAGCATCATCATGCTGACGCGAACCGATGCTGCCGGACAAGAGATCCGCAAAATCATGGGCCGCGCGCTCGGTCACGACCGTGTGTCGTATCTTACGGTGGGTGATGATCTCGAAGCCGGTATGGACGCCGCGTTTGCCAGCGGCGGAGTTCCCGCGGCGGTGATATCCACGCCATTCGCCGGGATTCCGCGCGCGCTATTCGGTGTCGGCGGCAAAGATCACCTCGACGCCAGCGAATTTTCGGCACTCATCGAAACCAATCTCACGCACCACTTTCGAGTGGCGCGCAAAGTGTCGTTGTTCAAGGGTGCCCGACTCATCCTCACCTCGCCCGATGTGCCCGTGGGCGGTACGTTCGCGCAATTTGCGATGGCGAACTTCGTCAAGACGACGCTGCACGCCTTTACCGCCACACTCGGTGTCGAAAACGAGCGACTGCCGACGGCAGTGCCGGTGAACCAAGTCAACCTTACGCGACGCATGCGCAGCGAAGAGCCGCGCGATGCCGCTGAACAGGCGGAGGAGTACCAGCGCTACGCCCACGCCGTGCTGCTCGCTGCGGCCCCGATCGTCGAAGCGCAGGAGAGCCGCTACCGGGCCCGTATCTATCGTGGTCTGGCGATCACGGTCTGAGTGTTTCGACATGAAGCTGCAGGTCGTTCCGGTCACTGCGTTCCAGCAGAACTGCTCCATCGTCTGGTGCGAGCAGACCCGTCATGCCGCAATCATTGATCCAGGTGGTGACCTCGAGCGGGTGCTTGCAGTAGTGGCGCAGCAGGGGTTGACGCTCGAAAAAATCCTCATCACCCATGCGCATTTGGACCACGCCGGTGCGACGGCGGAACTCGCGCGGCGGCACACGCTGCCGATCGAGGGACCGCATCAGGGCGATTTGTTCTGGATCGAGCAAATGCCTGCACAGGCCAAGATGTTCGGCTTTCCGCCGGCGGAGCGTTTCACTCCTGATCGGTGGCTGGTGCAGGGCGATCGAGTGACTGTAGGGCAAGTCGAGTTTGAGGTCTTGCACTGCCCGGGTCACACGCCCGGACATGTGGTGTTCTTTAAGCGTGACTCGCGTTTCGCGATCGTCGGCGATGTCATCTTCGCAGGCTCGATTGGGCGCACCGATTTTCCGCGCGGCAATCACGCCGAGTTGCTGCAGTCGATCCGCGGCAAGCTCTTTCCGCTCGGGGACGACGTCACCTTTCTGCCGGGGCATGGCCCCACTTCGACGTTCGGCGAAGAGCGACGCAGCAATCCGTTCGTCGGCGATCGTTTCTTTGCTGCAGGTTGAATCAGCCGGGTAACTGCGTGGTCGGTAGGTAGTGATCGACCAATAGCGCCACGAAAATCCACATCAAATAAGAAATCGAGAAGCGGAAGACCTTCATCGGCAGTTCGCTGCGATCGGTCAGTTTGAGCGCCAATGCGTAGTACAGAAACCGACCGTTGAGTACGAGGGCAGCGACCAAATAGATCAGGCCACTCATGTGAGTTACCCAAGGCAGTAGCGACATGACGACCAGCAACACCGTGTAGAGCAATACCTGCAGGCGGGTGTAAGGCACACCGTGGGTGACTGGGAGCATCGGAATGCCGGCCCGCGCATATTCGTCTTTGCGGGCAATCGCCAGCGCCCAGAAATGCGGCGGCGTCCAGATGAAGATGATCAGGAACAGCAGCAAGGCATTGGGTTCGATGGAGTTGGTGACTGCAGCCCAGCCGAGGATGGGCGGTGCAGCACCCGCGGCACCGCCGATCACGATGTTCTGCGAGGTCGCGCGCTTCAAGAACACGGTGTAAATCACCGCGTAGCCGATCAGCGACGCAAAGGTGAGCACTGCGGTGAGTGGGTTCACGAGCAACCAAAGAATTAGCATCGACAGCACGCCGAGCAAACCCGCGAACGCCAAGGCGCGCGGTGCATCAAGGCCGCCCGTTGGCAGTGGACGACTGCGAGTGCGCGACATTTGTTCGTCGATCTTGCGATCGAGGACGTGGTTGATGGCGGCGGCGCAACCTGCTGCAAGCGCGATCCCCAAGTTTCCCCAGATGAGCGCCGCGAGCGGCGGCATGCCCGGACTTGCGAGCAAGGTGCCGACGATGGCGGTGAAGACGATCAGTGCGACGACTTTGGGTTTGGTGAGCTCGAGATAGAGCTTCCATTGCGGCCGTGTCTGGACGGCGCTTGCGGGGGTTGCCATGTTCAGGCCTCGCGCAGTCGTTTGTTGAGCAGCAGCAGCGCCATCAGCAAAATTGCTGCGCCCGCGTTATGCCCGGCGGCAAGAGCGAGCGGGAAAGCTTCGAGGATCATGAATACTGCGATCAGCAATTGCAGTCCGAGCGCGGCAATGGCCCATTGTCCGCCGCGGCGCACCAGCGTTGTCGGCGCGTTGCGAATGGTGAACCAACCGGCGAGCAGCACGGCGAGCGTGGCGATGAGCGCACCGAGACGGTGCGTGAAGTGGATGGCCACGCGGGCCGGGTGCTCGAGCACACCGCCGGTGTAGTTGATGTCGAGGCCGCGCCAAAGCACGAACGCCTCATCGAAATCCATGCCCTCGGGCCACCAATGATTTTGACACTTCGGCAGATCCGGGCAGGCGACCGCGGCGTAATTGCTGCTGGTCCAGCCGCCGAGCATGATCTGGCAAGCGACGATGGCGGTGGCCGCGACCGCCGCCTTGCGCGCGCCATCGAGCGCCGAAATTTTTGTTGCGCCCGCTGCCGGCACGACTACACGACTGACGCGCCGCATGCTGAGCCACAGCCAAGTCAGCAGACTCAAGGTGGTCAGGCCGCCGACCAGGTGCAGCACCACGACCAAAGGTTTCACCAACCACCAGACCGTGAACGCCCCGAGCGCCCCTTGCAGCAAAACCACCGTCAGCAAAGATAAAGCGAAGGGCAGACTGACGGGTCGCTCACGGCGATGGGCAATGGCGATGGCAGCAATCAATACGATCACGAAACCGAGCGTTGTCGCTGCATAGCGGTGGATCATTTCACGCCAGGCTTTGCCGGAGTCATATTCCCAACCCGGCGAATACGATTCGATTTTGCCTTCGGTACGTTCTGCGCCGGCCGGTGTGACATGACCGTAGCAGCCCGGCCAGTCGGGGCAGCCTAGTCCCGCATCGGTCAAACGCACCCATGCACCGAGCACCACCACCACGAGGCAGAGCAGCATGCCGATGAGCGCGAGGCGGCGCAGGGCCACGGCCCCGGAAGGAATCGTCGACTGTGACATAAAGAATCAGCCTATGTGTGAGAGCTTGAGCAGCTTTTCGAGATCCAGCAGCAAGCCCTTGGGGTTTTGCGTGACATCGAAGCGCATCATCAGGTTGCCGAGCGGATCGACCACGAAAATGAATTCTTTGGCGGACGTGGTTTGCGGGAACTTCGCGAGCCAGGCACGCGCCGAATTGTCGGCGGGGGTGATGGCGGCAAGTCCAGGATGCTCCTTGGCAAGGAAGTCACGATCGCAGCAGTTATTCTCCGCGACGAATACGCGCTGGACACGGTCCATGTCTTCGGCGAGCAGCAACCGCGTTTGACGCATGGTCCATAACGCCTTGCGGCAGGGCTCATCGCAACGCCCATCGCCGATATAGACGAGCGTCCACTTGCCGCGCAGCAGGTCGGCCGAGGCGGCACTGCCGTCGGTCAATGAAAACGCGGCGACCGGCAGCGATCTTGCGGGGGTGATCAGCTCACCGTGGTTGGTACTGCCCGCGGGGCGCCAACCGCCAGCGTAATAAAGCCAGAAGGCGCCCAGCAGCGGAATGAAGAAAAGCGCCGCGAGACCGATCAAGGCGCCTCGTCCCTGTGCTTGCGTGGGCTTGTCGTTTACAGCCATCGTCATGCGTCACTCCGCTTCTTCAAGTTCATCACCACGTACAGCACCAGCAGCAGAACCGCGAAACTCCACCACTGGATTGCGTAGGACCAGTTTTGCTCCGGGCCTTTGACGAAGGGTTTCCAGCCACGCTGATAACCTGCAACAGCCTGATCATCGAGCAGCAGCACTCGCGATTCGAGGCGCCTCGAGTCGACCGACAGCGCTTGCGCAAGTTCCGCCAGCCGCGGATAAGCCGTCACCCGCGGCCAACTGCCCGAGGTCGAGGGCGCCGCGCGACCGCCGGCCAAACCCGCCTGCGGCAGATCGTCGAGCAGACCGCGAATCGTGACCTTGGCAGTGGCGAGACGCACCTCGGGCAGGCGATCTCGATAGCCGCCGAAAGGCACCCAACCCCGATTCACCAGCAGCCAGCGGCCATCGGCAAGACGCAGCGGTGTCAGCACCTCGTAACCGGCGCGACCGTCGCGCGTGCGATTGTCGAGCAAAAATTGTCGTGCACCGTCCCATTCGCCGCTGACCTCGACCTTCGCGAATTGCGGCAATTCGCTCGCGCGCCGCGAACCAAGCTCGCTCACCACCGCCGCATTGCGCGCAAAGTCATCGGCAAGTTGCTGCTTGAATTCGGCCCGACCCCACTGCCAGCGACCCAAACTGATGAACAGCACCAGCAGCACCACGGTGATGCCGGTCATCAGCCAAGATGGGCAAAAAACCCTGCGACCTAAGGTGATTTGAAGCGGCACGGCTCTATACTAAGGGCTGTGGAAATCTTCAGAATCATTGTCGGCCTGGTGATGCTCGGCATCGTGTTCAGCCTCGGGTCAGCCTTGTTCCATCTCATGACGGACAAAGGCGACTCGAAGAAAATGGTCCGTGCGCTGACGTTGCGCGTCGCGCTTTCTGCGGGCCTTTTTCTCGCGCTGATGGCGGCCTGGGCCGCCGGCCTTATTCAGCCACTTGGCTCGGGGCGCTGAAAAAATCGCCGCTTAAAACGTCTCAGACCCAGTAGACGAAGACGAAGAGTCCGAGCCACACCACGTCGACGAAGTGCCAGTACCAGGCGACGGCTTCGAAACCGAAGTGGCGTTGCGGCGTGAAATGGCCCTTCATGGTACGGAACCAGATCACGAGCAGCATGATCGCACCCAGCGTCACATGTACGCCGTGGAAGCCGGTCAACATGAAAAACGTCGAGCCGTAGATACCGGTCGAGAGCGTGAGGCCGAGTTCGGTGTAGGCGAGGATGTATTCCTCAGCCTGCAGACCGACGAACAGGAAGCCGAGCAGGAAGGTCGCTGCAAGGAAAATATTGAGGATGCGGCGGTTGCTTTCTTTGAGTGCGTGATGCGCAATGGTGATGGTCACGCCAGAGAGCAGCAGGATTGCGGTGTTGATCGCCGGCACGCCGAAGGCCGGAATGACTTCGAAGCTGCCATCTACGCGTGGGCCGAGTGCCGCCGGCCCGTTGGTGGGCCAGGTCGCGCTGTATTCCGGGAACAACAGCAATTTGTTGAAGATCTTCACGCCCTCGCCACCGCTCCAGGGCACCGACAGTTGTCGTGCGTAAAAGAGCGCACCAAAGAAAGCCGCGAAGAACATCACTTCCGAGAAGATGAACCACATCATTCCCATGCGGAACGACTTGTCGACCTGCATGTTGTAGATGCCGCGCTGGTGTTCGCCGATGACTACCGCGAACCAACCGACGAACAGACCGACCAGCATCAGCACGCCGACGGAGAACACCCAAGGTCCGTACCATTCGTTGAGCCAGCCGCAGAGGCCGATCATGAACACGAACAAGGTGACCGACCCGTAGATTGGCCATGGGCTCGAGTGCGGTACGTAGTATTTGTCGGCGGCGTGTTCGGAGGCGTGGGCGTTGGCCATGGTCTTAGTCCTTCAGCGCGGCGACCCGCGTCGAGTTGTCGTAGAAAACGTAGGAAAGCGTGAGTCGATCGAGACTCTTCGGCAGGTTCGGATCGACCACGAAACGTACTGGCATGACGCGCTGTTCGCCCTTGGCGAACTTTTGCGGCACGAAGCAGAAACACTCGGTCTTGCGAAAGTAGCCCGTCGCTTTGCTCGGGGCGATGTTCGGCACTGCCTGCGCTACCGTATCGCGACCCGTCAGGTTGTGCGCGAAGTAGTCGACTTCGTACAGCCGACCTGGATGCACCTTTATTTCGGTGACGACGGGGCGAAATTCCCAGCTACCCACCGACGGCAGATCGGCCAAGAATTCGACGGTCACGAGACGAGAGTCATCGTGTTCGACGGCCTGCACGGTCGAAGCCCGCAGCAAATCTTTGGGGTTGCCGACGCCGGTGATGTCGCAAAGCACATCGTAGAGCGGCACCAGGGCAAAGCCGAAAGCGAACGCGCCTGCGGCGAAACCGAGCAGCCGCAGCGTCAGACGTCGATTGCTGTCCGCCCGCTCGTTCACTGTCGCAATCCGAGTACCGACATCAAAATAAATGCCGCATAAAACGCGAAGGCCACGAGGCCGAGCACGATTGCCGAGCGTTTGACACGTCGCGTGCGCTCAGCATCGGTGGCGTTTGGATCCATGCGTGTGGCTTCCGCGACTCGATGCTCAGCGCATCGAGCCTTTGGCGATCACGCCCTGCGAGGGCGGCGTTTCCCAGCTGTGGTATGGCGCCGGGGTCGGCAGCTCCCACTCAAGACCCCGCGCGCTTTCCCAAGGACGGACTGCTGCCTTTTCACCCGAGCGTACGGCGCTCCAGATGACGTACACGAATAGCAACTGTGAGAAGCCAAAGATGAAAGCACCGACTGAAGACACCGAATTCCAGTCGGCGAACTGCGTGGAGTAGTCAGGAATACGGCGCGGCATACCGGCGAGGCCGAGGAAGTGCTGCGGGAAGAACAGCACATTCACACCGATAGCCGACAACCAGAAGTGGAGCTTGCCGACCTTCTCGTTGTACATACGACCCGTCCACTTCGGCAACCAGTAGTACACGCCTGCCATGATCGCGAATACGGCACCCGGTACGAGCACATAGTGAAAGTGCGCAACGACGAAATAGCTGTCGTGGTATTGAAAGTCGGCCGGCACGATCGCGAGCATCAGGCCGGAAAGGCCACCCATAGTGAACAGGAAAAGGAAGGCGACCGCAAACAGCATCGGCGTTTCGAAGCTAATCGAGCCTTTCCACATCGTAGCGCACCAGTTAAAGACCTTTACGCCTGTAGGCACGGCGATCAGCATCGTCGAAAGCATGAAGAACAACTGACCCGCAAGCGGCATACCCACAGTGAACATGTGGTGCGCCCAGACGATGAACGATAGGAAGGCGATGGAAGCCGTGGCGTAGACCATCGATTGGTAGCCGAACAGCGGCTTGCGTGAGAAGGTCGGGATGATTTCCGAGATCACGCCGAACGCAGGCAGTATGAGGATGTAGACTTCGGGATGTCCAAAGAACCAGAAGAGATGCTGAAACATCACAGGGTCCCCACCACCCGATGCCGTGAAGAAGGCGGTACCAAAGAAATGGTCGGTGAGCAGCATGGTCACGGCGCCAGCGAGCACCGGCATCACTGCGATCAGCAGGTAGGCTGTGATCAGCCAGGTCCAGCAAAAGAGCGGCATGTTGAGTAGGCCGAGGCCCGGCGCACGCATGTTGAGGATGGTCACGATCACGTTGATGGCGGCGAGGATCGAAGAAATGCCCATCAAGTGAATTGAGAAGATGGTGAGTGGGAAGCTGTCACCGGCCTGCAGCGAGAGCGGGGGGTACAAAGTCCAGCCACCGGCGGGAGCTCCGCCTGGAACAAACAGAGTCAGCAACAGCAACGTGAACGCGAATGGCAGCAACCAGAAGCTGAAATTATTGAGGCGGGGCAGAGCCATATCAGGCGCGCCGACTTGCATCGGCACCATCCAATTAGCGAGACCGGTCCAAGCGGGCATGACAGCGCCAAAGATCATCAGCAGCGCATGCATGGTCGTCATTGAGTTATAGAAGCCTGGGTCGACGAACTGCAAGCCGGGCTGAAAGAGTTCGGCTCGAATCACGAGAGCCATGGCACCGCCTAAAAAGAACAACACGCAGGCGAAGACTAAGTACATCGTGCCGATGTCTTTATGGTTGGTAGCGTAAAACCATCGCTTTAGGCCGTGCGTCTTGTGGTCTTGATCGTCGTGCACATGCTTGTGCGTTACGGTGTTGGTCATGATCTCTATTCTCTTCTTTCTAGCTGATTTTTTAACATTACGAGGGCAAGACGCGGATTCACTCTGCTGGCTTAGCCCTGGGGCGCCGCCGGTAAGGCAGCAATCGTAGACACGGCATCGACGGCGGGCTCGGCCGTCGGCTCAGCGGCGGCAGGATTGGCAGCGGTCTTTTGTTGCGCGAGCCATGCCTTATATTCGTCTTTGGTGACCACCTTGACGACTACGGGCATAAAGCCGTGATCACGGCCGCAAAGCTCAGCGCATTGACCGCGATAAATGCCAGTCTTTCCTTTTTCGACCTTAAACCATAATTCATTGATGTTACCCGGGATGGCGTCTTTCTTCATACCGAAGGCTGGGACCCACCACGCATGAATGACATCATTAGCCGTGAGTAGCATGCGCACTTTGGTACCCTCGGGGACTACCAGTGGGTTGTCGACGCTCAACAAATAATCGGGCACTGTCGTCGGATTGATGCCGGACTTGAGCTGCCGCGCTTCGTCGCTCGCGCGATCGAGTTGCGAAAAGAAGCTCACGTTCTCGCCGAGGTATTCGTATTGCCACTTCCACTGGTGGCCGGTGGCTTTGATGCTGATCTCGGTGTTGCGTGTGTCCTCGATGGCGATCAGAGTACGCGCTGCCGGGACCGCCATGATGACGAGGATTACTACCGGAATCACCGTCCAGATGATCTCCGCTTTGGCGCTGTGCACCATAGTGGTATCGGGTTTCGCGCCCTGCGATTTGCGGAACGCCACCAGTGACCAGATCATCCAACCGAATACGAACACACCGATCGCCACGCACCACCAAAAAATGGTCATGTGCAGCGAGTGAATTTCTTTCGAAAGCTCGGTGACGCCCACGGGCATGTTGAGGTTGCCCCACTCGGCGTGCGCAGCAAGGGGAGCGAGGCTGCCCAGGATCGCGAAAGTGGTGGTTAGAGCGTGGCTGAGATATCTCTTCATGGGCTGTCCGGTTATTCGAGATGTTTGAAACACGACGGTGTTGACGGGTCAGTGGTCCGCTTCACGCGGCACCAGTCTGCTTCGGCAACGGCGGGGATTCGTCCACACGGCCGATCAGTCGCCTGAGTCGGGCAGCGAGACCCAGCCTTTCCTGTTCATTGAGGAAGAACCCGATTTCGTGCCGGCGCCCATGCGACTCGACCGTCAGTCGA
>Ga0194132_10008681_pt1 | contig 14428 bp, 16 predicted proteins | sample TA2KigOf80mmetaG_FD_148612 | JGI IMG/M metagenome (GOLD analysis project Ga0194132, IMG submission 148612) | Freshwater microbial communities from Lake Tanganyika, Tanzania - TA2015054 Kigoma Offshore 80m | ecosystem: Environmental > Aquatic > Freshwater > Lake | place: Tanzania: Lake... | reverse complement strand
GAACAGCGGCTTCGCAACCGGGGCACCGAGGCCGGCGACGTTATCGAAAAACGTCTGAACGAGGCGCTGATCGAGTTGCAGTGCGTTTCTCAGTATACCTACGGTATTGTAAACGAAGAAGGAAGACAACAACAGACCGTCGATACCATTCGCGCCATTATCGCGGCGGAACGGTGTCGGATCAGTCGATGGGAGAAGAAATGAAAAAAACGCAATCGCTCCGCTACGTACCGCAAGAACAACTGCGAAAACAAATCCTCAACACCTATGAAGCGGTCATGGTAGCCGCTCGCGCGGCCCGTCTGATGAATATCCGGCTCAACATGGTCGGCGTACCGGCTGAACGTGAGGAAAAGGTAACGACCGTGGCATTGCACGACGTCCTCGACGGTCAGGTGCGCTATACCGTCAAGCCAAAACTAAAATCCGGATCGTAGGGGCGTAGGGTAGGTTTCAGACTTACTCTATAGCCGGACCGGTGAAAAAACATGGACGGACTGGAAAACAGACGCATCGTGCTGGGAGTGACCGGCAGCATCGCCGCGTACAAGGCGGTGGAGGTCGTGCGCGGTCTGTTGCGCCGGGGCGCGGACGTGCGCGTGGTGATGAGCCGGGAAGCCGCCTCGTTTGTCGGCCCCATGACGTTTGGCGCAATAACCGGGCATCCCGTAGGCATCGAACAGTTTCCTCCGCAGGGACAGACAGGGGAAGAACATATAGACCTTGCCGTCTGGGCGGACGCGATAGCGGTCGTACCAGCTACTGCCAATCTGATCGGCAAGATGGCGCAAGGGCTGGCGGACGACCTGCTTTCCACGGTGCTGTTGGCTTGTGAAGCGCCCTGCGCAGTGGCTCCGTCCATGAATTTCCGTATGCTCCGCCATCCGGCGGTACAGGCCAATCTCCAAACACTCCGCGCGCGTGGGTGTCATGTCGTTGAATCGGCCTATGGCCCCCTCGCCAACGGAGAGGTAGGGGAAGGCCGCCTGGCAGAACCGGAACATGTCGTCCAGGCCATCGCTCGGCTGGCCGACCCTCGCCGAGACCTGACGGGTCGATCCGTTCTCGTTACCGCCGGACCTACCGTTGAAGCGATAGATCCGGTACGGTACATCACCAACCGGTCAAGCGGAAAAATGGGTTTTGCCATAGCGCAGATCGCCGCGCAACGCGGGGCGGAGGTCATGCTGATCGCCGGACCGTCGCACTTGCCGGACCCTTACGGGGTAAGCGTCGAGCGTGTACACTCGGCGGCGGATATGCACCATGCCGTGCTTCGTCACACCGACCGTCACGATGTGGTCATCATGGCGGCGGCAGTGGCGGATTATCGCCCCGCGCACCGTGCCGACCGGAAAATCAAAAAAACCGGAACCCGTATGACGCTCGCGATGGAACGCACCACCGATATTCTCACCGAAGTGAGCAAGCAACGTCCCCCCGTGCTGATCGGTTTTGCCGTGGAAACCCATGACGGTCTTGCCTACGCCCGCGAGAAACGGGTAAAGAAAAATCTGGATATGGTCGTATACAACGACGTTACTGTCGAAGGCGCCGGTTTCGAGGTGGACACCAATATCGTAACGTTTCTCCATGCGGACGGACGCGAAGAGGCTTTGCCGCTTCTGCCCAAAACGGAAGTGGCCGACCGTCTGCTCGATTGCGTAACAGCGCTTTTGCGCGCCGGACGGAAAGCGCCGTCGTGAGCACCCATGCCGACCTTCATGAAATCGTCCGACTGACGATGACCGCCGTACACCAGCAGTCCGAGGCCGGCGTCGAATCGCTGTATGCACCGGAAGGACTGGAAACCGCGCTCAAACTGCCCAAATCGCCCGAAAAAAACGCGACTCCCGTACACCGACCTGAGACGTTGCGGGAACTGTACGCGCGGTATTGCGACTGCACCCGTTGTCGTCTCGGAAGCCGCCGACAACGTTTCGTGTTCGGGGCAGGTAACGAGCAGGCTGTGGTGATGTTTATCGGTGAGGCGCCCGGCGCGGAAGAAGATGCACAGGGATTACCCTTTGTCGGAGAGGCGGGCCAACTTCTGGCGCGCATCCTCCAGGCGATCGAGTTTACACGCGACGAGGTCTATATCGCCAATACGGTAAAATGCCGCCCCCCAAACAACCGGGATCCGGAACCGGAAGAAATCGCCTCGTGTCTGCCGATTCTTGAAGAACAAATCCGGCTGGTGCGCCCCGCGCTGATCTGCGCACTGGGTCGTATTGCCGCCCATACGCTTCTGCGTTCCGACGCTTCGCTCAACAACCTGCGGGGACGATTTCACGATTATCAGGGTATAAAGGTGCTGGTTACGTATCACCCGTCGGCGCTGCTTCGTAACGCTGCCTTCAAACGCCCCACATGGGAAGATATGAAAATGCTGAGAAGAGAATACGACCGTTTGACGGCGCAACAAAAAGCGGAGGAGTAAACCGCCATGGCAATGGAATCGAGCGGAGCGGAACGGGTTCCGCCACAAGCCATAGAAATCGAAGCCGCCGTCCTGGGCGCCATGATGCTGGACCCGGAAGCGATATCGACGGTGATGGAAATACTGGACGATTCGGCTTTCTATCGGGATGCGCACAAAAAAATATTTAACGCGGCCGTTGCGCTTTTCGAACGCAACGAACCTACCGATTTGCTCACACTGACCAACGAACTAACACGTCGAAAACAACTGGGAGACGTAGGCGGCGCCTTTTATCTGGCCGGTCTGGTAGACAACGTATCCACCGCCGCCAATGCGGAATATCATGCCCGTATCGTATTCGAAAAGTCGATCAGCCGCAAACTGATCAATGCCGCCACCCAGATCGCGGCCAGAGCCTACGAAGCTACCGAAAACACCGAAGACCTTATGGACGAAGCCGAACAGATGATCTTCGCCCTGTCCGAGCGTCGTCTCAAACGAGGATTTACCCACCTCAACCCTATCCTGCACGATACCTTCGAAAACATCGAACGGCTTCATGAACGTAGCAGCAGCGTCACCGGTGTTCCGTCGGGATTTTCAAAACTGGATGAGATGACGGCAGGTTTTCAAAAGGGCGATCTGATCATCGTAGCGGCGCGTCCCTCGATGGGCAAAACGGCTTTCTGTCTCAACATCGCCCGTCATGCCGCCATAGAAGGAAAGGTCGGCGTCGGTATTTTCAGTCTCGAAATGGCCAGTCATCAACTGGCGCAGCGTATGCTCTGTAGCGAGGCACGGGTAGACTCGCATCTCATGCGCACGGGCCGTCTGCCAAGCGATGCATGGTCCAACCTCAGCGTTGCCGTAGGTTCACTCGCGCAAGCCCCGATCTATATCGACGAAACCCCGGCGCTTTCCGTCACCGAAATGCGCTCACGCTCACGCCGCCTTATGTCGGAACATGACAATCTGGGTCTGCTGGTCGTGGACTATCTCCAGTTGATGCGCGGTCCCAGTGGCGTAGAAAGCCGCCAGCAGGAGATTTCCACGATCTCGCGTCAGCTCAAGGCGCTGGCCAAAGAGATGAACGTACCCATCATCGCCCTGTCCCAGCTTTCCCGCGCGGTGGAAACCCGAACCGACGGACGCCCCCAGCTTTCCGACCTGCGCGAATCCGGCGCCATCGAACAGGACGCCGACATGGTGATCTTTATCTATCGCCCTGTCCGATACGGAAAAGTAGAGGAAAACGAAAGAAACAAAGCCGAAATCATCATCGGCAAACAACGCAACGGCCCCATCGGCAACATAGAGTTGGTGTTTATAGACCAGTACGCCACATTTGAGGAAATTACGACCCATCCCATGCCGGAAGGATAACGGACTTTTCTTTCCATGATCGAAATCATCCATCTAAAAAAATCGTTTGGCAAACCTGTGCTTGTCGATGTCAACCTGACGATAGAACACGGCGAGACCATGGTGATCATAGGACGCAGCGGGTGCGGGAAAAGCGTCCTGCTCAAACATATCATCGGGCTTATCCATCCAGACGAGGGCACATTGCTGGTGGACGGTCAGGACGTAACCCGGCTCAAAGGCAATGCGCTCGACACCCTGCGCAAACGTTTTGGCATGCTTTTTCAGGCGGCAGCCCTGTTTGACTCGATGACCGTCGGAGAAAACGTCGGGCTGGGGCTGTCTATCCATTCCGGAAAATCGCCCGAAGAAATCGAAGAGCAGGTTCGGCGTTGTCTTAAGATGGTAGGACTTAGTGGGATCGAAGCGCTCAAACCGGCCGAGCTGTCGGGGGGTATGCGAAAACGGGTCGGGCTGGCGCGCGCCATTGCCATGAATCCGGAATATATCCTGTACGACGAACCCACCACCGGACTGGATCCCATCATGGCGGATATCATCAATCACCTGATTCTCCACATGAAAAACGAACTGGCCGTAACGTCCATCGCTGTAACACACGACATGGTAAGCGCCTACAAGATCGCGGACCGCATCGCCATGCTCCATGACGGCAAAATTCACATAGTAGGCACGCCGGAAGAAATCCGTTCGTCCGATGATCCCCTAGTTCAGCAGTTTATTCTCGGCAAGTCCGAAGGTCCCATCAAAACGTTGGAATAGTCCGTCGGAGAAGGGTCAGGCGGATTCCGGGCGCATTTTTTTGCGCCTTTTTGTGTGTTTGGATCATGGCAAAACAGGACAAAATAAAAACACGATTTTTCTGTCAGAATTGCGGAAGCGTCTCGCCCAAGTGGCTGGGAAAGTGCGCGGACTGCGGAAGCTGGAACACCTACGTCGAAGAAAAGACCACGGAAGACCGTAGCGGTCGTCCGGCGGTCTTCGGCGCATCCGACCGCGTCATGCGGCTTGCGGAGGTGGACATCTCCGAGGACCGCAGACTTGAAACCGGTATCGGTGAGTTTGATCGGGTGTTGGGTGGTGGCGTGGTCCACGGTTCTGTCATCCTGATCGGCGGCGATCCGGGCATCGGTAAATCGACGCTGATGCTCCAGGCGCTCCAGCGACTCGGCGCTTGCGCCGGACCCGTGTTGTACGTGTCGGGCGAAGAGTCCTCGCGTCAGGTGCGTCTGCGCGCAGACCGACTCGGCGTCGTCTCCGAAGGTCTCTATCTGCTCTGCGAAACCAATCTCGACGAGATTCTGCATCAGGTCGAACAGTTAAAACCGCGTGTCATCGTGCTGGACTCCGTACAGACGATCTATTTGCCCGCCATAGAAAGCGCGCCGGGCAGCATCAGCCAAGTCCGCGAATGTGCCGCTCGTGTCATCCAACTGGCCAAAACGCGTGGGACACCCGTGTTTTTGATCGGACACGTCACCAAGGAAGGCGCTATCGCCGGACCGCGCGCGCTTGAACATATCGTCGATACGGTGCTGTATTTCGAAGGGGAAAGACACCAGACCTTCCGGATTCTGCGCGCCGTTAAAAACCGGTTCGGATCGACCAACGAAATCGGCATTTTCGAAATGCAGGAACAAGGGCTGACGGAAGTCGCCAATCCTTCCGAACTTTTTCTGGAAGAGCGTCCCGCCAACGTATCCGGTTCGGTGGTCGTGTGCAGCATGGAGGGTACACGCCCCCTTCTGGTGGAGCTTCAGGCGCTGGTAACGCCCGCCAACTACGGAATGCCCCAACGCGTCTCCACAGGTATCGAAGGCAGACGGGTGTCGCTTTTGTTGGCCGTACTCGAAAAACGTGCCGGTATGAGTCTTGGTGCACAGGATGTGTTTGTCAACGTGGCGGGTGGCGTCCGCCTCGAAGAACCGGCAGTGGACCTCGGTGTGGCGGCGGCTGTCGCCTCCAGCCTGCGCGACGCACCCGTAAGCCCGCATGCCGTCGTCATAGGAGAGATCGGACTTGGCGGCGAAGTGCGCGGGGTCGCCCAGATGGAAAAACGGCTCCACGAAGCCCAAAAACTCGGCTTTACCCGTTGCGTAGTCTCCGCCCGCAACCTCAAAGGGCTTCCCCCTGTAGAGGGCATGGAAGTCGTCGGCGTAAACGGTATCTACGAGGCGCTCGAAGCGCTGGAAGTGGTGGGATGACGCAGGCGCTTCTCTTCGATCTTGTAGCGACCGACCCCGGATCAAATGCGCGGGCCGGACGGATGACCACGCCGCACGGAACCGTCCATACCCCCGTGTTTATGCCCGTAGGCACGCAAGGCACGGTAAAGACGCTGACACCCGCAGACCTCGAGGACGCAGACGCGGAAATCATACTCGGCAACACCTATCACCTGTTTTTGCGTCCGGGTCATGAACTCGTTCGCCGGATGAAGGGACTGCACGGTTTTATCAACTGGAATCGGCCCATACTGACCGACAGCGGGGGCTATCAGGTTTTCAGCCTCACGGATCTTAAAAAAATCACCGAAGAGGGCGTTACGTTCCAGTCGCATATCGACGGTAGCCGGCATCTGTTTACGCCCGAATCGGTCATGGAGATCGAAACGGCGTTGGGCGCGGATATCGTCATGCCGCTTGACGAATGCACCCCCTATCCTTGCGACTACGATTATGCCCGCAAGTCCGCCGCCATGACGCTCCGGTGGGCAGAGCGGTGCAGAAAGCGTTTCGACGAACTGGAAAACCTGCGGGCCGCACCCCAGGCGCTGTTTGGCATCGTGCAGGGCAGCGCCTACGAGGATTTGCGTGCCGAAAACGCCCGGACGCTGGTGGAGATGGGATTCGACGGCTATGCCATCGGCGGGCTGTCCATCGGCGAACCCAAATCGACGATGGGAAACGTCATCGACCTTACGGTCGGCTATCTACCGCAAGATCGCCCTCGGTATCTCATGGGAGCCGGAACCCCAGAAGACCTTATCGACGCGGTAGGTCGGGGACTGGACATGTTCGACTGTGTAATCCCCACGCGCGAGGGACGGAACGGTGCGCTCTATACACGTTTCGGGCGGATCAACATCAACAATGCGCGGTTCAAGGAAGATCCCGCTCCCGTGGACGAAGCCTGCCCATGTTACGCCTGCCGAACGTTTAGCCGGGCTTATCTGAGACACCTGTATCATGCAGGCGAAATCCTCGGCCCTCGCATGGGAACCTTGCACAATGTAACTTTTTTTGTCGGACTGGCTCGGCAGATGCGCCAAGCCATCCTAAACGGCGTATTCGCCGCGTGGAGTCAAGCGTTTTTACATACCTACAACACCCGAAAGGGAGGAGAAACCGAGTGATAGAAGACGCATTTGCCATGGGACCGGGGCCGCAGGTAGGACAAGGAGCAGATGGAGGCATGGGGTTTTTGATTTCCATGGGCCCGTTTATCCTGATGTTTCTGATCATGTATTTTCTGTTGATTCGCCCCCAGCAAAAACGCCAGCGGGCGCATCAGGAAATGCTGAATGCGCTCAAAAACGGCGACCGGGTCGTAACTGGTGGTGGACTGATCGGCACGGTGGCCGGCATGAAAACGGATATCGTCACCCTCAAGATCGCGGACAACGTCCGCGTCGAGGTCCAGCGCAGCGCGATCACCAAGGTATTGAACGAAGAAGCGAAAGAGACGAAAGAGTAAACGACGCTTATGTCGGTAAGACCGATCAGATTCTATGGGGATCCGGTGCTTAGGGAGAAGTCTCTCCCGGTCGGCGAGGTGACGCCGGATGTTCGACGGCTGGCGGAAGATCTCATCGACACGATGGTCGCGGCCGCGGGGCTGGGACTGGCCGCGCCGCAAATCGGTGAGACGCTACGGCTTTTTGCCGTCGATCTAAGCGCGGTAGGCCAAGACAATATCCTGGACCGTACCGGTTCTCTGACAGACATGCAAAACCGCAGGATCGTCCTGATAAACCCCGAAATCGTCTTTCAGGAAGGCGAACAGAACGGTGAGGAAGGCTGTCTCAGCTTTCCCGATCTGTACGACCGGGTGACACGGCCCCAGATCGTGCGTGTGACCGCGCTGGATGTGGACGGGCAAGTCGTGGAAATCGAAGGAAGCGGGTTGCTCGCAAGGGCGCTGGCGCACGAAACGGATCACCTCGACGGCATCCTGTTTATCGACCGGATGAGCAGTTTTCGCCTGCGGTTTATCCAAGGACGTCTTCGCAAACTCCGAAAGAATACGGAAGAAGAAATGCGAGGAGACTGACCGGTGCGTATCGTCTTTATGGGCACACCCGATTTTGCGGTTCCCAGTCTCAACGCGCTGCTTTCGCTTTCGCAACATACCGTCTCCGCCGTGGTGACGCAGCCGGACCGCCCGCAGGGAAGGGGACTCAAAACAACCGCCTCACCGGTAAAACGGACCGGCGAAGCACATGGGTTGCCAATTTTTCAACCCGAACGCCTCAAATCCCGCTCATTTCGGACGGTCTTGGAGCAGATCGACGCCGAACTGTTCGTCGTGGTAGCCTTTCGGATTCTGCCACCGGAACTCATCGCTCTGCCCCGGCTTGGCGTCATCAACCTGCACGCCTCTCTCCTGCCTCGATACCGGGGCGCAGCGCCTATCCAATGGGCCATTGTCAACGGGGAGCGAGAAACCGGCGTGACCACCTTTTTTATCGACCGCCAAGTGGATACCGGACGTATACTGCTTCAGCGTCGGACAACCATAGAACCGCAGGAAACAGCGGGAGAACTCCACGACCGGCTTGCCCTCATGGGCGCCGAAACGCTTGTCGAAACCATAAGCCAGGTCGCCGCAGGTACGGCGCATCCCATAGAACAGACCGGCGAGGTTTCTCTCGCACCCAAACTGTTCCGGACAGACGGATGGATCGACTGGACGCGCCCGGCGACCGAAATCCACAACCGGATTCGAGGATTCAACCCATACCCGATGGCGTTTACGACGTGGCGAGGCCGCACGTTGCGGCTCTTTCGCAGTGAAACGACGACACAAACCTCTCCGGTCGCCCCCCCGGGTACGCTTGTCATTGCCGACGCAAACACCGGGTTGATCGTACAGACAGGATACGGCTGTCTTCAAGTAAGGACACTTCAGCCCGAAGGTCGCAACGTCATGAGCGGAGAGGCGTTTGTCCGGGGTTATCATCCCCTCGAAGGAGAACTGCTGGGGGAGGAAGGAAGTAAGAAAGGGAATTTATAGCGGCGGCAGACGGTTTACGCCGGTCATGGCGCTTAGGTTCGTACGGTTGGGAGGATGGGGGGCGTTATGGCGGGTGCACGGCCGCCGGGAGATTGGCCCGATGGGAAACACTGCCTTGGATCGGGCTTTGGGTTTTATTGGGGGCGGTGAGTTGTTCGGCGATGGCGCTCCCCGTCGAGGTAGATGCCAGCCGGAGGGGATGCCATGCTTAGGGACGCAGGATTTTTGACCGATAAGAAAACGACCGGAGTTTGCTCCGTGTTGCGGGCCGCCGCATGGGGCTGTGCCGCAACGTCGGGTGTTGCGCTGGTCCACGCGATGGGCGATCTTTCCCGGCGGCATGCTCCGCCGTGACCACCCCTCGCGAAACAGCCATGCACGCGCTTTGCCACTTCGAAACATACGGAGCGTTTGTCAAGGACGATCTGGACGACAGGCTCCGCCAAAGCCGTTTTGACCAACGCGATCGCGCATTTGCCACGGAACTGACCTACGGAACACTGCGTTGGCGTGGTCGTATCGACTGGGTACTCGAACAGTGCGTGCGTACCGGAATCGCCTCGCTTACCCCGCCGATCCGCAACATCCTGCGCCTGGGTGTATACCAAACGCTCCTGATGGAGGGAATGCGCGCCTCCGCCGCCGTTCATGAGTCGGTCGAGATGGCAAAAAAATATGGCCATCCCGGAACCGTACGGCTCACCAACGCCGTATTGCGAACGGTGGTGCGTAGAAAAGATGATTTTACCAAACCCCCTCGGATGTCCGACTCGCTGGCGGACCTGAGCGTTTGGTATTCCTATCCGTGTTGGCTGGTCAAACGCTGGGTCGAACGTTATGGATACGAGAACGCCGCCGCGCTCTGCGAGGCGGGAAACCGTACGCCGCCGGTCGTTATCCGGGTCAACCGGCTCAAAACCACACCTTCCATGCTCGCCGATCGGCTGGCCACGCAGGGGGTACACGCCGAACCGGGACGATACCTTGAAGATTTTCTCGTGTTGCACGAACCGGGCGATGTACGACGTCTGGCCGGATACGCGGAGGGTTGGTTTCAGGTGCAGGACGAAAGCGCGGGACTTGCTGTGCGTCTATTGGAACCGCGTCCGGGGGAGACCGTTGTCGATTTATGTTGCGCGCCGGGCGGTAAAATCATATATATTGCAGAACTTATGTCCGACCGAGGCCGAATCGTCGGAGCCGATGTTTCACCCGGCAGGCTGCGCCGACTGCAAGAACATGTCCGGCGAATGGGGTTCCAGCGGATCGCTACTGTCGCCACGGACGGCTGCAACCTTGGACTGCGGCTACAGGCGGATCGGGTGCTGGTCGATGCGCCGTGTTCCGGGTTGGGGACGGTCGCCAGAAGGGCTGAACTGCGTTGGCGTAGACGACCGGAAGATTTAGAGGCCAACGGAAAAATACAGACCGGTCTGCTCGAACAAGCCGGTCGGTTGGTACGCCCCGGCGGCGTACTGGTATACAGCACCTGCACGATAGAACCGGAAGAAAACGAATATATCGTGGAGGAGTTTTGCCGTCGGCATCCCGAATTTCGTGCGGAGCGCCCGGAGACATGGCCGTCCGCGTGTTCAGATATGTTGGGGCCGGATTACAGGGTGCGAACTTTGCCGTCGGTACATCGGATCGACGGCAGTTTTGCCGTAAGGATGAAACGGGAGTAAGCGCGTGTTTGAAGAACTTGCCGGGCGCATGGAGACCGTTTTACGCAACCTGCGCGGTCAAGGCAAACTTACCGAGCAAAATATCGACGAGAGTTTGCGTCAGGTACGTCGCGCCTTGCTCGAAGCGGATGTAAATTTTCGAGTTGCCAAAGATTTTATCGATGGAGTAAAGGAAAAGGCGCTGGGGCGCGGAGTACTCAAAAGCCTCACCCCCGGTCAACAGATGATCGGGGTGGTGCATGAGGAACTGGTTGCGCTTATGGGCGATCAGGCGGTCGGTCTTTCCTTTTCCGGCACGCCGCCGACGGTCGTCATGATGGCGGGGTTGCAGGGGTCGGGGAAAACGACGGCCTCGGGCAAACTGGCCCGAATGCTTCAAAAACAGGGTCGGCGTCCGCTTCTGGCCGCCGCAGACGTATACCGTCCCGCCGCCATTACCCAGCTTCAGGTGGTCGGCAGCCAGATCGACGTTCCGGTTTTTACGCTTGGAGAAAACCGCGATCCGATAGCCATCTGCGCCGGCGCCTTAGAACAGGCACGGCAACAGCAACACGACGTTGTGATTCTCGATACCGCCGGTCGTCTGCATATCGACGACGAGATGATGGAGGAACTCGAACGCATACAGGCGGAGGTAAAACCTCACGAAACGCTTTTGGTGGTAGACGGGATGACCGGCCAGGATGCCGTCAACGTTGCCGAGACCTTTAACCGTCGGCTAAAAATCGACGGAAGCATCCTCACCAAGATGGACGGCGACGCGCGGGGTGGGGCGGCGATTTCCATCCGGCGTGTCACACAGCGTCCCATCAAATTTATTGGAGTTGGTGAAAAACCGGACGCGCTGGAGCCGTTTCATCCGGAGCGCATGGTGTCTCGCATTCTGGGTATGGGAGACGTGGTATCGCTCGTCGAGCGCGCACAGGCGGCCATCGACCTGGAAGAAGCCCGGCGTCTCGAAGAAAAGATGCGCAAGGAGTCGTTCGATCTGGAGGATTTTCGTCAGCAACTCAGACAGGTAAGCAAATTAGGATCGATGACCGAGATTCTCGATATGATTCCGGGGGTGAACAAAAACGCGCTCAAGGAAGTGGATATGGATGAGCGCGCGCTGCCCCGCATGGAGGCGATTCTAAACTCGATGACCGTGGAAGAGCGTCGTAAACCGACCCTCCTGAACGGAAGCCGAAGACGACGTATCGCCCGCGGAAGCGGAACGACGGTTCAGGAAGTCAACCAACTGCTCAAACAGTTCGACATGTTGCAGCAGATGATGCGGCGGTTCAACCGGCTTGGAAAACTCAGTCGGATGGGCCGGCGAATGTTCAAGATGTAAATAAAAGGAGAAAAAGATGGCGGTAGCTATCCGGCTTCGGCGTACAGGAGCCAAAAAACGTCCGTTTTATCGTATCGTAGTGGCCGACAGCGCGCGCCGACGAAGCGGCCAATATATCGAAAGCGTCGGTTTTTACAACCCTATCGGCAATCCGGACAAACTGGAAATCGATGCCGAACGCGCCGTTCTATGGCTCAATCGGGGTGCACAGCCGACCGAAACGGCAAAGTCGCTGTTGGCCCGCGCCGGAGTGTTGGCCCAATGGCGCGAGCAGAAGGCAGGTTCGCAAGCCTGAGCATGGATACGCCCTTTGTAACGATCGGGCATATACGCCGACCGCATGGCGTCTTGGGTCATGTAAAGGCGGAGACGCTTTCGGATGCGCCGGGGCGTTTCATAAAGCTCAAAAAAGTATGGCTGGAATTCCCGGATGGACGACGGCAACCCCTGAACGTCGAGGAGTGTAGACAAAAGGGGACGGAACTGTGGATAAAATTTGAGACCATAGACACGCCCGAAACGGCTGGTCTTCTCAAAAACGCCTATATTCAAGTTCCGGTGTCCGAGAAAGCGGCGTTGCCCCAAGACACATACTACGTGTTCGACCTGATCGGCAGTTGCGTAGTGTCGGAAACCGGTGAGGAAATAGGCAAGGTCCGCGAGGTACTTTCCATGCCTGCCAGCGACGTGTTTGTCGTGGCGACACCGCGTGGAGAGACGCTGATCCCCGCAGTGCGCGCCTTTGTCACCCATATCGACCCGGAAAACCGGCGCATCGTGGTTCGCCCGATACCCGGTCTGCTCGAACCGTAAGCCATGCGTATCGACATCCTGACCGCGTTTCCCGGCATGTTTGCCGGACCGTTTGGCGAAAGCATGGTGCGGTTGGCGTGGTCACGCAACCTGGTCGATATTTTTGTCTACGACCTGCGGGCCTTTACCACCGATCGACATCTGACGGTGGACGACTACGCCTATGGCGGCGGATCGGGCATGGTGCTCAAACCCGAACCCGTGTTCCGAGGCGTGCGTTTTTTGCGTCGTCATACACGGCCCGGCAGCGTTGTACGTACGCTTCTGCTGTCCGCGCGGGGACGGCGCTACACCCAAGAAACAGCCGGAGAACTGGCAAAAACCGGCCATATCATACTCGTCTGCGGTCATTACAAAGGGATTGACGAGCGGGTCGTAGACGGACTGAACATAGAGGAGTTTTCAATAGGAGATTTTGTAGTTACCGGCGGCGAACTTCCGGCCATGACGATCGCCGATTCGGTCGTACGTCTGATACCCGGCGTACTCAACGACATCGAATCGGCAACCGGGGATTCCTTCTATGAAGGACTGCTCGACTGCCCGTATTATACCCGCCCGGAATGCTGGGAAAACATGCGCATCCCAGAGATACTGTTGTCCGGGCATCACGAGCGTATCCGAAAATGGCGGCGACAGGAAACGCTCCGGGCCACATGGCTGCGCCGGCCCGACTTGCTGGAAAATGTAACGTTGTCCGAGGAAGACCGGACATTTTTGCTTGTCCTTCAAGCACAACATCGACAGGACGAATCATCGTCCCAAGTATAACTCAAGAGGATCAGGTCATGACCATTATCGAATCGTTAACCGCAGAAAACATCAAAAAGGATCTGCCCGAATTTCGCCCCGGCGATACGATCCGTGTAGAGGTAAAAGTACGCGAAGGCGACAAGGAGCGTATTCAGATGTTTCAAGGCGTGGTGATCCAGCGTACCGGAGCCGGTATCGGTGCTACGTTTACCGTCCGGAAAATATCACAGGGCATCGGCGTCGAACGCATTCTTCCGCTTCATTCCCCCAACGTAGGTCAGATCGAGGTGATCCGGCGCGGCAAAGTGCGTCAGGGACGTATCTTCTATCTCAGAGGTCTCAAGGGCAAAGCGGCTCGGATCGCCGAGAAGCGTTCGTGAGCCGTACACTCACCGGAGCGGAACAAAAACGTCTCCGGGCGATGTACGTTTTCGAGCAGATCCTCTGGGGTGAAGGCTGTCGGTACGTGACCGGCATCGACGAAGCCGGACGCGGCGCACTGGCCGGTCCGGTCGTTGCCGCCGCCGTCGTATTTTCCCATCCGGTCATGATCCGAGGGCTAAACGACTCCAAACAACTTCGTCCCGCCGAACGAAACCGTCTGTACAGCGTGATCTCCGTTGCCGCAAACGGCATCGGCATCGGCAAATCCGGCCCCGACGTCATAGACCGGGACAACATACGTCAAGCTACGCTCCAAGCCATGGCGGCGGCGGTCGCGCAACTGCCGCAAACGCCTGATCACCTGCTGATCGACGGTCTCGATCGCATCGACTGGCCGGGACCCCAAACCGCCGTAGT
>Ga0194132_10008679_pt1 | contig 14430 bp, 15 predicted proteins | sample TA2KigOf80mmetaG_FD_148612 | JGI IMG/M metagenome (GOLD analysis project Ga0194132, IMG submission 148612) | Freshwater microbial communities from Lake Tanganyika, Tanzania - TA2015054 Kigoma Offshore 80m | ecosystem: Environmental > Aquatic > Freshwater > Lake | place: Tanzania: Lake... | reverse complement strand
GCCTACAGGTCTCCGACGATGAGTTTCAAGCGCTCAATATCAAACCCGGTAAGTTTCATGGCGATTGGAACTATACGCTTCTTCCTCGCTCTTAATCGGTAACTTAATTCTTGCCCATGCCTTAGTGCTCCTCTTTTTTTCTCGTCAGTATACGGTATTCACGCTGCGAAGCGCAGGGGTAGCGTCTGGGGCCCACGAACCAAGTACGTGGGCACCCGGGAGACCTTGTCGGCCTTGCGGGCAAACGGTGGACACCCAAATAACAGTGCTTCAAGAGCCGAGCGCGCTTCGAGTCGAGCCAGTGGCGCTCCTAAGCAGTAGTGAATGCCATAGCCAAAGCCGAGCTGATCGGGAGGATTGCGGTCGACATCAAAACGATCCGGTTCAGGATATTTGCGTTGGTCACGATTGGCAGAACCGAGGAGCACAAGGATCGTCGCTCCTGCAGGAATTTTGCCACCCTCCAGCTCGACATCTTGCGTCGCTTGTCGAAAGATCACCTGAACGGCTGAGTCGTAGCGCATCACTTCCTCAATCATCGCCGGAATCGTAACCTGACCAGCTTGTACTTTGGCGAACTCCGCCGGGTGGTCGAGTAACGCTAACACACAGTTACCGATCAAGTTCGTCGTTGTTTCATTACCCGCACCGAGGATCAACACCGTCAAGCCGAGGACCTCGATGGACGTCAGGACCTGGCGCTCTTCCTCGGCTTGCACAAAGGCCGTGATGAGATCGTTACCCGGTTCAGTGCGACGCTTCTCAATCATAGCGCCAATGTACTCACGGAACTCTTTGATACTTTGCTTAATCTCCGCACGGACGGTTTCATCAGTGGGATGATTGAGCGTACGCACCACGTCATTTGACCAGCGCTTAAAATCTGTCTGTCGTTCCACCTCAACACCCAAGATCTCGGCAATCGCAATGACTGGGAGCGGCACTGCCAGTGAGGAAACGATGTCAACTTCTGCTTGTTTCTTCAATGGCTGGAGGAGCCGTTGGGCAATGGCTTGTACATGCGGCACCATCTCGCGAATGCGGCTTGGGGTAAATCCCTTGTTGGCCAGCTTGCGCATGCGGGTGTGGTCTGGTGGGTTCATTGACAGCAGGCCCGGCGCTTCAGGAACAACGACGAGATCACCCGAAGCCGCCTCATTCCACAACGCAGAGGAAAACAGACGGGGGTTACGAAGAATATAATCGACATCCGCATAGCGACTGACTGCGTACGCTTGCATCGACTCGACCCACGCCACCGGAGCGTTATCGCGCAGTTCTTTATAGTATGGATACGGGTTATCCTGCACTACTGGTGAGAGTGGGTTGTAATCCATCGAGCACTGTTCCTTCCTTTACAACTTGCGGCATTGTTATTTTCAAAGTGTGGCGATTCCGTCTAGTAGTCAGTCCATTTAATTTTGCGGGATAGGGTTTCGTCATGCCCGCGCAGGCGGTCATCCAGGGAACTTCAGCAGTGGCCTGTCGTTAAGCCGCCTGGATTCCCGCCCTCGCGGGAATGACGTCCCTTGAGTTATCCATCAAAACTTTCTGGACTATCCACTAGAGGCTCTGTGGTATAAACCTCTGCCAGTGCAGGTGTCAATCGTTCAACTGACCTTGACGTCATGTGACCTGCCAGGCGCCGTATCCGTTGCTCATTTGATCCGCGTCAATACAAACACCGGAATCTGCCGCGTGGTCTTCTGCTGATATTCTTTGAAGATCGGCATCTGTGCCGCTTGCTGGTCGTAGAGTCGTTGTCGTTCTGCGCCTGTGGTGGCCACTGCTTTGACCTGAAAGCGTTCGGCACCGACTTCGACTGTTGCTTCTGGGTTGGCAATCAGGTTGTGATACCAGGGTGGATTCTTGGGACCACCCGCGAACGAAGCAATGATGACCATACGATCGCCATCTTTGCTGTAGACCAGGGGCTTGGTGATGGACTGGCCACTTTTGGCGCCGGTCGTGGTCAGCAGCAGCATTGGCATCCCGGCCATCTGGCCGCCGACTTTCCCTTGATTGGCACGAAACTCAGCAATGACCTTCTGATTGAAGTCGTGTAGTTCTGACATATGTCCTCCTTATGCACAGGCTATTGTGTAGACGTTACGTAGTCCCGTCGGCAGGGGATATTCCCGCCATGTCTCCCCCTTGTCCAGGGTGCCAAATACTTGTCCAATACTATTGACGCCGTAGATACAGCGGGGGTCGCGTGGACTCACGCTGACCGACATCATCGTCCGTCGCGGTGTGACGTCATGATCGAAACGTTGCCAGGTCTCGCCCAAGTCTTGGCTGCGATAGATCGAGCCCGCCTGACTCATCGCGGCTGGGCTGAGCGCGGCGTAGAGTGTCTGTGGGTCGTCGGGTGCAACTTGAATATCGCGACCATAAGCAAACGGAGAGAAACGCCAGATTTCCAACTCCTGCCAGCTCGCTCCTTGGTTGATGCTGCGAAACAGTCCCATGCGATTCGCCAGAAACACGGCACTTTCAGAGGTCGCACTCACGGTGATGGCATGCGCATCCATCATACCCTCAATGTCGGTGTCACTACCGAGTTGGCTGCGCAAATGCGGCTGTGTCGCCAGCGAGAGCAAGGCTGGCGTACAGTCACTCCAGGTGTCTCCTCCATCGAGACTGCAGATGACACCACCAACCTCAAGCGCGGCATAAATATGCTGCGGATTGCGGGGATCGATCGCCAGGCGAATGACGCGCATCGGAAAGCCCATGCGCACTGCTCCAGCAGTCGCGACAATCGGCAAACGTTGCCACGTTTCACCGCCGTTGTCACTGCGATACACCGCTGGCGGTGCCGCCCCGAGATACATAAGTTGTGGGTTCTGTGGGTGGAACACGATTGTCCACACCACGCCACCTTGTTCGGGAAACGCCAGGCGTTCCCAGTGCTCGCCTCTATCACGGCTGCGGTATGGACCGAACTGGGTGCCTGCATAGACAATCTGCGGATCAGACGGGTGAACCGCTATGACCCGCACTTCGACTTTGTCTGGCAACCCACTGGTCAAGTGTTCCCATGTGGTGGCACCGGCGGTCTGGCGAAAGAGGCCACCGAGCAGTCCTGCGTTCAGCGTTTCCGTCCACTGCGGCACACCGACATAGACATAGTGAGGCATGAGCAACTCTCCTTTTCAGCGAAGACAACGCATTCTCCTTTAGCCATGTTTCAGTGCTGTTGGCAAGGAGAACTGGCCAGGCAAATGAAGATTCTCCGGTGAACAGGAGTTCAACACCTCTTGTATTCTTTGCCTCGCGCAGTCACAGTGTAGCGCCAAGGAGGCTAACCATGACACAAGACGAGATCGCACGTGATAAAGCGGCAATTGCGGAACTCATCGCACGTTACAACTACGCCATCGACCACAACGACTATCAAGGCTGGGCGAATACCTTTGCGCCCGACGGCGTGTTCCAAGGCGTGATTGGCCGATTTCACGCGCACAAGGAACTCGACAAATTTATCGCCAGCGTGAAGAGCCTGACCGACAAGTCACCAAATCTACGCCACTATGTGACCAACATCTTGCCTGAGATCACCGGGCATGAAGCGCGCTGCACGAGCTTCCTGTTGATGACCTCGACGACCAAAGGCGGCGTTTCCACGATTGCTCTGGCCGGGGAATACGAAGACCGCTTGGTGAAGATCAACGGCCAGTGGTTGTTCCAACAACGCATTGTTCGAGCTGATGGGGTATAGTGTTTATGGTGGCTTTGCTTTGTGGTTACGGCACTGACGACTGCGAAAGGAACATATGAACGATCAGAACCTCACAAATGGTCATGGCGACGCCGAGCAGTTTACTGAAGCTCTTGCCACGGCCAACGTTCCCACCCTCTTGATGGTGTTAGTACAACTCACAGGAGATCTGCGTTGGCTCGAAGAACCATATCGACCGCATCGTGCACGTGGCATGAATGATAATGACTCCGGCGGACTCCCTACCCGCATTCAAGCCGAGGTTCGCAAAGCGGCGCTGGAAGCAATCTTGGCGTGGCGTGCTGGCAAACCCGTGGCAATTCCTGAACCGTCTGCCGAACTGCGCTGCAAAATGTTGGCCTGCGCAGTGGCCGAAGAGGTTCCGCTGGAATACGATCCACTCATCGCGGCGGATCTGCCATTGGCCCAGCATGAGGTCGTCGAGAAACTTCCCGTCCCAGATGGATTTCATGCTCTGATCATTGGCGCTGGCGTCTCAGGCTTGTGTGCCGCAATTAAGTTCAAGCAAGCTGGTATCCCGTTCACTATCTTGGAAAAAAGCTCGCAGGTCGGCGGGATTTGGCGTGACAACCGCTATCCGGGTGCAGGCGTCGATACGCCTAATCACCTCTACTCATACACATTCGCTCCGTATGATTGGACGAAGTATTTCGCCCTGCGCGATGAGCTGCACGGGTATCTCAAACATGTCGCAGACAAATTCGACTTACTGCCACACATCCGCTTCAACACCGAGGTCAAATCGGCCAACTACAACAAAGACACGCAAAAGTGGGAAGTGACGACTCAACGCGACGATGGCTCACGTGACGTGATGAAATCGAATGTACTCATCAGCGCTGTGGGCATCTTCAACCCCATCAAATTTCCCAACATCAAAGGGCTCGATCGTTTCGCTGGCCCCCGTTTCCACACCGGCGAATGGCCGGACAATGTTGATCTCACTGGGAAACGAGTCGCGATGATCGGCAACGGCGCGAGTGCGATGCAGACCGGACCCGCGATCCAAGACAAGGTGAAGTCGTTAACCATCTTCCAGCGCTCAACCCATTGGGTCGCCCCTAACGAACAGTTTGGTCAGCCAATCCCTGAAGCGATGCGCTTTCTGCTGCGCGAAGTACCACTCTATCGTGCCTGGTATCGCATCCGCCTCGGTTGGGCGTTCGGCGACCGCATTCATATCACCTTGCAAAAAGATCCAAATTGGGAGTACCCAGATCGTTCACTCAACAAAGCCAACGACTCGCATCGCGCTTATTTCACCCAGTACATCGTCTCCGAACTCGGCGACAGAAAAGACTTGTTGGAGAAAGTCGTACCGCCCTACCCGCCGTTCGGTAAGCGCATGCTGATGGACAATGGCTGGTACCGCATGTTGAAGAACGACAAGGTCGCGCTGGTGGATAATCCTATTGTCGAGATCAAGCCGGATCGGGTGGTGACCAAAGACGGTAAAGAATATGAAGCCGACGTGTTGATCGTCGCCACTGGCTTCGATGTCTTGCGTTTTCTGACAACCTTCGAGGCCCACGGACGCTCAGGTCGCAGCTTGCGCGAGGTCTGGGAAGATGACAACGCCAAGGCCTATCTCGGTACGGTCATCCCTGACTTCCCCAACTTCTTCTGTCTCTACGGTCCAAACCTGCAACCCGGCCACGGCGGCAGCCTCATCTTCGTCGTCGAAATGCAGATGCGCTACGTCATGGACGTGATGAAAAAAATGTTGACGCAAAATCTTGGTGCAGTCGAATGCCGCCAAGACGTACAGGACGCCTACATCGAAGGCGTCGACAAAGCCCACGCCAACATGGTGTGGACACATCCCGGCATGGAGACCTACTATCGCAATGATCGCGGGAGAATCGTCGTCAACTCGCCGTATAAGAACACCACCTTCTACGACATGACCAAAGAAGCCAATTTAGCGGACTTCAATGTCGAGCCACGGCAGGAAGCGTAAATTGTAGGCCGGAATAAGCCTGTCCTGCTTCTCTTCAGCAAAAGCACTCATCCTTGAAAATCCTGACTTGAACTCCCGATTTTCAAGGATGAGTGGCACCACTCGTGATCGGATTTGGCTCTTGAAATTACGACCGATTGAGTTGCTAGGTTCTGAGTGCGTTGATAGACCGCTGCAAGTTAGCTCGCGCACTGATTTCATAGCGATCGAAGAAATACGCCATATTGAAGATTCTGGGGCGTGCAAGAAACTCTTGAAGGATCTTCTTGCGGGTTTGGCGAAAGAGATCTTCTGGCGCCCACGCGTACTCGCTACGAACCTGCCGTTCGTATTCATCGAAGCGTTCGGTGAGTGCGCCCAGAATGGAAAGATCGATATCGACGAGAATTTTCGCGTCGGTCTCTACAGGAACCGCACTATGACGGGTTACCATGACTAACTCATAGACCCGGTTCGCGCTGTCGTCTGGCAATCCTGCTCGCAACACTTCAGCCTTTGCCCATTCTGCACTCCGCAGTTCATTATCTTGGCGTTTGGCGTCATAGATGACGTCGTGAAACCACAGGGCGAGAGCAATTTCGTGTGGATGGTGCGCAAGTGGCTGCACATGGGGTATCCACGCCAAGCATTCGTCAAGATGCTGGGCGGTGTGGTAGCTGCGGTGCGCTTCAGAATAGCGCCCTAGCAGTTCGTAGAATAAGGGAACATTGCCGTTGGTGACGCCTAAGCCTCTCCATATGTCGTGCCATTGTTCCAGGTTTGGCATTGTTACCCAATCCGCTCAGGAGGCAAGAGAACGCCCTGCGGCGTAACTCCCAATCCGGCACTGGCGTATTTCTGCATGATTATTGATTCTGCGCATCAAGCGCGGCTTTGAAGTCCCCGGTGCGCAGTGTTCCGAGAACATTCAATTGTTCATCAAGGACATGGAACAACTCATCGCTCTCGCCGCGTACGCTGTACTGCAACACACAGCCGCTGGCGCCACCCCCTTCTTTATGCGCGTCTCCAGGTTTGCTGGAAGTAAACCGACCAACTGGACGCACTTCTCTCTTCTTGCCATCGGGTTCATAGATGATGTGCTCGCCATCGACCACAAACGTATTCGTCAGTGCAAGATGGCGGTGGATGAAGATCTTCTCGTTCGCTGCAAACTTGACGATGAAATCAGCGATGTTGTTCTTCTCATCAACGGCGAAGATAAATACTTCAAAATGTTCAAAGTCCCCTAACTTCTGCCAGCGAATGTTACGGTCGTCGAAACGGTACGAAGGGGTCTGAGATTGAGTCGTTGCCATAGCACCTTCTCCTTGAATGGATCGATCTGAACACCTATCGGAGATCGCCACCCCTGTCCACAGTTTCACCATGAAAAAGGCTCAGGTTACGAAAGAGAAATCTTTTGCTATGAGAAGAGACCACTCAGCAAAGGAGGATCGTTTATGAGCCGCTTATTTGGCGAAATGCGACAGATTGCCTTTGTCGTGCGCGACCTCGATAAGGCGCTACGTTATTGGACCGAGACGATGGGCGTTGGACCTTTCTATTTGTTCAAGAATTTTGTCCCGACCGATTATCTCTACCGTGGCAAACCGGCACCAGCACCGCATGTGACCCTTGCACTGGGTTTTTCCGGTGAGATGCAAATCGAGTTGATCCAACAGCATGACGATCATCCCAGTGCCTATCGTGATTTTCTTTTGGCTGGTCATGAAGGCTGTCAGCATGTGTCTTCGTGGACAACGCGCGCAGAGTATGACCAAACCTACCAGGCCGCTCGTGCACGCGGTGTACAGCCAGCGCATGAAGGTGTCGTGCCAGGCAGTAACATTCGCTTTGTCTATTTTGCCACCGACTCAGCGCCAGGCGGATTGCTCTACGAAATGGCGGACCTGAAAGAAACACCTTTGTATGACACGATGATGAAGATTCGTGACGAGGCGCGCCGGTGGGATGGTACCAACCCGATTCGTGAACTTTCGTTTACCTAACGCAAAGCACAAAAGCGTGGTACACTCTGTTAGTGAAGCAAGAAGCCGTAGCGTGCGCATAGCGCACACTACCGCAACTACATCAAGCCACAGAAGATCGACACAACCGGATTGTCACCCTGAGTGAAACGAAGGGTCTCGCAGAGAGATTCTTCGCTCCGCTCAGAATGACAGGGGTGAAACGTCCGAAGACGAAGTGTACGAATGTTCTCGCGTCCAATGTAGGATCATACCGTCCGGGCTTCTGTTTATCCCTCTTGTCGTCAATTCCCCCTATCGCAACACCACTTTCTACAACATGACCAAACCAGCGATCCTGCTCTTGCATATGCAGGGGGCGCGTTCCGTCGCTGTTCATTTGTGCGGTGCAGTGAGCCAGCGATCAAATGCTTCCTATGACTCACTCTGAGTGAACGCGTATGCAAGGCGATCAACCATGCCAACGCGGATAATGTGGTCACGATTGCCGAGCGTGAGATGAGGTTGCACCTCAGTGACATAACCTCTCTTGCCTCTCGCTCGGTACTAAAGACTCTGGTGATGTGGCCGAAACAAGACTACACGGGGGATTCCACAAAAGAGATTCATATGACAAAGCAGCTATTCACAAAATATAGTCTTGTTGCAGCAATCGCTCTACTATGCTGCGGCGTGGCAAAAGCAGGGGACAAAATCGAGACAGCGGGTAAAGCTACCGCCGTTGAGAAACCCGTCGCACAGGAGATCTTGGATATCCTGCGCGCCAACAACCAGATCACTACGCAACAGTATGACGCGCTGATGGTCAAAGTGAACGCTGAGGTAAGCAAATCTGCAGGGGAGGGGAAACGTACTCCTGGCACGCTGCGGGTCTTTTGGAAAGATGGGCTGAACTTCGAGGGCGGTGATGATGCTCCAGTCAAATTCCAGACCGGTGGCTACTTCCAGGCCGACTGGGCATACACAAGCCCAGATACGAAACTCGCAGCCAAGCTCGGCAAGTCATCAACTGGGACACAGATGCGGCGAGCACGGCTTTCCGTCGCAGGGAGCCTCTACGATACCGCGGAGTATAAGTTTGAGTCTGACTTGGCAGCCGGAGCCGTCAAAATCATGGATGCCTACGTGCAACTCAATAGCCTACCCTGGGTAGGGACGATGCGCATGGGGCACTTCAAAGAGCCCTTTGCTTTGAGTGAGGTCACCAGTGACCGGTATGAGACGTTTATGTAATCGGCATCGTTGGAAGAAGCCTTCGTTCCTTCTCGTAACGTAGGCATTATGCTTCAGAACCATGCCTTCGATAAACGGATGACATGGGCGATCGGTGGATTTCGCGAAACCGATGATGTCGGCAAAGGCTTCGATAGCAATTCGCAGTACAATCTGACGATGCGGGTGACAGGAACTCCGTGGTATGCGGAGCAAGGCCGTAAGCTCGTACATCTTGGCTTGTCGTATAGCCACAAGTTTCGCAACAATGACCAAATCCGCTTTAGGGCGCGCCCGGAAGCCCATCTCGCGCCAGTGTTAGCCGATACAGGGAACCTGACGAGTGACGGCATCAACCTTCTGAACCCAGAGTTAGCCGTCGTGTATGGCCCGTTCTCGTTACAGGCAGAGTATACCTCAGCGATGGTGGAGCGGCCCAAAGCGAAGGGACTCACATTTTCGGGCTACTACATGGAAGCGAGTTATTTTCTCACTGGCGAAAATCGCCAGTACAAAAATACCGGTGGTTTCTTTGGCGGCGTGTCACCGAAGCAAAACTTCGATGGCCAGGGGCATTGGGGTGCATGGGAAATCGCCATGCGCTATTCGGCGTTGGATTTGAACGACAGAACCGTTCGCGGTGGGAAACTTAGCGGCTTCACCACCGGTGTTAACTGGTATCTGAACCCGAACATGCGGGTTATGGCTAACTATAGCCTCGCGCACCGCAGTGCGTTCGCGGATGCCAATATCCTCCAGGTCCGAGCCCAATTGCTTTTCTAATCGGTTTTGAGACTCGTCAGAATAAAGCGTACTCCAGTGTAAATCGCCGAAAGTACAGGGAGCGAGCCAAATGTCGGTGCGTCTGTAGATTACTGAAAGTGATGTGGTAGTTTTGTACATGAATGGGGGTCGCAGACCGATAACCCACAAAAACAATACTCCGTGAAAATCCGTACTCGAACTCGTGATTTTCACGGAGTATCACTAATCCACGAATTGCTAATACCCTCGTTGCCAATCAATAACGTTGGCCAGCGGCTCGTTGTTAAGGTAGCGACGCAGGTTGTCACAAAAAAGGTCCAAGCCTTTCGCCAGGGACACATCCGTGCCAACGGAGGTGTGAGGTGTGATAACCACGTTGGGCAACTCCCACAGCTCTGCGGGTGGCGGGCCGGTGAATTCGCCGTCGTAGACATCAAGCATGGCGCCAGCAATCCGCCGTTCGCGCAGCGCGGTTACCAGCGCCGTTTGATCGATCAGTTCTCCGCGCGCGACGTTGATGAGATATGCTGTTGGTTTCATCGCCTGCAACTGCGCTGCCCCAAGCAGCTTGTCGGTCTCTGGGGTCCACTGCGCACACACCGCAACAACGTCACTCTCACTGAGTAACGACGACAGTGCCTTAGGTGGAAGGAGCTGCTCGACACCCTGCGTGTTTTGTTCAGGCGCGCGCACTGAGCGCCGCGTCGCGATTACGCGCATGCCCACTGCTTTGGCGAGGCGGGCGACTTCACTGCCGATGCCACCCAAGCCGACAACGCCTAGTGTCTTTCCCTGCAGCAGAATCGAGCGGTATGCACGACGATCAAAACTCTGCTGTTGCTGATCATGAAACGCCTGCGGCAGCGATTTAGCGAACATCAACACGCCAGCAACCACATACTCCGCGATCGGCAGAGCATTGTTCACTCCACGTGAGGTAGTGGCGGTCACATTACTGCCCCACAGATCGCCCATACGCAAGTTTGATGCACCTGCCGGTGTTTGATGAAGCCACCGCAACCGCGGCGCACGGGCATGAAGATCAAGTGGAAAAGGGAAACGGATGCAGATCACCTCAGCCTGAGCCAACAATGCCTCGCGCTCAGCCCGCGTCGTCTTACTGCCTGCAATCAAGGACTTGGGAACGTAACGTTCGACAGTTTCCGTGGGCCACGTCTCGGCGTACTCCACTTCGAACACGCCTCGTGCATCGATCACGCGAATGCGCGGATCGACCGCAGCAATGCGTTCCAGTGGTTGTTCACCGACAGCGCCCAACACGAGAACGGTTACTGGTTCCATAACGCTCCATCACTCCCACATCAATCGTTGTGCGCAATGATACGGCCACGCTCTGCCGCGGACGGTGGCGACGGCGGCTGTGGTAGCGCTAGCTTCTGTTTCAACCCGTCGTTGGCGACCGTTGTCACTCCTTGTGTAGTCAATTGGTATTTATCCAAATACTGTAGCGGCGCAAGCAGCGTAATCGCCTGTCTTTCACATTCTGCGATAGTGTCGTCTGTCCCGGCGATGGAGGCGTACGCATACGGCACGCCAGCAAAGAAGGAAGTAAACAAACCGTCCCAGTGGTGAGGAATATGCGTTTGTGGCCGCAGGACCTTGCCAACGACCTCAGCGAGTCGACGGTCGCTGTAGCCAATCCACAGTGCCACCTGCTCAAGTTTTGCTGCTCTCATAGCACCACGCAGGTTGTCCTGTGACGACGCTTGGGGTGGCACGAACGTGAGATTGGCAAACGTGAAGCCCTGTGCTTTGAAGAACTGCTCGTCTATGGGCGCTGCCTTCTGAAAGGTGTCGGCATTGCCAGTGTTGGAATAGAACCAACTGACCGCTCCTTTGGCTGTACTCACAGTGAAGAGGTATGCACGCGCGCCACCGCCGTTGGGAAAGTCCTCCAACGTACCGGGCCGGAGGCCCTCAGCACCGGCGGCAACCGCAGGGTTCTTCGCTAACTCAACTGGCGTATAGAGGACGCGACCCATAGGTGTCGCCACATCACCACTGTGATTCCAGCGGACAACACGGACAGTGGCATGCTCGCCCAGTGAGAGTACTTCTCCTCCCTCTACCGTTGTGCATTGCCGTTCTGGCACTCCCTGTGCCACCGCCTGGAGACAGGTGGAACGTGCCCCGATGATACGGGCTCCGGTGAGTTTAGCCCACGTCGCGGTGTCAAAAGAATGATCAAAGTGGCTATGGCCGGTCAGGATAAAATCAACTTTACCACTCTCGCCCAGAGCCGCGATGACTCGCTGTATTGCTGCTTCGTCCGGCTTACTAGGCGTCGCCGTGGCAAAACCCACACCCGAAAAGGCAGATTCTGGAATGCGTGTGATATAGCCATCGGTGAGAATACGGGTCGATCCTACCTCAAACAGCCAGTTAGTGACCGATAGCCAGGTGAGATGCACACGTTCTGGCTTTTGGCTCTCGGCCCAGAGTGGCGCTGTATACACTCCCAGTAATGAAGCCACGAGTAGCGTGCAAACCAGGAAGCCCGCACGAATGAAGTTCCTCACGATCTGCCCCTCCTTCAGCACTAGGTACAGGAACCGCTCCCTGCGACAGGCTCCTGCATTACCCACCATCTCCAATGCCATACTTTCTCATCAAGCGATACAACGTCGTCCGTTCAATGCCAAGGCGTTTGGCGGCCTCACCTCGGGCACCGCCGACTTCCTTCAATACCGCACGTACGTGGTCTGCGGCGGCACGATCGAGAAAGGTTTGCAAGTTCTCGTGCGACATCGTTTTCTCGGGTGAGGATGTGTCATGAGTCCCGTCGATCAGTAAATCTGCCAACTCAAGATGATCGTGCTGGGCAAGAACGACGCCGCGCTCGATGATATTCTCCAGTTCGCGTACGTTCCCTGGCCAGGAATGTCGACGCAGATACTCGTCAACTGCTGGAGTCCACCCGTTGACGTGGCGCGACAGCTCCGCGTTCCACTTAGCGAGGAAATGCTGCGCCAGCGGGAGGATGTCCTCGGGGCGATCCCGCAACGGAGGCAAATGAATCGGAATCACTGCGAGGCGAAAGTAGAGGTCCTCACGAAAACGACCGGCGGTTACCTCTGCACGCAGGTCACGATTCGTCGCGGCCACGAGGCGTACATCGACCGCACGCTCGGTGGTCCCACCGACACGGTAGAAACGCCGCTCCTGCAGCACGCGCAACAGCTTCGCTTGCGCGTCGGCGCTGACTTCCGCGATCTCGTCGAGAAACAGCGTGCCGCCATCGGCGCGCTCGAACAGTCCAGCTTTGGTACGATCTGCGCCGGTAAACGCTCCTTTCTCATGGCCGAATAGTTCTGATTCCAAAACACTCTCGGCGAAGGCTTTACAATTGACGGCGACAAACGGACCACTGACGCGATCACTGTGATAATGCACCGCGCGAGCGATCACTTCTTTGCCAGTGCCACTCTCGCCGGTAACCAGAACAGTGCTCCGACTTCTCGCCGCGCGGCGCACCAAGGCCAACACGTCGTGCATCACTGCGCTTTCTGCGATCAAGGCATCGGGTTGGTAACGGCTGCGTAATTCGGCACGAAGGTAGCGGTTGTCGCGCGCTAAGCGGGTGACATCGAGTGCGAGACGGACGAGCGCTTTGAGTTCATCGTTGTCGAAGGGTTTTTCCACGTAATCAAATGCGCCGTGGCGCATCGCGGCAATGGCTGTGGAGACTGTGGCGTGCGCAGTGATCAGAATCACAGGGAGTTCTGCGTCGATCTGCTTGGCGTGCTGTAACACCGTCAGCCCGTCGGCACCAGGCATTTTGAGGTCTGTGATCAGGACATCGCAGGGTTCAGCCTGCAGTACAGCGAGGGCTGTCCGCGCATCGACAAAGGGAGACACCTCATATCCCTCACGACGAAAGACCATCGCGAGAATATCCACCATCCGTTGCTCATCATCGAGAATCATCAAGCGCGGCTTCATTCCGCCTGCTCCTGCATTGTCAGCGGTCCCCGCACCGGCAAACGTAACCGGAAGCGCGCACCGGAGCGGATTGTTTCTGTGCTTGTATTGGTTACCACTTCAATCGCACCGCCATGAGCTTGCACGATCCGTGCAGCCATCGGTAGTCCGAGGCCAGTGCCGGAGGGTTTGGTAGTAAAAAAGGGTTCAAACACTCGCTCCGCGTCGGCTGGCGCAATGCCAGGTCCGGTATCAATAACCTCCACGCTCACATCTTCGCGGATGCCTCGCGTCCGTAGCGTGATTTGCCCATGACTACCGATCGCTTCAGCCGCATTGGTGAGGAGCCCAAACACGACTTGCGCGACCAGGTCTGGGTCAGCCATCACTGACGTTACCTGTCGATCGCCCTCTCGGATCACAGTTATATCGCGACGTTGAAGTTCGTCTTTGGTCAGCAGCAGCGCTTTATCGATGACCTCATGGACCATCACCGACTGTAAGCGCAATTCGGCTGGACGAGCGAAGTTTAACAAGGCGGTAATCAAGCTATTCAAGCGGTAAATTTCCTCGCGGATAAAGTCACACGCGCGATACGCTTCCTCTGCGGCAGTAAAGTGCTCACGAATCATCGATGCCGAGGCGCGGATAACACCGAGAGGGTTACGGACCTCATGCGCGATCCCAGCCGCCAGTCGACCGATCGCGGCTAAGGCATGGGCAAGAATTAAGTTACCGATTAAGAGCGAGGAAGAAGCGTATAGTTCCAATCGCCATGAAACTTACCGGGTTTGATATTGAGCGCTTGAAACTCATCGTCGGAGACCTGTAGGCCT
>Ga0194132_10008678_pt1 | contig 14430 bp, 12 predicted proteins | sample TA2KigOf80mmetaG_FD_148612 | JGI IMG/M metagenome (GOLD analysis project Ga0194132, IMG submission 148612) | Freshwater microbial communities from Lake Tanganyika, Tanzania - TA2015054 Kigoma Offshore 80m | ecosystem: Environmental > Aquatic > Freshwater > Lake | place: Tanzania: Lake... | reverse complement strand
TCAGCCGGAAGGTTGGATCCTGCGAGAGCCGCTCGGCATCGTTGACATCCTCGTAGCCGGCAATCCGGCTGTAGACGGACTGGCGCAGTAGGTCCGCCAGCGGAAGCTGGGTATTCTTGCCGCGCCGTGAGTCAGTCAGGTGTTGGGCAATGAGAGCACCGAAGCCCAGCCGTTCATCCAACTCACGCACCAGGATCAGACCACCATCGGAAGTAACGCGCGATCCCTGGAAGTCGATCTTGAGAAGGCCGTTGAACGAGAGCTGAAAGGGCTGGTTTTGTTTGTCACCCATTGGGTGCTGTCCTCCGCAGGGGTCTTCGCTGCCTTCAAACCCCTATCGATATTGATGCGGACGAGCATCCAGGAGATTCGCACGCGCGGCTCAAAACGGAAATGTGGGCTAACCGGTACTTGAACCTGGGAGCGTTCGCCGCGCCCGCTCCGTTCACGTTCGGCAATGTCCGGACAATTCCCAACGTCCGCGATTGTCCGGTGCTGAACGAAAACCTCTCGGCCCAAAAGAATTTCAGAATCTCGGAAGCCGTTCGCGTGCAGTTCGGGGCCGAGATCTTCAACCTGCTCAATCGCCATCAATGGTTCGGCCTCAATCAGGACACAGGCAACACGGCTGCGTTCGGGACTTTCGCATCCGCCAGCGATCCGCGCACGATTCAACTTCACTTGAAACTGGAGTTCTGACCGCCGCGACCGGGTTAAGTTTCCGAGCAGGAACATCCGCACAGCTTTCTTGAACGTCGATGCCATGTCTGGTAATCTCAACAGTTCGGCTGCAAGGAATAGGAGGGTGATGGACAACGCAATCCGTTTTCGAGAGATGATCCGTCGCGGTGAGATTCCCCTTGGCACGATTGTCTCCTTCAACGATCCCGCAATCAGCGAGGCGCTTTGCCCTGATCTCGACTTTATCTGGATCGACGCCGAGCACGGCTCCATGTCGTTGCCGATCATTCAGGGACACGTCATGGCGCTCAAGGGTAGTCATGCGGCAGCGATCGTACGCGTACCCTGGAATGATCCGGTTCTAATCAAGCCCATCCTCCTAGGTTATGTTACTCGTGACGGCAAATTGATCAATGGGTACCCGTACCGCGAAGGCTCCTATTTTTCGGGAGGTTTCGCCGCGGTGGTCAAGGGAGACCGCAAGCCCGCGGTGATCGACCGCACGGGACGGATTACCGCCGGGCCCGGGGATGAGTTTTCGGCCATCGCGATGTTCTCGGGCGGTTTGGCCGCGGCCATCCCAAAGGGTGGCTCGAAGTGGGGGTTCATCAACCCGAAGGGTGAGTTTGTCATTGCCGCCCAGTTTGATCAGGCGGAAGCGTTCTCCGAAGGGTTGGCCAAGATCAAGAAGGGTGAGCTTACCGGCTTCATCGATACCACGGGCAAGATGGTGATTGAACCGAAGTTCCATGAGGCCCAGCGATTCTCGAACGGGTTGGCGCCAGTGCGGATGGGTTCCCAGTGGGGCTATGCCGACCGCACCGGCAAGCTGGTGATTCCCCTAGGGTATAGCCAGGCAAACGTTTTCCGGGCCGGGCTTGCTCTCATCCGCCAGGGTGGAACAGCGCGCTACATCAATGCGAGCGGCCGCTTTGTGGGTCCAGCGGGGGAGTAGCGGCAGGCCGGGAATAGAACGGCGGCGCGGGCTGATACACTGGTCGCCATGGTGCGTCTGATTCTACAATTCACAGCGGTTGCGGGATTGCTGCGGGCGGCGGCCGGGGGCGAGTTTCCTTCTCCCGCGGTGGATGTTCCCGCGGCCGCGGGCAAACAGATCGCGGTGCTGGCAGGCGGCTGCTTCTGGTGCACGGAAGCGGTGTTTGAACACGTGAAAGGTGTGACCAAAGTGGTGTCGGGCTATTCGGGAGGCGACGCGGCGACGGCCCATTACCGGATGGTGGCCGATGGGCGGACGAGCCACGCCGAGTCGATTGAGGTGACGTTTGAGGCGGACAAGATCACCTATGGGCAGATCCTGCGAATCTTCTTCAGCGTGGCGCATGATCCCACCACGTTGAACCGGCAGGGTCCGGACTGGGGCAAGCAGTATCGTAGCGCGATTTTCCACGCCAATGAGGATCAGAAGCGGGTGGCGGAGGCGTACATCGCGCAGTTGGACAAGGCCGGGCTTTTCCCGCAGCGGATTGTGACGCAGGTAGTGCCGCTTGAAAAGTTCTACCCGGCCGAAAGCTATCACCAGGACTTTGTGGCCGCGAATCCGTTTCATCCGTATGTGCAGGTGAATTCGGTGCCCAAGGTGGCCAAGCTGAAGAAGCTCTACCCGGAGGTTTACCGCAAATGATGGACCGCCGCCAGATTTTCGCGTTGTTGACGAGCACGGCATTCGCCGCCAAAGGACCCCGCAAAGTGCGTATCGCCGAATTCGACCCGAGTGGAAAGAAGACCCAGGCCCTGGAAGTGGATCGCGTGGAGAAGACCGAAGCCGAGTGGCGCGCCCAGCTCACGCCGGAGCAGTTCTACGTCACCCGGAAAGAAGGGACGGAGAGGGCGTTCACGGGGAAGTATCACGATCATCACGGGGACGGGCTCTACAAGTGCGTGGGCTGTTCAACCGTTCTGTTCGATTCCCGGACGAAGTTCGAATCGGGAACGGGGTGGCCCAGCTTTTACCAGCCGGCGGCGAAGGAGAACGTTCGTGAGGTGACTGACAACAGCCACGGCATGCAGCGGGTGGAAGTGGAGTGTGCGCGTTGCGGGGGGCACCTGGGGCACGTGTTTCCGGATGGTCCGCGGCCGACAGGTTTACGGTACTGCATGAACTCGGCGTCGATGACGTTCAGCGCGCGGGGCAAGTGAGCCCGGCGGGGCGCCGTGCGATCTGTTGCCGGATTCCTGTCACCGGAAGTTTTCGAGCAGCATCAGATCGTTGACCTGCTGGTCTGTCCGGACCGTGAGTAAGGTCTTGCCGTCCGGGGAGAGTGCCACCGGGCCAACCCAGCTGGCTTTTTCCTGCCATGCCTGTAAAGGAGAAACACGGCCTGTGGCGAAGTGGAAGTACCGGATGGGATACAGATTTTCCGCCTGAGTGGCTGATGCGAAGTAGATTCCGGTTCCGATGACGCCCCAGGCGCGTCCAATTCGGTCATAGGATTCCATGTGCGCCACGGGGTGTTCGGGACCGCCCCCGGCTGGCACCTGCCAGACGGGAGCGCCTCCCGTCTTCTTGGTGTAGTAGACGGTCTGTCCGTCGGATGAAGCGAGCGGTTCGCGGGCTCCGTGCCAGGTGATCTGTTCAAACCGCCTGCCGTCGGCCGTGACGCGCCAGATCTCGTAGGGCCCGGAGCGGTTTGAGTTGAAATAGACCCAGGCGCCATCGGGTGACCATGCGGGTTTTCCGCTGTTGCCCGGACCGGAGGTAAGCCGGTGGGGGGACCCGCCGCCCGCGCCGATCAACCAGATGTCGGTTCGCCCCTGAGACATGGAGTCGAAAGCGATCGAGCGGCCGTCGGGCGACCAGCGGGGCGTACCGGTAAAGCCGTTGAAGTGAGTCAACTGGGTTTCGCCGTGCCCATCGCCGTTGGCGGTCCAGATCTCGGAATGGCCGCTGCGGTTCGATACGAAGGCGATGCGGTTTCCGCCGGGAGAGAAGCTTGGGCTGTGGTCCTCTCGCGAGGAGGCGATCAACTTTTGCCCTTCCCTCAAAGCGCCGATGCTCCCGTTTGCGGAGATACCCGGTCCGCGCGATACGTAGATGTTGGTATCGAGCCAGTTTTCGGTGAAGGCTACGCGGGTTCCATCCGGAGAGACGCTGGGATTTCCGGCAAACGGGAGGATGCCATCGAGCGGCCGCGGGGCGCCGCCGGCGGCCGGTACGCGCCACAGGCCCGCGCCGCCATACTCACGCATCATGGAATAGAGGATTTCGCCGTCGCCGGGCGTCCAGGAGAGGCCCGGCAGTTTGGGTTTTGCGTCCGATGTCAGTTGGACCGCGTTGCCGCCGGCGGAAGGAACCACGAAGAGTTCCCGCTCCGTCAGTTCGCGCATGAAAGCGATCGACCGGCCGTTGCGGGAAAAGACAGGGTAGCCATCGTGGGAGTTGAGGGGGGCTGTCAACTGCCGCCGTTCGCCGGTCTCAAGAGAAAGCAGGATCAGCCCGCCGGAGCCCTTGGGAGGCCGTTCGGCGGCCACCGCGAGATGTTTGCCATCCGGCGACCACGACACGCCTTCGCCGCCCACCCACACCCTTTGTTCGTCCCCCCCGTTGGCCGGAACCACGTAGACGGCCCTTGAACCGTCTGGCATCCGGCGAACGAACGCCACCCGTCCGCCATCGCGGGACCAGGCGGGCCATGTGTCGTCGGCCGGCCCGGAGGTGAGCTGGACCTGCGCCCTGGAGGCCACTGCCTTTAGATAGATATGACGGTTGGCGCCGCCGGCCCCGCTCCATGAAAACGCGATGCGCGACCCATCCGGCGAGAAGGCCGCGAAATCCTTGCTGCCGGGCGAACTGGTGAGGGGCACCAGCCGGAGCGCGGGTCCCGGAGCCCGCGATCTCGACGACCATGCCCACCATCCCACTGCCGCCGCGAGCGCGGCACAGGCGGTGAGGGTCCCCCACAAGCGCCGGTTCCCTTTCGCGGGCAGGCTGTCCAGGGCTGAGGCGATCTGGGCGGCGGTTGGCCGCTCCTCCGGGCGCTTGGCGAGCATGCGAAGGATCAGGGAATCAAGGCCCGGGATGCGGGTGGTCCGCTCGGCGAGGCCATCCGGTTCCCGGAAATGCATGGCGTGCACGGTCTCCCAGGAGTGGGCGGCTTCGAACGGGTGCCGTCCTGTCGCGAGCTCATACAAGGCCACGCCGAGTGAGAAGATGTCGCTGGCCGGGGTCACGCCGCCGCCGAGCATCTGTTCCGGCGACATGTACCGTGGGGTGCCGGCCATGGCGCTGAGCGTGCTGTCCGGTGTTCCCGCGGCGCCGGGGGCTTGCGTCAGGTCCCGTGCCAGCCCGAAGTCGAGAACCTTGATATAGCCGTCTTCACGGAGCATCAGATTTTCGGGTTTGAGGTCGCGGTGGACAATCCCTTCACGATGGGCCGCCGCCAACGCCGATGCGATTTGCCGCGCCCAATCCATGAGCCTGGACGAGGGAACGGGGCTTCCGCGAAACGCGCTCAACGGCCTTCCGCGCACAAGCTCCGTGGCAAGCGCAAAGCCGCCCTCAATCGGGATCACTTCAAAAACGGTGAGGATGTTCGGATGATTGAGCGCCGAGATGGTCCGGGCTTCACGCACGAAACGTTGAACGGTGGCGCGGCCGCCGGCCGCTTCCGGTAGCAGAAACTTGATGGCCACCTGACGGCCGAGGTCGAGGTCACGGGCTTCAAACACTTCACCCATACCTCCCCGGCCGATGCGCCGGCCCACTTCGTACCGGCCGATGCGGGACCCCACGCGCTCCGGAGTGTCCGGCGGCGCCGGTTCCGGTTCCTCGCGAAGTTCGAGCATTTCGAGCACTTCCCGGGTCACTTCGGAATCGCCGGTGCTTTCAGTCCGGACAAAGGCCAGCCTTTCGGTTTCGGGTTTGTCCAGCGCGGAGTTATAGAGGCGCAGGACCGTTTGCCACTGCCGGTCCGTCATTGTTCGCGTCCCGCCGCCCACTCCTTGCGAAGCCACTGCCGGGCCACATTCCAGTAGTTGGCGACTGAGCGGGGAGAACATTCGAGCCGAGCCGCGATTTCATCGACGGTGAGGCCCTCAAGGACCTTCATCTCGACCACGGTACGGAGCTTGGGGTCCACGGCCGCGAGGCCGGCGAGGGCGTCCTCCACTTCGTGCATGGCGTGGGGGTCGCCTCCGGGAGTATCGCTGACAGCGACGCGCTCCACGCGGCGGTACAACGGCCGCGCATGATGAATGAGCAGGCGCCGCATCATGTGGCCGGCGAGGGCGAAGAACGCGGCGCGTTCATTCTCCTCGCTTTCGCCCACGGGCCGTGCCAGGTTGCGCGCTTTGACGAGTTCCAGGTAGAGTTCGTGAACCAGGGCGGTGGGTTGCCAGGTGTGTTCCTGACGCTCCCGTACCATTTTCGCGCCCGCCATGCGGCGAAGTTCGCGGTAGCACAACTCCACCAATTCGCTCCCGGCTTGGCGATCGCCACCGCGGAACGACCCCATCAGACGGAAAAAGTGCTCACTGTCCGGAAGCAAACAAAAAAATTCTAGCATGCGTTGCAGTATCCGGCCCCCTGCTCGCCCACTGTTGAATGGCAAGGGAAGCGCGTCTTAAATGCCCCGCAGTCCCAGCCACCAAGGAGACCGAATGCAACGCAATACCGAATTCATGCAACGCCCGGGGCCAGCGCGCCAGACGCTCCTGCTACCCATCCTGCTTGCCTGCTGGGCGAATGTAGCCGTGGCGGCCCCCGCCGGGAGCACCTGTTACCCAGCAGAACTCGCCGCGGGCGCCGCGTGCTTCGGCCGGAGTTCGCGGCTGGGCGGTGCGAACCGCGAAGTCGAAGCCGAAGCCGAAGGCACCCCGGTTGGCCAGCAGCCCGCGATCGGTGATCCGGGCCTCAAGATGGTCTGTCGCCATCAACCGGACCGTGGATGGCTTCAGGATTCTGACGCCATCGAGTTCACCTTCCCCGAGCAGCATGCGGGCAAAACGCATGTAGTCGTCAAGTGTGGAGGCGAGCCCATGGCCTCCCGGGGTGAGGCGGTTGGCGGCAAAGTTGAGGCTGCTGGCTGTGGCATCGTCGATCCGCGCGAGCTTGCCTTGCGACTTTCGGTACGCGGCGGCAAAACGGGGGAGCCTGTCCTCGGGCTGGCGCCATGCCGTGTCGCGCATGCCGAGCGGCTGGAGAATGTGCTGCTGAACGTAGGCCGCGAAGGGAACACCGGCGAGTTTTTCCACCAGCAGGGCCTGGACATCGACGGCGATGCTGTACCCCCAGCGCGTGCCCGGGTCAAACAGGAGCGGTACCCTGGCCAGGCGGCGTCCCATTTCGGCCAGATCGATGTCGAGCGCCAGCGGGTTGGCCGCGACGAATGCCTTGTGAGCCGGCGTCGCGCCCGGGCCATAGGCAAATCCGGCGGTATGGCGAAGGATGTCGCGTACGGAGATGGGCCGTGTGGGGGCCCGGTAGCTGGGCGCTCCAGAGGCGTCGTTACCGGCGTAGACCTGGGTGGCCTGGAACTCGGGCAGGTAGGCGGCAAGCGGGTCGTCCAGTGAAAACTTGCCCTGTTCCCAAAGCTGCATGAGGGCAACGCCGGTGACGGGTTTGGTCATGGAGTAGATCTGCGCGATGGTGTCGCGGGACATGGCGCGGGCGCCTTCCCGGTCGGCGAAACCGGCGGCGCCATAATAGGCTTCACCTCCGTCCTTCCAGATGAGGAGGGAGGTTCCAGCGGCGCGGCCCGCGGTGGTCATTTGCGCCAGGGCGGCTTCGATGCGCTTACGGTCCAGGGTGAGGGTTGGATCGGCGGGGGCTCGGGCGGGGAGCACCTGGGCGGAGAGCGTAATGGAAGCAAGGAAGAGAGGCAGCAGGATGGGCAGTCGCATGGGGGGGTTGCTCCTTGGTTAGAGCTTCAGACTAGCACGCGCTACGACCGGCGGCGGAGCACGCAGAGGATGGCCCCGAAGGCAATTGTGAGCCAGGTTGCCGGCTCCGGCGTATTCAGGGCGATGAGCATGTTCACGCCGTTGAGCTTGCTGAGTTTGGGCAGGCTTGAGGCGCTCAGGACCGGGAAGCCGTCGTCTTTCCAATCGAGCCAGGTGAAGCTGAGGCCGCCGTCAAACCAGCTGACGCCACCGGCGGCGCCCTGCTTGTTGTCGTCCTGCAGAATCACGAAGTGGCGGCCCAGAATCACCCCGCCGCCGCGGACCGTGGCGATATGGCGGTTGGCGTAGTTGAGGCCGAGAGCGGAGCCGCGGTCGAGTTCGGCGATGAGCCAGGCCAGGGTATCGGTATCGGTGCGGTCGCGGGAGACGCCACCCTGGGTGGCGGTGAAATCGCCCTTGTCGATCTGGGTGAGTTCGGGGACGATCCGATGATGGGTCATCGAAAGGCTGAGCTTGTTACCGGCAATGTAGTTGAGTGTTCCGTTGAACGTCTGGAGGAACTTCGAACCTTCGCCGGCGCCGCGGCCGCCGGCCGGCGTCCCATCGGGCTTGATCCACGCCTTGTCGAGCGCGGCCACCAATGAGTTCTGCGTATTCGCCGCGCCCGTGCCGGGGTTGTTGGGCAGCGGCAATTTGGTTCCGTAACGGTTGTGGAGGTAGGTGAGATTGCGGGCGATGGTGCCCGGCGCACATTGATTCTCCGCCTCCTCGAGCGTGGTGTGGCCGGGCTGCCAGATGAAGCGGAAGCCAAGCCCGGCAAACAGCGCCGCATTGCCGGCTTCGGGTGGCGGGCCCACCTCCGTCACGGGGTCCTCCTGGCCCTGGCCGTTGAACAGCACCGGCGCGGGCGCGAACTGATAGGCCTGGCCCGGCGTTGCCGGGGCGAAGTTCTGGGTGGGCCCAGAGCTGAAATCGACGTGAGCGCTGGTGAACCCTGAGGATCCGGCGTCAAAGAGCACGGAGAGACCCGGCAAGCCGGAGCTGGCATCGACGGGCAGATTCTGCACCACCCAACCGCGATCCGTGGCGACGTTCAGGAACCCCATGGTATGGCCGGCCGCGGCGAGAGCGGCGAAATCGGCCGAGAACTGGCCGTACCCCGCCGGACTCGAGGCACCCGGATAGGCGAACTCGACGCGCGAAAAGGTGAACCCCGTGGTGATTTCGCTGGCTGCCAGAGGCAGCACGAGAACCAGGAACGGGGCGAGGCGGGTCATTGTTTGGGGATGGTCCAGAGGAAGAGACGGCGGGAGAGGAAGGAGTCCTCATCGTCGCGCAGACCGACGGTGAACTCTTTCTCGGGCTTCCAGTCGCCCATGTCGAACGTATTGGAAACGATGCGGGTGCCGGGCTTGAGATCGCGCATCAGCTTGGGTTTGAGTTTGAGGTTGATGTGGGAGAGAAGGAACAGGGAGACGACAGTGGCTTCCTTGATATCGGCCTCAAAAAGGTCCTTTTCAACGAAGCGCACCAGGTGTTCCACGCCGTTGCGCTTGGCGTTTTCCTGGGCTTCCTTGATGCGTACCGGGTTGATATCGATGCCGACACCGCGGGCGCCGAACTTCCTGGCGGCGGTGACGACGATGCGGCCATCGCCGCAGCCCAAGTCATAGACAATATCGTTCTTCTGGACGCCGGCCAGATCGAGCATCGCCGCCACGGCTTCATCCGTGGTGGGAACGTAGGGGACGTCGGGCTCTTTCTTTGGTGTTTGGCCAAGAACACAGCCCGCTGTCAGCAGCGGCGCAAGGAACAGAATCAGGGCGCGGCGAGAATAGAAATCGTGCATGGACACCTCGTTCCATCAACAGTAGCGCATTGACCGGGCAGGTGTGCCGCACGCTGCCGCTGCTACCAGCCCACGGGGTTGCCTTTGTTCTGTTCGTCGAGCCAGGCTTTGAGAGGAGCGAAGTAGTCGAGCATCGCGGTGGCATCCATTTGCCGGCTGCCGGTGAGTGCCTGGAGCGCGTCCTGCCAGGGCCGGCTGGCGCCCATTTCGAGCATGGCGGCAAGGCGGCGCCCCGCCTCTTTGTCGGCGTAGATGGAGCAGCGATGCAGAGGCCCGGTGCATCCGGCGGCGCGCGCCAGGGCGCGATGGAACTGGAACTGCAGGACGTGAGCCAGGAAGTAGCGCGTATAGGGAACGTTGGCGGAGACGTGGTACTTGGCGGCGGGGTCGAATTCGGTTTCGCCGCGTTCGCCGGCCGGGGCGACGCCCTGGTACTTGCGCTTCAACTCCCACCAGCTTGCGTTGTAGCGATCGGGTTTGATCTCGCCGGCGAAGACCTTCCAGCGCCACTGATCGATGAGCAGGCCAAACGGGAGGAAAGCCACCTTTTCAAGCGCCCGGCCCATGAGCAGGCCGATGTCGCGCGAGGCATCAGGCGCCTTGTCGAGCAGGCCGATTTTCACCAGATACTCGGGTGTCACGCTTAAGGCGATGGTGTCGCCGACGGCTTCATGGAAGCCATCGTTGGCCGAATCGCGGAAGAGGAAGGGCTGCTTGCGGTAGGCGCGCTGATAGATGTTGTGGCCGAGTTCATGATGGATGACGGCAAACTCCTCGGCGGTGATCTGAATGCACATCTTGATGCGCAGATCCAGGTCATTGTCCACATCCCAGGCGCTGGCGTGGCAGACGACATCGCGGTCAGCCGGTTTGCGGAAAAGCGAGCGGTCCCAGAAGGTCTTCGGAAGCTGCTCGAAGCCGAGCGAGGTGAAGAAGCGTTCGGCGCCGCGCACCATTTCGGTCTCATCGTACTTGCGTTCGCGAAGGATCTTGGTCAGGTCGTAGCCAGAGCCACCGCCGGCTGGGGCGACCAGGTCTTCGACATTCTCCCAGCTTTGCTGCCAGAGGTTGCCGAGCAGGTGCGCCGGGATGGGGCCGCCGGCGGGCACCACGGCATCACCGTACCTGGCACGCAGGCGGCCGCGGACGTAGGCGTGAAGGCTGACATAGAGCGGGCGCACCTGCTCCCACAGGCGGTCGAGTTCGCGGGCAAAGGCGTCGGGAGGCATGTCGTACTTGGCGCGCCACATGGCGCCGCTATCGGCAAAGCCCATCTGGCGCGCGCCTTTGTTGGCGAGTTCGACGAAGCGCGAATAATCGTTACGGAGCGGGCGGGCGATGGAATGCCAGCCTTGCCAGACATCGAGCAGTTCCCTGGGGTCGCGGCTTTCGGCGAGGATGCGCTCGATGCGGGTGATGTCGAGACATTGGCCTTTGTCGGCCGGGTTGTCGCGGCAGTACTTGCCACGGCCGTAGGCGCCTTCCATGCCGGTCATCAGGCGGGTGAGTTCGGTGGACTCCGCGGGATTCGAGGGCGTGACGACGATCAGCGAATTCTTGAGCAGGTTCATCTTACGGCGCATGTCCGCCGGCAGTTGAACCTTGTCGTAACCGGCGGCGGTGCGCGCGAGTTCCTTACCCAGATTGATGAGTGCTTCGTTGGTATCGGCAGCCAGCGCTTCGGTGTCGGAGGTGATGTAGGTGGATTGGATCCAGCCGGCGCGGCCGGCCGCGTTCGCCAGCTTGAGCAGCCGGGTTTCAGCCGACTCAAGAAACTTCGCGGCATCGGCCTGGGTTTGGGCGGCGGCGCAGGCGGTTACGGCAAGAGAGAGGAGAAAGGGTCGCACAGTGCCATTATGACCGGGATATACTGGATCGCGGAATCGGTTCGCGGAGGAGAGAATTGCGCTCAGTCCTGCTGGTACTTGTGGCTGCCCCGTGCGGATGGGCAGCATTGATGACTTCGGCCAACATTGCCGGGGCTTATGGAACGAAAGGCTTTGCGCCGGTGGTCTGTTCCACCGCGAACTGCTTTGATTCAAGCACCGGCGCGATCATTGACCTGACCGGCGGGCTGTCGGACCCGGGTCACTGGTCGTTCAGTGCCAGAGCCATGGCGGAGACGCCGTCGAGCACGCTGCAGAGGGCGTTTGCCTCGTTGACGCTCGACTACATGGATGCGGGCACCTTGTTGTTTCCGGACCGCATCAGCGTGTACGGCAGTTCTTCCATCAGTGAATCGCGGACGCTTTTGCCCGCGGAGGCCACGCTGTTAGGGACGACCGTGGCGTTCGATTTCGTGTTCCGGTACGACGCGACTGTCACTGGCGGAGCCGTGGGTACCGGCGCGACGGCGGGAGCCCGCATTGTGACGGCGATCGGCTTTTCCCAAGGTCAGTGCGAGCCCAGTGCTCCGGGATTTTGCACGGTAACAGCGGATGTGACGTTTGGTGATCCGTTCGATTACTTCACCGCGCTCTATGCCGAAATCGGGATCGTGCAGAGCGGCCCGGGTCCGGCCAGCGCCTCAATCATCGTGGACGCTTTCCACACGCTGGAACTGGTGGGTGGGATTGCGCGGACTTCGAAAGGGCAGGTGATCGACGGGTGGTCCCTGCAGGGGCCGGCGGGTAGGATTCTCGCAAGCCAGGCGGTGCCGGAGCCGGGGGCGATGTGGCTGGGGCTGGCGGGGTTGGCGGTGCTGTTGAGGCGGAGAGTCTGACTCTGGCGGCGGTGCTGGCCTTAGGCGCGGTCTGGGTGGCGGGCCAGGTGAATCAAGGGCGTCATGACACCGTGGCGGCTGCGTGCGCTTTCCCGGGGCCTGACTGCTGGGGAGAGGTTCTGAGTCAGGAAACACCGGAACCTTCCTGGTGGGTTGAGATTCGGTACCAGGGGCGCACGGAGTGGGTGAAACCCGGCGGGGACGTTCACGGGTCCTAACCGGTGCGGGTAGCTAATGTCCGTTTGCTCCAGGAGATTGCAGGTTCAACGTGTTTTGGATCTCCTGAACGATTGTCCCCATTACCCGCTCGCGTGATTGCGCCGTCAGCGAATCCATGGGTTTATGGCGTTCGAAATCGGTTGTGGGACCCGTTCTGAGTTTGAGTCCAATACTTAGATCGGTGGGTGGGCCCAGGCTGGCACCAACCGCTCAACCCTCATGAGGGTCATCATCAGGTCTTTATGGGCGTGGAACAGTTTTGGGCTCATGAACGGGACCATAAGATCGAAGCCACGATCGACGTTGTACTCCTGCGAGCGCCATTCGGGATCCGGGTCGAGGTCCTTGACGACCCGGATATGCCCGGCCTGCTCCAGGGGCTTCAGACGCTCCGCCAATTCGTCCCGATAAAGAGTGTCCTCAGAATCCGCCAGCAGGAGAACCCGGTGCGGACCACGGGCCTGTTTGATCAGCAGTTGAACGTTTTCGCCGATTGCCTCTACCGCAGACAGCTTCAACCGGATCAACGCCGCGAGTGCTCCAAGGCTATGGCCGACGTCCTGCGGATCGACCGTCCCGCGCTCAATGGCCGGCAGCCCTTCGCCAAAACTCCAGTACGGGATGTAAGGAATTCGAGTCTGGTTCAAAACCTCCTTGGCCGGCCATCCAGTCCAGTCGGCGTAGAAGGGCTCCAGCTGTCTGGCGAACTTGCTCAGCCAATCTTGGGTTCGCTCATACTCCGCGCTCAAATCGAACCGTGCGGCCACCGGCAGCACCTGGAGCCGGTAGCGATCAAAGGGAAGCCGATCCCGTTCTTTGATCACCCGGTTGGTAAAGTCCGCCACCCCTTCAAGGTTCTGGTCGTTCGCGGTGAAGAGCAGCACTAACGTGTCGGGAAGGGCGACAGTGCAGATGCCGCCAATATCGGTGATGCCGGTCCGGCTATCGACCAAAATGAAGTCGTAGGCGTCGATCCACTCGCCCCGCATCGTCTCAAGAAAGTTCCCAAAACGGTGCTTGTCGTACAGCGCCTGCCAGTCGACCTCCTGGACTCTCCGGACATAACTGTCGTCGCGGCGGCCCGCCGTAATCAGATCGAGATTCCGCACCCCATTCGGAAGCCGAACGTCTGTGAGGTACCTTCGCCAGTCCACTGAACCTGCGCTCCTGAAAGCCTCCACTAGATCGAGCAGACCATCGGCATTTTTCTGGTCCATGAGGCCGCGGAAATAGATGTGCAGTCCGGGCGCTTCCAGATCCCAGTCAACGCAGAGAACCTTGTAGCCCCACGAGGCAATGAGTGCCCCGGCGTTGGCGAGGGCCATGGTCCGGCCGACGCCGCCCTTATAGGAGTAGAAGGTGACAACGTGACCGTTCATTGAACCCTCGGCATTCTCACCACCGGAACCTCTCCGGCGATTGGAGGTTGGAGGACTGGCCAATCAGCCTTCCACTCCGGAGCTCTTTGAATCGCACCTGCCAGAGTTTGGCACAATCCGGCAATTCTGCGTTCAAAAATGGCCAACTTCTCCGGAACGAGTGTTCTCTGTGCGAAATCTCGGAAGTCGACAAGCTGCAGCGAGCCGGTTAACTCAGGAGGGTAATGCTCGCCGTCACAAAATTGGATCGGAATGATCCTGCCACCTGGACGTGCGGCCATCGTGTTGAACTCTTCAACACACCAAGCGGAACGAAGATATGATGGGCACAGGACCGCGACCATGCACCGGGATCCATTCAAGGCCTGCCGAAGGCGGTGCGGCCAAGGATCCCCAGCCTCTATACCAGTGCGGTCCAAGAACACGGCTGGTTCATGAGGTAGCGTCTCCTCGAGATGCGACTCTAATGTCGGCGCGAAGTGCTCGAGTGTCCATTCGCGAGACAACTGTTTGCACGAGTATTAATCAGACCGTTGGTTAGTAGACATTGAGTTCAACCTGCGGCGTACACGGTGTCCTTGGTCAGGAAGAACATTTTGATAGTCCAGGGCAGGCGTTGCAGGGATCGTAGGCGCGCCAGGACGGCGCACTTGAGGTCGTCCGCTTGGCGCAGCAACATCCGCCCGATTCCGTGGTTCTTCACGTAGTTCCACACCTGCTCA
>Ga0194132_10008676_pt1 | contig 14433 bp, 12 predicted proteins | sample TA2KigOf80mmetaG_FD_148612 | JGI IMG/M metagenome (GOLD analysis project Ga0194132, IMG submission 148612) | Freshwater microbial communities from Lake Tanganyika, Tanzania - TA2015054 Kigoma Offshore 80m | ecosystem: Environmental > Aquatic > Freshwater > Lake | place: Tanzania: Lake... | reverse complement strand
AGCGGTGAATCACTCATCGGGACCATTGTGCTCCGCTGCCGTCGGCCGCCAGGGCCGACCCGAGGTCGTCACGCAATCTGAGCAGGGCCGTCCGGATCCGCGTCTTGGCGGTTCCGAGCGGGATGCCCTCCGCCCCGGCCACCTCGACATGGGTGAGGCCGCGGATGAAGGCGAGTTGCACGGCCCGGCGCTGCTCCTGGGGGAGCTTCACCAGCGCGCGCTGCAGCTGTTCGCGCCGGAGGGTCTGCCAGACCTCATCGTGGACGTCGTCGGGTGCTTCGGTGAACTCCAGGTCCACCACGGCCGTGCGCCGGCGGACGCTTTCCTCGCGCCGGATGAGGTCGATGGCCTTGTTGCGCGCCATGCGCATGAGCCAGGGTCCCAGCGACCCGCGCGCCGGGTCGAACCGACCGGGTTCACGCCAGATCGTCATGAACACGTCCTGTGTGACTTCCTGGGCGAAGCGGTCGGCCCGCGTGACCCGTAGGGCGATCGCGTGGATCGCGCCCGAGAAACGCTCGTGCAGCCGTTCGAGTGCCCGCTCGTCGCCCTCTGCGATCCGGGCGAGCAGGGTTGCGTCGTCCACGATCCCCCACGTTCTCGTCCAGCCCGGGTAGCACGCAAGGTCTGTCGGGGAGCCGCTCGATTATATCCAGCGGGCGCGTGGCGACGCCGCCGCAAGTGGAAAGGGACTCGCTGCGGCGCCGGCGGATTGGCCGCGAAATCCAAGGACCTTCCGGATCAGACGGCTGGCGCCGGGTCCGGCTCGCCTGATCGCGCGACGATCGCGTCCCAGAGCGCACGGCGATGCGCCGACGAGAGGCGCGTGGACGGCACCCGGTCGAACGGGCGCGGACGGCGATCGAGATAAACTCGGCCGCCGGGGCGCGCTTCCGCCGGGTCGGTCGCGAGCCAGAGGACCGTGTCGGCGCCCTGCTCGGGGGTGCGCAGGATGGGCGCCATCACGCGGTGAAAGGCCGGGAGCGCGTCGGCGAGACCGGGCGTGTCGGCCCAACCCGGGTGCATCGCGTTCACTGTCACGCCGGAGCCCCGCAGCCGGCGCGCCCACTCGCGGACCAGGGCGACCTGGACGCGTTTCGCCCGGGCGTAGGCCCGGGTTCCGTCGAACGGCTCGGCCCCCCACTCGAGGTCGTCGAGGCGCACGCCCTGGGTGTACATGCCGCCAGACGTGATGCTGACCACCAGTCCCCGGCTGCGTCGGAGCAGCGGCAGCAGCCGCCCGACGAGCAGGAACGGGCCGACGACCAGGGTGGCGAGGGTCGCCTCGATGCCGTCCTCGGTCTCGCGCCGCTCGGGGAAGATGGCGCCCGCGTTGTCGACCACGACGTCCAGCGCCGGCTCGGTCGCGAGGACCCGGTCCGCCGCGGCGCGCACCGACGCCAGCGACGACATGTCGGCGACGACCAGCGGAAAGCGGTCCTGGCCGTGCCGCTCCGCCAGTTCGTCCCGGATGCGCGCCAGGCGTTCCTCGCTCCGCCCGACCAGCACCACGCGTGCGCCAAGCGACGCGAGGCCCTCCGCAATGACCCGCCCGAGGCCCGAGGTGGGCCCGGTGACGAGCGCAGTGCGGTCTCGCAGCGCGTCGGGCGCTGGCGCCTCCCAGGCGTAGAGCCGGCGTCGAACCCGGAAGCCCGGCGCGGTGAAGCTGGCGACCACGGTGATCTCGAGCAGATCGTCGATGAGTGAGCGTGGATCCATGCAATCCTTCCGCGAGGCGTCATGCGAATGATGGGTGGCGCCCGGGCGTGCCCTCTCCAGGCACCTCTGCTCTTCATTCGCGGCACGAGGACTTCCAGATGCCCCGCCTTCGCGAACAGCTCCAGACCAGCCTGCCGGTTGAGGAGACCTTCGCATTCGTTGCCGATTTCGCCAACGCGAGCACCTGGGACCCGGGCGTCGCAACCGCGGAGCGGCTCGATTCCGGCCCGCTCGGAGTTGGCGCGCGATTCCGATTGGGCGTCCGGATGCGAGGCCGCGTCGCGCCGATGGAATACCGGATCACCACGTTCGACCCTCCGCGGCGGGTTGTCTTGACGGGTGAGGGCTCTGGCGTGAACGCGATCGATGACATCCGGTTCGAGCCGTCCGGCTCCGGCACTCGGATCGAGTACGTCGCCGACATCCAGCTGCAGGGTCTCGCGAGGCTGCTCACGCCGTTCCTGGGCGGGACGTTCGCCAAGATCGCCAGCGACGCCGTCGGCGGCATGCAGCGAGGTCTCGACGACCTCGCGCGGAAGCGGAGCGCCTGAGCCGACAGCTGGAGCCCACGACCGGCCCCGCGCCCCGCCGAAATGCGACGAATTCGTCGCATCGACCCATCCGAGCGGCCCTCCCGTCCGAACAATTGGCGATGGATCACATGAAGGTCGCAGTTGTCGGCGCGGGAATCAGCGGCCTCACGGCCGCGTACCTGCTCAATCGCGACGGCCACCAGGTTCGCCTCTTCGAGCAGGAGACGCGCATCGGCGGCCACACCCGCACCCTGACGGTCGAGGGGCCGTCGGGCGCGATCCCGGTCGATACCGGCTTCATCGTGTACAACGAGCACACCTACCCGCTGTTCACCGGGCTTCTCCGCGAGCTGGGTGTCGCGACGCAGCCGTCCGACATGTCCTTCAGCTCGGTCTGCCGCGCGTGCGGCACCCAGTTCAGCTCGCGCGGGGTTGCGGGCGTCTTCGCCAGCCCGGCATCGGTCGTGCGGCCGTCGCACTGGTCGATGGTCCGTGACGTGTTCCGCTTCTACGACGACGCGCGCCGGACGATGGCAACCGGCTCCGCGAGCGAACTGACCCTGGGCGAATACCTCGATGACCGCCGGTTCGGGACGGCGTTCCGCAACCACTTCATCATCCCGGTCACGTCGGCGGTCTGGTCGACGGGCATCCGCTCCGTCCTGGACTTCCCGGCGGACTACCTGCTGCGCTTCCTCGACAACCACGGCCTGATCGGTTACCCGTCCACCGTCCGCTGGCGCACGATCCAGGGCGGGTCGCACCAGTACGTCCGCCGGATCACGGACACGCTGCCGGACGATGCGGTGCGGTCGGGGAGCGCGGTTGCGTCGGTGACGCGCAGCGCCGCGGGTGTGACCGTGGTGACCGAAGACGCCGCTTGCGAGGCGTTCGACGCCATCGTGATGGCCACGCATGCGGACACGGCCCTGCGACTGCTCAGGGATGCCGATGCGCGCGAACGGGGCGCCCTCGCCGGCTTCGACTACACGGACAACGAGGTGGTTCTCCACACCGACGAGCGCCTGCTGCCGCGCCGCGCGCGCGCCCGCGCGTCCTGGAATGTGGAGACTGACGATTGCCGCCGGCCGGTTGACTCCCTCACCATGACGTACCACATGAACCGCCTCCAGGGCCTCCCGGGCCCGATCCAGTACGCCGTCTCGGTCAACCCGGGCAATCGGATCCGCCCGGAGCACGTGATCTCATCGGTGACCATGAGCCACCCGCAGTACACGTTCCGGACGCTGCACGCCCAGGGGGCATTGCGCGCGGTCCAGGGGCACCGCAACACGTTCTACGCCGGCGCCCACCTCGGCTACGGCTTCCACGAGGACGGTTGCCGATCGGGCTACGAAGCGGCCGAGGCGGTCACATCGGCTGCCCGCGAGCAGGCGGCATGAACTCGCATCTCCTGGAGGGCAAGGTCCGGCACCGCCGGTCGCGTCCGGCGGTCTACGAACTGCAGCACGACGTCTTCTACTTCGCCCTTGACCTCGCCGAACTCGACTCGGTGGCACGTCGCCTGCGCCTCGTGAGCCGCAACCGCCGCAATGTCGTCTCGTTCCGCGACGAAGACCATCTGGCCGTGGGCGGCGGTCCGTTGCGCGCGCAGATCGACCGGCACCTCGGCGACGTCGGGATCGATCCGGCGGGGCTGTCCGTCACCCTGGTGGCGAACCTGCGGGTGCTGGGGTACGTGTTCAACCCGGCCAGCTTCTACCTCTGCCGCGACGCCGATGGGCGGCTCGCCGCGGTGGTGATCGACGTGCACAACACCCACGGCGATCGGCATGTCTATCCCCTCCTGCCCGACGGGGGCATCGGCGACGCCGGCACGCGCTTCCGGGCCTCGATGGACAAGGCGATGTACGTCTCGCCGTTCATCGACATGGCGGCGCGGTATACCGTTTCCGTGCTGGATGAACCGGATCGGCTGCGAATCGCGATCGTGGAAACCGAGCACGGCGAGGAGCTGCTCACGGCAACCCTGGTGCTGCGCCGGGTGCCGCTGACCGATCGTTCGCTCGCCCGGATGCTGGTGCGGTACCCGCTCGTGACGCAGAAGACCATCGCCGCGATCCACTGGCACGCGCTCCATCTCTGGCGCCGTGGAATCCGCTTCCACCGTCACGGGGCAGCCGCCCGATGATTTCGCGCCGCCTCGCCGTGCGCCCGGCCGGCCTGGCAGCGACCGTGCTGGCGGGGGCGGCACGCCGGGTCGGCCTGGCGGCCGCCGCGAAGATCCGCGTGGGCTGCCTGACGATCGTGCTGCCGGATGGCTCGCGGCGCGTCGTGGGCGATCGGTCGTCCAGCCGGCAGGCGGAGATCCGCTTCCACGATGAGGCGGCCCTTGCGCACATGCTCCTGCACGGCGAGACCGGCGCCGGCGAGGCGTACGTCGACGGCGGCTGGTCCAGCCCCGATCTCGTCGCGCTGCTGGAGCTGGCAGCCCTCAACCGCGAGGACCTCGCGCTGTCGGCGGGCTGGTGGCGCGTGCCCGGACAGCTGGGCCGGACGGCCGCCCATCGGCTGCGCCGCAACACGATCGCCGGGGCGCGGCGCAACATCGCCGCCCACTACGACCTCTCCAACGACCTGTACCGGCTGTTCCTCGACGAGACGATGACCTACTCGTCGGCTGTCTTCGAGACGCCCGACCAGCCGCTGGCCGACGCGCAGCGCAACAAGTACCGCCTCATCGCCGAGGGGGCCGGGATCGCCGCCGGGCAGCACGTCCTGGAGATCGGGACCGGTTGGGGCGGCTTCGCCATCTACGCCGCCGGCGAACTCGGCGCGCGGGTCACGACGCTCACCATCTCCCGGGCCCAGGCGGACCTCGCCCGCGACCGAGTGCGCGAGGCCGGCCTCGCCGACCGCGTGGACGTGCAGCTGCGCGACTACCGCGAGATCGAGGGCACCTACGACGGCATCGTCTCCATCGAGATGTTCGAGGCCGTGGGCGCGGAGTACTTCGCGACGTTCTTCGAGGCGTGCGATCGGGCCCTCCGCCCGGGTGGCCGCCTGAGCATGCAGACGATCGCCTTCCCGCACCGCGCCTACGAGCGCCAGCAACGCGGCGCCAACTGGATCCAGCAGTACATCTTCCCGGGCGGGCTGCTGCCGTCGCTCGCGGCGATCGAGGAAGCGGTCCAGGAGACGCGGTTCCTGATCCCGGGCGTCCGCGACATCCGCGAGGACTACGTCCGGACGCTGCGGGCCTGGCGGACGACGTTCCTCTCGAAGACGGACCAGGTCCGGGCACTCGGCTTCGACGAGCGCTTCATCCGGACCTGGGAGTACTACCTCGCGATCAGCGAGGCGGGGTTCGCCACCGGTCTCTCGCAGGACTATCAGATCGTGCTGGAGAAGCGGCGCGGCCTCGATCCGGTGTGAGCGAGGGCGTCGGCGCCCCGTCCCGGGCCACCTTCCCGATCCGCCTCGCGCGGTTCGCGCGCCTGCCGCTGCTGGTGTACGGCGTCACGGGCCGGACCTCCGCGGGCGTTACGCTCACAGACGGCCGGTTGCACGCCCGGTTCGGATTCCTCCGCGCAGACATGCCGCTTGCGAACATCGAGCGCTGGGAGATCAGCGGCCCCTATCGCTGGTGGCGGGCGATCGGCGTCCGAGGCACGTGGGGTCAGCCGGAGCTTACGTTCGGTGGCAGTGCCCACGGCGGGGTGTGTCTGTTCCTGCGCGAGCCGGTCCACATCGGCTGGCTGGACGTCCGGCGGCTGTACCTGACCCTGGATGACCTCGACGGGTTCGGCGCGGCGCTTGCGGCGCACGGCATCCCGGGCGAGGATCTCCGGGCCGGCGCCGGCCGGCCGGTCACGCGGGCGCCGGCTCCGCGAACGTGAGCAGGCGGGCGGGTGTGCGGACCATGAACGCCTCGATGGCGTCCTCGCCCACGCCCATCTCCCGCAGCCGGGGCAGGAACCGCTCCAGGACCCAGGCGTAGCCCGGGCCGCCGAACATCCGCAGCGACGACTTCCAGCAGATGTCCTGGCTGAGCACGATCCGGTCGCGGTAGCCGGCGTCGATCAGGCCGGGGATCGCCGCGGCGACCTCCCACGCCTCGGTCGGGTCGAGCACGTGCGGCTCCACGCCCAGGGTGTCGAACGCCACGCTGATGCCGCGGGCGAGCAGTTCCGTGATGAACGGGGTGTCCTTCGCGATGCTGTCCGAGTGGCCCAGGATCACCCGGCCCAGGTCCACACCCTCGTCCGCCACGATGTCCAGGATCTCGTGCTTCTCGGCGCCCACGCCGCCCAGGTGGATCACGATGCACGCACCCGTCAGGCGTGCAGCGCGGGCGGCGGCGCGCATGCTCGTGCGCTCGTTGGTGATCAGCGGGCCGCCGTTGATGCCGATCTCGCCGATCAGGCCCGCGCGGACGTCGGTGCGCACGCGGCCGTCGTGAATCCCGTGCGCCACGTCGGCGACGATCGCCTCGGTCAGCTGCTCCACGGTTCGCGACGCCATGTCGTCGGGGTGATAGACGCGCTGGTACCAGCCGGTGCCCATGATCACGTGCAGGCCGGTCCGCTCGGACACGCGGCGGATGGCGATCGGGTCGCGTTTGAGGCCCATCGCGGTGACGTCCATGACGGCCCGGCCGCCGAGCGCGCGGTAGAACTCCAGTTCCTGGACGGCGATTTCCTCGTCCGCCAGCCAGTAGTTGTCGGTGATGGGCGCCAGCGCCCGGGCGTCGGCGATGTTGGCCGCGGAGACCTTCGCCTCCCATCGGGCCAGCTCGGCCACTGGGTAGTCCTCGTCCGCGACCTCCGCCACGAGCCGGTCGTCGCGCACCACCCAGCGCCGATTCGGCAGGTGCGTCTTCCGCAGGTCGATGAAGATGTGCTCGTGACCCAGGGTCACCCCGAGCTCGGCCGGGTCGATCGGCCCGCGCACCGTCTGGATGCGTCCCACGGGCGGAGCGGCCGCGTCCCCGGCCGGCCGCGAGTCTGACGTCATGGTTGCCACACCTCCGCCGACATGATGGTGGAGGGGAAGGGCGCAGGAGGGACGAACGTGCCAGGTGCCGCCGCCCGGAGCCGGATCCGCGAGCTCCTCGCCCGCCAGCCGCGGATCCCGTTTGCGCTGCTGCCCACGCCGCTGGAGTACCTGCCGCGGCTGTCCGCGGCGCTGGGTGGGCCGGCAATCCACGTCAAGCGCGACGACCTGACCGGGATGGCGTTCGGGGGCAACAAGACGCGCCAGCTGGAATGGGTGCTCGGCGCGCTGCTGCGCGCTCACCCCGACGTGGAGGTCCTGGTCACGGGCGCCAACATCCAGTCCAACTGGAGCCGCCAGTCGGCCGCTGCCGCCGCGAAGTTGGGCATCCCGATCGTGCTGGTCCTGCGCAACACCGAGATGCAGGAGATCCAGGGCAACGTGCTGCTCGACTACTGGCTGGGCGCGGAGGTGCGATTCACCCAGGAGCCGGACATGACCATCGTGATGCGCGAGGAGCTGGACCGGGTGGTGGACGAGCTACGCGCGCAGGGACGGCGGGCGATGAAGATCGACCCCTGGGCGCCGCCGATCGCCCTCTCCTACGTGGACATGGCGGTCGAGCTCGACGAGCAGTGCGAAGCCCGCGGACTGGAGCCCACGCGGATCTGGCTGGCGGCCGCCGGACCGACCCAGAGCGGGCTGGAGCTCGGCGCGAAGCTGCTCGGCTGGCGGGCGGACATCACGGGGGTGGCACCGCTCACTTGGACCGGCGCCGACCTGCCCGACCTGACAGCCGAAGCGGCGAATCGCGCGGCCGCGCTCCTCAGGGTGGACGAGCGCGTCGCCCCGTCGGACGTCGACAACCGGACCGATCAGATCGGGCCCGGCTACGCGCGTCCATCGGCGGAGTCGCTGGCGGCGATGCGGCTCACGGCCCGGACTGACGCCCTCCTGCTCGACCCGGTCTATACGAGCAAGGCGATGGCCGGCCTGATCGACGCGGTGCGCCGCGGGGAACTGACGGCGGACGACACGGTGGTCTTCGTCCACACGGGCGGCCTGCCCGCCGCGTTCGCGTACCGCGACACGATCCTGGAGATGAGCCGGGTCTGACCGGCGCCCGCTACCCGTGGCGGATCACTGGGGACGCTGGTAGGGGCTGCGCCAACCCGGCCTTCCCTCAGGCATCACTGCCCGCGATGGTAGGCGGGCGAGAGCGCCGTCAGGGACCACGCCCACGTCATCGTCACGCACGAATCCTCCGGCCGCGCCCTCGCGGAAGGACGCCGGACCCGCCTTACATCGCCCCCAGTGATGGCTGACAGGCGCCGCGGACGCCTGGGCCAAGACGATCGGGTCGGCGGCGCACACCGCACGCTCACCAGGCCAGTGCCCAGCCGTCGCGCCGCGGGTCGGAGCCGGCCATCAGCATCCCGGTCGCCGGCTCGCGGACGATGATCTCCAGCGAGCACGGTCCCTCCAGCGGCCCGATCTCGGTGACCGGGTGGCCCCGCTGCGCGAGGCCGGCGGCCACGCCCGGCGCGAACCGCGACTCCAGCCGGAGTTCCGTCGCGCCCAGGTGCGGGTAGTCCGCGACCTGGTCCCGGTCGGTGTGCGCCCAGCGCGGAGCCTCCGCGACCCGCTGGGGATCCCAGCCGTGATCGAGCAGCACCACCAGCGCCTGCAGGTTCACCTGCACCTGGTTGTCGCCACCGGGCGTGCCGAGGACGCAGACGAGTTCGCCGTCGCGGAAGACCATCGGCGTGTTCATGGTGTGCCGGACGCGCCGGCCTGGGGCCAGCCGGTTCGGATGTCCGGGCTGCAGGTGGAATGGGGTGATCCGGTTGTTCAGCAGGATCCCGGTGTCGCCGGCGGTGACTCCTGAACCGTACGTGTTGTTGATGCTCTGGATGCCGGATACGGCGTTGCCGTCGGCATCGACGACGCAGAAGTAGGTTGTCTCGGTCGATCCGCCCGAACGCACCCGCGCGAGGCCGGACGTCGGCGCATCGGCTGCCGCCCGCACGCGGTCGATCGAGCCTGCCCGGTCGGCCGCGTAGGCCTTGTCGAGCAGACGCTCGAGCGGGATCTCCACGTGCCGTGAATCGCCCCCGAACGCCTCACGGTCGGCGAACGCGAGCCGCTTCGCCTCCACCAGCAGGTGGACCTCGTCCGCGCCGAGCGGCTCCAGGGCACCGAGGTCGAAGCCTTCGACCAGGTTGAGCTCTGCCAGCAACACCCAGCCGACCGAGTTGGGCGGCGACTGGCGGACCACGTGCCCGCGGTACGTCGTCTCGATCGGCGCCTGGAGTTCCGGCCGATACCCCGCGAGGTCGTCGGCCGTGACCATCGCCCCCGTCGCTGCGAAGGCGCCCGCGAGCCGCAGGGCGAGCGCGCCGCGGTAGAACGCGTCCGCGCCCTCCGCTGCCAGGTGCTCCAGCGTTCGGGCAAGATCGGGCTGGCGGATCGGTGTCCCGATCGCCGGGAGGTCGCCACCGGGCAGGAAGGCGGCCGCGGAGCGACGGTCGGGGAGCAGCCAGTCGACGGCCTGTGCCGTGAACCGCCGGTACGCCGGCGTGGCGCCGAACCCGTCGCGCGCGTGGTGGATCGCTGCCTCGAACAGGGAGGCCCAGGGCAGCCGGCCGCCCCAGCGGTGCAGTTCGCCCAGGCCACCCACCAGGCCCGGGGTGGTGAAGCTCATCGGCCCCGCGATGGGCAGCCCGTCCGCGAATCGCTCGGGGGTGGCGGCTGCCGGGGCGGCGCCGGTCGCGTTGACCACCACGGCCGCCCCGTCCGAGCGGCGGTACGCGTGGTAGAAGCCGTCGCCGCCGAGGCCCGACATGAACGGCTCCACGACACCGAGCGTGAGCGCAACAGCGACCGCCGCGTCTGCGGCCGAGCCGCCCCGCTGCAGCGTGAGCAGACCGGCCTGCGTGGCGAGCGGGTGATTCGACGCGACGGCACCGCGCCGGCCGGCGATGACAGGTCGATAGGAATGTTCAGCGGCGAGGCGTGCGGCGAGCGCTTCGGTGTCCATGCGCCCGATCATGCCACTCGGGACCTGCTACGTTCGCGGCCATGGCCGCAATCGCCTCCGACACCGACCGACTGCTGGCTCTCGCGCGCGCCCATCTGCCCGGCGGCGGCATCTGGACGTTCGCCACCCGCCCGCCCGGCTTCGGCAAGACGCTCGACCTGCCGGACTTCCTGATCGAACGGGCGGACGGCGCCTACGTCTGGACGACGGACGGGGAGCGTCTGCTGGATCTCGTACTGGGTTCCGGCACCGTGCTGACGGGCCACGGGCACCCGGAGGTGGTCGCCGCGGTCACCGCCCAGGTCGCGCGCGTGGTCAACGCCAGCCATCTCACGCCGCCCGCCGTGGAGCTCTCCGCCCGGATCTGCGCCGTCGTCCCGTGCGCCGAACGCGTGCGCTTCTTCAACTCCGGCACCGAGGCGTGGGCCGTGGCGCTGCGCGTCCTGCGGGCTCGAGCCGGGCGCGACCGGATCCTCAAGTTCGAGGGCGCCTTCCACGGCGGCAACGACGCGACGCTGTTCAACACGAGCTTCGGCGACGTGCCGACGTGGGCGGCGGCGCCGATCCCGACCCCGGACACGCCCGGCACCGCGCGCTCGGAGGCCGCGAACGTCATCACGGCGCCCTATGACGACATCGACGCGACGCGCGCGATCGCACTGGCCCACCGCGACGAACTGGCGGCCATCCTGTGCGAGCCCGTGATGCGGGGCATCGCGGCACGGCCGGGGTTCCTCGAGGGGCTGCGCGAGCTCGCCGACGAGATCCACGTGCCGCTCGTTTTCGACGAGGTGATCACCGGATTCCGCCTGGGGCTCGGCGGCGCCCAGGCGCACTACGGCGTCACGCCGGACCTCGCGCTGTTCGGCAAAGCACTGGGCTCCGGGTTCCCGATCGGGGTGATCGCCGGCAGCGAAGAGGTGATGGAGCCCCTCGATCCGGGGGCTCCGGACGGCATCCGGGTGGTCGCCGAGGGCAGCACGCTTGCCAATCCGCTCTCAGCGACCGCTGCGCTCGCCACGCTGGACATCCTGTCCCGCCCGGGTGCCTACGAGCACCTGCACGCGTGGGGCAACCGGCTCGCCGAGGGGCTGCGCGAGGCCTTCGCCCGCCACGGCATCACGATCCAGCCAACGGGCGTCGGTCCGATCGTCGAGTACTACGTTTCCGACTCGCCGGTCCACGACTACCGGACCGCGCTCGCGACCGACCTCGTGCCCAAGTCGCGCCTGGCTGCCGGCATGCGGCGCCATGGGGTCTTCGGCGGCGGCGGCCGCTACAACTGCTCGCTTGCGCACGGCGATGCCGAGCTCGCCCACATGCTCGACGCCGTCGAGGCAATCCTGGCCCGATGACGGTCGAGGGCGGCACGGCCGCGACCAAGGAGCTCTCGTTCTCGCTCGAGGAGTACGGCGCCCGGCTGGCCGGCGTCCGCGAACGGATGCGCGCCGCGGGCCTGGACCTGCTGCTCTCCCATACACCCGAGAACCTGACCTACCTGTCGGGCTACCGGACGCCGGGCTACTACCGCTACCAGTGTCTCGCCGTCCCACTCGACGGCGAGCCGGCCCTGCTCACGCGTCGCCTCGAGGCGTACAACGTCGCGGTCTACTCCTGGTTCGACCGCCATGCGACCTGGACCGACACCGAGGATCACGTGGCGGCCACCGCGCGCCTGGTCGCCGATCTGGGCGCTGAAGGCCGGCGGGTGGGGGTGGAGAAGGACTCCTGGTTCCTGCCCGTCCGCGACTTCGAGGGCCTGGCGGCGCGGATGCCGACGACCACATTCGTCGACGCGAGCGGGATCGTGGAGCAGGGCCGCCTGATCAAGTCGCCGGCCGAGATCGCCCTGATGCGCCGTGCGGCGCGCCACGCCGAAACGGGGATGCGGGCCGGTCTCGACGCGGTGGCCGAGGGCCGGACGGAGAACGACGTGGGCGCCGCGGTGGCTGCGGCCATGGCGCTCGCCGGCAGTGAGTACGCGGGTCTGCCGCAGTTCTTCGTGAGCGGAGCGCGCACGCTGATTCCGCACGCGACCTGGACCAGCCGGCGGATGGAGCGCGGCGACCCGTTCTTCTTCGAGCTGTGCGGGGTCGTGGAGCGCTATGGCTGCGCAATGAGCCGGTCGGGCACGATCGGGGAGCCGTCGGCGCAGCTGGCGCGGATGGCCGCCGCCGTCGAGGAGGCACTGGCCGGCACGCTGGCGATCATGCGGCCGGGCGTCACCGCCCACGACGTCAACGCCGCCTGCCAGGCCATCCTGACGCAGGCAGGCTTCCCGGGCGTCCACGGGCACCGGGTCGCGTACTCGATCGGGCTCAACTTCCCGCCCGATTGGGGTGAGGGCGAGATCATGAGCCTCCAGCGGGGCGAGGAACGCGTCCTGCGGCCGGGCATGACGTTCCACGTGATCCCGGCGCTGTTCATCCCCGGGGTCGGCGCCACGATCTGCACCGAGACCGTCGTCGTGACCGAGACCGGCGTGGAATCGCTCATCGACTTCGAGCGGGGCTACGCGCGCCGCTGAGACCGGAGTACCGTAGGCTTCGCGCCGTCGGCGCTCTTCCCGCAGGAGGGGGCTTCGGTCCTGCGAAGGAGGGGTGGGGGATGGGTTCCATGCGGGGCGCGCGCGCCCGATCGTTCGCGAAGCGCGGCGGAGTGGTCGCGCTGGCACTGGCCTGGCTTGCCGCGCTGCTCGCGGCGACGACGGCACCGGCCGCGGCCACGGTCCGCGGCGGCTGCACCGCACAGGGCACCTCCACGTCGGGCGGCGAGATCGACCTGACCACGAACGCGGTCTGGTACGTGCGCTCCGCCGACACGATCCAATTGTTCGGCCAGGCCCCGACGGGCCAGACCTCGGCCACCGTGCGCGCAACCGCCTTCGGGTTCGCGATCCCGATCGGCAGTGGGACCGCCGACGCATCCACCGAGGCCGAATCAGACACCTTCGAGATCGAGACGCTGGCGATCCTGGGGCGGGTCTTCCTGATCTCCGGCGAGTCGACGGGTCCCGCGGGCGGCTGCGACGGCGAGGTGCTCCTCATCATCGATGACGTCAATCCCATCATGACCGTCCTGGGCGGTGGCGGGATCGTCCTGGTCCTGGTCGGACTCGCGGGCCTCGGCTGGGCCGTGCGCAACCCGACATCGCTCGTCCGGCGGGGTGTCGGCGTGATCGGCCTGGTGCTCGCCGGCATCGGCATCAGTCTCGTCCTCCAGCAGACGGCGACGCCGCCGACCACCCTCGCGGGCGCGGCCGCCAATGGGGACCCGGGCCAGCTGCTCGAGCGCTCGCCCTTCATCGACTCCGTGGTGGCACCGGCGCAGCTCTCGCTCGACCAGAGCTTCCTGCTCCAGGGCGGCATCCTCGCGGTCCTGATCCTGGTCCTGCTGCCATTCCCGAGCCAGTTGTTCAACTCGACGCTCGATCAGAACTGGGACGAGATTCGCGGCTGGTTCCGGCGCCTGCCGCTCCTGGGCCGGCTGATCCGCCCGGCCTCGGAGGCATCGGCGCCGACCGCACCGCGTCGCTGGTGGCGGCGGTTGTTCGTCGCGGGATTCGTCCTGGTGGCGGGCCTGCCCTATGGGCTGCTGGACCCCACCTTCGGCCCGGATCTCCGGTCGCTCGTCACGTACCTCGGCATCGTCCTTGGCCTCGTTGTCGTGACGTGGGTCGCGAACCTGCCCAGTCGGTCGCTCCACGGCCGCCTCGCGAACGATCGCGGCCAGCTCTGGGCCGTTCCCACGACGCTGGTCGTCGCCGCGTTCTGCGTCCTGATCTCGCGACTCGTCGGCTTCCTGCCGGGCTACCTCTACGGCCTGATCTTCGGCTATGCATTCGCCGCGAAGATCGAGCCGCGTCAGGAAGGCCGCGCCGGCCTGCTCGGGGCGTGGTGGATGCTGGCGGTCGCGGCGGTGGCGTGGCTGACCCTGGGCGCGGTCCGCATCCCCGGCGTGGAGGACACGATCCAGGGCACCATCGCCGAGGCTGTCCTCGTCGCACTGGTCGTGGCGGGCATCGAGGGGGTCGTGTTCGCGCTCACGCCACTGCGGTTCCTGCCCGGCGAGCTGGTCTTCCGGTGGCACCGGGTGAGCTGGATCCTGCTGTACGCCCTGGGCCTGCTCGGGTTCGTGTGGATCCTGCTCAACCCTGCGAACGGCTACCTGCCGCCGGAGGGGACG